>Ga0265295_1000100_pt1 | contig 170051 bp, 197 predicted proteins | sample Munlansysbiofilm_FD_192503 | JGI IMG/M metagenome (GOLD analysis project Ga0265295, IMG submission 192503) | Leachate microbial communities from a municipal landfill in Southern Ontario, Canada - Methane capture system biofilm | ecosystem: Engineered > Solid waste > Landfill > Unclassified ...
AGATGCTTACTCAAAAATACCGAAATAGAAGAAAACGATTCAATCTACGCTTTAATTTGATATGTGGATTAATCAACTTTGACCGTGGTTTTGCTGTGGAATACAAATGAGTTTTGCAAGATGTCTAATGACTTCGAAACATTTTAGAAAAGAGGAGTTCATTATGAATAAGCAAATAAAAGCCTCAAGGCGTGATTTTATGAAGAAAAGCGCATGGGTTGGTGCGGGTTTGGTTGCCATAGGCACTGAAGCTTTAGCCACACCTGCTAAAGAAGCCTCTTTGCAACCCCAAGGAGGTATCGCTATGACCAAAGTATGGGATAAAACATTCCCCAAGAGTCAAAACGTTGAACACCAAAAAGTGCGTTTTAAAAACCGTTACGGCATTACCCTCGTAGGTGATGTGTATATGCCTAAAAACCTTAAGACACCTTCTCCTGCTTTAGCGATTTCAGGACCTTACGGAGCGGTTAAGGAGCAATCATCAGGACTTTATGCGCAAATTATGGCTGAGCGAGGTTTTGTCACACTAGCGTTTGACCCCTCTTATGTTGGAGAAAGTGGTGGTGAACCACGCAATATCGCTTCACCTGAAATTAATACCGAAGATTTTAGTGCCGCAGTGGATTATTTGGGGATTCAGTCTTTTGTCGATAAAAATCGCATTGGGATTATCGGTATTTGTGGGTTTGGTGGTATGGGTTTAAATGCTACGGCTGTGGATAAACGTATTAAAGCCGTTGCGGTAACCAGTATGTACGATATGTCTCGGGTAATGTCTAAAGGTTACTTTGATGCAATGAGTCTTGAAGAGCGCACAAAATTACTTGAAACACTCAGTTTACAACGCTGGGAAGATGCCAAAAAAGGAACGCCAACTTTGGGTGGTCGTATATTGCCTGAGACACTAAAGGGGGATGAACCGCAATTTGTTAAAGAGTATTTTGATTATTATCGAACTTCTCGTGGATTTCATGTACGTTCGCTTAATTCCAATGGGGCATGGAGTGCCACCAACGCACTGTCGTTTATGAATATGCCACTGATGAGTTATATCAAAGAGATTTCTCCACGTCCATTGCTTATCATCGCAGGGGAGAATGCACACTCACGCTATTTTACTGAAGATGCCTACAAAGCGGCCAATGAGCCTAAAGAGCTGATGATCATCCCCAATACCGTTCATGTGGATTTGTATGACAAAGTAGAAAAAATTCCGTTTGACAAAATAGAGAATTTCTTTAAAACAAATTTGAAATAACCTACAGATTAGGGTCTTTTTAGCACCCTAATCACTCTTTCTTCATCTAATTTCTACACTACAAATCAAAGGTTTTTTATGAAATATCATCATTATCAGCCAAATGAAAAAGAGGCAACACCTCGTTGGGGTGCTGTTTGGGCGATGTCTTTATGTGCAATGGTTTTAGTTGCATCCGAATTTATGCCCGTGAGTCTTTTAACACCTATTGCGAGTGATTTACACATGAGCGAGGGGTATACGGGGCAGTCCATTGCTATTTCAGGTTTTTTTGCATTGTTAACCAGTTTATGGCTGACCTCATGGATAGGTCATACCAATCGTCGTTTGGTTTTACTCTTTTTTACGACCTTTTTTAGAGAGTGTCTTAGGGGTTAATGTTGAAGTGCTTTCATTTATTTTATTGGCAATGGGTCTTTGTGGTTTATTGGGAACATTCGCAATCAGTCATGTTTTAAAAACAAGGCTTTATAGCCTTTTAATTGGCACACCATTTTTGATGATGGTGATAGCTCTTGCACTTATCTATTTTGGGTATTCTTTGAGTACAGTTGTTGTGTTACTGAGTATGTGGGGCTTTTTAGGAACGGCTGTGCCTGTTGCATGGTGGACGTGGCTCGCTCAGACACTTCCGCATGAAGCAGAAGCAGGGGGAGGGCTTATGGTGGCGATTATTCAACTCGCTATTACATTGGGTGCTTCCATCGATGGGCTTTTTTTTGATGCATTGGGCTATAAAAGTACATTTTTATTTGCAAGCTTATGCCTTGCGAGTTCTATGTTTGTGGCTTTTATTATTGCTTTGAAACACTCTTTACATATAAAGTCATAAAAGAAGTAAAAAAGACTCTTTGAAAAACCTTTAGTTCATTACAATTCTTCTTATAATTCAACTAAGGTGGAAAAAATGAAATTTAAAGTTTTTGCTTTTGGTCTTTTATTTGTTTGGTGTTTTAGTGTTAATCTTATCTTTAACGGACAAGACCATCGCTATACGGAGATGGCTAAAGTACATGCGCAAGAGATCCTCAAATTACACGAGCAATCCTTGCTTATTGTACACTCTTAAGAGCTTCATGTGATAGAAGCGGTGGCATTTAATGTCACCGCTTCCAAATCTACAAAGCTTTTTTGAGAATCTTCTCAATAACTTCTTTCGTATACACTTCATCCATTCCAAAATAGTGCGCATTATCAACAGCATTTTCAACAATCGCAGGAATGCTTTTCTCTTCGATGCCACAGTGTGCAAATTTTGTTGGTGTACCAATTTTAGCAAACCATGCCTCAAGAGCCTCAATGCCTTCCTCCGCACTCTCTCGTCCAAAAATAGTTTGGGCAAAACGCTTAAATTGTGCTTCGTTTTTCTCTTGATACCACTTCATCCATGCTGGCATAACAATGGAAAGTCCCGCACCGTGAGGAACATTGCAAATGGCGGAGAGGGCATGTTCTATCATATGGTTTGGAAACGTAACCCCTGCAACCCCCACATGCGTTAAGCCGTTTAAGGCACACGTAGCAGCCCACGCAAATTCGCCTCTTGCATCGTAATCATCTGGATTGATGAGGAGTTTTTCGGTCGTTTCCATCACCGTTGTAATAATCGCCTCAATCTGTTTACTGATAAATACAGGATGCGTCGTTGCCGTAAAATACCCCTCAATACAGTGTGCGATAACATCTGAAGCCGAATAAACCAAATATGCTTTGCTCACAGAGCTTTGAAGCAAAGGATTGATGATGGAGAGTGTTGGGTAAAGTGCTGGTGCTTGAATAAAATACTTTTGATGTGTTGCATCGTTGGTAATCACCGCTCCATGGTTCATCTCACTGCCTGTGGCGGCTAAGGTGATGATGTCAAAGATAGGTAACGCCTTTTGAATGGTAGCTTTGCCTAAGAAAAAATCCCACACATCACCCTCATAGAGTGCCCCTGCCGCAATGGCTTTAGAGCTATCTAGCACAGAACCACCACCCACCGATAAAATCGCATCGACCTTTTCTCTTTTAGCGACTTCAATGCCTTTATACACTTTGGAAAGCAGAGGATTGCTCACAATGCCACCACATTCAACAAAAGCAATGTTATGCGATTTTAAGCTGAGCACAACGCTCTCAAACAGACCATCGTGTTTAATGCGCTCACTGCCGTAGGTGAGTAAGACTTTTTGAATGCCATTCTCTGCTAAGTGTTTGCCTATCTCTTTTTCTTTATCTTTGCCAAACTCAATGCGTGTTGGGTTATGAAACATGAAATTTTCCATGGGTTTCCTTTAATTTTGTTTAGCGTATTATAAAACGAAATGGGCTTTTATCGCTAGATTGATTGTCTATAAAATTTGCCTAATTCTCCAAAATGCTTTACATGTAAAGCATTTAAGTCTGAAATTCACTCATATAGGTACGATATAAAAGCGGTACTAGATTGCGTTGTAGTTTAGGATTGTGTCTGCTTTGAATGGTGGTGGCTTGAAAAAAGCGTTGCCATTGCTCTTTTACGTGCGCTTCTTCTTTAGAGTAAAGTGGTGTGTCAAAGGAGACAATGGAGTGAATTTCATGGCTTGATTCATCCCTCAAAAAGGCTAAAGAGCGTGTTGTGTCGTGAATGATAAAAGGGATTTTGCCTAAGCGTTTGGAGAAGTGTTCGCCCAAAAAGGGCAAAATGTTAAATTTACTTGCAACTTTTGCGTAGAGTGTGCCATCTTCTAGCTCTTCAAAACGGGTAAAGCCGTACATTTTATGCACTAAACTTAGCAGTTCTTTTTCCAGATTTTGGATATAAAACAGATGCGCATTGGTGATATTTGCAAGCTCTTTTGGGTTTTTAAACCCAATGCGAATGTACTCGAAAAGTGCCATTTCATGCTCTTTGGTATCGCATAAGAAGATGTTAAAAATGGTGCGTTGCCTCTCTTTACTAAAGTGCTTTTTAATGGCATCTAACACCTTTTGTGCTTTCTTTTCATCGCTAAAGATTTCATGACAGCGCTCAAAACAGAGTGAATCTGGCATTTGCTTGATGATACGGGTGAGCGGTAACTTCTCATAATATACCTCATACACCAGCGTTAAAAACCCCTCAAAACTCCCATCATACAGCAGTATCATTAGAACTCTCCCGTGTAGATAGAAGTATCAAAGAGTGTGGGCTGAATAATGTCGCCTCCTTGATGAATGAGAGCCAGTTTGAGCCTCTCTTCATAAAGGGTGGAGCCACGATGAAAATCATTTCCCGCAACGATAAAATAGCGTGCTTTTTTTAGCGAGATTTTGAGTTGCTTTAAATCCTCAAAATGAAGTGTTTTAAAACGTCTGGCTTGTAAAATTTTTAAGATGCTTCGAATACCAAGTCCAGGGATGCGAATCATCACCTCTTTAGGTGCGGTGTTAATGTCAATGGGGAAAAAGTCTAAATGGCGCAGTGCCCAGAAGGTTTTGGGGTCAAACTGCATATCTAGGTTTTCATCTTCGTTTAAAATCTCATCGTACGAAAAACCATAAAAGCGAAGCAACCAATCGGCTTGATAAAGCCTGTGCTCACGAAGCAGTGGTGGTTTACAAAGCTCAGGAACGGGGAGATGTTTATGGTGATTGACCGCAATGTATGCTGAGTAATAGACCCGCTTTAAAAGGGCTTTTTGGTACAAAGAGGAGGAGAGTTTTAAAATGTCAAAATCACTCTCGCTGGTGGCGCCTACAATCATCTGCGTGCTCATAGAAATGGGTTTGTTCTGACGCTCTAGCGTAATGTCACGTGCGTGTTTAAGAGGTGAGAGGAGTTTTTCTTTGCTTTTATCGGGTGCGAGAAGTGCCAAACTTTTAGCACTAGGAAGCTCGATGTTGGAGCTCACACGGTTGGCTAAAAGGGTGGCTTCGTGAATCAGCTCTTTGGAGCTTCCAGGAATGAGTTTGACGTGAATGTAGCCGTTAAAGCGGTACTCATGGCGTAAAATGCGCAGGGTTTGCAAAAGAAGGTTCATCGTATGGTCTTCGTTTTTAATGATGCCTGAACTTAAAAAAAGCCCCTCAATGTAGTTTCGTTTGTAAAAAGCAATGGTAAGATCTGCGAGCTCTCGTGGGCTAAAGGCGGTGCGAGGCGTGTCGTTGCTCACACGGTTAATGCAGTACGCACAGTCGTAAATGCAGATGTTAGACAGCAAGACTTTTAAGAGCGATATGCACCGTCCATCGCTGGTGAAACTGTGGCAAATACCGCTGTTGTGGGTGCATCCAAGCTCGCCTGTTTTATAGTTGTTCTTGCTGCCACTAGAGGAGCAGGAGACATCGTATTTGGCGCTATCGGCTAAAAGGGTTAGTTTATCCATGGGTGATATTTTCATGCAAAAAGCATACTTTGTTTTTACATGTAAAGGCTAAAATATTTCAAAATGAAATGTGTTAATCTCACAATTTAATTAAATAAGACAAAAATTGGGTTATAATTTTGAAAACAGTTTAAGGAGTGATGATGGATAAGAAAAAATTATTTTTAGAGGCGATGAATTATCGCCATGCGTGTAAATTATTTGATACCAGCAAAAAGATTTTGCCAGAAGATTTGAACTTTATTTTAGAAGCGGGACGACTCAGCCCTAGTTCCTTTGGTGTTGAGCAGTGGAAATTTGTTGTGGTGCAAAACCAAGGCTTAAAAGAGGCGATTGAAAAAGTGTCATGGAATCAAAAACAGATTTCGACGTGCAGTGATTTGTTGGTGATTTTGGCTAGAAAAGATGTTAGAAGTAGGGATGCTTATACCCAAAAACAACTCAGCCGTTGGGGTTTGGCTCCTGAGGCGTATCAAGGATTATTAGGGGTTTATAAGGGTTGGGTTGATGGCAGAGATGACCATACTATCGAGATGTGGAGTGAGAAACAGTGCTACATTGCAGCAGGAAACATGATGAGCGCAGCGGCGTTTATTGGAATTGATTCGTGTCCGATTGAGGGATTTGAGTCCCAAAAAGTTGATGCGCTTTTAGAGATTGACACATCCGTGTATCAAAGTGCTTTGCTCATTCCTTTTGGGTATCGTGCGAGCGAGCAAAGAAGCAAACACCGCTTAAGCTTTGAAGAAGTGGTTGCGTTTAAAAAATAATACGTGCCAATCCAAGCGTAAATAAAACCAGTGCGACCTCTTTTAATGAGGGGTCGTATGTGAGTGTAAAAAGCGCACTTAAGAGCAGTATTGTCCCCAAAAGAAAGGGTTTAAGATAGGCTTTTAACTCTTTTTTGAGCCACTCTAATTGGGATAGAGAGAGTTCGACTTTAAGCTCCCCATCGCTGATTTGTTTGATGGAGGATTTGACATGATGAACGGTTAAGGGAAGTGATTTAAACTCTTTTATTATGCTCTCCAAAATACTCTCATCTGCTCCTAAGGCTTTAGGAATATTGTCTTGTAAAATGGGCAAAATATCTTTAATGCCATTAAAATTTTCAATATACGTCGTCCCCAACCCCTCAATAATCGCACTTACACGCAAAATATAAATCGCCTCTTGTGGGAGTTTAAAGGGTAAATCACGGGTAGAATTTAAAACATCAAAGGCGAGTTTTTGCATGCTCTCAGAGCTTAAATTTTCATTGCCAAAGATCTCAAACATACGCTCACTTAAAAGGGCTAACTCTCCCACGGGCGCTTCATACGCAATGGTTCCAAGCCGTTTGCTTGCACTGATGTAGAGCTCATAATCTTTCTCATTGGCGGCTTTTAAGAGCTCAATGATGGCAATTCTCGTTTGATTTGGGATAGATTTTACCATACCAAAATCAAGTAAGATTAACTCTCCTTTGGGGGTAACAAGCAAGTTTCCAGGGTGAGGATCGGCATGAAAATAGCCACGAAGGAGCATCTGTTCGGTATAAAACGAGATGAGTTTTCCAATAATCGCTCTAAAATCAATCTTCTCTTTTTGCAAACGCTCTTTATCGTCAAAACGAAATCCCTCTTCAAAACTCATCACCAAAGCATCTTCACTGCAATACGCCTCCAAAGGCGTTGGAAAACGAATGCCTGAACGGGCGTACGTGGTAGAGAATTTTTGAAGGTTGTGAAGTTCGGTGGTCATATTGACCTCTTGAAGAATCATCTTTGAAAACTCAACAATCACTGCTTCAATGGAGTTTTTCGTGTAATGTGAAAAAAGCGGTCGAAAGAGTCGGTTGAAAAAGGAGATAATCACAATATCGGCACGGACACGTTTTTCAATGTCCAAACGCCTTAGTTTAATCGCCACTTTTTGTTCACCCAAACGTGCTTCATGCACTTGACCAATCGACGCTGAGGCAATGGGTTCTTCGTTGAAAGCTTCAAAAGGCATGGTAGGAAAAGCACGAGAAAGTACGCTCTTTAGCTCAGAGACTGACATGGGAGGCAGTTGGTCGTGGAGCGATTTTAACGCATCCAAATACTGAGCACTAAAAAAATCCGCCCGAGTAGCTAGGACTTGCGCTAGTTTAATAAAACTCGCCCCAAGGCGTACAATGGTGTGGTTAAACGCACGAGGGGAGAGGGGTTTTAGAAAAAAAAGACGCTCCTTTTTTTTGAGCAGAAGGTAAACGCTGAGCAAAAAAGAGAAAACATCATAAACCCTTTTGGGGTTGAACAGATGCCAATACATCAAGAAAGTTTTGATTTGAGCTCCTCAATGTCACTTTTCGTCGCAAGTCCTAATTCATCCACCACTTCTTTAATCATCTCTTTGATTTTGGCTTTGATGCGCTCATCTTCATCTTTGCCTCTTTGAGAGATAGACTCGATAAAACTCTTCGCATCGCTGGTGCTGATTTTCCCTTTTTCTTCAAGCACTTTTAGCTCTTCTTCGATTTTTTCTTTGAGCACAACCATTCCACCTAAGCCTACATGTAAAAACTCTTTTAACATGAGATACTCCTTTTGTTTTGTCACTATTTTAACACGATTTGAGCAACACGGAGTAAACGAAATTAGGTTGTGTGTGAGAAGGCGTTTAAAAAGCGTTTTCGAGCCTTTTCATGCTCGATAATGGGTCTAGGATAGTTGGGAATGGTATGGCTTAAAAGGTAACTCTCTTTGTGAAGCAAGGATGATGGAATCTCGCTAAGCTGTGGCAAAAAGCGTTTGATGTAAAGCGCTTCTTTGTCAAATTTTAGTGACTGAGAGTAAGGGTTAAAGATGCGAAAGTAGGGCTGTGGGTCGATGCCAGTACCTGCACACCATTGCCATGAAAGAATGTTTGCTGAAGCGTCATAGTCCAAAAGATGTTCCGCAAAGAAGGCTTCTCCTCTTTGCCATGGAAGCAGCAAATGTTTGGTAAAAAATGAGCCAACAATCATGCGAGCACGGTTGTGCATGAGGCCAGTTTCTAACAGTTCACGCACCGCAGCATCCACCAAAGGATAGCCCGTTTGTGCAGTGATAAATCGCTCATGGCTCTCTTGATTTTCCTCGTAGGGAGGATTGTACTTGTAATTCTCCCACGCAAGATGCGGAAAATGGTAGAGCAAATAGGCGTAAAACTCACGAAAAATGAGCTGTCTAAAAAAGGGCTCTGTGGTGTGTCCTTGTTTTTTGAGCGCCACTAAATAGCGCACCACTTCACGAATGCCAAGTGTGCCAAAACGCAGATGCACACTAAGATGAGAGGTAGCATCTAAGGCTAAAAAGTCTCTATCGTGCGCATACGCATCTATTTTACATGTAAAGGCTTCTAGGGTTTTGTGTGGCTCTAAAATCGTTACATGTAAAGGTATAAATCCTATATTTTCCATCTTTACATGTAAAGCTGTTTTGCTCTCTTTTTCAATGTGCCACAGTGCGCTACAATCAAACTCACAGAGTTTTTGTGTCGCTTTTGTGTATTTTAATACATGAAATTGTGTGTAAAGTTGCTGACACGCTTTGTAAAAAGGGGTAAAGACAAGGTAAGGTGTGCCATCTTTTTTGAGCACTTCATTGGGCTCAAACAGATAGCAATCATTAAGTGCGTGAAAGCGCATTAATGCGCCCACTTTTTCATCTCGCTCTTTAGCGTAAATATCGTAATCCACACTGGCATACACATCGCTAAAGCCCAAGGTTTTAAGATAGGAAAAGACCTCCAAAGGGGTGCCATAAAAGAGTGCCAAATCAAGCCCTAAGGCTTTTAGTTTGGCTTTAAGACTCAACACCTGCTCGAAGATAAACGCCACTCGTCGATCAGTCTTTGCCAAAGGGTTTAAAAGAGTGGTATCGAAGATAAAAATGGGCAAAACATCGCCCTCAACGCTTAAAAGCATCGAGTCATCCACTCTCAAATCCCGCCTAAACCAAAGCACCTTTTTCATGCCTATTTTCCCTCTTGAATGACTGAACGCAGTGCCAAATCTTTTGGATAAGGATTGAGAAATTTTTGGTTGAGTAAGTAATGAATATCATACTTTTTGGCTAAAAACTCTATGGTACTCATCACCGCAATCAGTGGGACTATCTCATCTTTAAACTCCTCAATTTGCAAATGAAGCGCTTGTTTTTCAATGCTTGTTAGCTCTTTTTTGAAAAAGCCCACCATGTGTTGAAGGACATTGACCGTTTTAGCGATGGTGCTTTTATAAGCGATGGTTTTTTTAAAAAGGCTTAGGTAGGCTTGTGTGAGTTCTTGTAGGCTTTTATTTTCGTGATTGGCAACGATTTTTCCTAAAAGGCGGTAGTTTCCCTCATGTTTGCTTTGCAGTAAAAATTTATACGCCGTATGAAACGCTACCAACTCATTCATGCTCTGTGCGTGTTTTTCTAAACGCATAGCATCGTGGTAAGCAAAGAGTTGCATGATGAAGTTTTCTCGAAGCCAAGGATCAAGCAAGCGTGCCTCTTCTTCGATGGGAAAATCCTCAAAAGCCTCTTTACATGTAAGCGCAAAAAGCCCATCTTTTTTGCCTTCACCCATCTCACCCACGTAATACTTCGTACTGCCAAGTCCACAACTAGGAGACTTTGACTTCAAGATAATGCCACAAATGGGCTCATTTTGAATCTTACGTAGTTCTTGCGCCATCGCTTCATTCATTGCCTCTGTAACATCGTTTTTAGAAAAGACGGTGATGACCTTTTTGCGCTCATTTTCTTGCACAATGCGTATGGTCTCACGAGGTGTGCCAAAGGCTAAATGCTCAGGACAAAAAGGGATAAACGAAGCGTATTTGCCAAGCTTGTCGGTAATGAAACGATCCCGTTGCCCCGTCTTGTCATAACGAATTGGCTCACCTAGTAAACAGGCAGAAATAGCGACTTTAAGCATCAGTTCTCCTTTGAAAAAGCTATGAATATTATAGCGACTCTTTTGATAAAAGGCTTAGTGGGGATGTGGTAGACTAATGTGATATGGTTGTTGAGTAAATAAAATTCTTTTATAGGAGCATAAATATGAGTTTTAATGATGAAATAGCGACAATCAACTCCTTAGACGATTATCATTTAATTAAATATTTAGAAAGCGGTTTGATTAGTCGTGCAACGGGTGGTAATTTTGATGATTATGATTACGTGAGGCAGAAAGTTCTTTCAAACAGTAATTTTCAAACTTTGCTTCCTAGTTGGGTTAAAACGTGTAGAGATACAAATCAGTTTTGGAATTTTATTAAAGTAAAATTTAGCTCTTACCAAGAAAGAAGAGCATTTATATGGGGTGAGTTTGAACCACTTCTTAATCATATAGAGTTTAAGACATTTTCGCCACTTGATGAAACTATAATATTTGACGAGAAGCATATTTATCAACAATGGCAAAAAGCCATAGAAAGAAAAGATAGTGACCCAGAGGGTGCTATTACAATGGCAAGAACCTTGATTGAAAGTTTGCTAAAACATATTTTGGATGAGCAGAAAATAAATTATGGTGAAAATATGGAGTTATCCGAACTTTATAAAGAGGTCGCAAAAATTTTACACTTAGCCCCAGAACAACATCAAGAGGCAATTTTTAAACAAATACTTGGTGGTGCAAATGGAATTATTAGTGGGCTTAGTGCAATGAGAAATAAGTTAGGTGATGCACATGGTGGAACAAAATTAAAAGTTAAACCAAAAGAAAGACATGGCGAATTAGCCGTAAATTTGGCAGGTACTATTTCTGTATTCATTTATAAAACCTACAAAGAAAAATTTGAAACGAGCCCAAAATAAATAGTTAGAAAAATTAGAAGGTAATTTAATATGACCAACACAACACCAACATCAAATATCCTTATTTATCAAAGTGAAGATGGCAACACAAAGATAGAAACAAAGCTTGAAAATGAGACAGTTTGGCTGACACAATCGCAACTGTGTGAGCTTTTTCAAAAATCCAAAGCAACGATAAGTGAGCATATAAAAAACATTTTTGCCGAGGGTGAATTAGTCGAAGATTCAGTTGTTCGGAATTTCCGAACAACTGCACAAGACGGTAAAGGTTATAGCACGAACTATTACAATCTTGATGTCATCATCTCCGTTGGGTATCGTGTGAAGTCGTTGCAAGGTACGAAGTTTCGTCAATGGGCAACGGCGAGGCTCAAAGAGTACATCGTAAAAGGCTTTACGATGAACGATGAGTTACTAAAGCTTGCAGGTGGTGGGAATTACTTTGAAGAGCTTTTAGCGCGTATCCGCGATATACGAAGCAGTGAGAAGATTTTTTGGCGCAAGGTGCTTGACATCTATGCTACGAGTATAGATTATGACCCAAAAGCGGAGCAAAGCATCCTCTTTTTTCAAACGGTACAAAATAAAATGCACTGGGCAGTTCACGGCAATACAGCGGCTGAACTTGTCTATGAAAGAGCAGACAGCACCAAGCCGTATATGGGGCTTACGCATTTCAAGGGCACACACCCAACAAGGCAAGAGGTTGGTGTTGCCAAAAATTATCTAAATGAAGATGAACTCAACCTTTTAAACCGAATGGTAACGGCTTACATAGAACTTGCCGAAATCCAAGCGATGGGTAAAACCCCCATGTATATGAGCGATTGGATAAAAAGGCTTGATGAATTTTTGAAAATGACAGGCAAAGATATACTCAGTCATGTGGGAAAAATTAGTCATGACAAAGCTATTCAAAAAGCATGCGATGAATATGAAAAATACAAAGAGCAAACTAAAAATGAACTCTCTCGTGTTGAGCAAGATTTTATAGAGTATATTGATACAACAGTAAAGATGCTTAAAAAGACGAAGCCATAAGTTTACATGTAAAGCCAAAAGACTTTACATGTAAAGATTATTTTGGGCGTTTATCGACCACTCTCACTGCTTTTCCCTCACTTCTTTGTAAGGATTTTGGTGCGATGAGTTTGACTTCGACGTTGATGTAGAGGTTGTTTAGAAGGGCGTGTTCAAGGTTTTTCTTAAGTGCACCCAAGTAGCTGACATCATCGCTTATGAGGTATTCGTTTAGTTCCACGTCAATTTCGAGTTTATCGAGGTAGCCTTTTTTATCGGCGATGATTTGGTAGTTGAGCGTGATGCCTTCTTGTTTTGAGAGCACGTGTTCGATTTGGGATGGAAAGACGTTCACACCGTTGATGAGGAGCATATCGTCGCTTCTGCCTACGATGCTCTCAATTCTGCCGATAGTTCTGCCACAACGGCATGGAACACGTGTGAGCGAGGTAATGTCGCCCGTTCGGTAACGAATGATGGGTAAGCCTTGTTTGGTAAGCGTTGTGATGACCAGCTCACCTCTTTGACCTTCTGGAAGTACTTCACCCGTTTTTGGGTCGATAATTTCAGGGTAAAAATGGTCTTCATGAATATGTAAAAGGTTGGAGTGTTTGCAGTTGCACGCAACCCCTGGTCCTATAATTTCTGATAGCCCATAAATCTCGTGGTAGTCAATGCCCCAAATATGCGCTATTTCGTTTTTAAGCCCCTCACTGGTTGGCTCCGCTCCGAAAAATCCCACACGCAGTTTAAAATCTTTTTGGATGTCATAGCCCTCAGCTTTTGCCACTTCTGCCATATGAAGCGCAAAGGAAGGGGTGGCAGTGAGTACCGTTGCGCCAAAATCTTTTAAAAGCAAGAGTTGGCGAGAGGTAAAACCTGTAGAACTTGGGATAACAGCGATTTTCATGCGCTCTGCGGCATTATGAAAACCAAGACCGCCGGTGAAAAGCCCGTAACCGTGTGAGTTTTGCATGATGTCTTGGCAGGTCACGCCACCCATGCTAAACGCTCTTCCCATCACTTCCGCCCAGATGTCCATATCGTGCTCCGTGTAGCCTACGACGGTGGGTTTGCCCGTGGTTCCACTACTGCTGTGGATGCGTACGATTTGATCCATATCGACGGAGAACATGCCAAAAGGGTAGTTGTCTCTTAGGTCTTTTTTCTTAGTAAAAGGGAGTTTGGAAAGATCTTCTAAGGAGGTAATGTCTTGCGGTAAGACACCGTGTTCGTCAAACTTTTTTTTGTAAAAAGGCACGAGATGATACACACGAAGCAGTGTCTCTTTAAGATGTTTAAGTTGCCACGCTTGAAGCTCATCACGGCTTAGGCTTTCGTTTTTACTAAAGGTCATTTCACTGTTCCATTCTTTACATGTAAAAGTGTTTGGCTTGCACAATCTCAATATTTTGAGTTTTTAACGCCTCTATGGCATCATCAAAACGCTCTTTGGGCACACTAAAAATGAAAATGCCCGTACTGGCTTCATAAAAGCTATACGTGTAGAGAATGTTGATTTTTGCTTCTGAGAGGGTGCTGACAACTTTGTCAAAACTACCCACGACATCTTCAATTTTAACGCCAAAAACATCCGTAAAACGGACACTAAAACCTTCATCTTCTAAAATGGTTTTGGCTTTTTCAGGATTATCGACAATGGTACGCACCAAACCAAAATCGGTGGAATCTGCCAGTAAAATAGATTTTATGGAGATGCCATTTTTAGAGAGAATGCGTGTAAATTCACAGAGTTCTCCTGCTTTATTTTCTAAAAAAACTGAGAGTTGTTTGATGTTGCATTTCATGAAAGACTCCTTTTGTCTATAACACGTACCGCTTTACCAACACTTCGCTCAATAGTTCGTGGTTCAACGAGTTTGATTTCGGCGTTAATGTAGAGGTTGTTAAGCAGCTCATGCTGAATTTTTTTCTTGATGTTTTCTAACGCGCCAATGCTGTCTAATGGCATATCTTCCGTGACTTCTACCATGATTTCTAGTTTATCAAGATAGCCCTTTTTATCGGCGATAATTTGGTAATTAAGCGTAATGCCATCAATGTTGGAGAGTACATGTTCTACTTGTGAAGGGAACACGTTAACGCCGTTTACGATGAGCATGTCATCGACACGTCCCATGACACTTTTCATGCGCACATGCGTTCGCCCACACGTACAAGGCGTTCGATCTAAAGAGCTAATATCACCTGTTCGGTAGCGAATAATAGGAAAAGCTTGTTTGGTTAAAGAGGTAATAACCAATTCGCCTTTTTCACCATAAGGCAAGACTTCAAGTGTTTTAGGATCGATAATTTCAGGGTAAAAATGGTCTTCAAAAATGTGCAAATCTTTGCTCTCAAAACAGTTACTGGCCACTCCTGGACCTATGATTTCAGAGAGACCATAAATTTCACAGTAGTGAATACCCCAAACACGAGCCACTTCTTCTTTGAGTCCAAGACTTGTAGGCTCTGCACCAAAAATACCGCATTTAAGCGTAAAATCATTACGCAAATCATACCCTTCGCTTAAAGCGGCTTCTGCCATATGCAAGGCAAAAGAGGGCGTGGAAGTTAAAACCGTCGCTCCAAAATCTTTCATCAGCATCAATTGGCGTGAGGTAAAACCACCTGAACTAGGCACAACGGTTGCTCCCACCGTTTCTGCGCCATAGTGAAGCCCGAGTCCTCCTGTAAAAAGCCCATAACCATAAGCATTATGCACGGTATCTTCTGAATTAACACCTGCCATGGTAAAAACACGTGCCATGACTTCGTTCCACATCTCTAAATCGGCTTTGGTATAGCCAACAACCGTGGGTTTACCTGTGGTTCCACTGCTACTGTGTACCCGTACAATGGCATCTTTTTTTACCGCAAAAAGCCCAAAAGGGTAGTTGTCACGCAAATCTTGTTTTTTGGTAAAAGGAAGTTTTGAAATATCATCAATACTATGAATATCATCAGTCGTAATGCCAAGATCTGCAAATTTTTTCTGATAAAAAGGAACATTGGCACAAACACGTGCTACGGTATATTTTAAACGGGCTGTTTGGAGTGAGCGAAGTTTATAGTGAGGCAGTGTCTCTTCTGCTGACCAAATCATTGCATTCCCTTTGTATCGTTAATTCCTTGATGGAGCACAGCAATATTTTTCTCTGCGACTTTAGGATTCATTTGGGTAATAGCCTCTTCAATCTCTTTACATGTAAAAGGAAAATGGGCATCTTTTGCGAGGGTAACACCTAGCATATAGACATTTAGCGCATTAATGGGAAAAGCTTTCGCTTTGGCTTTAGCAAAGGCATCAATGCTGTGCGTTTCAAAGCTAAGTTTAGGAAAATGTTGATTGGCATTAACAACAATGACTCCTTTTTCTTGACTCAAATATTGAATATTTCGAAGCGCCTCATTTCCCTCCAACGCTATGAGCAAATCAGCTTGCCCTTCATCAATAGCAGGGGCGTAATACTCACCAATTTTTACATAACACGAAACCGAACCGCCTCGTTGAGACATGCCATGATTTTCTGTTCCTAAACATTTTTGATTTTTAATCGCAGAGGCAATGCTTAACACCTTGACTAAAAAAACAGAACCTTGTCCACCAATGCCTGCAATGACAATTTGATATTTCATAAAACTATGCCTCCTCTTTTTTTACGAACGCACCCGTAGGGCAGATAACCTCTAAACATGAGCCACACTCTGCGCATAAGAAAGGGTCTATTTCCATTTTTCCTGCTTCATTATAATGCAGTGGTGGGCACTTGTAGTTGGTAATACACGCATCACAGGCGACACATTTATCCGCATCAATTTCCACAGCAATAGAACCTACATAAGAAGGAACATTTTCTTTATCAAGCACACAAAATTCTCGAATAACAGCGACAACGGGTGCCGTAGAATTTTTATAGGCTTCTTGTAAAGATTTTATAAAATCAACGGTTTTTTCCAAATGCGGTTCATACACATATTCATGACAGTGTACGCCACACCCTTCTACAATACGTTTAATATCAATTTGTGCTGGATTAAAGCGCTCTGGAGTGGTTTGACGTCCTGTCATAGCGGTGGTGGAGTTATCTAAGATAACCAAAACAAATCGATGGTTTTGATAGATGGCATTGATCAGTGGGGCAACGCCTGAATGTAAAAAGGTACTGTCTCCAATGGTTGCAATAACCGTTTTATCAGGGTCTGAGATACTAAATCCACTGGCCATTGAAATACTAGCCCCCATACACAAAATGGTGTCAATCGCCGCTTGATTCAGCCCTAATGTGTAACAGCCAATGTCTGAGGTATAGATGGATTTTTTCTTTTTAAAAACTTTGGTAATCGCAAAATGCACATCACGGTGTGGACAACCTGGACACATATTAGGTGGGCGTTTAGGCAGTTCTTGGGTGTATTTTTCACTTTTATAGGCAGAAGTTGCTTTCATCACACCAGTTTTAACCAATGCGTCTAAGACTTTATCTTTAGAAAATTCATCAATAAGATGCAGATGTTTGGTGAGTTTTCCATACAGTTTTGGTGAGCTTAATTGCTCTTCAATACAGGGGTAACTCTCTTCAAAAATAATAATTTTATGGTAGTCTTCAAACAGGGCTTCAAGCTTTTCTTTGGGAAGCGGGTAGGGCATATCGAGTTTTAAGATATCCGCTTTAATTTCTAACTCTTCTATCGCTTCTTTAACGTAGCCATCACCCGTTCCACTGGTTAAACACAAGATACTCGCACCTTTTAAAGCATGTGTTTTGGGTTTGATTAAATGATCCCAATTCCACATTTTAAGCGCTTCAAGGCGTTCTATTTGCTCTAAGCCTTGTCTAAAACGACCTGCGGGTGGCACAGCGCCCCAACGAGGAATATTACGCTCAAAATTGCCTTTATTTGCTTTTACATGTAAAGATTCATCCACATTACAAATTTCTCTAGCATGGCTGACACGCATGACAGGACGAAGCATAACAATGGTTTCAAAGTCATGCGAGAGTTGTATGCCTAGCTTTACCATATCGTACGCTTCTTGTGGTGTCGCAGGGTCAAGCACAGGAATTTTGGCAAATTTAGCAAAACTTCGGCTGTCTTGTTCGGTTTGAGAGGAGTAAAAGCCAGGGTCATCACAAGAGACTAAAAGCATTGCGCCCTTAAGTCCAATGTAAGAAGCACTCATAAGCGCATCACTAGCAACATTAAGCCCCACTTGCTTCATGGTGGCACAGGTTCGTTTGCCAGAAATAGCTCCCGCATAAGCGACTTCAAAGCCCACTTTTTCATTGGTTGACCATTGAGCATAGGCTTCTAAGTTATTTTTATCACGAAATTTTTGAAAATTTCCTAAGATTTCACTCGAGGGCGTACCGGGATAACCTGAGACCATATCAACGCCTGAATGAATAAGTCCTAGAGCAATCGCTTCATTGCCCATTAAAATTTGTTTCATAGTGCTGTGCTCCATCTGTATCTAATGTTTTAAAGGGTATTGAAAGAAAGATTATAATTTACTTATCTAAGAGATAGGTTGAAATTCTTTACATGTAAAATGGGGAGTTTTGAAACTTTAAAGATTTTTTATACGATAAATATGTTTTAAATGAGAATGAATTAAAGTGATTTATATTACTTTTTGAAAACTTTGCGAAAAAGAGGTACGTATGGAAACATTTGACTTGGGTGTTGGATTGGCATTTTGGCTGATGAATGCTAGTGCTCTTTTGTGTGTTATTTATGGCATTGTTTACTGGAACAAAGACAAAGAAGAAAAAACGCTCAATACGAAGATGTGGGACAAAGATGAAGCAAAAATCAATAAGGATTTGTAATGGGTGTGTTTGAAAATATTATTATTATTCTCTATCTTCTTGTTTTGGGGTATTTGGGATTTGTAGGGTACAAGCAAACAAAAAATTCAGCAGATTATCTGATTGCTGGAGGCAATACACATCCTTTTGTGATGGCGTTAAGTTATGGGGCAACATTTATTTCAACCGCTGCCATTGTAGGTTTTGGAGGTGTGGCGGCATGGCTTGGAAATTCTTTGTTATGGCTTACATTTTGCAATATTTTTATTGGTGTTTTTATTGCTTTCGTTTTTTTAGGCAATCCCACACGAAAAATGGGTATAAGGCTGAATGCCCATACGTTTCCTGAATTATTAGGAAGGCGTTTTAACTCTAAATTCATTCAAATTTTTGGCGGTGTTTTAATTGCTTTTTTTATGCCACTGTATGCTTCTGCTGTTTTAATTGGAGGGACAGAATTCATTGTGGCATATTTTAAAGTCGATTATCATATGGCTTTGTTAGTCTTTTCTATCATTATTACAGGATATGTATTAGCAGGTGGTTTAAAAGGCGTTATGTTAACCGATGCGCTTCAAGGTGTCATTATGTTTATGGCAATGTTGATTCTTTTGGTAATGGTTTTTAAATCGGTTGGAGGCGTGGATATAGGTTTTTTTAAATTAGAAGAGGTTTGGAGTAAAACCGTTGCTACATTAAGTAATGTTTCCATTAAGGAATTGCAAGCAGGAAGTCCCGATTTTTTAATGAAGCTTTCCATGAATTGGGGATTTCAAGGTTGGAATAAAATGCCACTTTTCCTTTCTGAGGGATGGTTGTTTGTCATCACTTCTATTACGATGGGTGTGGGAATTGGTGTTCTTGCTCAACCGCAACTCGTGGTTCGTTTTATGACCGTTAAAAGTAAAAATGAGCTCAATCGTGCAGTCTTGATTGGGGGTGTTTTTATTATTGCAATGACAGGTATTGTCTTTATTGTAGGTTCTCTCTCTAATGTATGGTATTACGAATTTAATGAAGGGAAAAATGCACTTCAAAGCACAGGCGGTGTGGGTAAAGTCATTCCTCATTTTATTAATGCGTCTATGCCAAAATGGTTTGCGTTTATCTTTTTATTTGCTCTGATTTCTGCGGCGATGAGTACGCTCTCAAGTCAATTTCATGCCATGGGAACAGCTATTGGGCGAGATGTGTTTGAGCAAATAGTGGGCAAAAATAGTCCTAATTCATTACTGATTACACGCATGGGTGTTGTTATTATGATTGTAATTTCGGTTTCTTTGGCTTATATTTTTGATAAGCAGCCAGCTATTATTGCGCGTAGTACATCTATTTTCTTTGCCTTATGTGCAAGTATCTTTTTGCCTGCGTATATAGGAGGGCTTTTTTGGAGACGCATGACTAAAAAAGGGGTGATTGCATCGATGGGCGTTGGAGCCTTTGTTTCAACATTTTGGCTTTTATTTGTTCATTTTCAAGAGGCTAAAGCACTTGGTCTATGTAAAGTGCTTTTTGGCGTAGATTCACTTTTAAGTGGAAAAATTATTTTTGTGGACGCACTCACAATCGCTTTACCTCTTTCCGTATTAACGGCAATTGTGGTATCGCTCATGAGTAAACCGGAAAGTTCAGCATTACTTAGAAAATGTTTTGAAGATTAACAGAGGGAATTACCCTCTGTATTCACATTGATGGGATTTAATACTTCCTATGAGAAAATTACGTGTTTTTTTAATTTTTTGCATGGTTGCCCATGTCTCTTCTTTTTCGTTTTTTATAATAAGCAAAGCCTCTTCAATCAGCGCAGATGCTTGACGCATCTCCTCTTTGCTCTTAAATTCTGGCATTTCAAAAATAAGCTTTTCAATACGCTTACTGTTGGCTTCAACGACAGCAACGGTAAATGCATCAATCCACGATTTCATCGGTCTCTTCTTTCCATGCTTGCAGTAATTCTTTGGTTACATTGAGTACTTCATCAAGTCTTTGGATGTCATTATGTAGATTTGCTTCTGTAAGCAACCTGAGCTGTTGGGTGTAAAGACCACGTAGATAATACGCAATCGTTCCTCCCTCATAGTTGAGTGAATGAATAAGCTCTGCAAAAATAGCAGAAGTACGATTAATCCAATACGTTCTCTTTTCAATATTCCCATCTTCAATGGCTCTCTTAGCTTGGGAAGTAAATCGCAAAACCCCCTCATACAGCATCTTAATCAATTTTTCAGATGACTCTATTGAAATGTTATTTTGTGAGTACGTTGAATAAGCTAAATTGGTATACATAGGTTTTCCTTTTATAATTAATCGTCACTATCTTCATTAATAAGATACGATAGAGACTGGAATGAAGATGTCAGTTTATTAATAATCGTATCATAAGCAGCAAATTTCTTTGCCATTGCGTCGTATTTTGTGTCAAGACTTTCTACGAGTTTGGCTCTTTGCTCGGTCAATAGCGTTTTTTCTGTTGTTAATGATTCAGCATAAATAGATAAAACGCCTTCGCTACTATCTGTGTAGGTTTTTAAGAGGTCATTGATAGAAGAAAACATACCCACATGTGTTGTGCTCGAACCATTGACCGTGGTTGCTTTAAGTCCTAATGAATCAAGTGCTGAGCTTTTACTGCTAATAATAATATTTTCACCTGTGGTACTTTTAAGCGTAATTGCATTGTTAGAATCCACACTGGCTGTTACACCTGAAATCCCCGCTGCATTAATAGCATTTTGCAAAGCAAGCGCGTTTTCTTCAGCGGTTGCACCAGCAGTTGTGCTAAAGCGAACACCTACATCATTAATGGTTAAGTCACCATACGTGATATTAAGAGCGCCAGAAGCCACGCTTGTTCCTTGAAATGTCGTAGTTGCGTAGGTTGTAGAGCCTGAAAAGTAATCTTGAATATCTTGAGGGTCACTGTTTATCTTAGCGGTAAATGTACTCTCCGTAAATTCCAGTAAACCTGAAGAATTTAGTGAAATACCATAATCCATTAAGCTTCTACCTTCCTCGTCAATAGAAAGAAGTTGTTTGCGAAGGGTTGAACTTAAAGAAGTCAGTTGGCTAACACCTTGAAATACACCTGCGGTACTCGTTTCACTGTTATAAGAAGTGGCTGTTTTTAAATTAGACATAAGATTATTATAAGACGTTACTAAACTGTTGAGCTGTTCTTTGACATCACTCCAATCTTGAGTAATGGAAACTTTGGTTGATTCCGTTTCTGTTTGCTCTTTATTGAGGGTGATGTTAACACCTACCATTAAATCATCAATGGTATTAGAAGAGCGAGTAACGCTAACGCCATTAAAAGTGAAACTAGCGTCTGTGGCTGTTTGGAGATGATTATCTGCATTCGTTAAGCCTAAGGCATCTGTTGATGTGCCTGATTGAACGGTAATGGCATTATCCGCTCCTGTACTATCAGACTTCAAGATAAGTCGGTAAGGATTTGTGCCACCCGTATTGAGTAAAGAGGCAGTCACTTTCCCATCCATTTTATCGTTAATCATATCAGCTAAATCAGAGAGTGTTGTTGCTGCTGTGACACTAAAATCGTACGATTTTCCATCAAATTCAAGGGTAATAGTATCGTTTCCTGATGCAAAGGTACTTGTCTTTTCGGCATACGAAGTGCTTTGATAAACATCTTGTTTTGCTAACTCTTCAACACGAATCGTAAAATCTTGTACATTCGTTCCTGCATCTGCTGTAATGCTGATAGCATCATTTGAAACGGTAGTGGAGCGTTGAAGATACGATGTCTCATCTGAAAGGGCACTGGTTGATGCTTTCAGTGTCGATGCTAATGTGGTAATCGTTGAGAGATCTGTTTGCTTGGTTGAATTTGTCTCTAATTTAGTATCAATAGGGTCAAGTTGTGCAGTTTCATCAACGGCGCGTAACTTATCAATAGTATCATAACTGAGCACACCATCACTACCAAGTCCTAGTGAGCTTAGGCTACCTGTTGCCATTGTTTATCCTTTTTTATCAAAAATCATTCCTACGATTTCTCTCATCTTAGCAGAAAGATCCATCGCTTCTTCCGTTGGAATTTTACGAATGGTTTTACCCGTACTTTTTTCCATGACATTAACGTACATCATGCTAATTTCATCATTGAATCCAAAAGCAATATTGGTTTCCAGTTTATCCATCTGTTGATTCAGTTCACTAATGGTTTGTGTTAAAACATCACCACTCTGTTTGAGCTGTTCTTGATTGGTTTTACTTACCTCATTTGTCTGTCTTATTTCACTCGTAGAAGCTACATCCGAAACCTTTGGAGCGATTGTTGTTCCAACTTGTTTGCTGGTTGCGCTAAATACATCCATCACTGCCCTCCTGATATGATTCTCTTTTTTCCTACGGACTACATCGACACATCTTTTGTTTTATTTAATTTCTTAAGTAGGTGTATGTTATATTTCTAGCACTATTCCTATACGAAAGGTCAGTATGAAAGTCGCGTTAGTCTGTCAATCTTTACTCTTAAATCGCGCATTAAAAAGTTTTTTGGGTGATTTGGTTGTCCCTTATAAACAGTGCGATTTTGTGATTAGCGACAAAAAAATTGAACTGGATAAACCTATTTTTTATATTGCCAGTCATGAGGGAAATCTACTGATACCTTTTTCAAAATCAACCTTACTTCTTGCGCTAGAAAAGTTTTTTCAAGAACTGTTAATGAGACAAAGCAGTGTGGATGATATGGTGCCTCAACCTAATAACACACATCTTTTAGAAGAAAAAATTACAGCTTTAACGGAAAAATTTAGAGCTGAATTGATTCAAACGATTCGAGGATTTTATGGAAACTAAATCGCTTTTTACGATCATCACCGCAGGCAAATATAAGCATAAAAAAATTGAACTTCCTTCTTTGGAGAGCACACGCAGTACCAAAGCGATTTTAAAGGGCTCCTTGTTCGATACGCTTCAATATGACATCGTCGATGAAGTTTTTGTTGAAGTTTTTGGCGGTAGTGGTTCTATGGGACTTGAAGCACTTAGCCGTGGTGCAAAACATGCCTATTTTATAGAAAAAGACAAGGCGGCTTTTTCTATTCTTAAACACAATTGTGAAAGCATTGACAAAGCCCATACGACAGCCATGCATGGAGATAGTTTCTTACTCTTTCCTGCACTGCTAAATACCTTTACATGTAAAGCTTATTTTTATTTTGATCCTCCTTTTTCGATTCGTGATGGCATGGAAAATGTGTATGAAAACGTTTTATCATTGATTGCCATGATTCCTCAGGAAAAAGCGCATTTTATTGCAATTGAGCATATGAGTACGCTGGTCTTACCAGAGAGCATTGGTCTTTTTAAACTGCATAAAACAAAAAAATTTGGAAAAAGTTCTCTTTCGTATTACATGTAAAAAATTGGAACATTAATTGCTTTTATGTTGGCAGTAACGCCGATTATAAAGGGAATAAATGAAACTGACAAGACTCTTCTTCATTTGGGTTGTAGCGCTAAGTAGCCTTTACGCACAGCGTTTGGGTGATATTGCGAATGTCATTGGCGTCAGAGACAATCAACTTATTGGTTATGGTTTGGTTGTGGGGCTCAATGGTACGGGCGATGGCTCATCTTCTGAATTTACGCTTCGTTCACTTTCAAATCTATTGCAAACGGTGAATGTTAAAATTGATCCTGATGATATTAAGTCAAAAAACATTGCAGCAGTTGTGGTCACAGGAAAATTACCCGCATTCGCAAGGCAAGGTGACAAACTTGATGTTACGGTTTCTTCCATTGGTGATGCAAAGTCACTTCAAGGAGGAACTTTGCTTCTTACACCACTTAAGGGTGTTGATGGAAAAATTTACTCTTTGGCTCAAGGCTCTTTGACTATCGGTGGAATGAATGGCAAAGAAAAAGGACAACTCAATCACCCCTCAGCTGCCAATATTTTTAGTGGAGCGGTTGTGGAGCGAGAGATTGAGTATGATTTGCATGAACAGGAGTTTGTCAACCTTTCTTTAAAAGAAGCCAATTTTAATACGGCAGTTTCTGTGCAAAATGAACTTAACAAAGCTTTTGGTAAAAAAGTAGCGGTTGCAACTGATTCACGTACCATCCGTATGATGAAACCTTCTCATCTTTCAACCGTAGAATTTTTAGCACAAACCTTAGATATGGATGTTTATTATGAGCGAGAGGAAAAAATCGTGATTGATGAGCGAACAGGAACGATTGTCTCAGGTATCAATATTAGAGTAGCTCCTGTGGTGGTAACGCACGGTGATATTACGATTAAAATTGAGCCAAGCGAAATTATCCCTGATGAAAAAAGTGTGGATATTGGTGATAACGTTCAAATTGTCGGAAGCGAAAGTCGCATTAAAATGCAAAGAGAAAGTATGACCGTTGCCAACATTGCACGAGCGCTCAGTAAATTAGGAGCGCGTCCTAAGGATATTATCTCTATTTTGCAAAACATCAAACGCTCAGGCGCTATTACAGCACCATTGGAGGTCATCTAATGCAGGTTGATAATAGTGTGGCATTACTGAATGTAAATTATAGTGCTCCATTTTCACAAACAAAATCGCAAGCAAGTGATGCCTTATTAAAAGAGCAAACGGATAAATTTGAAGCTTTTTTTCTGAAGCAAGTGCTTGATATTGCCATGAACAGTGAAGAGGAAAATGGGCTTTTTGAAAAAGACGCAGGCGATAAGATTTATAAATCGATGTATAACGATACGATGAGTAGTGCATTAAGCGGTGGTTTGGGGTTAAGTCAGATGTTATTTGATTATCTCAAAGAAGGGCGTTAAAGTTTTATTGTTTTGGACGATATGGTTGTAAAGAATTACAATTTTAAAGGGTCTAAAATGATTTCAAAAGTTCAGACGTCCAATGTGGCGTATTTAAAACAAAGTGCTCCTAAAGAAGATGCTTCTAAGGGTATTTCAAAAACAGAAAAGAGTGAGGGAGTGGATAAACTCTCTGCAATTAAAGCCCAGATTGAAAATGGAACATACAAAATTGATCTTGCAAAAACAGCTGGGGCAGTGGCAGAAGAGTTACTCTAAATCCTTACATGTAAAAAGGATAAACGATGTTGACGCACTATTTACGCAATGCAATACAAGATATAGATCATCTTATTGAACAAACACATAAAGATATAGCAGATATTAAAGTAGCTAAACACAGTGAAGTTTTTGAGAGAGCAAAAATTAAAGAGGATTTAATTCATTCCTTTGAAAATAAAAAATCGCTCCTAGACAATGAATTGATGAAAATGCTCAAAGAGAGTGGAAAAAAGTCGTTAGAGGATCTATTAAATCAAGAACAACAAGAGCTTTTAGCTCAGATGAAATTTAAACTCTCAGAACTTAAAGTTTGTAATAAACAGTATGCAAAATATGTCGTTACCATCAGTCAGTTTTACAACGTTTTGCTTGATAGTATCTTTCCAAGGGATTTGGAGGGATACAAGATCATGAATCACAAACCAGCTTCCTTACTTAAAATAGAGGCATAGTCATGAGTATCTTTAGCACACTCAATACGGGCACTTCAGCACTAAACGCTGCACAAGTTGCCGTTGCCACAACCAGTCAAAATATAGCCAATGTTGACAATGCCTATTATACCCGTCAGCGTGTAACATTAAGTGCAAGTGATGCTTTAAATACCAAAGGTGTTAGTATTGGTACAGGTGTTACCGTAACTTCGATTGTACGTATCCATGATGAGTTTGTTTTTTCAAAATTACGTGATTCTGCAACGGATCTTTCTTACGATACCTATTCCAAGCAAGTGCTTGAAGAAGTTGCGAAAAAATTTCCTGATTTGGATGATTCTGGGCTTTCACAAAATATTGCCAATTATTTTACAGCGTGGAGTAACCTTTCAACCAATGCAACAGAAGGTTCTCAAAAAATTGCTCTTGTCCAATTAGCATCAACGCTCACTTCAAATATTCAATCCAGTAAAGAGTCACTACGTTCACTTCAAGATACGCTGAATAGCCAACTTAAAACGTCCATTGATGAAATTAATAGTATTGGTCAGCGAATGGCTGATTTAAACAAGCAGATCAATATGGTTGAAGCAGAAGAGGGTAATCATGCGAATGATTTACGTGACCAACGTGACCAGCTTGAATTAACTTTAGCGAATCTCATAGGTGTTTCTGTCTCTAAGGGAAATGTAACGAGTGATACAACACTTGATCTAAATATGACAGATTCAGGCACAACTTATAATATCAATATTGCTGGAGCTTCTTTTGTTGAGGGAACAACCTTTAATCCTATCGTCATTGATAATACAGAGAATAAAAGCAGTTCGTACTCCATTTATACTGAACTAGAGGATGGTACGCGTTATAATTTAACTGAAGTGTTAGATGGTGGAAAAGTGGGCGCAATTCTTGATTTAAGAGGAAGAGTGATTGACTCATCCGAAAATGGAGGATATCCACAAGATGGCAAAATTCAAACCTATATTGACAATCTTGATACGCTGGCGCAAACATTAATTACAGAAACGAATAATATTTATGCACAAAGTGCACAAGAGAGTATGCAAAGTCCCCTATTGGATTTAAAATCAAATACTTCGTTAAAAAATGCCTATAATAATATTGAAAATGGTACTTTTGATGTGATTGTTTATAATAGTTCGGGTGAGGCAGTGGCTCGTAAAACCATTACGTTAAATAACTCAACAACAATGGGCGATGATACGTTTTCAGACAGTATTCTGACGCAAATTAATAGCAACAAAGATGATAACGGTGACAATAATGGTCTTAATGATGTCGATGACTATTTTGTAGCAACATTTTCAGATGATGGTACCTTTTCACTTACTCCTAAAGGATACAATACGGGGTATACGATTGCGATTGAAGATAATGGAACAAACTTTCCTGGTGCTGTCGGTGTAAGTCAATTTTTTACAGGTACAAATGCTTCTGATATTAGTGTTGTAACACAATATAAAAAAGACCCTTCATCCATGCAGGGGTATAGCGCACCGATTGAAGGAAATAACAAAGTCGCTAATGCTATGGTGCAAATGCAATACTCAACCCTGAGCTTTTACTCCCAATCTGGTAACAGTATGAAAGAGACTTTAGAGGGTTTTTACAGTGCATTAACGACAAAAATTGGTTCAGATGCTGCTTTATCTGGCAGTAGTTATGATACGAATAGTGCTCTTTATAACAGTGTGTATGAACAGCATCAATCTGTAAGTGGTGTTAATAAAGATGAAGAACTTTCTAATTTAATTAAATATCAAAAATCGTACAGTGCAGCTGCTAAAATTATTACAACCATCGATCAGATGCTTGAAACCCTTTTAGGCCTTAAGTCATAGTGAAACGGTTTCCTCTTTTGAGCACTACTCTTCTAGTGCTCATTCTTCTTTTTTCATTTGTAGGTCCTTTTTTTTATACTTCATCTGCGTATGATTTAAATCCTTCTGCCATTTTAGTTGCGCCAAATAGTGACTATTTTTTTGGGACAGATCGTTTAGGTCGAGATGTGTGTGCAAGATTAATGCTAGGGGGACAAACTTCTTTAATTGTGGGTCTTCTGAGTGCCATGATCGCAAGTTTTCTAGGTTTGATGATTGGTATTAGTGCAGGGTTTTTTCAAAGAAGTGTTGATAAAATTATTATTATTATGATTGATCTTTTTTTGACTTTTCCGACATTTTTTCTTCTCTTAGCATTGATTAGTTATATGAGTGCATCTCTTTGGGTTCTTGTTTTTATTATCTCTATTACAGGCTGGATGGGAATGGCACGTTTGATTCGTAGTGAAAGTTTTGCTATTTCAAATGCTCCCTTTATTAAAATTCTTAAACTCTCTGAGGTAAACTCTTTTAAAATTATTTTTAAATATTTTGCTCCTTTATTAGCGCCTCTTTTTTTTATTAGTTTTACGTTTGGTGTCAGTGGTGCAATTTTAGCGGAGAGTGGACTTAGCTTTTTAGGCATTGGAATTACGCCACCACAGATGAGTTGGGGTTTAATTCTAAGTGAAGGTAAAGAGGTTATTGATATTGCATGGTGGCTAAGTTTTTCCCCTGGTTTTTTTATTTTTCTTGTCACCTTTTCGCTGATTAATCTTTCAGATTATCTACAAGCAAAAAGTAATGAAAAAGATATCTTGAATGACATTTGAGACGGTTTCAAAGCTTTTAGAAGAAGAGTCGATAAAACGCAACAGCACTTTGGAACTTACTGAAAAACGTCCCGATCCTTTAATGATAGCTTCAGTGTATGGTGATGAATTTTCAGCACTGATTTGTGCTTTATTTGCTTATGGAAATGCTAAGGCGATTGTAGGGTTCTTAGAAAGTTTAGATTTTACCTTACTAGATGCGAGTGAGGCAAAAATTCATGATGCTTTTGTTCATCATTACTATCGGTTTCAAAACGCTGATGACATTGCTGCACTTTTTGTGACCTTGCATCGTTTGAAAAAGAAACATATTTCTTTAGAATCTCTCTTCTTACCTGCGTATTTACAATCTGGAAATGTTATGGATGGTTTGCGCTCTTTAATCAGCTCTCTTTATGCTATCAATCCCTACCGTTCACAGGGTTATCAGTTTTTATTAGGTACAATTCCCCCCGCACATCCTAAATCTCCCTATAAGCGTTGGCATATGTATTTACGATGGATGGTACGTAAAGATAATCTTGATCTTGGTTTATGGAAAGGAGTTCACACCAAAGATCTTTTGATGCCATTAGATACGCATACGTTTAATTTGGGAAAAAAACTAGGATTGATTCAGCGAAAATCGTATGATTTCAAAGCTGTATTAGAGTTGAGTTGTGCGCTCAAAAAGATTGATCCAAGTGATCCGATCAAATATGATTTTGCTCTTTATCGCTTAGGTCAAGAAAAAATTCTATCTTAAGGCTTCACAATGAATGTGAAATATTGGCTCCCAAGGAGCTTTACAGTTCTAAAAGAAGGCTATTCTGCTCGTCATTTTTCTTCAGATGTTGTAGCAGGTATTACTGTCGCGATTATCGCTTTACCTTTGGCTATGGCATTTGCAATTGCCAGTGGTGTAGGTCCTGAAAAAGGGCTTTTTACAGCTATTGTGGCTGGATTTATTATCTCCCTTCTGGGTGGGAGTAGGTATCAGATTGGAGGTCCTACAGGGGCTTTTGTTGTGGTACTTTATACGGTTATTTTAAAGCATGGTTATGATGGATTGGTTATAGCAACATTTTTAGCAGGCGTTATGCTTTTTTTAATGGGAGCATTTAAATTAGGAAGTATTATTAAATTTATTCCTTATCCTGTGACGGTTGGTTTTACCACAGGTATTGCTTTAATTATTTTTTCTTCACAAATGAAAGATTTTTTTGGGTTACCTATTGCAACGATGCCAGCGGAGTTTATTGAACAATGGAAACTTTATTCTACACAAATGGGTGATATCAATTATTATGCGTTGGTTATAGGCTTTGTCAGTATTTTTTTGTTAATTAAATTGCGTCATACATTTCCAAAAATTCCTGCTCCTATTATTGTGATTGTGTTATCATCACTGATTGTGTATGTATTTCAGCTTCCTGTAGAAACGATTGGGTCTAAATTTGGACAATTGCCCTCTACCTTACCTTCACCGCATATTCCTTCTTTTTCATTGGAAAAAATTCGTTTGGTATTTCCTGATGCAATTACGATTGCACTTCTAGGGGCCATTGAATCTTTACTTTCATGTGTTGTAGCAGATGGTATGACAGGAGATCGTCATCATTCCAATAAAGAATTAATGGCACAAGGTATTGCCAATATTGGGTCTGTCTTTTTTGGGGGAATCGCTGCAACAGGTGCTATTGCACGTACCGCAACCAATATCAAATCAGGCGCTTATAGTCCCATTTCAGGCATTATTCATGCTTTAATGTTATTGGTCTTCATGTTTTTATTTGCCAAATTAATTGTATTGATTCCGCTTTCAGCATTAGCTGCTATTTTGGTTGTGGTGGCATGGAATATGAGTGAATTTCACCATTTTAAAGCGATTGCCCTTAAATCAGAACGTAATGATGCTGTTGTTCTTTTAATAACATTTTTATTAACGGTTTTAATTGATTTAAATACAGGTGTTCAAACAGGTATTATGTTAGCAGGGCTTTTGTTTATCAAACGTATGATTGATGTAACAGAAATTGTCGATAAAAAAGATCAGGTTACTATGCCTTTTGACAGTAATGATGAACCTTATGAAACAGAAGATGCCTTTGCTATTTCTAAAAAAACGATTCCTCAGGGTGTAGAAGTCTATGAAATTGACGGCCCTTTCTTCTTTGGAATAGCAGATCGTCTAAAAAATGTCCTCAATGAAATTGAAGAAAGTCCGAAGATTTTTATTTTGAGAATGAGACATGTACCTATGGTCGATGCGACAGGACTTCATGCTTTAGAAGAGTTTTTAGCATTATGTAAAAGCAATCAAACCATTCTTGTCCTTTTTGGTGTAAATCAGCGTATCAAAATGAAAATTGAACGTATTAAATTGGATCAAAAAATTGGTCAAGAAAATATTACTGAGAATATTGATTTGGCACTTGTCCGCGCAAATGAAATTTTAAATAAGGGAGTATAACAATGCCATACGTTAATATTAAAATTACTAAAGAGGGTGCAAGTAAAGAGCAAAAAGAAAAACTTATTGCAGGAGTGACACAACTTTTAGTTGATGTCTTAGGAAAAAATCCAGCAACAACGGTTGTTACTATTGATGAAGTTGACATGGATAATTGGGGAATTGGCGGTGTTCAAGTCAGTGAACTTCGTAAAAAACAGAAGCCTTAATAAACTATTAAATGATTAATAGATACAATCTTGCAAAATTATTAACTTAAGGAAAAGTGTAATGGGTGAAATTTTTACATTTTTAGGTCTTATTAACCATTCTCATGATTTTATCTTTGTATCCCATGTTATTTTGGTTGCATTGATTAGTCTTGGTTTGGCAAAAATGGCAACATCAAAAATGCAATTGGTGCCAAGTGGTATCCAAAATGTTATGGAAGCCTATTTGGAAGCGGTGTTGAATATGGGTAAAGGTGTTTTGGGCGAGGAGTTGGCACGTAAATATTTGCCATTGGTTGCAACCCTTGGTTTTATGGTCTTCCTTTCAAACTTTATTGGAATTATCCCAGGTTTTGAAGCACCAACGAGTAACCTTAATATGACGTTAACATTGGCGTGTATTGTCTTTGTTTATTATCATTTTGAGGGTATTAGAGTTAATGGTGTTATTCACTATTTTGCGCATTTTATGGGACCGGTAAAACTTTTGGCACCCTTAATGTTTCCTATTGAGATTGTTTCACACTTTTCTCGTTTGGTTTCTTTGTCTTTTCGTCTTTTTGGAAATATTAAAGGAGATGACCTCTTCTTGGCCGTTGTCTTAATGCTTGCACCATGGATTGCACCACTACCAGCATATGTTTTATTAACATTTTCAGGTTTATTGCAAACATTTATTTTTATGATCTTGACATATGTTTATCTTGCAGGTGCTGTTTTAATTAGTGAAGAGCACTAAGAAAGATTAAGACGTGTTGATAGAAAAAACGCGTTTTGAAAGAATTCTCAGTTTATTGCAAGGTGCTTCTTTAGCGCTTGCAATGGCTGGGAGTGGTTATACCTTTTTTGCCTTTCTTCCTTTTGGCATAATGCCCGCTTTTATTATTGGACTTTTTTTCTTTCTTTTTGGTTCATTTTTCTTTATCATGTTTGAAATAGCTCAACAGCAAATAGATAAAATGGATGAACTAAAAAAACAAACATACCTTTTAGAAAAACTCTCACAGAATGATCAAAAGTTATCTTATCACTGATCCTCTTTTTTATACATCTGATCCCAAAACAGTCTTAAAAAAACTTTTACATGTAAAGATGAAGTATTGTCCTGATTATATTTGTCTAAGGGATAAGCAGAGTTTAAATTATCCTTTATTGGCTCAAAGCATTGTAGACTCTTCCTTGAAAGATTCAAAAACAAAACTTTTTTTACATACTGATTTTAAATTAGCTTTTGAATTGGGATGTGATGGTGTACATCTTCCTTCGAATGCTTTAGGTATGGTTGGAAAAGCTAAAGATTTAGGTTTAGACGTTATCGTGAGTACACACACATTAGCAGAAATAATAGAAGCAGAAAAACGAGGTGCAGATGCGATTACTTTTAGCCCAATTTTTGCAACGCCCAATAAAGGGAAACCGCTAGGTTTAGAGAAGTTGAAAGAAATAAATGATAAAATCAGAGTCAAATGTTTTGCGCTTGGTGGCATTATAAACGAGGAACAAGTGAAGGCTTGTGAGAGCGTTGGTGTATATGGTTTTGCCTCAATTCGCTTTTTTATAGATTAATTCCAAAGGCTATTTATGCAATTTGAAGTTGTGATTGGACTTGAAGTTCATGCTCAGTTAAATACAAAAACTAAAATTTTTTGCAGTTGTCCAACCAGTTTTGGAGATGAACCCAACACCAATGTGTGTGAAGTCTGTTTAGGCCTTCCCGGGGCGTTACCTGTTTTAAATAAAGAGGCAGTTAAAAAAGCGATTGCGTTAGGTACAGCCATTAATGCGACAATCAATCAAACGTCTATTTTTAACCGCAAAAACTACTTCTATCCTGATCTTCCCAAAGGGTATCAGATTAGCCAATTTGAGATACCTATTGTTGAAAATGGCGAAATTGTGATTGATTTTGAAGATGGCAGTAAAAAACGTATTGGTGTGACCAGAGCCCATCTTGAAGAAGATGCGGGTAAAAACATTCACCATGGGAGTGTCTCTCATGTGGATTTAAACCGTGCAGGAACACCGCTTCTTGAAATTGTGAGTGAGCCTGATATGCGAAGTAGTGAAGAAGCCGTTTTATACCTTAAAAAGCTTCATGCTATTTTGCGTTATTTGGATATCAGCGATGCTAATATGCAAGAGGGAAGTTTTCGCTGTGATGCCAATGTCTCTATTCGTCCTAAGGGTGATACAAAGCTTTATACCAGAGCTGAGATTAAAAACTTAAACTCATTTAAATTTATTCAAAAAGCTATTGAGTATGAGGTTGAACGTCAAATTGAAGCATGGGAAGATGGTGTTTATGAGAAGGAAGTGGTTCAAGAAACTAGACTTTACGATACTGAAAAAAATGAAACGAGAAGTATGAGAGGCAAAGAAGATAGCGCTGAGTATCGCTATTTTCCAGATCCTGATTTATTGCCGGTATTGATTCCTGATGAGATGATGGCTGAATGTATTCAAATTCCTGAACTTCCTGACCAAAAACGTGATCGATTTTTAAGTGAGTATGGTATTAAAGAATACGACGCTAATGTCATTACCTCTAGCGTTGAGATGGCACATTTTTATGAAAGCATGATTCGTGAGGGTGCGGGTGCAAAAAGTTCAGTGACGTGGTTAACAGTTGAATTACAAGCTCGTTTAAACCATGGGCTAACACTTGATTCTTCACCTGTTAATGCCGTAAAACTTGCTCAGTTAGTTAAACGCATTGAAGATGGAACGATTAGTGGAAAAGCTGCCAAAGAAGTACTTGATTATTTAATGGAAAATGTTATTAGTGTTGATGAAGCCATTGAAAAACTAGGCCTTAAACAAGTCAGTGATGATGGGGCTATTTTAGCCATTATTGATGAAATTATTGCCGCTAATGCTGATAAAGTAGCAGAGTATCGAAGTGGAAAAGATAAACTTTTTGGTTTCTTTGTAGGTCAAACGATGAAAGAGAGCAAGGGAACGGCAAATCCTGCAAAAGTGAATGAACTTTTAAAATCCAGACTTGATGTCTAAGGTGGTTGACGTGAGTATCGCGGTTATTGGTGCTGGGAAATGGGGTCAGGCTCTTCACTTTGCTATTTCACGTAATGTTACATGTAAGATTACTTCACGTCAGCAAAAAGCCATTGAAAATTTTGTAAGTGTTGAAGAAGCGCTAAAGTGTGAGTATCTTATTTTTGCACTTCCTGCGCAAGTGGTACGTGGTTGGCTTGAGGAACATTTTACGTTTAATGGACAGAAGATTTTGGTTGCAGCTAAAGGAATTGAACAGGGCAGTGGCGCATTTTTAAATGAGATTTTTGCGCATTATGTTCCTACTCAAAATCTTAGCTTTTTATCAGGACCTTCTTTTGCCTCCGAAGTCATGCAAGGATTACCAACGGCGGTTGTGATTAATTCAAGCAATGAAACACTTTCCAAAGAATTTGCCTCCTTTTTCCCCTCCTTTATGAAAACATATACATCTAAGGATGTTATTGGCGCAGAGGTGTGTGGTGCCTATAAAAATGTTTTAGCGATAGCCAGTGGTATTTGTGATGGACTCAAACTTGGCAATAATGCAAGAGCGAGTTTAATTGCTAGAGGACTCGTGGAAATGCATCGATTTGGAAAATATTTTGGTGCACAAGATGAGACATTTTTAGGACTTAGTGGTGCAGGAGATCTTTTTTTAACAGCTTCGAGTACGCTTTCACGTAATTATCGTGTAGGCCTTTCCTTGGCAGATGGTAAAAAATTAGATGATATTTTAAGGATGCTAGGAGAAGTGGCAGAAGGGGTTTTTACTTCTGAAGCGATTTGTGAACTCTCTTTAAAACATACTATTTATGTTCCTATTGCACATGAAATTGCTCTTATTTTAAAAGGTAAAGAACCATTAGAAAGTGTGAAAGACCTTTTAGCGGATTGATGATGATTAAATTTTTTCTTTTTTGGTTTCTTCTTTTTAGTTGTTCTTATGCAAAAGCTCCTTCTTTAGAAGAGATGATTGCACAAATGATTGTGATTGGTTTTGATGGAGAAAAAGAGGGCGATAAATGGGTAGAGCAAATTGCCAAAGATATTAGACGTCAAAAAATTGGCGGAGTGATTTTGAGTCAAAAGAACATTCAAACTATTTCGCAGCTTAAAAAACTTACAGACTATTTAAAAGCACAAACACCCCAAAAGCCACTTTTTGTTGCATTAGAATTTGATGGTAGTAAATCCATTCATGGCTTGAGCTCTATCCCTTCTGCTAGGGATATGGTTGAGAAAAATGATGTATTAGAGGCTGAATCTTTGTATTCAAAGCACGCACAAGAATTAGCTGATGCGGGAATTAATCTTAATTTTGCGCCAACATTGGATTTGCAAGGTCAAAAAAAAGCAACACAGACATACTCTTTACTGGAAGAAGTGGTAACAACGTATGCGCTGATGTTTATCAACGCGCTTAAAATGAAAGGTATTGTGCCTGTGGTGAAATATTTTCCTAGTGCTGGTGAAAATATATGGAATGATTTTTCTACAGAAGCAACACTCTCTTCATGGCGTTTTGAACAATTAAAACCTTATTATGACTTAATTGCCTTTGGAAAGATGGATGCTGTACTGATTTCTCATGCTATGTGTGAAGCCTTAGATGAAAAAAATCCAATGCTTTTTTCTTCCCAAGTCATTGAGAGATTATTACGTGAAAAAATGCATTTTGAAGGTATCGTTTTTGCCAATCATTTGCGAACCAATTCTATTTCAAGCAAAATAGATTTTAAGCAACGCATTATTCGTTCGATTAACGCAGGGGTTGATGTTTTTGTTTTCCCAAATTACTTTGGAGATGAAGCAAGTATGCCTTTTACGGTACAACGTATTATTTTAGAAGGCATTCGTAAAGGAGAGTTAAGTCAAAAACGCATTGAACTTTCTTATGAACGTATTATCAAGTTTAAACAAAAAATGGTGCCTTAATAGAAAATACGTGAAAGATAGAGCCCACAAGGTGGAAGGAGGGTTGTTGAAACTCTTTTTTGCCTCTCTCTTTGTGCGATCAAATCTTCAAGGCTGAGTTCGTTATAACAAACTTTAAGTAAGAAATCACACATCATACGTATTTGTGAGCGTAAAAAAGCATCGCCTTGAAAATAGATAATAATCATTCCCTTATGGCGATAAGCACCTGCACTAAAAATAGTGCGTTCATCTTTGGTTGTTCCTCCTCCTTGTTTTTTAAAAAACTCAAAGTTATGAAAGCCTTTAAAGTGTTGTGCTAAAAGGTGTAGTTTTTGGACATCGAGTGTTTTTACATGTAAAGCATAATTGGCATAAAATGGCTGATATATTCCATCATAAAGAACATAACGATAGAGCCTTTTTTGAGCGCTAAAACGCGCATGAAATGTTTTTGGAACAGGTGTGATATCTTGAATAGAGATATGAGGCATTAACGCGCGATTGAGAAGATAGTAAAGTTTGTCTATTTGTGTTTGCCATAAAGGGGGTAAATCAATATGAATGACTTGTGCAAGGGCATGCACACCTCTATCGGTTCTTCCACTGCCAACGATTTGGCTCGCAATGTGTAAATGATTGAGCGTTGATTCAAAAATTCCTGCAACGGTTTGAAAACTATTTTTTTCATTTTTTTGTTGCTGAAAACCATAAAAATAACTGCCATCGTAACGTAAAACTATTTTAACACGCATGATAATTAACTTTAAAATATCGCTTTAATGCGTTTTTGGTAAATACGGTATGCCAATAGAAATGTAAGCATAAAAACAACAAGGGGTGCACTTTGTGGATGCCAAGATGAAAAAAGAGTAGCCAGTGCAAAATAGACAAAAATCGTTGCAAATATAACAATATAAATTCCACCTTTATTGTAACGGTACGTGACAATACCTATACTAATGGCTATCAGTGTTGAGGCAATAGGGAAAAGTGCTATAAGGAGAAAAAATGAAAGATCGTATGCTCGTTTATGATTGGTAAAAACACCATTCCAATACTCTTTAATACTTTGTATCTTGCCAATACCTGCTTTGGGTTGAGAATTGATGTGCATGCGTTCAAAATCAACTTGTGCAATTTCTTCTTTTTTAAATTCAAAAACCTTGCCCTTTTCAAGATTCAGTCTCAGTTTTCCTTCTGTATTTTCAATCAGCGCATGACTGGCTAAAATGAGTCGCTCATCTTCTTTGGCGGTAGGCGTTTGATACAAGGTAACACCACTGTAATGTTTTTGGTCATCACTTTTTTCTATATAAACAAGCCATTGTGAAAATTTTTGACCAAATTCACTCGCTTTAATATTGAACTTTGCTTCCGCTTTTTTATAATCTATAAAATTATCATTGAGCTCTTTTGAGATAGGAATTAAAATAAAAATATTAATCATTAAAAGCAGTGATAGTGCTGTTGAAAGGGCTAAAAAAAGACGTGCAATTTTTTGAGGATTGTATCCTAGTGTAAAAAGCACAATGGTTTCATTCTCTTTGGAGAGGTTAAACAAGGTAATAGAAAGCGCAATAAAAAATGTTATAGGCAGTGTATAAACAAGGGTTCGAGGAAGCAAATAAATGTAGAGTGTTCCTAACTCTAAAAAGTTCATTTGAATAATGGCTGTAAGAGCTGTAATTTTGATAAAAAATACAATGGATGTAATGAAAAAAAGAATAAAAAATAAAGAGCTAAAAAGTGCTCCAAAATGTTTTAAAAGATAACGACTTGTTCTATTCATAAATCTGTCCCAAAAAATTTGAAATTGGCTCATTGAAAAGCCATGTTATTAAAAGTCCCAATGCAAGAAAGGGAATGAAAGGAAGTGCATATCCTTTTTTGCGCACGACCATAAATGCGATCAGTGCAATAAGCGCTGCAATATAGATAGCTGCCATACCAAGTTTAATACCTAATATCGCTCCTATAATTCCTGCAATAATAATATCTGCTTCTCCCATTGCCTCTTTGCGTGTTAAAAAAGAGACTAAAAAACGAAGCAAAGTAAATGCTCCCATAAATAAAAGCCCATTTTGAAGTGATTCTAAAGGACTTCCACTACAAAATGCAATGAGTAAAGCAGGAAGACTTAATAAATCAGGGACTGCTTTATAACGCAAATCAATAATACTCAAGGCCAATAAAAGAGCAAAGACTGAACCAATAAGTAGGGCTTGTATAAACTCAGGATGACGAAAATATACCATGCAATAAATAAGAGCAGTACAAAGTTCAATCAAAGGGTATTGTATCGAAATTGGACTGTGACAAAAGGCACATTTCCCTTTAAGGAAAAGCCATGAGAGCAAAGGAATGTTGTGGTACCACTGAAGTGGATGCAAACACGATGGACAGTGTGATGCGGGTAAATTAATACTTTCATTTTTAGGGATACGCAAAATGGCAACATTTAAAAAAGAGCCTACGCATAGACCAATGAGAGTAATAAGAAGTGTTTCTATCATACACTAACCTTTCAAATCTAAAACTAAATCGTTGCTATCAAAAAGAGGAGTAATCTCTGTTTGTAATGTTAAGTTCATGGGAATCCCCACTTTAGTATCTTCTTTTTTTAAAGTAAGAAATGTATTTTCATACATACAGGCCATAGAGAGTTTATCTGCTTCTATGACACCAGTTAAAGGCCCTAGATGTTCAAAGGCTATGTAGAAGTGTAAACAAGAAGGTGTCATTTGGATTTGGAGTAAAACTCTTTTTCCTTTATCTAAAAGGGGCAAATGAAGGACGTGTTTGTTAAGGGCTAAAAGCATAGAGGTATACGTTTGAAAAGAACTCTTTGGCAAGGTTTCATCACTGAGTTGTTCGATTAAAAACGTTTTGAATTCAGTGTATGAAAAATTTTTACCTTCAAATAAACCTTCTAAACAAAGAGGTAAAAAATAAGCTTCATCTTGAAAAAGACGAGGTTGTGGATAGAGGTGTGAGAGGGTGAGTACACCCCCTTTACCTTCAAAAAAATTGCCCCAATACGTTTGTCCCTCTTTTAATGTTTTATGGCTTTTCGTGGTGAGCTCTTTGCGTCCCACTTTGAGCCGATAGCGCATCACATCTATTCTTCTAAGCACTTCAACGCTAATGGGTAAAGCGGCATTAAAAGGAACCGAAGAGCTACTGGTGCGTCCTATATCACTGCCAATACCGACTAATTTTTGTAAAGAAGAGATCATAAATGTTGAGACTGCTTGGCAATGGACTGGGCAATGTTAAATTTATCCGACAAGGCTAAGGTTTCAACATGCGTTTTGGTAATAAACGTGATCTCATTTTTATTGCTTCCAAAATTATTTTGCTCTTTGAGTATGTTCAGACACACAGCATCTAGCTCTTTGGCTTCTAGCATTTTTTGGGCATTAATCAGACCATTTTTTTCATCTAACTCTGCTTTAAAACCAATGACTTTGTAGCCTTTTTTAGGAATGGTGGAGAGAATATCAAGGTTGCGTTTGAGCTCTAGGGTAAAACTCTCGCCAAGGCTCTCTTTTTTAAGTTTTCCACTGTGAGAATGAAGAGGTACATAATCACTCACGGCAGCTGCCATAAAAAGATAGGGCATTTTCTCTGAGCGTTTTTGTTGTTCCATTTGATGCGTTAACGCATGGTGTAACTCAAAACTACTCTTTACATGTAAAAGATTTATCTCTTGCAAAAGAGGCGTTTCTCCACTGCTAATTAACGTCACATTTGCCCCTTTGAGGTATAAGCAGAGTGCTAAAGCAGAGGCTTGTTTACCACTGGAAAAGTTGCTTAAACAACGCACATCGTCTATTTTTTCCCTTGTACCACCACCGGTAATGATGACATTGCGACCTTGCCAAAAAGGCTCTTTAAGAAGCGCTTTGGCACTGCGGTAAAAAATCTCCTCCACATCGGCTAGTGCTCCAACGCCCTCATCATTGCAGGCGAGCAGTTTGGATTGGGGTTGGATAATCTCATAGCCATAGTGGGTAAGTCTACTCAAACTTTCTTGTGTGATGGGATTGAGCATCATGTTGGTATTGGCAGAAGGTGCTAACATAAGTGTTTTTGTAAAGGCAATAGCTGTTTGGGTGAGTAGGTTATCGGCGATACCATGAGAAAGTTTATTGATGGTATTGACAGAAGCTGGAGCTATCAGAAAAAGGTCTGCCCATTTACCTGTGTGAATGTGGCTTAGCTCCTCACTCCAGCTCTCCGTCTTGGCATGTAAAACTTTGTTTTGACTCAGTGTTTCAAAGCTAAGTGGTGCGATAAACTTTTTAGCATCTTCACTCATGACCACTTTGACTTCAGCGCCTGATTTGATGAAAAGACGAATAAGCTCTAAAGCCTTATAAATCGCAATACTACCTGTAACGCCTAGAAGAATTTTTTTACCGCTAAGAAGTGTTTTATGCATGGTTTTTTCCAAAGAATTTATAGAAGAAGCCTTCCATGATTTTAAGAGGCGCACGATTAATGGCTAGAGCGCCTTTGGGAATGTTTTTGGTAACGGTTGTCCCTGAGGCGATGAGAACATCATCTGCAATCGTAACGGGTGCAACCAGTTGGCTATCGCTTCCAACAAAGACGTTTTTGCCGATGATGGTTTGGTATTTGGCTTTTCCGTCATAATTACATGTAATCGTTCCACACCCAATGTTTGTTCCCTCATCAATGCTTGCATCGCCCAAATAACTTAAGTGTCCCGCCTTAACGCCTTTAAGGGTTGATTTTTTCACCTCAACAAAGTTTCCGATGTGCGTATCTTCAATAAGAGAATCAGGGCGAATGCGTGCCATAGGCCCAATGTCAGAGTTTTTAATCACGCTTTTCTCAACCACGCTGTGCGCTTTAATGTGCGCATTCTCTAGAACCGTACCTTTTAGCAAACTCACACCATTTTCAAGTTTGCACTCACCGCTCATCTGCACATCCGCTTCAATGTAGATGGTGGAAGGAAGGCGCATGCTCACCCCTTGCTCCATAAAACGACGCTTTATGCGCTCTTGCATCAGTTCTTCCGCAATGGAGAGATGGTACTTAGAGTTCACACCCATAAACGTACTTTCATCAACAAAGAGGGCTTTAACGGCTCTATTTTGAGCATTGGCAAGGGCAATTAAATCGGTGATGTAATACTCTTTTTGACTGTTCTTATTGGTGAGTTTAGGAAGATTCTCTTGTAAAAAATCGGTCTTAAAAAGATACACACCCGCATTGACCGCAGTCACTTTTTTCTCTTCAATACTCGCATCTTTTTCTTCGATAATTTTGAGGACATTTTGATGCGCATCCATAATGACACGTCCATAGCCAAAAGGCTCTTTACATGTAAACGCACTCATCACAACATCGGCTTCTAAATGTGTAAAATTTTGCATATTTTCTGCTTCAAGCAAAGGCATATCGCCATTTAAGACGAGTAATTTTTCATATTTTGGGACAACTCCACGAATGGCACCACCCGTGCCTGGAAAGTTTTGGTGGTCTTGAATGACGTAATGAATACCTGAAAAATAGCGATTCATCTTCTCTTGAACGAGGTCTGCTTGATGGTATAAAATGACATGGATGTCATCGCTGATTTTTTGTGCTTCTTTGATGATGTGGTATAACATCTCAAAGCCACTGATTTCATGCAGGACTTTGGGGAGTGTGGATTTCATCCGTGTGCCTAAACCTGCCGCCATAATTGCAATCGAAATACTCATACATTCTCTTCCTACGCATTAGATAGTTCCCATTTTAACGAAAAGTTGTTTAAAGATTAAATGGTTTTTAACGCAAAAGCAACTAAAATCATGCAATTATATTAAAGGACGCTGTTTGAAAAACTTTAAGAGAATTTTACTTTTACTTGTGATGAGTATGACACCAATGGCATTTGGTGCTGATACGATTCCAACCGTCAACCTCTCTTTAAGTGCGCCAGATACCCCTCAACAGCTCGTCACCAGCATGAATTTGGTGTTGGTGCTTACTATTCTAACGCTTGCTCCTTCGCTGATTTTCATGATGACCAGTTTTTTACGCCTTTTAATTGTCTTCTCCTTTTTACGTCAAGCCATTGGTACGCAACAAATGCCTCCTTCTCAAGTTATGGTTTCTCTTGCCATGATTTTGACCTTTTTCATTATGGAACCTGTGATGAAAGAGTCGTATGATGTAGCAATTAAGCCTTATTTGGCAGAAAAAATGAGCTATCAAGAAGCGTTTGAAAAAGGAGCCGCTCCGTTTAAAGCCTTTATGATTCGCAATACCCGTGAGAAAGATTTGGCACTTTTCTTTCGCATTCGAAACCTTGAAAACCCTAAAAATATTGAAGATGTGCCCTTAACCGTGGCAATGCCTGCTTTTATGATTAGTGAGTTAAAAACAGCCTTTGAGATAGGCTTTTTGCTCTACTTGCCTTTTTTGGTTATCGATATGGTGGTGAGTTCGGTGTTGATGGCAATGGGTATGATGATGCTTCCCCCTGCGATGATTTCGCTACCTTTTAAGCTGCTTATCTTTGTACTCGTGGATGGGTGGAATTTACTGGTACAACGCTTGGTGGAGAGTTTTCACTAGGGCGTAAAACCCTCCAGAGCCTTTACATGTAAAGCTCAAATCCTTTTTGTTGCTTTAAAATGGTTTCAAAGAGTTTTTGTGCCTCTTGAAGCATTTTCTCATTTTGATTTTGCGCTTGTTCTAAGATTTTATCTAAGCCTTTGAGTAAAGAATCATTGGCATAATTTTGAGTGTTAAGATTTTCACTCTTTGGAAGTAGGGCGTTGATGTCGTAGGCAGTGTTGGTGAGCTTTGCGGTGTTTGAATTAGCTTGTTCAACACTCTTGAGGTATTCATCCATCATCGGCCCAATCACTTTCATTGCCTCATCTATCTCTTTTTGATCCGTCTCATCAATGCCATTTCCTTCATACGAAAAGCTGTATCCATAAGCATGGGAAAGCGAGAGTGTCGTCGCTCTTGCATTGCCATTGGTGGTTTGTGAAAATTCAGAAGATCGCTCATTATACATACTTAAATTAATGGTATCACCACTGCTGGTTTGCAGTGAAAAGCCAAAGCTATTGTAATTATAGGTGCTTGCGCTAATATTTTGCATAGGAACTCCTCTTCAATGTTAAAAAGTATATCGGCAAAAAGATTAGCTACTAAAGCCACTTTTGAACGAAGACTCCTTAGCAATGACGATGGCTTTTTGTTTCTCTTTTTTGTGCATCTCTTTTTCAACAAAGAGGGGTTGGCGTGTTTTATAATGAAGTCCTGTGTAGTACATCAGTGTTGAATAGGTCGAAGGCGTAGGGGTAAAGACTTGCGCTTGTTCGGGGTTGATTTTTAAAACCTGTGAGGCAAACTGTTTGAGTGAGTGCATATGGCGCTCATCGCATCCTGGGTGTGCAGCGATGAGATAGTAGGTAAGAAACTGTTTTTTGCCTGACTCTTTGGAGAGTCTATCAAAGAGGGCTTTAAATTCAACCAGTGCCTCTTTGCCTGGTTTTCCCATAAGGCTTAAGATTTCATCGTCGATGTGCTCAGGCGCAATTTTCATTTGACCGCTGGTGTGATGCTCGATAATCTCTTTGAGATACGCATAACCATAGGCTTTATCTTCACTGATTAAATCGTATCGAATCCCCGAAGCCACAAAGGCTTTTTTTACATGCGGAAGTGCTCTGATTTGTCGCAATAAATCGAGCTGTTTTTTATGGGTGGGTTTAAGTGCTTTACAGATTTTTGGAAACATACAACTCTTTGTTTCACAGCTTCCCTTACTCAGTTTTTTATCGCACTCATAACCGTACATATTTGCCGTAGGCCCTCCTAAATCGGAGATAATGCCTTTAAAATCTTTGTAGGTCGCAAAGTGTTTGGCTTCATTCACAATGGACGTGGTAGAGCGAGAACGAATGGTTCTGCCTTGATGCACGCTAATGGCACAAAAATTACATTCGCCATAACAGCCTTGATGCGTGGAAATGGAAAATTTAATGGTCTCTAAGGCTTTAATGGCTCCCATTTTTTTATAGTAAGGATGGGCATCGCGCATAAAAGGAAGAGCACTTACTTCATCCATCTCTTCCGTGCTCAAATAAAGTGCAGGTGGGTTTTGAATAAGGTAACGGCTATCGACTTTTTGGCATAAGCCCTTAGCGCTCAGAGGGTCGTTGTTGTGGTAAAAGAGGTCAAACATATCCATGAATTTGAGTTTGTCATTGACACATTCATCGTGGCTTGGAAGAGAAATATATGCCTCGTTTGGCTCTTTTGAGATGTAAGAAAGTCCTCTTACATGTAAAGGTTTTTCACCCTTTTTAAGCGCCTCAGCAAACTCCAAAATACTTTTATCGGACATGCCATACAAAAGGTAGTCTGCTTTGGCATCAAATAAAATGGGCTTGCGCAGTTTATTGCTCCAAAAGTCGTAGTGTGTGACACGTCTTAGACTTGCTTCAATGCCTCCTAGCATGATGGGAACAGTCTCTTTGAAGTATTGGCGAATGAGGTTTGTGTAGACTAAACTGGCACGATCAGGGCGTTTGTTGTTGATGCCTCCTGGCGTGTAGTCATCAGAATTGCGAAATTTTTTCGTTGCGGTATAGTTAGAGACCATCGAATCCACACTGCCACCACTCACACCCCAAAAAAGCTTTGGCTCACCCAAACGTGAAATATCCTCTTTACATGTAACATCAGGTTGAGCGATAATGCCTACTTTATACCCCGCTTTTTCCAACACCCGACCCACGACAGAAACACCCATATACGGGCTATCAATATACGCATCTGAAGTGATGAGAATGACATCGAGTTGCTTCCAGTCTTTTTGGAGCATTTCTTCTTGGGTTGTGGGTAAAAACATGGCTTTCCTATGGTCAAAAATATAAAGATAAATATAGCACAGCACCCCTATATTTTGGCTTTTTTAAGATTGTTAATAGTAATATCTCACCAATTATCACATGGAGGATACGTTTGAAAAATTCACTCTATTTTAACATTAAAGTAGAAGAGGGCATCTTCGATAAAATCATCGCTGAACAAAAAAGCATTGGTTATTATGCGCTGCCTGAGCAAGACATTAGTTGTTTACTCAGCTACCTTGAAGATTTTAAGTCTAAGAATGATTACGATGCGATTAAAGATATTGCGATTATTGGTATAGGAGGAAGTTCTTTAGGGCCTAAAGCCATCTTTAGAGCTCTGCAAGGCATTCGTGATTTTGACAAGCGCTTACACCTATTTGAAAGCACGGATCCAGCTTCCATTCGCTCCACTCTCAATAAGCTTGACATTAAAAATACCCACTTTTTTGTGATCAGTAAGTCAGGAACAACCATTGAAACCATTTCGGTTTATAAATACGTCCTTTCTCTTCTAAAAGCAAAAGATATTTCGCTGGATTACCGCTTTACGTTTGTCACGGATGATGGTTCAAAACTTGAAGCGCATGCTAAAACTTTTAACTCATTTGTGCTTCATATTCCTGTCAATGTTGGAGGGCGTTTTTCGGTCTTAAGTGCAGCAGGTCTTGCCCCACTGCTTTTAGCAGGTGTGGATATTCAGCGCCTTTTGGATGGTGCAAAAGCGATCAAACAGAGCTTTTTTGAAGATGGGTATATTAAAGAGACCTTGCTTAAAAAAGCGACCTATTATGCTAAAAATTCTATGAATTACAACATCAATACCCTCTTTGCATACTCTGAGAGTTTAGAGAGTTTTACGGATTGGTATGTGCAACTCTGGGGCGAGAGTTTGGGTAAAAAACAGCGCCACAGTAGTTTTAACGTAGGCTTAACACCTGTGGGACTCATTGGCCCAAAAGATCAACACTCTTTCTTGCAACTCATTGTTGAGGGACTGCGTGATAAGAGCGTTACGGTTCTTAAAATCGAAAATTTTGATGATAAAATTAAAATCCCTACTATTACGCTCAAAGAGCTTGAAGGGCTTGATTTGATGAATGGCATTGCGTTTTGTGATTTGATTAATATGCAAGCAGACTCCACTATTGAAGCGTTGTTAGATAAAAAAGATATTCCTGTGGATACCATTACGCTTCAACACATTGATGAAGAGAACATTGGAAAGCTTATCTTTTATTATGAGTTATTGACATCGCTGGTTGGTCAAATGATGAATGTTAATACCTATGATCAACCAGGTGTTGAGAGTGGAAAGAAAATTCTTGAAGGTAAATTGATTGAAGAGAAACGAAAAGCTCCCAAAAAAAAGTAAATAGCACGTGTATAAGCTGGAGGATAGATCTCCAGCCTACAATCTTTTAAACTTCGGTAAAAATAAGAGCCTGCTCGTAGAGTGCTGAACCTGCTTTTCCCCACATTGAAAAAAGATGTATTTGTTGCTCGTTTAAGTTAAATATTTGTGCAATTTTATACATAACCTTATGTTCATAAATACCATATTTATCATCAATATGAACAAGAACCATTAAGGCTAGCACAGCAATTTTTTGGCTTTTTGCTGTTTTAAAGACACTTAGAATACCTTCTAAATGAAAAAGCTCTATTGTTATTTCTACATTTTCTATACCCATTTCAGTACAATACTCTTCAATGACTTCACGCTCTTTTGGACCATATTCTCCATCCAATTTTGCAACGTATTGTGCCAATTGCAAAAAAGCAAATTTTTCTTCTGTTGAAAGCTTCATGAGTAACAAAGCATACTCCTTGATTATTTTTTCCATAGACTTTAGATGATGAAAAAGTCTAAGCGTAAGTATAATCAAAGATTGTAAATAAATTGGTATATATTCATTGACCTTTATCTTAAAATTAAGGATAAAAATCAGTATGATAATTTATTTATTTTTAATACTACACACTTTTTATCCTCTTTTTTTGTTACTTTTTTACTCTATATTCTTTTGAAAGCCCCACATAATATGCATTTCCAGCATCTTCTTAGAGTAAGTTTGATTTCATTAGTCGTGAATATTTAGTTAGGTAAAACGTTTTTGTCTAAACTGAAAATTTAAATTGATCTTGGAAATTTTACACAGGAGAAACTATATGGAACACGCGAAACTTTATGAAAGACTTGCGGATAGACTCAGCAGTCTTGAAAAGTTCCCTCGTATTAAAGAGGGTAAGTCTATTGCTGCTTTGATGGAAGAGCATGGCATTAGCCGTAGAGATTTTATGAAATGGGCAGCGGGCGTTACTGCCATGTTATCTCTACCTTCAACATTTACACCGCTTATGGCACAAGCTGCTGAATTAACAGATCGTTTGCCTGTTATTTGGTTACATATGGCAGAGTGTACAGGTTGTAGTGAGAGTTTGCTACGCTCAGACGCTCCTACGATTGATAGTTTAATTTTTGATCATATCTCATTAGAGTATCATGAGACATTGATGGTTGCTTGTGGATGGCAAGCAGAGCATAATTTAGAGAGTGCTCTTGAAAAGTATAAAGGCAAATTTATTTTAATGGTTGAAGGCGGTATCCCCGCTGGTAGCAGTGATTTCTATTTAACAGTAGGACCACATGGTCATACAGGTCAAACTACAGCTAAAAAAGCGGCTGACGCTGCTGCGGCTATTTTTGCGATTGGTTCATGTTCTAGTTTTGGTGGTATTCAAGCAGCACATCCAAATCCTACGAATGCACAACCTATGAGTAAGATTACCAATAAACCTGTTATTAATGTTCCAGGCTGTCCTCCAAGCGAGAAAAACATCGTAGGTAATGTACTTCATTATATTCTTTTTGGCACACTTCCTGCTCTTGATGCATACAATCGTCCAAAATGGGCGTATGGTCTTAGAATTCATGATCTTTGTGAGAGACGTGGTCACTTTGATGCGGGTGAATTTGTTGAAACATTTGGTGATGAAGGTGCGAAAAAAGGTTTTTGTTTATACAAAGTAGGCTGTAAAGGTCCTTACACATTTAATAACTGTTCACGTGAAAGATTTAATCAGCATACATCATGGCCAGTTCAAGCAGGACACGGCTGTATTGGCTGTTCTGAGCCAGGGTTCTGGGACAATATGGGACCATTTGAAGAGCCATTAGGTGATAGACTCTACCACACTGTTTATGGTGAGGGTGCAGATAAAACGGCTGATAAAGTAGGTGTTGCACTCTTAACGGCGACAGCAGTAGGTATTGCGGCTCACGCAGCAATTGCTGCGGTTAAGGGCAGTGGAAAAAGTGAAGAATAAGAGAAGGATAAATAAATGAGCAAAAGAATCGTAGTCGATCCAATTACCAGAATTGAAGGGCACTTAAGAGTTGAAGTCATTGTTGATGATAACAATGTAGTCACGGAAGCGTATGCTTCTTCTACGTTATGGAGAGGTATTGAAACTATCCTTAAAGGCAGAGATCCAAGAGATGCAGGTTTTATGCTTCAAAGAATTTGTGGCGTTTGTACTTATTCTCACTATAAAGCAGGAATTATGGCTGTTGAAAATGCGTTAGGTATTGAGCCTCCACTTAATGCAAAATTGACACGTACACTTATGAGCTGTGCTCTTTTCTTGCATGATCATGTGGTACATTTTTATCACCTTCATGGGCTTGATTGGGTGGATGTTGTCTCTGCCCTTAAAGCTGATCCACACAAAGCAGCCGCTGAGGCATTCAAATACACCGATGCGCCTATTGCATGTGGTGCTGACGATTTAGTTGCAACACAAAAAAGAGTAGCAGAGTTTGTAAAAAAAGGAAATCTTGGACCATTCGCAAATGCGTATTGGGGACACCCAACCTATAAATTGACACCTGAGCAAAACTTGATTGCGGTTTCTCACTACTTAAAAGCACTTGAAATGCAACGTGTCGCAGCTCAAATGATGGCTATTTTTGGTGCGAAACAACCACATCCTCAAAGTTTGACGGTGGGTGGTGTGACATGTATTATGGATCTTCAAACACCTTCACGTTTGGGTGAATACATGACAAAATTCAAAGAGATGGCAGAGTTTGTAAATCGTGCATATTACCCTGATGTTGTCATGGCTGGACTTGCTTATTCAAAAGAACCAAGTGTTACAGCAGGTCTTGGTGTTCCAAATCTTTGGACACATCAAGAATTCCAAATCAGTGCAAGTGAGTTTTTATTCAATAGTGGTGTTATGATGGGTGCGGATGTAATTAATCTTGTAAGTGGCAAACCATTTAAAGTTCAAGAAATTGATGAGAGTAAAATCACTGAAGAAGCAACTCATGCATGGTACAAAGACAATGCTGCATATCATCCATATGAAGGTCGTCAAGAGCCAAACTATACAGGGCTTAAAGATGCTCAAACCATTAATGACAAAGGTGTTTTAGCGCCTACAAAAGTGGTGGATGAAAAAGGAAAATATACATGGGTCAAAGCACCACGTTATAATGGATTACCACTTCAAGTTGGCCCATTAGCAAATATCGTTGTTAACTACGCAATGGGTAATAAACGTGTTAAAACGGTTGTGGATAAATTTTTAAAAGACACAGGTCTCCCAATTGCTGCTGTTGCTTCAACACTAGGCCGTACCGCATGTCGTATGTTGGAAACAAAAGTTGTAGCAGATTACGGTTTGGAAGCATTTAATGCGTTAATTCAAAACCTAAAAGTGGATGATGCGACATGTGCAAGTTATAAAATTGATAAGAATAAAGAGTATAAAGGTCGCTATATTGGACATGTGCCACGTGGTACACTCAGCCATTGGGTAAAAATCAAAAATGGTGTGATTGAAAATTACCAAGCGGTTGTTCCTACAACATGGAATGCCAGTCCAAAAGATGCTAAAGGCGTGAGAGGTTCATATGAAGAATCATTAATTGGTCTTAAAATTGCAGATCTTTCTCAACCTCTTGAAATTGTAAGACTGGTTCACTCTTATGATCCATGTTTAGCATGTGCAGTACATGTTATGGATACAAAAGGGAATGAAATGAGCAGTTATAAGGTGAATGTTAACGGCGGGTCTTGTTCTTGCTAAACGCCAAAGAGGAGTCTAATATGAAAAGAAATATGGAATTTGAATTCTCGGCTGGCCTTCGTTGGACGCACTGGCTAAGAGCAGTTGCAATGGTTGTATTGACTGTTACAGGTTTTTATATTACCTATGGTTTTATTACACCCGAAGCTTCAGATGAGCCAATTTTATTCTTAAATGCAAAGTTTAGAATGTGGCATGAAATTTTTGGTTTTTTATTGATTGCAATTACAATCTTTAAAACTTACCTCTTCTTTTTTGACCGAATTAGTTCAAAAGAGAGAATTTCACTTCTTGATTGTTTAAGTCCAACGATATGGATTAAACAAATCAAGTATTACCTTTTTATGGGCGAACATCCTCATATGAGAGGTGTGTATAATCCATTACAATTTGCTGCGTATGTAGGATTGTATGTGATGATTTTTGTCTTGTGTTTAACAGGACTTATTTTGTATGTACATTGTTATCAAGGTGGAGGTATTGGTCTTTTCTTATATGACTATATGCGTCCACTTGAAGCGATGATGGGCGGTTTGGCGATGGTAAGACAGATTCACCATATTTTTATGTGGGGAATTTTAATCTTTTTACCAATTCATATGTACTTAGCAATGTTTAACTCTATTATGGGTAAAGAAGGTGCAATGGATTCTATTATTAGTGGTTATAAGTTTCTTAAAAACGACCATAAGCACTAAGAGAGCCTTGAATTGAAAATATTGGTTTTAGGCATTGGCAATGTGATGTTCTCCGACGAGGGTGTCGGAGTTCATCTTTGCCGCCTTGTTGAACAAAAGTATGCGTTTTCCTCAGATGAACATACCCTTACCTTTATTGATGGTGGTACGCTTGCTGAGAGATTAATTCCCATTATTGCTGAATATGACTACCTTATTGTTCTTGATTGTGTTGATGCACGCGATGGAAAAATAGGAGATGTTTACTTCTTTGATTTTGAAAATGTTCCAAGTTCTATTACATGGCAAGGCAGTGTACATGAGGTTGAGATGCTTCAAACACTTTCCATGATGGATCTTGTAGGAGACCGTCCTCCCACAAAAATTGTAGGTATAATTCCCCAAGTTATTGATGATACAACGCTTAAAATGACGCCAGCTGTTTTAAAAGGCAGTGAAATTATGGAGGCAACATTACTTAAGCATTTAAGTGAATTGGGATTTTCGTATCAGCAAGTAAAAGAGATTGACATTCAAAGTGTCGCTGATGTATCTTGTTTGGAGGAGCGATGATTTTAGCCTTTAATTTTAATTATGTTTCAAAAAATGGTGTTTTAGAGAGTTTGCTTAAAGAAATTGCCGTTGATTTTGATATAACGCATAAAATTCTTCGTAAAGATTCTATTGTGACCCTTTATGTTGATGCAGATGAGAGTCGTTTAGGTGCTTTTGCAGATTATCTCTCAGCATCACTTCCTTTATCCATTTTTTTTAAATCTTCAAGTGTAGAAGTGGTTGAAGATTTTCCTTTGGATGAAGAAGTATTGCCCATTATGGTCGCACCTATTATTTTTACACCTAAGCAGTTAGCTTTGGTTGATAATTCAGATTCAAAAACGTATCTTTTTCCTTTTACCCAGCCCCTTGAAAACAGTTCTACATCTCTTTTTGAAAATGCTCAAGAGCTTTTACATGTAAAGAATACTTTAGAGTATAAAAATATGTATGAACGCGTAGCTACCTTGATCGCAAAAGGTGAAACGATTACGATTCAAACACGTAATAGTTCTTATAGTATTGGAAAAATAGAAAATACTCAACACATTGATGACTTTGAAGTCATTGCCACGGATTTAAGCGTGGTTGAGCGAATGGTAGTGTGTCAAGAGAATGAGATGAAAGCATTGGCTTCATTAGAGCGTCCTGCGATTCGTTTTAAAGTAAATGCTTTGTATGAGCAAAAAGGTATTTTAGAGCAAAAGCGAGTTTTTATGCGCTTGTTTGATGATTTGTTGTTGTATCAGCTTTGTAAAAAACTTTTTGAAAAAGGTGTTTTCTTTCTTTTTAGAACAGTTACGCCTACATGTAAAACCAAGTATAGTGTTATTGCAGAGAGTGTTGAAGGCAACAGTGAACCTTTGCGTGTCAGTGTTCTTGAAAATGGAACTATTTTGCTTTTAAATGGTACCCATTACGCATCAAAAGAACTCAAAGAGAGTTTAAAAAAATTTGATGAACCTTCGCATGCTTCTTTTGCTTCTTTACTGCAAGAACATCAGCTTTTTGATGCTGAATCGAGTTGTTTTTATTTGAGTAAAATGCATGATGATCGTATTATGCACTATTCTAAAGAGCATGGAATGTTAAATCTAGTAAGCTTTTCTGTGCCTGTTTCATTTGTGGAATTGTTTGCACAGATTGAGCGAAGTGGCGAAAGCGCTAGACGTTTAGTCCAAAATTATAAAGAGCAGTTTGCTCATATTTATACCCGTGCAATCAATACATCAATTCCTCAAGATGCCCCTCAAAATATTTATACTTTATGGGGAATTGTTTCTGTGGTTTTAGGTTTGAGTGAGACATTTGAAAATGCTACAGAACAATTGATTGAAAATGCAGAAGATTATGGTGGAGAAAAAGGCCCTCGTATTGATTATTATCTTGAAAAAGAGGATGCGCTAAGTGCTGATTTTGATTATGTCAGATTTGTACGTAGTGGTATGAGTTATAAACTTGCAGGTACGGATGATAATACACTTAGTTTTGGTTATATCGAAAGTTTAGCTTACTTTATTACCGATACGGCTGATGCACATCGTGAGAATTTATCTGCAAAAAACATTGCATTAGGAGGCGCTTTGTTTGGGTATAGGCGCTTAAGTGAAATGGTTTGTAAAAATCTAAAACCCAATCATACAATTTGTTTTAATCGGGAATTGCCCATTGATCAGTAACATGCGTTTGCTTTATTGTATTGAAGGTATGGTACAAGGGGTTGGTTTTCGCCCTTTTGTCTATACCTTAGCCCTGCGTCATACCTTAAGTGGTTTTGTTTTAAATAATGAAAAAGGTGTGAACATTGAGGTTGAAGGTTCTAAAGAGAGCTTAGAAGCATTTGAATTGGCTTTGTTTAGAGAACTTCCTCCATTAGCTCGTATTGATTTTTTTTCCAAAGAGGCACTTACATGTAAAAATGATAAGCGCTTTGAAATTCACCACAGTGAGGAAGGCAAGAATAAATCTTCTCTGGTTTTGCCGGATATGTCTTTATGTAATGATTGTTTAAAAGAACTGCATGACCCCCATAATCGGCGGTATCACTATTTTTTTATCAATTGTACCAACTGTGGTCCTCGCTACTCTATTATTAAAACGGTTCCTTACGATAGACCCAATACTTCTATGGCTCCTTTTGTAATGTGTGATGCATGTGAGAGTGAATATACTAATCCTCTTGATAGACGTTACCATGCACAACCCATTAGTTGTTCAACATGTGGGCCTACACTTTTTTTGCGCTCTATTTCAGGGAAGGTTATTGCAAGTGATGAGCAAGCTTTGCAACATTTGGCTGCATTAATTCGTTCGGGAAACATTGTTGCAATGAAAGGTATGGGAGGTTTTCACTTAATATGCGATGCAAGCAATGCCGATGTGGTAGAACGTTTACGAGAGCGAAAAAAGAGACCTTCAAAGCCCTTTGCCGTTATGTTTAAAAATGAAGATGCCATCAACGAAGTGTGTGAACTCACACGTCATGAAGCAGAGGGTATTTGTTCTCTTTTGCGTCCTATTGTTTTGGTGAAACAGAACAAGAAGAGCGGACTTATTGCACCCAATGTGGCTCCAAAACTTGATAGGTTAGGGGTTTTTTTGCCTTACACACCTTTACATGTTATTTTGTTTGAGTACCTCAAAAAACCCATTGTGGCAACCAGTGCGAATCTCTCAGGTGAGCCTATTATCTATGAAGCAAAAACTCTGGTGAATAAACTGAGTCATGTTGTGGAGTATTATTTAGATTACAACCGTGACATTGTTAACTCGAGTGATGATAGTGTGCTTCAGTATGTGGGAAATAAACGCATTGTGATGCGTTCATCACGGGGTATGGCACCGCAAAGTTTTCGTCTTAAGAGTACAGATGAGCGAAACATTCTTTGCGTGGGGGCACACCAAAAAAATGCCATTGCCATTTATTTGAACCATCAAATGATTATCAGTCCGTATATTGGTGATTTAGATACGATAGCCTCATGTGAGCTTTTTGAAGCAATGCTAAAGCGCTTTAAACACTTCTATGATTTTGAACCAGAGTTAATTGTCGCGGATATGCATCCCAATTATTTTTCGGCACAGTGGGCAAAAAAGCAGAATATTCCTTGCATTTTTGTGCAACATCATTACGCGCATATTCTCTCTGTTATGTGTGAACATTCATTAGATGAAACGGTATTGGGTATTGCATGGGATGGGACGGGTTATGGAGAGGATGGGACGATTTGGGGGGGCGAGTTTTTACTGTGTGATACAAAGACGTATGAACGAGTGGCCTATTTTGAACCCTTTTTACTCTTAGGTGGTGATGCAAGTATTAAAGATACCAAACGTATTTTAGCGTCACTGTTATGGGATGTTTTAGGGGATGAAGCTGATGGCTTTTTGCATCATTATTTTGATGTGCCATCGCTTAAAAGACTCAAACAGGTCTATAGCAAAAAAATTAATACCCCACTATGCTCTTCTGTGGGTAGACTTTTTGATGCAGTAGCCGTTTTATGTGGTATGCATGAGCGTATCAGTTACGATGGCGAGAGTGGTTTACTGCTGGAGAGATTGTATGATGATCGCATTCAAGAACACTATACGGTTTATTTTGAAGATAAAAAAATTCTCTATAAGCCAATGTTCCTCCAAATGTTAGAGGATAAAGAGCCTTCGGTAATTGCTTCAAAATTTCTCAATACTTTGGTTTATATCTTCTTTGAAGTCGCTTCAAAGTATCCTCAGAAAAAAGTTATAGCAGGTGGTGTGTTTCAAAACCGCACATTATTAGAGCAACTGATGAATAAAAGTAACGAAACACTCTATTTTCCGCATCAGGTTGCTATTAATGATGGAGGAATTTGTGCTGGACAACTCTATAAAGTGTTACAAAAAAGTACACATTAGTTAGAATTAAAATATTAATCTTTTTTTCTTTCACATTTTAAAGAATAGTAAGACTAGAATAAACAGAAATCACAAGGATAAAATAATGGATAAAATTATTCGCTTTAGCGTCTCTTTACCTGAAAAATTGCTAGAAGAGCTAGATAAAAAAGTAGATGCACAAGGCTATGCCTCACGTAGTGAATTTACACGAGATTTGATTCGTGAAAAGATTGTTAAAGACGATTGGCAAGATGATAATAGCGATGTGATTGGTGTTTTAACAATGATTTACACGCATCATCAAAATGAATTGGTTCAAAAAATCTTAGAGATTCAACACGATGCAAAAATTCATATTATGTGCAATACACACGTGCATGTCAGTCATGAAAACTGTTTAGAAACCATTATGGTTACAGGTAAAGTGCCTGATGTTAAAGATTTTGCTCAAAAAATAGGTGGACTTAAAGGTGTGAAATTTTGTAAACTAGTAGAAGCATCTATCCCTGCGTCATAATCTTTACATGTAAAGATTTTTTTGCCACAACGCTTCTAAAATGGAGCGTTGTGCTTCTGGTGTGTAATTAAATTTAAACTCGGCTTCTTTAAGATAATAGATAAATTTTTCTCTTTTTATGCCTTTAAAATGTTCCATCCACGTTTCTAAAAAAATCCAAAAACGATTGATGGGTGTATCAAAACTTTCATAATGGGCAACTTTATGCTGATGTAAAAAACGAGTGTACGTTTCTTTTTCTATAGCATTTTCTTCAAGGTCTCGCACGTGTGCAAATTGGTCTGGAAGTAGTAGTGTGTAGACGTGGGTGTTATAAAGTATGGCTAAGATACCAATGGCATCGAAAAGATACTTTGTTTTTTTCTTTTTACATGTAGGAAGAAAATAGTATTCATCGTACTGTGAAAATGTTTGAGCGTGTTGGGTATAGAGTGACTCTAAATATTCTATGAGCAACAAGCGTAGTGTGTGATATATTTTAGAAACTGTCAAATAGTTTAAACTCAAATGCATCGCACATTCGTGTGCACTTTTATCGGCAAGAAAACACTTCAATACTTCTATTTTTTTGGCATACTTAATGTGGCTAAATGTTCGTTTACACATAGCACAACGAGACTGCGATGAAGAGACTTCATAGAGTTTTGTATGTCCACAAAAAATACATGCATTGTTTTTTATCTTCATATAAGCATTTTTCCTAAAAATAACTAAGAAACTTCTTTTTTTAGCTCGCATTTAAAGAGTTATTCTATAATAAAGAAAAAAATCAAGGACTTAAACATGTGTAAAGATTGCGGTTGTTCAATCACTCCTACTCAATGGTCTGCGCATACGCACGAACATTCTCACGATGGTCATACGCATAGCCATTCGCACGATCATGACGATCATACGCATCACGAGCATCTACATGCGCATGATCACGATCACCATGAACACAAACATCACGATGAGATTCATGCTAACCCTCAACTAAATGATAAAAAAACCATTGCGGTGATTACTAAGATTTTAGATGCGAATGATACACAAGCAGCACACAATAGAAAGCATTTTGAAGAGCATGGTGTTTTGGCAATCAATCTTATGAGTAGCCCAGGCAGTGGAAAAACAACACTTCTTGAGGCAACGATTGAGACAAATCAAATTAAACTCGGTGTCATTGAAGGTGATCTTGAGACCAATCAAGATGCAGATCGTATTATTGCTAAAGGGGCTCCTGCGCATCAAATTTCCACAGGTCAAGCGTGTCATTTAGATGCATTTATGGTGCATGAAGGGCTTCATCATTTGCCTATTGATGGACTTGATGTTGTGTTTATCGAAAACGTAGGCAATTTGGTTTGTCCTGCCAGTTATGATGTTGGAAGCCACCTCAATGTTGTGTTGCTTTCTGTTCCAGAAGGTGATGATAAACCTGCTAAATATCCTGTCATGTTTCGAAGTGCGGATCTTTTTTTAATTACAAAATGCGATTTGTTGCCACATTTTGATTTTAGTATTGAAAAAGCGATTCGTGAGGCACGAAAACTCAATCCAAAGGTGGATGTCATTGAAATTGACAGTAAGTCTGGCAAAGGGATTGATCAGTGGGTTAATTATTTAAAAATGAAAAAAGCATTGAGGTAATTATGTGTTTATCGATACCTTCCAAAGTCGTTGAAATCGACGAAAACAATTATGCCACCGTGGATACTATGGGTGTGAAACGTAAAGTGACACTTGATTTAATTGCTGAGCCTGTGAATGTAGGGGATTATGTGCTGATTCATGTAGGATTTGCGATGAATAAGATCAGTAAAGAAGAGGCAGAAGATAGCATTGCCGCATACAATGAAATAGCTGAAGCGATGCAAAAGGGTGAAATTAGTGAGGATGAAGGAAACAGTCATTATGCCTGAAGTGGATCTTATTGAGGGATTTCGTGATCCTGTCCATATGAAAGCTTTGGCGGCACTCATTAAAAAAGAGTGTCAATCTAAAATTAATATTATGGAAGTGTGTGGCGGACATACGCATACCATTATGAAATTTGGACTCTCTCAGATTTTACCAGAGCTGATTGAATTTGTCCATGGGCCGGGGTGTCCTGTGTGCATTATGCCTAAAGAACGGATTGATCATGCTATTGCACTGGCTTCGATGCCCAATACCATTTTAGCCACCCTTGGTGATATGATACGTGTTCCTGGAAGCAAGACATCACTGCAAAAACTTCGAGCAGAAGGTAAAGATATTCGCTCTTTGTATTCGCCTTTGGATGTCATTAAAATTGCACAAGAAAATCCTGATAAAAACGTGGTCTTTTTTGCCATAGGGTTTGAAACCACCACACCCATGAGTGCGGTTTTAATGCAACAAGCCATTGCGTTAAATCTTAAAAATATTTTCTTTCACATCAACCATGTCACCGTTCCTGAAGCAGTCGAAGCGATTATGAGTAGTGGAGATGCCCTGATTGATGCCTTTTTGGGCCCATCGCATGTGAGTGTTATTACAGGGTATAAAATTTATGAGCCAATTGCAGAAAAATACCACACGCCCATAGTTGTTGCTGGCTTTGAGCCAACCGATGTGATGGAGTCAGTTTTGCGCATTGTACGTCAAGTTAATGCAGGTAAAAGTGAAGTTGAAAATGAGTACGCTAGAGCGGTTTCACGTGAGGGCAATCTTAAAGCGCAAGCTTTAATCAATACCTATTTTGAAAAACGAAGTCACTTTCGATGGCGTGGCATTGGGGATATTCCTCATAGTGCACTTAAACTCAAAGCCGAATATGCAGCGTTTGATGCAGAAATTGTTTTTGATGACGTGCTTCCTAAAACAGAGTTGAACGACCATAAACTGTGTATTTGTGGTGATATCCTTAAAGGGCGTGCTAAACCTTTTGACTGTAAGGTTTTTGGCAAAGCCTGTACGCCAACCAACCCGATGGGCTCGTGTATGGTTTCTAGTGAGGGAGCCTGTTCGGCTTATTTTAAATATGGAAAACTCAATCTCAAAGGAGCAAGAGCGTGAGTAAAAAGATACTTCTCTCGCATGGCGGTGGCGGTGAAGAGACGCAAAACTTGATTAAAGAACTTTTTTTTAAACACTTTGAAAATGAGATTTTACTCCGTATGGAAGATGCGGCAAGCTTGATGATGGAGAGTACTCACATTGCATTTACCACGGATTCTTTTGTGGTAAGTCCTCTTTTTTTTAACGGAGGAAACATTGGAAAACTTGCCATTGCAGGAACGGTAAATGATTTGTGTATGATGGGTGCTAAGCCAAAATACTTAACCTGTTCGTTTATGATTGAAGAGGGGTTTGAATACGCAAAGCTGGAAGAAATTGTTATTAGTATGCGTGATGAAATGGCAAAAAGTGGTGTCAAAATTGTAGCGGGTGATACCAAAGTAGTGCCTCGTGGTGGTGTTGATGGGCTTTTTATTAATACCACAGGTATTGGAGAAATTGTCTATAAAGGTATTTCTGCACATCATTTAGTAAACGATGATGTCATTATTGTTTCACATGAAGTGGGTAATCATGGGGCGTGTATCTTAGCAACACGAGAAGAGATAGAGCTTGAGAGTGAGCTTCAAACCGATTGTGCGAGTTTATGGAAACCTGTGGAAGCGCTCATTAACGCAGGTGTGACAATGCATGCGCTGCGTGATGCGACCCGTGGAGGACTGAGTGCGGTACTGAATGAATGGGCTGAGACATCAAAGGTGTGCATTGAAGTGGATGAGGCTAAAATCCCTGTGGCGCAAGAGGTCAAAGGGGTGTGTGAGCTTTTAGGCTTTGAGCCTTATGAGTTTGCCAATGAAGGCACGATGGTGATTGCTTTACCCAAAGAAGAGGCGCTTAGAGCACTTGAAGTGCTTCAAAAATTTCCTGAAACAGCCCACGCTACCATTATTGGGAAAGTGACACAGGCCTTTACATGTAAAGTTATTTTACACACACCATGGGGAAGTGAACGATTTTTGGAACCTCCTAAGGGTGAGTTACTTCCGAGGATTTGTTAATGCATGAATTTTCCATTGTAAATGCACTTTTAGAGATGTGTGAAAAAAATGCCAAAGAACATCACGCAACAAAAGTGACAAAAGTAGAGATAAAAATAGGAAAGCTCAGCGGCATTGAACCTCATTTACTTGAAACAGCATTTGATACGTTTAAAGAAGAGAGTATTTGTGATGGTGCGGAGTTTGTGATGCATCTTCAAGATGTTGTCATTCACTGTGAAGCATGTCAAAAAGAGGCGACATTAAGTACCAATGAATTTATTTGTCCCTTTTGCAAAAGTACAGATTTAACCGTCATAGATGGTGAAGAGATGTTCTTGATGCATTTAGAAATGGAGTAATCAGCGCCTAAGAGAGTGTAATGTATAATCAGTTATCACCTTTTTGTATCGTTTGTTATGCAAAAAGGTTTATAAAACTGAAAGAGACCAAATGTTAGACGATTTAAGACGTGCGTGTGTTGAAGATTTACCAGATATTATTAAAATTTATAATGAAGCGATTAAAGACGGAATTTCAACTTCTGATACAAAGATGGTTAGTGTTGAGGAGAAACTAGCGTGGTTTAATGCTCACGATGAGGCACATCCTATTTTGGTGAAAGCTTATTGTGGACGTATTATTGCATGGATTAGTTTTCAGCCCTTTTATCAAAATGTTCCTGTGTATGCTCAGAGCTCTTTTATTAATATTTTTATTGATAAAAATTTTCAAGGTAAAAAATTAGGGCAACAATTTTTAAAAGAAGCAATTGAACAAGCGCAAGAAGGAAAGATTAAGACCTTACTTGCTCTTATTTTTGCAGATAATCCAGCAAGTCTAAAATTATTTAAAAAATTAGGCTTTAAAGAGTGGGGGCATTTAAGTCATGTTGCCTGTGTGGATGGGATAGATAAAGATCTTCTCGTTTTAGGACTTCGGATACAAGAGTAGGGTATGGAAAAAAAGATATCAATTATTTTCGACATGGATGGAACGCTTATTGACTCAAGTGAGGCAATGACGCAGAGTGTTAATTATGTGAGAAATACCATAGGGCTTAGTACACCTTTGAGCAAAGAGATGCTAGAGTACCATATTAATGAACTTGATCAACATTTGCCTAAAATTTTTTATAATACAGAAACGTATGATCCGAGTCATCGTGCTTTATTTAAAGAACATTACATGCAAAATGCGCCTTCTATGATTCATTTATATCCTGATGTGCGTCAAATGTTGCATGTTTTAAGTCAAAGAGCGCATTTAGGAATTGCAACCAATGCTCATGATTGTTTCGCACACAATATGCTTCAAGCTTTAGATATTGAACACTATTTTTCAGGCATCGTTGGTGCTAATAATGTTGCTGAACCAAAGCCTAGCCCTTTGATGGTTTATCACTTAATGGAGACATTTGGGAGCACAGCTGAAAATACCATTTTAGTGGGTGATAGTATCAAAGATGAACGTGCGGCTTTTAATGCCGGTGTACATTTTATTTTTGCGAATTGGGGATATGGAAAGTCTCAAAACTCAAATCTACGTGCACACAACGTTCACGAACTTTTAGCGCTTCTCAATACATTTATTTAATCAATTCAAGTGGGGCTTCAAGCGTCCGCTTGATAATATTTACTGGTGTTTTTAGGGTGTCTAGGATGAGATGAGTCTCAATACTAGGCTCACTCAGTGTTCCTTTAACATCAACATTGGTAGCGATACGTTTATCTTCTCCTAAAATAACTCCACCCACCAAAGGAATCATATCAATAGCAGCGCTAAATGTTTTGAGTGTTTTTATTTGTAGTTTTAAATCAAGAGCATCGTTGTGAAGATTGACACTTCCTTTTCCTGTAATATCTGCACTTTTTCCTCTGAGTTGGATATCCTTAATGACAAAAGCATCATCAGTTTGTTCAAACTGAAGTATGCCATTTTCTACAAAATACCCCTCAGTACTAAAGCTAGGGTCTTTAAAAATCATTAAGGAAGGCAGCGTATTAATTGTTGCCATAAGGTTATTGAAAAATTTTAAATCCTTAATAAATGTATTTTTCATAGTAAATGACCCTTCTGTTCTCTTTTCATCTTTGCTATACAGGTGTAATTCAAAATTTCCTTCATGAAAATAATTGCGATTAAAGAGCGCATTGATCATTTCATCATTCATTAAAAGGGCATTAATATTGAGTTTTTTATTATCTTTTTGGTATGAAAAAGAGGCATCTTCTTTTTTAGATTCTACGTGAACTTTTTTGTTTAACAGAGTAATCGTATAACGATCTGATAGAATTTTCTTACTACTATTCGCATCGATAATCGAAGAATTTTCTCCATAAATTGTTGTTTTAATAGGAATGTTTAAAGGCTTATCGCTTTGAGAAATCAAGAGGTTAAGATCTTTTACATGTAAAGAAATTTCATCATCTACATGGAGCGCTACTTTATAATCACTGGTATGAGCATCCAATGTTTTTGTGTTGGTTGAGAGATAAATTTCAAAATCATTCACGGGGGTTTCTTTGTCTAAAAGGGATGAATTGACATCGTGCAGGATAAGTTTTGAAGTAAATGTTTCAAAATCTTGGGTACTAACACTCACACTCCCTTTTTCAAGTCCATTCTCATACATCAAAGGAGAAATAGTTGCAATTTTTGAGAGGTCATTAAGAATGAATTGGTTGTTCTTAGGCTCAAAAATAATTGTCGTATTGAGTTCGGGCAGTTGCATGGTTGTGGTAGTGTTTTCAATGGCGAACAAAGCCTTTTGTCGTGGTAGCTTTTGGGCATTTAAGAGTTCTGTTTTTCCAAATTGAAGAAGCAAGGCATGTATATCAACAAAGCCATCAAAACGAGATTTTTGTGTGTCAAAGTCGCCTGTTGCATCAATATCAAAAAGGTTTTTATACTGTAAATTGGCACGCTTAAGTGTGACAAGGTAATTATGAAATGAGACTTCGCCTGAGCGTGTTTTCATGGGCGCACCACTCAGGTTAAAATGGCTTGGAGAGAGTTTAAATGTACCTGTTGCATTGATGTCAAAAGGAAGAAATTTGATATCGAGCTTCACATGAGCATCTGTTTTCCCAGAAGTTTGTGTAATCGGCACATCAATGTTAAATGCATGTAAAATTTTATGAATAGAAGCATCCAATTGTGTTAATGTCGTTAAATCAACGACAATTCCTGTGCCTTTTGTCAATAAATTATAAATAAAGACATCCGCTTTTTTAATCATTTTTTGTTCATAAAAAGGATCTATGACATCAAAGAGCAGGGTGTCTTCATGTAAGGTAATGCCTATGGCTTTTGCGTAAGCAGGAGGAACGCTAGGTTCAAAGCTAATAGTTGCTTCCTTAAGGCTTGCATGACCTCGCATTTGCATTGGAAAATAATCGAGCGTTTGAATATTAAATTGTCCTTCTAAAAAATCTAACACATACTCTTGTCCAACAATATTTTTATGTATCCAATCTTTTACAATAGGTTCTAATTCAACTTTTGGTGCTAAAAAATCCATAAAATCGCTGAGTTCTTTATTGGTAAAGGGTTCACTTTGAATGTGATAACGAAGTAAATCCTCATTCAGTTCTAGTACCGTGATACCTTTAAGGTTAAACGTTTCATAACTCCCTTCAAATGTGTAGGAATTTTGCTCAAAATCAAGGTGTGCTAGCCCCTTTACATGTAAAGAAAAATCTTTGAGTTTAGCTTCGTGTATATCGAGTGTTAAGGTCGTTTTTGATTGGGGTGTTATTGTAAGATTAGCGTTTAAATGTTGACTTTCAAGCTCAAAGTGATTATCCGCATAATAGAGACTTATATGTTCATTGGCATAGATAAGATTTTTAATCTCGATTTTGCTAAAAAATTGATTGAGATAGGAGAAACTTTCAATAATTTTTGCACTCTCTTCTAAAGAGGTATCTGTCTGCGTTGTGGTGCTAACCTCAAGGGTTTGAATGCTTACAATTAATTTTTTATCTAGTTTAATATATAATTGATCAATTTTAATCTTCGGCAAAACGATAGAGTCGAAGGAAATGCCATAAATTAGGGTTCCCATTAATGCTACGAAAACAAGAATTATGAATAAAAACACTTTCCAAATACTTTTAATAGTATGCGATGTCGCTTTAATAATCATGATTACACTTCTCTTTCACTTAACCAAGCCTATGAGCTCAAGCTCCGTTGCTTTTGTGCCTCAAGGCTCAATAGGGCAAATTATAACATATATGGTTGAGAAAAATTTTGACCTTCACCCTGAAATAGATAAATACCTTCTTCGCTTAATTGGAAAGCCTCAAGCAGGGTGGGTCAATATTAATCAAGAGGTCTTAACACGAGGTGATTTTCTCCACAAACTTTGCTATTCAAAAGCTCCATTAAAAGTGATTACGTATATTCCAGGTGAAACCAAAGAGCTCTTTTTTGCACAGCTTGCCCTTAATTTTGATCTCTCTTATGACAAATTACATACAGAATATGCTGCTGCTACACCCTATGTTGATGGTTTTATTGTGCCAGAGACATATTATATTCCTGTGGGTATCAGTGAAAAAAATCTCATTCACTTTCTTTTAGCCCATGCAAGAAGCTATCATAGAACCGTTTTTGAAAAGATTTTTGGTGAATTTAATGAAGCAAAATGGCAAAAATTTATCATTATCGCTTCTGTAATTCAAAAAGAAGCGGCCAATGTGGAGGAGATGCCTTTAATCTCTTCTGTTATTTACAATCGTTTGAAAAAAGATATGAAATTACAGATGGATGGTACGCTTAATTATGGAGAGTATTCTCACACAAAAGTAACACCTCAGCGTATTCGTGAAGACACTTCTTCTTATAACACTTATTTGCATAAAGGCTTACCTCAAAATCCAATTTGCAGTGTGAGTAAAGAGGCGATATTTGCGGCTATTTTTCCTAAAACAACCAATTACCTTTATTTTGTAAAAAACAAAAATGGAACGCATACCTTTTCCCAAAATTATGAAAGACATTTGGAAAATATTCGTAACGGTTTTTAATAAAGAAATGGGTAGGATTTTCAAATCTAATTTTTTAAAAGGCTAGTCTATGGCACAAACGATCAATACAATCATTTATACTCAGGTTGATGAAGCGCCCGCTTTAGCGACGTTCTCTCTTTTGCCTATTATCAAGGCATTTACAAAAAGCTCTTCCATTGCTATTGAAACACGAGATATCTCATTAGCGGGTCGTATTTTGGCTAATTTCCCTGATAACTTAAACAATGAGCAACGTGTTAATGATGATTTGACCTATTTGGGGACGCTTGCCAATACGCCTGAGGCAAATATTATTAAATTACCTAACGTGAGTGCCTCTTTGCCACAACTCAAAAATGCAATCAAAGAGTTACAAGATAAAGGGTACATGATTCCAGAGTATCCAGAAAATCCAACAACGCTTCAAGAAAAAGAGATACAAGCACGTTATGCTAAGGTGTTAGGTAGTGCGGTAAATCCTGTGCTTCGAGAAGGTAATTCAGACAGACGAGCTCCTTTATGTGTGAAAGAATATGTCCGTAAAAATCCTCATCGCATGGGTGCATGGAGCCATAATTCACATTCGCATGTTGCGTATATGCATGAGGGCGATTTTTATGGTAATGAAAAATCTATAACCGTACCTAACGCAACCACTATTCGTATAGAATTAGTGGGAAAAGATGGTTTAACAACCGTTTTAAAAGAAAAGTTAGCCTTATTAAAAGATGAGGTTTTTGATGCAACCTTTATGAGTTCACAAAAATTGGTTCAATTTTTTGAAGCACAAATAGAAGAGGCAAAAGCACAAAATATTCTGCTCTCTTTACATTTAAAAGCAACCATGATGAAAGTGAGTGATCCCATTATGTTTGGGTATGCCGTTAAAACTTTTTTCAAAGATGTTTTTGAGAAATACGCAACAACCTTTCAAGCATTAGGTGTCAATCCAAATAATGGTCTAGGTGATGTGTATGAGAAAATTTCAACTTTGCCATTAGCAGAAAAAAAAGCAATTGAAGCAGATATAGAAGCATGTTATGCCAAACGACCATCATTAGCGATGGTCAATTCAGACAAAGGCATTACCAATTTACATGTACCCAGCGATGTTATTATTGATGCGTCAATGCCTGCATGCATTAGAGAATCAGGCAAAATGTGGGGTAAAGATGGAGCATTGCATGATACAAAAGCTTTGATTCCTGATCGTGCTTATGCACGCATTTATGAAGAGACCATGAATTTTTGTAAGAAAAATGGCGCCTTAGATCCTCGTACCATGGGTTCAGTTCCTAATGTAGGGTTAATGGCACAAAAAGCAGAAGAGTACGGCTCTCACGATAAAACATTTGAAATTCCTTATGATGGTGTGGTGAGGGTTGTTGAGATAAGCAGTGGTACAATTTTAATGGAACATACTGTTGAAAAAGGGGATATTTATCGTGGATGCCAAGCTAAAGATGCACCAATTCGTGATTGGGTTAAACTAGCGGTTAATCGTGCACGACTCAGTCAAACTCCTGCTATTTTTTGGTTAGACCCTACTCGTGCGCACGATGCCCAAATGATAAAAAAAGTAGAAAAATATTTAAAAGAGCATGATTTAAGTGGGCTTGATATTCAAACTATGAGTCCAGAAAAGGCGATTAATCTATCGTTGGAACGCATTGTTAAAGGGCTGGATACGATTGCTGTGACGGGGAATATTTTGCGGGATTATTTGACCGATTTGTTCCCTATTTTAGAAGTAGGAACAAGTGCAAAAATGCTCTCTATCGTTCCTTTGATGCATGGTGGAGGATTGTTTGAAACAGGTGCGGGTGGCTCTGCGCCTAAACATGTTCAGCAATTTGTACAAGAGAATCATTTGCGTTGGGATTCATTGGGCGAATTTATGGCACTTACAGCTTCTTTGGAACATCTCGGCAATGCTATGGAAAATAAAAAAGCTGCCATTTTAGCAAAAACACTCGATGTGGCAACAGGAAAATTGTTAGAGAACAAAAAATCTCCTTCTGCTAAAGTAGGAGAGTTAGATAACCGTGGAAGTCATTTTTATTTAGCGATGTATTGGGCAGAGGCATTATCTTTACAAAGTGAAGATAGCGCTTTAACTGCGCAGTTTAAACCTCTTTTTGAGCTATTAAAAATAAATGAACAGAAAATTGTAGAAGAGCTTACTCTCGTACAGGGTGCTCCTGTTGATATGGGTGGGTATTATAAACCAAATGTGGAAAAAACACGTAAAGCAATGCGTCCAAGTGCTACATTTAATGCAGCATTAGCAACGTTGAATGTTTAATTTTTTGTTTTACATGTAAAAAGGAGTTCTCTTTGGCTGAGGGAAAAAAAGTCTCTATTATTGGTGCAGGAAATGTAGGTGCTACCGTTTGTTATTGGTTAGCTATGCGTAAGAGTTGCCGTGAGATTGTGATGATTGATGTGGTGGAAGGCGTGGCACAAGGTAAAGCCTTAGACATTTCACAGGCAACCAGTCCAGAGGGTAGCCATACGCAAATCAAAGCATCGAGCCATTATGATGCTATCGCAAAGAGTGATATTGTCGTGATTACAGCGGGAAGCCCCCGAAAACCTGGTATGAGTAGAGATGATTTATTGCTTATTAATGCCAATATCACACGAGGGATTATCGAGCAGGTCAAAGCTTATGCTCCAGAGGCTATCGTCATTACCGTTTCTAACCCTTTAGATGCGATTACGTATGTGGCGCAAAAAGTTGGAGGCTATCCTCGTAATCGTGTGATTGGCATGGCTGGTATTTTGGATAGCTCTCGCATGGAGACCTTTATTTCTGAAAAACTAGGGTTTGGTTATGGACAAGTGACCGCTAGCGTTATGGGTGGACATGGGGATGATATGGTACCTCTACCTCGTTACTCTTCTGTCAATGGTGTTGCTCTTCAAGATTTACTCTCTGCCTCTGAGATTACTGAAATTATTGAGAAAACCAGACACGGCGGTGCGCAAATTGTAAGTTGTATGGGAACATCGGCTTATTATGCACCTGCCAATGCTACGGTGAAGATGATTGAAGCCATTTTAAGTGACTCTCACTCTATTTTTCCGTGTGCAACACTCTTAGAGGGTGAGTATGGTTACCACGATACGGTCAATGGCGTACCTGTTGTTTTAGGTAAAAATGGCATTGAAAAAATTGTAGAGTTACCTTTAAATGAAGAAGAACACGCACAATTTGCTAAGAGCATTGCATCGGTGAATGCGCTCTTAGCGACATTACATGTAAACCATTTTTTTGGAGCTTAAGATAGCAAGAAAAAAAAGAGTTAGTTTTATAATTTACGTGATTGAGAGACAATGTTCACTATAAAGTTTAATCATTTATTTTGTTAAGGGTGTATGTTAATGAATATTCATGAGTATCAAGCCAAAGAGATTTTTAACCGCTACTATGTTTCCACACCGCGAGGATACGTAGCAAGTAGCGTTGAAGAGGCTGTTGCAAACGCACAAAAACTAGGTGGTTCTTTGTGGGTTGTCAAAGCGCAGATTCACGCTGGTGGACGCGGTTTGGGTGGGGGTGTTAAGCTCGCACGAAGTATTGAAGAGGTGAGAGAATATGCGCAAGCACTGCTTGGCATGCACCTTATAACCCATCAAACAACAGCTGAGGGAACGCTGGTTCAAAAACTTTACATCGAAGAGGGTGTAGAAATTGCGGATGAGTTTTATTTAGGTATTGTCTTAGATAGAGCACAAGAAATGCCTGTCATTATGGCCTCTCGTGAAGGTGGTATGGAAATTGAGAAAATTGCCCATGAAACGCCTGAAAAAATTATCAAAGTTACGATTGACCCTTTTATTGGGTTTCAACCTTATCATGGGAGAGAACTCGCTTTTGGTCTAAATTTGCCTAAAGAGGAAATGAGTCGTTTTAGTGCATTTGCTAAAGCGCTTTATGAAGCATATAGGGAAAATGATGCTTCTATGGTTGAAATCAACCCTTTAGTCAGAACGAAAAGTGGAGTGTTTGTTGCGCTTGATGGCAAAATGAGTTTTGATGATAATGCGCTTTTTCGTCATCCTGAGATTGTTGCTATGCGTGATTATAGTGAGGAAAATCCCATTGAAAGGGAAGCTTCTGAGTATGGACTGAGTTATGTAAAACTCAATGGCAATGTTGGCTGTATGGTCAATGGCGCAGGTCTTGCTATGGGTACTATGGATATTATTGATTATATGGGGGGAGAGCCTGCAAATTTTTTAGATGTGGGTGGTGGAGCGAATGCTTCGACGGTTGCTAAAGGATTTGAAATTATTTTAAAAGACCCCAATGTAAAATCTATTTTTGTCAATATCTTTGGTGGAATTGTACGGTGTGATCGCATTGCCAATGGTATTTTAGAGGCCACAAAAATGGTGAATGTGCATGTGCCTGTTATCGTTCGTTTGGATGGAACCAATGCAAAAGAAGCGGTTGAAATTTTAAAAAATGCCAATATTAAAAATATTATCAGTGCCACAGATTTGAGTGATGGCGCTCAAAAAGCAGTTGCCGCCGCAAAAGGAGCGTTAGTATGAGTATTTTAATTCATAAAGATACTAAGGTCCTGGTGCAAGGTTTCACGGGCAAAGAGGGTAGCTTTCACGCTGAGCAGTGTATGGCATATGGTACACAAATTGTAGGCGGTGTGACACCTGGTAAAGGGGGAAGTGTTCATTTAGGAAAACCCGTTTTTAATACCATGAAAGAGGCGATTGCTAGCACAGGCGCAACGGTGAGCATGGTATTTGTTCCACCTGCTTTTGTTGCCGATGCGATTTTAGAAGCAGCCGATGCGGGAATTGAACTGGCCGTTATTATCACTGAGGGTGCTCCTGTTCGTGATATGCAACGCTCCAAAGCGTATGCGACGAAAAAAGGGATGAAAACTATTGGTCCTAATTGCCCTGGGATTATTACCGCAGAGGAGTGCAAAATAGGCATTATGCCCGGTGCTATTTTTAAAAAAGGCTCTATTGGACTGATTAGCAAATCAGGAACGTTAACCTATGAGGGAGCTAATCAAGTTTGCAAAGAGGGCTTTGGTATCTCAACAGCGATTGGCATTGGCGGAGATCCGATTATTGGACTTTCGTATAAAGAATTATTGGCAATGTTTGAAGAGGATAGCCAGACTGAGGCGATTGTGATGATTGGAGAGATTGGGGGAGACCTTGAAATCCAAGCGGCACAATTTATTAAGGAGCATATTTCAAAACCCATTGTAGCGTTTATTGCAGGACAGAGTGCACCAAAAGGAAAACGCATGGGACATGCAGGTGCCATTGTAAGTGGCAGTTCGTGTACGGCACAAGAGAAGATGTCGGCATTGGCTTTGGTGGGAGTTCACGTGGTTAAATCTCCCGCCCAGATTGGAAAAAAAGTAGCAGAGGTACTTAACAAATGAAAAAAAGTTATGAAGTCTTAAATATTAAATGCGGTGGATGTGCAGGTACAGTGAAATCAAAGCTCAAAGAGCGTTTTCCTGATATAGAAGTGAGTTTAGAGAGCGAGCCTAGAGTGGTGAGTGCAACGATCGAATCAGACGAAGATGAGCGCTATTTACTAGAGACTTTAAAGTCATTGGGGTATCCTTCCATCCATGAAGATTTAGGAAGTTTAGAGGGTGCGCTTTTAAAAGGAAAAAGTTTTGTATCGTGTGCGATTGGTAAAATGAGTCAGGATAAAGGAGAGTAAGTTATGAGCCTAATGACCGCTCCAACAAATACCCCTGTATGGGTGGATACATCACGGTGCAAAGCGTGTGATATTTGTGTGAGTTTATGTCCTGCGGGAGTTTTGGCGATGATTCAAGCGCCAAACTCTACGCAAGGTTCTATGATAGAAGTGGTCGTGCCTGAAGCCTGTATTGGCTGTCGGGATTGCGAGTTACATTGTCCTGATTTTGCGATTTATGTTGCCGATAAGAGTGAGTTTAAATTTTCAAAACTCGCTGAAGCCTCTAAAGAGCGTGCAGAAGCAATTAAAAACAATCATTTTAGAAAACTCGGTGCATAAGGAAGCAAGATGGCAAGAGAAGTAATATCAAGCGGTAATGCACTGGTTGCAAAAGCAGCGGTTGAGTGTGGCTGTAAGTTTTTTGGTGGGTATCCCATCACGCCTTCAAGTGAAATCGCAGAAGATTTAAGTGTTTTACTCCCAAAATTTGGTGGAAAATTTATTCAGATGGAAGATGAAATCGCAGGGATTTGTGTAGCCCTAGGTGCATCAATGAGTGGTACCAAAGCGATGACAGCCTCTTCTGGTCCTGGAATTTCTCTTAAAGCAGAGCAAATTGGGTATGGATTTATTGCGGAGATTCCTTTGGTGATTGTAAACGTCATGCGTGGAGGTCCTTCGACTGGACTTCCGACCCGTGTCTCTCAGTCCGATATTGGGCAAGCAAAATACCCAACACACGGTGATTTTGCTTCTATCGCCCTTTGCCCGGGTAGTTTAGAAGAAGCGTACACTGAAACCATTCGTGCGTTTAATATTGCAGAAACCTATATGACGCCAGTGTTTGTTCTCTTAGATGAAACGCTAGGGCATATGCATGGAAAGGCGATTTTACCTGATTTGGATGTGGTTCAAAAAAGTGTCAAAAACCGTGCTGAATTTAGTGGTGATCCTAAAGCGTATAAACCTTACGCGGCAGCACCTTGTGAACCTGCCGTTCTTAATCCTTTCTTTAAAGGGTATCACTACCATGTTACAGGATTGCATCATGGCGATAATGGATTTCCAACCGAAGATGGCAAAATCTGTGAGTATAACATTGAGCGTTTGATGAATAAAATTAAAACCAAAAGTGATGATTTGGTGACGTATGAAGAGTTTATGTTAGACGATGCGGAGGTGTGTATTATCGCCTATGGTAGCATTAGTCGTGGTGCAAAAGAAGCGGTCATGAAGCTTCGAAATGAAGGCATTAAAGCGGGTCTTTTTAGACCGATTACCCTCTGGCCAAGTCCTGTGGCAAAATTACAAGAAATTGGCAAACGCTTCTCCAAAATCATGGTCACAGAGCTGAATATGGGTCAATACTTAGAAGAGATTCAACGGGTGATGAAACGTGATGATTTTGCCACACTGCATAAGGCAAACGGTCGTCCTATTGCACCACTTGAAATGGTGGCTAAAGTGAAGGAGATGATGTAATGGCATTTAATTATGATACCTATTTACGTGTGGATAAAATGCCAACCTTATGGTGTTGGGGCTGTGGTGATGGGGTTATTTTAAAAGCGGTCATTCGTGCCATTGATAAGATGGGATGGGATATGAACGATGTGTGTGTGGTTTCAGGTATTGGGTGTAGTGGACGTTTTAGCTCTTACATCGATTGTAACACGGTTCATACCACGCACGGTCGTGCCATTGCGTATGCGACGGGCATTAAACTTGCCAATCCAGACAAACATGTCATTGTCGTCACAGGTGATGGCGATGGTTTAGCCATTGGTGGTAATCACACCATTCATGGCTGTCGTAGAAATATTGACTTAAACCACATCTTAATTAACAATTTTATTTATGGATTAACCAATTCTCAAACCAGTCCTACCACACCGCAAGGTATGTGGACATCAACTGCGCACTATGGCAATGTTGACCCTAGTTTTGATGCGGCTAAATTAGCCGATGCGGCAGGAGCTACCTTTGTAGGTCGTGAATCGGTGATAGAGCCTCAAAAATTAGAGAAGCTTTTGGTAGCAGGATTCTCTCATAAAGGTTACTCCTTTTTTGATATTTTCTCTAACTGTCATATTAACTTAGGGCGTAAAAATAAAATGGGTGAAGCGGTGCAAAATCTGAAATGGATAGAAAATCGCATTGTGGGTAAAAATAAGTTTGAACTTTTAAGTGAAGAAGAGCGTGTGGGTAAATTTCCAACAGGCATTTTAAAACACGAAGAGGGCAAACTTGAGTACTGTGAAGCGTACGACAAAGTGATTCACGCCGCACAAAATAAAACAACTGTAACGCTTTAAGGAGTCCTTGATGAGAAGACAATTACGTTTTGTAGGTGTAGGCGGTCAAGGGGTTATTTTAGCGGGTGAGATTTTGGCGGTAGCAAAAATCAAGCAAGGTGGTTATGGGGTGAAAGCCTCCACGTATACCTCTCAAGTGCGAGGTGGTCCTACAAAGGTTGATATTTTACTTGATGAGAGTGAAATTTTATTTCCTTATGCAAATGAGGGTGAGATTGAGTTTATGATCGCCACAGCGCAGGTGAGTTTTAACCAGTTTAAAGAGGGTGTGAAAGAGGGTGGTATCATCGTGGTGGAGCCTAACCTTGTGAAACCTAGCGAAGAAGACCGTAAAAAGTGGAAGATTATCGAGATTCCACTCATTACCATTGCCAAAGAAGAGGTGGGTAATGTCATTACCCAATCGGTCGTAGCGCTCTCTATTACTGTTGAGATGACCCAAGTGCTTCCGCATGAGCTAGTGCGTGAAGTGATGCTTTCAAAAGTGCCTGAAAAAGTCCATGCCGCCAACAATAAAGCGTATGAATTAGGCGTAAAATACGCTAAAGAAGCACTTGAAAATCTCTAAAATAAGTTTACATGTAAAGAAGTTTTTTCTTTACATGTAAAGATTAAAAAAACAACCAAATGAGTAATGCAACTCCAATACTCAAATTAAGCCAGCTCATTCCATCTTCAAAAAGTTCAATTAAGATTTTGTAGTTATAGGTTTCAATGGTTGAAGGCTCAAAGCTTAAGCTCTCTTTGGCATAGGCTACAATCTCATTAGCATAAAAATACGCCACAATTTCGGGGGCAATAAAAAAGAGGATAACGCCTAAAATCCCCCAAAGTGATTTTTGTGGTTTTAGATCAAGTAGTACCTTTTTTGTAAGCGCATGATCTGTAATTTTTTTGAATTTTTCTTTCATCATAAACCTTTTTTATCTTTACATGTAAGCCTAAATCTCTTTGAGGCTGAGGCTCACTTTGCCTTTTTCTTTGTCCACTTCAAGCACTCGAATGCGGGTTAACTGCTGGTTGATGCTTAAGACTTCCAAAGGATGAGCGATGCGTTTTTCGCTCATCTGCGAGATGTGAATGAGCCCATCGTTTTTAAGCCCAATATCCACAAATGCCCCAAAATCGGCAATATTTCGCACCACACCTGAGACGATAGAACCCTCACTCAGTTCGCTAATATCCGTGAGGTCGGAACGAAACGCAATGGGAGGCAACTCTTCTCGTGGGTCAAAACCTGGTTTTAATAGCTCATTGATGATGTCTTGCAGCGTTGCTTCTCCTATGCCTTGCTCATGTGCAAGGGAAAGTATCTGCTCTTTGGAAAGTGTTGCTAAATCAGGACGTGCTAAAAGCTTTTGCGCTATCACATAACTTTCAGGATGCACGCCCGTGTTATCAAGCACACTTTTACCCTCACGAATGCGGAAAAATCCTGCACATTGCTCGTAGGCTTTCGCACCCAAACCCTTTACATGTAAAAGCTCCGACTTACATGTAAACGCACCTTTACTCTCTCTATGCTCGACAATCGCTTTCGCCAGTTTTGCCCCAACACCTGCGACATAAGAGAGCAAAGAAATAGAAGCGCTATTGGGATCAACGCCGATGCGATTGACCAAATCTTCGATGACTTCATTCAGTTTCTTTTCTAACTGTTTTTGATCGACATCGTGTTGGTATTGCCCAATACCCAACGATTTGGGGTCAATCTTCACTAACGCTGCCATCGGATCACGTAGGCGTTGTGCTATGGAGATGGCTCCACGTATGGTGACATCAAGATTTGGGTACTCTTCGGTGGCAATTTTGGAAGCCGAGTAGATGGAAGCCCCCGCTTCGGAAACCACGGTATAGGCAAGGTTTAATCCCTCTTCACGGTTAAGCCTCGCAAAAAATTCTTGACTCTCACGAGAACCCGTACCATTGCCAATCGCCACAGCGGTGATGTGGTATTTTTGCGCCAACTCCTTAATCACTTTAGAAGCGTTCTCATAGTCGCTTTGCGGTGGTGTTGGGTAGATGACTGCATGGCTCATGTACGTGCCATGCTCATCCACGACGGCGAGTTTGCATCCTGTGCGATACGCGGGGTCAACGCCCAAAATGACGCGCTTGGTGACGGGTGGCGTGTTTAAGAGTTGTGAGAGATTTTTCCCAAAGGTTGCAATCGCCTGTGTATCGGCTTTTTCTTTGATAAGCCCATGAATTTCACGCTCAATGGAGGGAAACAAAAGACGCTTAAATCCATCCACATACGCTTCTAAAAGATAGGTTTTAGAACTCTTAGCATTACGGGGAATGCGGTAACGCTCTATCGCACTTTGCACACGCTCCATCTCATGCAGTATTTTTACATGTAACTCTTTTTCGCTCACACCTCGCATCATCGCAAGATAACGGTGAGAGGGAATAGAAGCGATGCGCTCATTCTTACCTGCAAGCTTGGCATAAAGTCCATCAGCCTGTAACGTTTTGGACGCTTTTATCTCAAACGAGGCGTAATCATGCAATTGCGCTCTCCAATACTCCCGCTCTTTGGCATCATCGCTATAACGCTCCGCAATAATATCTTGTGCCCCAGAAATCGCCTCTTTAACACTTCCTATCTTCTCATTTACAAAACCTTGTGCCTTTTTTTCAAACGCTTCCGCTTCAAGATCGGCTTTTTCTAAACTATCCGCCAAAGGGGTTAATCCCGCTCCAATTGCCACAGCGGCACGGCTATTTTTCTTCTCTTTGTACGGACGGTAGATATCTTCCACGGCTTGCAGTGTTTGCGCTTTTTCAACCGCACTTTTTATCTCGGGTGTGAGGGTCGCTTTTTCCTCAATGAGTCGCAACACTTCTTCTTTTCGACTCTGTAATTTTTTCGCATAGGCATAAATGCTCTCAAACTCTCGAAGCTGTTCATCACTCGCCCCACCCGTCATTTCTTTGCGATACCGTGCGATAAAAGGAATGGTTGAGCCTTCCTCTAAAAGCTTTAAAATGTTAAGAATATGCTCTTTGGCAATACCAGTTTTTTGAACTAAAATGGGAATAAGTGGGTTCATAAATTCTCTTTTACATGTAAAGATTTTTGGAGGGGTATTTTAGCGGAAAAAATGGGATACTGTGCATCGTATCCCATCAAGGTTTTTATTCGTCTTTAAACGCAAACCCTTGTGCCACTAAGCTTTTTGCGGTTTTTCGGTAATAAATATCGGCGTAGTAACTTGAGGTGATTTCGGCATAGGTTGGCATGGAACCGCTTCCTGTGGCATCACGAAATGCTTTGAGTGTCTGCTCGTACGCCAATGCTCCATTGCGTACTTTTTCGCTCTCGTAGCACTCTTGCATTACAAAGGAATCCAAAGCGACACGGGGTTTAAGTGGGGCATTTTTGGCTTTTTCGGTGGGTACGCCGATGATGCAACCGAGTGCTAAAAAGGTTTTTTGAGGAAGGTTAAAGAGCTTTATAAACGCTTCACTCTCTTTGCGTACCGCACCAATAGCGGTTGTTCCATACCCTAATGCTTCTGCTGCACTTTGAAGATGACTTAGCATGATGCCAGCATCCACCGCTCCCACCATAATTCCCTCAGCGCTCTGCTCGATGATGTGATTTTTTCCCACACTCTCCACGATGGCACTGGTGCGGTTAAAGTCGATGATGATGCCTACAAAAACATCCGCTGTCGCAATATGTGTTTGTCCCCCGCACAGCGCTGCGATGTTTTCAAGTTTGGCTTTATCACGGGTATAAACGAGACTAATTTGTTGTCCGTTGATGGAAGTGGGGGCACGTTGCGCCGTTTTAAAAATGGTTTCCAAATCGGCTTCGCTTATGGCTTCACCCGTAAAGTGGCGGATGGATTTTCGATTTTGCAGTTGTGTTAGGGTTGGATTTTCCATGATTTATCCTAAAAAGTTTTGTGACAAAACAGCGATAAATTTGGCTTTTTCAGCTTCAATATTCAAATCGCCCTTAAAGATGTCATGCACGGAGTAGGTCTGCATTGGTGTCGCACCGCAGAATTGCCATGTTTTGTGGGTAGCGATGTTAGCTTCATCAAGGCTTAGACCATCAAAAAATCCCTCTTTGTTGCTAAATTCAGATGTTGGGCAGTTGTAGGTGAGTGAGAGCATGTATTTTTTACCTTGCATCAAACCACCGCTTCCATAGCGTTTAGTTGCATCACTTCTGCTTCTGCCATCATTGGCGTAAATGCCATTGTTCGCACCTGCTGAGAAGACTTCGTCGATGTATTTTTTCATCATCCATGGTACACCCATCCAGTAAACAGGGTATTGAATGATGAAAAAATCTGCCCATTTAAACTTTTCAACCTCTTCTAAAGCGTTGTAATCGCTTTGTGCTTTAGCATGTTTGACGTTAAAGCCTTTACTTTGTAAAAACGCTTCTGCGGTGTCGATGTAGAGTTGTGTGAGTTTGCCTTCTGCAATGTTTGGGTAGTATTGGTGACCGTTAATTATAAGTACATTTTTCATTCTGTTTCCTTCTGTTTTATTTGAGTGAGTATAAAATTTAGGCACTTAAAATATCCTTACGATACTTTTGTAATGTAATGATAAAAATATTTAAATCACGCTATAATCCTTCCAAGAGTTTTTTAAAGGATAAAGGAATAGCGTGTATATTGTGAACGATAAAGAGTATAAATGCTCTGTTTTAATTGTGCAAGATATTTTCAACGATAAATGGAAATTGGGCATTATTTGGCATTTGTTGGAGGGGGAAAAGCGCTATAAAGATTTATTTGAAGAGGTCTCTGAAATTACGCAAAAGACACTGACGGTTAAATTGCGAGATTTGGAAGACAAAAAGCTCATCAAACGAGAAGTTTTTGCTGAAATTCCACCTAAAGTTGTCTATTCGCTGACGCCCATTGGCGAGAAATTACGTCCCGTGCTTAAGGAGATGTTCGATTGGGGAATTGAGTACGTCAAAGAGTGTGGTACGTTGACACAAGAGGGTGTTTGTGATAGTAAAAAGAGTGAGAAACATTAGAGTCATTGTATCTTTACATGTAAAGATTTTTTGGTAGTTTAATTTTAATTTAAAAACTTTTGTTACTATACTTTTTTTACATAAGGAGATGGTGATATGGTTTCTACACCAATAGGGCGATTGCGAATGATTAGTATTATTGAAGGGCTCTCTTTTTTAGGACTTTTAGGTATTGCTATGCCGATGAAATACCTTATGGGTGATCCAACATTGGTGCGTTATTTTGGAATGGCGCATGGGTTTTTGTTTATTTTTTTTGTTGCAAGTTTATTTGAATCGTCACAACGTTATTCGTGGAGCATGAAATTTTCACTTTTCTGTTTTGCCTGTTCTTTAGTCCCTTTTGCTCCTTTTTGGTTAGAGCTAAAATTAAAGCAGCAAGCAAAAATGATTGCCAAACAAGGATAACTTTGCGAAATAGTGCTCTTTTGTGTATAGCTTTTTGGCTCTACCTACTTCCACTTCATGCTATGCCTAATGATGATGTTTTAAAAAAGATGATAGGGCATATGCTTATTGTTGGGTTTGATGAAGAAAGTCTCACCAACACCTCTCCTATTATTGAAGAAATAGAGCGGTATGAGTTAGGCGGGGTTATTTTATTTGATCGTTTTTATTCAGATAAGACTCGTGTAAAAAATATTCGATCTTCAACGCAACTTCGTAACTTGACACATACGCTTAACACCTCTGCTAAAAATCCTTTACTTATTTGCGTGGATCAAGAAGGTGGAAATGTCGCACGACTCAAGCCTTCGGCTGGATTTATACAAACACCTTCTGCCCATAAGGTTGCACAAGATTCATTGCAAAATGCCGTTGTAACGTATCATGCAATGGCACAGATGCTCTTCTCGCATGGTATTAATTGCAATTTTGCACCTGATGTTGACCTTGCCCGTAATCCAAAAAATAGCGTTATCGTAGGTTTAGAACGCTCTTATGGATCAGATGTTAATGTTGTGAGTGCTTATGCAAGCACTTTTATTGATGCGCTCTCTTCTTATCATATTGTAAGTGTATTGAAACATTTTCCTGGGCATGGTTCTTCTTTGGGCGATTCGCATCTGGGGTTTGTGGACGTGAGCCAAACGTGGAATGAGATTGAATTAGAACCGTATAAACGACTAATTGATAAGAATAAAGTTGCAATGATTATGTCTGCTCATGTCTTTAATGCACATCTTGATGCACACTATCCCGCAACACTCTCGTATGCCATCAATACAACTTTACTAAGAGAAAAATTGGGTTTTCAAGGCGTATTGGTGAGTGATGATATGCAAATGCAAGCCATTGCAAACCATTACACATTAAAAGAAGCGCTGAGTTTAGCCATTAATTCTGGTATTGATATGCTTCTTTTTGGTAATCAGCTCTCAAAAACACAGACCAGTGAAATCGTTGAGATTATTTTTTCTCACGTTAAAAGTGGTGCTATTGCATGGGAACGTATTGAAGAAGCCAATGAGCGTATTCAAAAAAATAGACGTTAAAAGAATGAAAGAGAGCATAAACCTCTTTCGTTACGAGAAGTGGCACTGATGAAAATTTAAGCGTTAAACTCTTTGGTAAGCTACGAAAAAATGGTATAGTTTTCCTCGTTAATCACTCTTTTAGAGCCATTTAGCTATAACTTTACGTTTTATTGTATATATTTAGAAATTTTTAAGGAAATTGGATGAATCCAGTCGTTTTTGCTGTCTTTTTAATGTTGGCACTAAGCCTAATGCGTGTGAATGTGGTGATTGCATTAACCCTAAGCGCACTTGTGGGTGGTTTGATGGCAGGTTTACCTATAGGTGAAACGATTGAGGTTTTTAATAAAGGTTTAGGGGGCGGGGCAACCATTGCCTTAAGCTATGCGATGCTTGGTGCCTTTGCTGTGGCTATTTCTCATTCAGGAATTACGGATGTTTTAGCACGTTATGTTATTAAAAAGATGGGAAAAGAGTCGACACCTACGCAACAAATTTATTTTAAAGCAATACTGCTAAGTGTCATTTTACTGGTTGCGATTAGCTCTCAAAATCTTATTCCTGTTCATATCGCGTTTATTCCTATTTTAATTCCACCCCTTTTACATACGATGGCACAACTTAAAATTGACAGGCGTATGGTTGCGTGTGTTATTGCGTTTGGTTTAACGGCAACGTATATGCTACTTCCTGTGGGTTTTGGTGGTATTTTTCTCAATAATATTTTAATGAAAAACATTGTTGAAAATGGCATGATGGTAACATCCGCTCAAATGCCTGTGGGTATGATAATTCCCGTTTTTGGAATGTTTTTGGGGCTTTTGGTCGCTATCTTTTTCACGTATAGAAAACCACGTGAATACTCTCTATCCAAAATCCTTGCCACAGAACCTGAAGCACGGACATTGAGTGTGTTTCATGTTTTGATTGCCTGTGTGGCAATTGTCTTAGCCCTCTCTTTACAACTCTATACTGATTCAATTATTTTGGGTTCGCTGGCGGGATTAATCATGTTTATTTTAGGTGGCGTTGTCAAAGCCAACCAAACACAAGATGTCTTTACTAAAGGTGTCTATATGATGGGCATGATAGGTTTTATTATGATTGCCGCTAGTGGGTTTGCTGAAGTGATGAAGGCCACACAAGGTGTTACTTCCTTAGTGCATTCGGTTTCATTTTTAATTGGGGATAATAAAGCGCTGGTTGCTTTGTTAATGCTTTTAGTCGGACTTTTAATTACGATGGGTATTGGTTCGTCTTTTTCAACCATTCCTATTATTGCAACCATTTATGTACCGTTGTGTGTGGAGTTTGGGTTTTCGCCTTTAGCAACCATCGCTTTAGTGGGTGCTGCTGCTGCTTTAGGTGATGCAGGCTCTCCAGCATCCGATACGACGCTAGGACCCACATCAGGTTTAAATGTGGATGGACAACATGATCACATTTGGGATACGGTTGTTCCTACGTTTGTTCATTATAACATTCCATTGATTCTCTTTGGATGGATTGCGGCAATGGTACTTTAACATGCTTTTACATGTAAAGATGATTCAAATAGATGTAACGTTACTTAACAATTTTATGTTTAGATATTTCACACTGTAACGTTTCTTCCCAAAAAAATGTAGCAGATATACACAGGCGTGTTTTTGAGTGGTGCTTTTTGGGTTTCAAAAGAGAAAAAGTCTCTTTCGGGTCACTTTGGGTTTTTAAAATAAATTTATCTTATAAAAAGGAAGAAAAAATGATTGCATGGTGGAAACACTTAGCTTTATGGAAGAAGATCTTTATTGGTCTTTGTTTAGGTTTGGCAATGGGTCTTTTGTTTAAAGAGACTGCGCTGATGTTAAAGCCTTTGGGAACGTTATTTATTAATATGATTAAGATGTTAATTGTGCCTTTGGTTTTTGTAACATTGGTAACGGGCATTACGTCAATGGAAGATTTAACCAAAATGCGTCGTATTGGTCTTAAAACGTTTTCTATCTATTTGATTACCACAGCAATTGCGGTTGCAATTGGTTTGGCATTTGGTCTTATTTTTGAGCCAGGCGCAGGTGTTGCACTGGTGGACAATGCTGCTGTGACAGCTAAAAAAGCTCCACCATTGATTGAGACACTTTTGGCCTTGATTCCTTCTAATCCTATGAATAGTTTAGTGAAGGGTGATATTTTACAAATTATCGTTTTTGCAGTCTTTTTAGGTATCTCTATTAACCTTGCGGGCGATAAGGGTAAACCTGTTGCTGCATTTTTTGAATCCTTTTCAGAAGCAATGTTTAAAATGACTGAAATTGTTATCTCTTTTGCACCTATTGGTGTTTTTGGTTTGATGGCATGGGTTTCAGCTTCATATGGTATTGATGTGCTTATGAGTCTTGCAAAAGTCATTGCATGTGTCTATGTTGCTTCATTGATTCATATGGCTTTTACGATGGGTGGAGGTATTGCAGTTTTTGCGAAACTCAATCCTATTAAGTTTTTTAAAGGTGTTTTATCGGCACAAAGTGTTGCTTTTACAACCACCAGTAGTTCAGGAACATTACCTGTAACGACAAGCAATACCATTCACAATTTGGGTGTTTCTAAACCCATTGCTAGTTTTGTATTGCCTCTAGGTGCTACCATCAACATGGATGGAACAGCGCTTTATCAAGGTGTGTGTGTTATGTTCGTTGCTCAAGCTTTTGGTGTGGATTTGAGCTTTGCGAATTATTTAACGATTATTGTTACGGCAACCTTGGCGTCTATTGGAACAGCAGGTGTTCCAGGTGCGGGTCTTATTATGCTTTCATTGGTTTTAACTTCTGTCAACCTTCCATTAGAAGGTATTGCCATTATTGCAGGTATTGATAGAATCTTAGATATGGCACGAACCACTGTTAACGTAACAGGTGATGCAATGGTTTCTGTTTTAGTGGCTAAGAGTGAAGGTGAGTTAGACGAGAAGATTTACAATCAAGACAATATTGAATAAATAAATCTCTTTTTTACATGTAAGGATTTTATTCCTTACATGTAAACCCTTATTACACACATTCCACTTTAAAATAATGCTTTAAAATAAAAGGAGGAATGATGGTTGTCATAACAATCACAAAAATAAGCATGGCATAAATCTCATTAGGTAAAACGCCATTAATACGTCCCATTTCCGCAAAAATAAGTCCTACTTCTCCCCTTGGAATCATTGAAACACCAATGAGTGCATTATTACGAATTGATTTTTGAAAAATAAAAAAAGCACCTGCAAATTTTGTCACAAAAGCAAGAATAATAAAGCTTAAGCTCATAATCCAAAATGTGCCAGAACTAAAATCAATCACTCTTAAATCTAAAGAGAGCCCAACCATTACAAAAAAGATAGGGGTGAAAATTTGAATAATAGGGGTCATATTGATTTTAACATCATTAAGAAGTTGTTCATTTGTCCCCAGTGCTGTTCCAAAAGGAAGAAAGAAACGACGAGATAGAGCAACGCCTGCAGCAAATGAGCCTAAAATCGCAGGCGCTCCTACCATATGCGAGAAATAAGAAAAGATAAGAATTAAAGAGATAATAATGGTTGGAATGTATCCAGGAACGAGCATTTTGGCATGAAATTTATGAATAAGAAATGAGAGCACTTTAGCAAGAATTGGCGCTAAAATAAGAAAAGAGACAACCATTGTTGTGACAGAAAAGGTGTGTTTAAAGCTCACCTCTTGCGCAATAGAAAAATCGTAAATAAAAACCAATAAAATAATGCCAATAATATCATCAATAACCGCTGCACCAATGACTATTTGCGCAATATTGGTTTGCTCCATATGAATGTCTCGAAGCACTCGTAATGTAATACCAATACTCGTAGCAGTCAGTGTTCCGCCAATAAAAAGTGCAATATCAAAAGAGAGATGAAACAGATAATACGCTACAAGAAAGCCAAAAATCAGCGGTAAAATAACTCCAAGTATTGCAACGGTAAAGGACTTAAATCCCGCATCTTTAAGCCTATGAAAGTCTGTTTCTAACCCCACTTCAAATAAAAGTAGGATAATACCAATTTCTGCTAAAACTTTTAAAACTTCATTAGGGCTAATAATACCAAAGACAGAAGAGCCTAGAAGAACGCCGGCTAAGAGTTCTCCTAAAACCGAAGGGATTCCATATTTTGCAAAGAGTTCACTTAAAAAACGTGCAACAATTAAAATAAGAAAAAGCGATAAAAAAAACTCATGAATTTGCATCTGTAAGTCCTTAAACTCGAAGGATAATCAAACAAATGGTAGTCTCACTCTAATTAATCTGTACTTAAGCGTTAAGCTACGAACTGCTTTACATGTAAAGATTAGGCAAGAAAATTTTTAATCCCTGTAAAAATAAGTTGAGCCGCTAATGCAGCAAGGACGAGACCTGTTACTTTACTAAGGACAATAAGCCCTGTTCGACCAATGAGTTTTTCAATATGCCCTGAGAGATAGAGCAATAAGCCAATACTTCCAATGGCAATTAAGAGCGCACCTGAACCCAAAAGCATATCATGAAGCGTATCAATATCTGCACCCATAACCATCAATGCACCCACCGTTCCAGGTCCAACCGTTACAGGAATGGCTAGAGGTACGACAGCATGTTTTAAAATATCAGCTTTACATGTAGGAATATCATTAATCTCTTTTTGTACCAAATCAACAGCTGTTAAAAATAAAAGTGCCCCTGCTCCAATACGAAAAGCATCGAGTGTAATACCAAAAAGCTCAAAAATATACTTACCAAAAAAGAGAATAATCAAACACGTAATCGAAATCGCCAAAGTGACTTTTATCGCAAGTCGTTTTTTATCGCTCTCATCAATCCCTTTGGTCATGGAGAGAAAAATGGTTGTGACAAAGAAAGGTGTCATAATAAAAAAGAATTTGACATAAATGGCGAAAAACGCCGAGAGATGAATCATGATTTACTCCTTAAAAAATGGGTATTATAGCACTTTTTCAGTTCTGCTTTGGCAGAATGTACGTATGAAAAAAGAGATACTTTACCTTATTGAATACCTTGCAAAAAGCAAGGAAAATCCATTTTATGTGCTCTTACTAGAGAGCTTAAATGAAATGATGCTTTATACACCTACTCGATTTACGCCTGCTCAAATCAGCGCTTTAATGGAGCATCATTCTCTTCTTCTTCCAAAAAATACACAAGAAGGGATGGCACAGCTTGAAAAATGTTTGGAAGCCTATTTGCCTGAGGCTCTGAATGAAGGGAAGAAAGCCCTTTTTATGACTCTTTTAGAAGTTAATTTTCCAAAGAAAAAAGGTTTTTTAAACATCTCTTTAGAGCTTTTTCTTTCTCAACTTGAACCTGTGGAAAAGAGCATTTATGAGAATCTTTTAGCCTATATTTCAGGACTCAATCGTGCACTAGCACTCTTTTTTGTTTTAGCAAAAGAGGAACCTCAAACCTTTACGCCAGAGAGTTTTGTACGTTTTGGAGAACATTTACATGTAAAGTTGCGTGAGCTTATTTTTAATGATGAAGAAAAAAACTTCTTAGAAAAAGGACTCAAAGAGTTATTGGGTGTTTATTTAACGCTTTATGGCAAATATCTTTACATGTAAAAACCATAAACGACCAATTTTTGTCATTGTCTTGGGTTATAATAGCCATAGACTATTTTAATAAAAAGGATGATTGTTATGGAAAAAGAGACACTGAGTTGTGCGGATTGTGGTACGATCAACTGCCATAAACAAGAGAGTAGCTATCCCAAATTTTGTTTGACGACCCATGTGGATGAAGTGATGCTTGAAGAGTCTATTGCCTGTTATAAGGCGGAGGGAATAGATAGAAATATTGCTATTGCTTCTGCGCAAATTGAAGGGAAATACTACGGAAAACTTACCCGTGTTGAAGAGATTATGGCATTTGCAAGGCGTATTGATGCAAAGAAAATTGGTATTGCTTGTTGTGTGGGCTTGGTGAGTGAAGCCAAACTTTTTACAAAAATTTTAAAAATTAACGGCTTTGATCCTTTTATGGTTATTTGTAAAGTTGGCTCACGAGATAAAACAGAAATTGGGCTCAAAGAGGAAGAAAAAATTCGCCCAGGAACATTCGAGCCTATGTGCAATCCTATCCTACAAGCCAAATACCTTAATAAAGTTAAGACGGATTTAAACGTCATTATAGGACTGTGTGTTGGGCATGATTCGCAGTTTATGAAATATGCTAAAGCCCCGACAACGTATCTGATTGTCAAAGACCGTGTTTTAGGTCACAACCCAGCAGCAGCACTCTATTTAAGTGGGTCGTATTATAAAAAAATGATGACACCAAACGAGTATTAATCGGATATAATAGCCCTATATCTTACGTATATGGGGCGCAGGTGAGAAAGTTACGATGGTGTGGCATATTAGGAATACTTTGGTTACCTTTCTCCCTTTTAGGCATTGAGCTTTTGGATGTCGAAAAAGAGTACCTCCAACACCATAAGAGCATTCGGGTGTGTGTTGATCCTGATTGGGCGCCTTTTGAGATGATGGATGAGCACCATCATTACACGAGAAGAGCATGATTTTATCTCCGATCTTCATGCTTTAAAAGCAGAGCGCATCGTCTTCCCTTTAGGAACGGCGATGGAAGAGCTTATACGAAAAACGTACCCAAATCTTAAGATCATGACCGTTCACTCAGAAGCCAAAGCTTTTGAGATGGTCTCATCAAAAAAAGCAGATATTGCGATGCGTTCTTTAATTGTGGCTGCGTATACGATTAAAAATGAAGGGATGTTTAATCTCAAAATTGCGGGACAATTTCCTGATTATATCAATGAATTACGAATCGGTGTTATCAAGAGTGAACCTCTTTTACGCGATATTTTAGATAAAGCGATTGCAACAATCAGTGACGATGAGCGCAGAGAAATTGTCAATAAATATGTTTCGATTAAAGCTCAAACCGTCCATGATTATGATTTGATTATTAAATTGATTTTAGGATTTATGGCACTTGGTATTATTTTTTTATGGCGTTATCTTGAGCTTAGAAAATACAATTTAGAGTTACTTTATCTCTCCGAAACAGACCTATTGACAAAAATTTACAATCGTATGAAAATCGAAAAGCTTTTACTGACTTTAACACAAGAAGCGCATAAAAAACAAACATCCCTTTGTGTTTTACTGTTGGATATTGACCATTTTAAAAAGGTCAATGATACCTTTGGACATCCCATAGGGGATCAGGTATTGATTCAAATGGCAACACTCATAAAGATATCACTCAGAGAAGGAGATTTTCTTGGGCGTTGGGGTGGTGAAGAATTTTTAATGATTTGTCCAAACACTTCACTAGAGGAGGGGTTTAAGATTGGTGAGCGTCTTCAAGAGTGCGTGAAAAAAACAGAGTTTCCTACACAACAGCACCACACCGTAAGCATTGGTGTTGCGATGTTACATGAAGAAGAGAGTGCGTATGATGTGATTGTTCGAGCTGATAATGCTCTGTATCATGCTAAAAAAAGTGGTAGAAATAACGTTTGTGTCTCTTCGTAAACACTAAAGAGGAGCGTTTTCGCTCCTCTTTTATTAGAGTTCTTACAGAATTCTAAACACGCCTTTAAAGCAAAGCTCTAAGTTTTCTTTGGCCAAAGGCCCGCGCATCCTTGGTGCTTTTTCTTCTTGCAAAATGATTTTTGCAAGAAGTCTATTTAAATAACAGACTTCCCAATCGAACCATATTTGATCCACATGCAATCGCCAGTTCAAAATCATTACTCATACCCATGGAACAGTATTTCGCCCCTTTGTTTTGCAAAGATTCAAAGAGTTTATGGGTGGCTTCAAAGCTTTTTTGAATAGCCTTTGTATCCTCACTGTGCGCACCAATACTCATGACACCTTTAAGCTGAATGTGTTTACATGTAAGCGTGATTTGCTCATAAATCTCCAACGCTTCTTCAGGAAGCACACCTGCTTTTTGCTCTTCGTATGCACTGTTGATTTGCAAAAGCGCATTCATATGTTTATTCTTTACATGTAAACGCTTATCAAGTTCTTGAGCTAGTTCTAGTGAGCTTAGAGAGTGCATTAAAAAGGGGTCTAACTCAATGAGTTGATTGATTTTATTGGTCTGTAAGCGCCCAATAAAATGCCACTCTAAAGGAAGATGAGCGAGGGCATGGACTTTGTCACTCATATCTTGGATTTTATTTTCACCAAAACTGCGTTGCCCAATGTTATACATCGCTTCAATCATCTGTGGCGTTGCGCTTTTACTGGCGGCAACAAGTTTTACAATATGGTGACCACTCACGCCCAAACGTGCTTTTTCAATACGTGCAAGAATCGCATCCATTGTCGTTACAAACTGTTTAGTTTCCATTGGCTAACCTGTATATATCATTGATAATCGTAAACGCCATAAGACTTAAAAGCAAACCCCAACCTGCCATAGTGAGTGAGGTAAGAATTTTTTCATTGGGTGCTTTTTTTGTCACCATTTCATAGGCATTAAACATAATGTGCCCTCCATCAAGCGCTGGAATGGGTAAAAGATTGAAAACACCTAAATTAACAGAAATAAGTGCAGTGAGTGCGAAAAGTGCTATGATACCCGCATCACTCGCATCAGAAGTAACTTTAACGATGCTGATAATTCCACCCATCTCTTTAGGTGAGACAACTCCTTCAATCAACTTTTGAAGTCCTGTGAGAATGAGTGTGGTTGCTCTGGCTGTTTGTTCCCATGCAAATTGTGGAAGCTCACTTATAGCATAGTGTATCTCTAACGTTTTTCCACTAGGGGCAATGCCTAGCATTCTTTTTTCTAGTACTTCACCAAACATATTTTTGTATTGGCTAATTTTTGGGGTGAGTACAAATGTAAGAACCTTGCCCTCACGCTCAATTTTAAGCTGTAGCGTATCTGTACTTTTTTGAATCAAGGAGCTCACTTCATCCCATGTTTGAATCAAAACACCATCAATCATTACGATACGATCATGACTCAAAATCCCAGCTTCAAGCGCGGCAGAGTTTTCGCTGATTTGACCAATAATAGGAGAGAGCTTCGTAACGCCCATATTACCAATAGCCATATAGAGTAAAAACGCGAGTAAAAAGTTTGCAAAAGGCCCTGCAAAAAGGATAATAATCCGTTTCCATGGCGCTTTGGTGTTATAACTATCTGTATCAAAACTCACTTTAGTAGGATCTTTGTCGTCTTGACCTTTCATTTGGACATAGCCACCAAGAGGAATCATAGAAAAACAATATTCTGTTTTTCCAATTATTTTAGAGAAGACTTTCTTTCCAAACCCAATGCTAAAAACTTCTACATGTACCCCAAAAAAACGTGCGGCTAAAAAATGTCCTAATTCATGAAAAAAAATCAAAAAAGAGAGGACGAGAAGAGATGTAAGCGTACCCATTATTTGACCTCTTTTTTGGTATATCCAATAATATATTCATAGCCTGAATAGAGTGTTAGTGCCACCGCAATCCATAAAAGAAGTTCTGCAAAAGGCCAATTCATTAGTAAAAAACCAATGGCTATCATTTGAAGAACCGTTTTGATTTTTCCTGCCATGGATGCTGCAATATCCCTGCCTTCACTCACAGCTGCGACTCTAAGGCCCGTAATGAAAAACTCACGGGTAAGGATGAGAAAAATTGCCCATGGACTGGCTCTATCAATCATCATCAAACCAATAAATGCTGCTAAAGTAAGCATTTTATCAGCCAAAGGATCTAAAATAGCGCCTAATTGTGTTTTTTGATTCCAATTACGAGCAATATACCCATCAAAAAAATCAGTTGCACTAGCAAGTACAAAAATAAGCGCTGCAAAATAGTCTAACCAACTTACATGTAATCCTTCAAAAAAAGCCAAATCACGATTGACAAGGAAGATAAACATTAAAGGAGCCATCCCAATACGAAGGGAGGCTAAAAGGTTTGGAAGGTTCATCATTTAAATGTGGTTCCACCATCAATCAGCATGGTATGTCCCGTAATCCAAGAAGCTTTTTCAGAACAAAGAAACAAACATGCACCTGCTAAGTCTTGTGGTTGTCCCATACGCCCTAGGGGTGAAAGTTTAGCGGTGACATCACGGACTTCCTCATAATTTGTAAAGGCACGTAGGGCATCGGTTTCAATAGGCCCGCCACTAACAGCATTGACACGAATGCCCTTGCACCCAAGCTCTGCGGCTGCATAACGAACCATCGTCTCAACCGCTGCTTTTGCCGTACCATGACCCGCATAATTTTCAATGTAAACCAAATTACCTGTGGATGAAAGGGAAATAATACTTCCTCCTCCTACTTTTTCCATACGTTTGGCGGCTTCTTGAGCACCCACAACAAATGCATTAACAGTAGCAGTAAAAATATTGTTAATACCTCGTGGTTTTAACTTCATAAATTTAGTGTAACCGCCAACAACAGGACGACCAGAAATAATCGCATTAGAGATGAAAAAATCTACACGATCAAACTCTTTATCGATCTCTAAAAAGAGGTCTTTATAGGTTTCAGGTTCTAAAATATTTAAAGAATAAGCTCTGGCTTTAATGCCATAGGTTGTTTCCAAATCTTTAACTTGTTCTTTTGCTAGTTCTTCATTCGAGTTGTATGTAAAAGCAATATTTACTCCCTCTTTTGCAAATTCATAAACAATCGCTTTGCCAATACCTCTGGTACCGCCGCTAATTACAAGTGTTTTTCCCTTCATTAAAATCCTTTAATGGTATATTTTTTTAGTGTATTTTCAAGGCGTTTCATATTTTCACCGCTTGGTGCACACAGTGGCAAACGGTACTCTAGTGTGTCTAATAATCCTGCAATGTACATTGCTGCTTTAATAGGAATAGGATTACTTTCACAAAAGAGAATTTTATTGATTTCATAGAGTGAATCGTTAATAGCTTTTGCTCCATGATAATCACCTTTGAGTGCCAAATGTGTTAGTTCGGCAATTTGGTCAGGTAATATATTTGACGTAACAGAGATAACCCCTGAGCCACCATTAGAAAGAATAGGGTAATTAATCGCATCATCACCGCTAAAAACAGAGAGAGCAGGCTTATGTGCAAGTAAATCAACACAACGATCAATCGAACCAGTAGCTTCTTTTACGCCAAAAATATTTGGACACGCATCAAAAAGTCTAAAGATAGTCTCGGGAAGTAAATCACAGCCTGTACGTCCTGGAACATTGTATAAAAGGACTGGAATCTCAACCGAATCAGCAATCGCTTTATAATGCAAAAAGAGACCTTCTTGCGTTGGTTTATTATAGTATGGTGTAACAGAAAGAATACCATGAGCTCCATGAGCTTGTGCAAACTTTGCCAATCCAATAGCTTCATGTGTTGCATTGCTTCCCGCACCTGCTAGTACCTTCACATTACTTTTAGAACAAACATCAACAGCTATTTCTATACAACGTCGATGTTCTTCATGATCAAGCGTTGCACTTTCGCCTGTGGTACCAACAGGTACAACCACATCAATATTGTTTTTAATTTGTCTCTCTATGAGTTTGGTATATTGTATTTCATCTAATTTACCATTTTTAAAGGGTGTAACCAGAGCAGTCATTGCTCCTTGTAAAGTGTATTGCATCTTAATAATCCTTTCGTAAGATCACTGTTGTGGATGATTGTGGTACTAAATAACGAGTTACCGCATTAATAATATCTTCTTTTTTAAGCTGATTGATCTGTTCTTCATATGTAAGCAATGGTGTAATATCTCCTTTTGCATAGTAAGAGCCAAAAAGACTTGCCAGCTCACTAGAACTTTCTAAATTATGAATAAAATCTGCTTTCGTGTTAATCTTTATCTTCTCAATTTCTTTATCGTTTACATTGCCTTTTTTAATCTCTTCAATAATATTTAAAATCTCTGTTTCAACGTTTTCTGCTTTAACTCCAGGATTACATACGGCTAAAAAAAGAAAAACAGAAGGATCTTTGGTTTGCATAGCATAGCCATAGATTTGGTTCACCAACTGTTTTTCATCAACCAAAACACGTTGTAATTTACTGCTTTTGCCACTACTTAAAAGTTCACTTAGTGCTGAAAGGGCGACTTGATCTTCATGCTTAAAGTTGGGGATTTTATAGGCAATAGCTACCATTTCCACTTCACTCTCTTTTTTAAGGAGTATGCGTTTTGCACCATCTTGTTGGGGTTCTATTTGATGATGAGGCGCAGGAAGTGGTGTGCTATTTTTAATTTCTGCAAAATATTTTTCAACATTACTAAAGACAGCTTCTGGTGTAATATCCCCAGCAACAACGACAATGGCATTAGAGGGCTGATAAAATTTTGAGTGAAAGCTACGAATATCTTCAATGCTCCAATTTTTAATATCGTCTTTAAAACCAATAGGCGTCCAATGATAAGGATGATACGTAAATGCATTATTAAAAAGTCTAAAGTATAAATAACCAATAGGTGAATTATCGGTTCGCCATAAACGCTCTTCTAAAACCACATTACGTTCAGGTTGGAACTCTTCATCTGCGAGTCTTAAATTTTGCATGAGTTCTGCAAAAAGCTCCAAAGATTTAGAAAGATTTTTTGAAGAACTTTTTATAAAATAATGCGTGTAATCAAATCCTGTTGAAGCATTATTAACGCCACCAAATCCTTTTACAATTTCATCAAACTCACCTGCTTTTAAGTTCTTAGTTGACTTGAAATTAAGGTGTTCAAGCATATGTGCAATACCGCTTTTACCCATAATTTCATTGCCACTGCCTACTTTGTAAAAAATATCTGTTGTAATAACATCACTTTTGTTATTCATGGGAATAACGACAATTTGTAAACCATTCTCTAAGGTTTTTGTGACGTGCTGGGGAAGAGAGTTAGCCATTAATGCTCCTAAAAATGTTAAAAAAAATAGTAAAATTTTCATTGCGTGTCATCTCCTATCGCTTCCTATAACTTCACTAATATGATTAAAACCATCACGTTTCATGCGCTCTAAAATTCCTAAATTGATTTCACGATTTAGAGATGGACCTTTAAAGATAAAAGCTGAATAAATTTGAATTAAGCTGGCCCCCGCTTTAAGCCTTCGATAGGCTTCATCCGCTGAGTCAATACCTCCTACTGAAATGAGGGTTGTTTTTCCAAAAAATTCTTTGGCCAATGCTTCAAACATAACAAAACTTTTTTCGCATAAAACTTTGCCACTAATACCACCAAAATCTTTTGCATTAGGAAGCAGCGAATAATCAATAGTTGTATTTGTAGCCACAATCCCTTGTGCACCATTTTCAAGGGCACAAGAACAAAGTTCTATCGCCTCTTTTATTTCTAAATCAGGTGCAATTTTCAGTAAAACAGGTTTACATGTAAGCTCTTTTGCCATCACAAAAAGCTCTTTAATAAATTGTTCATTTTGCAAATCTCGAAGTCCTGGAGTATTAGGAGAAGAGATGTTAATCACCAAAAAATCACTTAAATCTTTAAAGCGTTTAATAAGCTTTTCATAATCACTGAGTGCATTCTCAGCACTGGTGGTTTTATTTTTTCCAATATTGGCTGCTAAGGGTGTTGCAAAAGGGTAGAGTGATTCTAAGCGTTTTGCAATTTTATGCATACCCTCATTGTTAAATCCCATCGCATTTTGGATAGATTCTTGCTCAGGAAAACGGAAACAACGAGGTTTTGCATTACCATTTTGAGGTTCAGGTGTCATGGTGCCATACTCAATGTGCCCAAATCCAAGTGCTGTAAGCATTTTAATCATGGTTGCATTTTTATCAAATCCTGCAGCTAAGCCCACAGGATTATGAAAGGTGCGATCAAACAGTGTTTGCTCCAAACGTTTATCGTGAATGAAAAATCGATCAGCCAATGTGGCGAGAATAAAAGGTGTATAATTTGCACCATGCTTGAAAAAAAATTCTGCAATATGATGGGCATTCTCAGGGGAGAAGTTAAACATGATTTTTTTCATCATTTGATAACAATCAAACATCTTTTATTTCCTTTAGTATAAAGTATGCGATTATACTCTATGAAAGATAAAAGATGGTTGATTTTGGGCGTTTATTAGTGTTGTAAGCCTTTTAATTTGTGGTATTCTGCTGAGCTTGCAAGAAGCTCTTCATCGCTTCCTAATGCACAAATTTGACCATGTTTGAGAAGGGCGATTTTATTTGCTTTTTTAATGGTTGAAAGACGATGTGCAATAACAAACGTAATTTTATCTTTGATAAGGTTTTCAATTGCTTCCGTTATTTTTTTCTCACTCTCTGAATCAAGAGCTGATGTTGCTTCATCGAGAATCAGTATTTGAGGATTGGTATAAATGGCTCGTGCAATAGCGATACGCTGTCTTTGTCCACCTGAAAGGTTGGTTCCAAATTCATCTAAGTGGGTAAAAATGCCCTCAGGTAATGTTTGGACAAAATCATAAGCATTAGCTTTTTGTAAGGCATCAATAACTTTCGTTTCATCTATTTCTTTGCCATAAGCTACATTAGCAGCAATACTATCGTGAAAAATATAAACCCTTTGTGTTACCATAGCAATATTTTCTCGCAGATTAGCGAGTGAAAAATCTTTAATATTCATTCCATTAATATAAATAGCGCCCGCACTTGGGTCATAAAAGCGCATGAGCATATTCATAAGCGAGCTTTTTCCACCACCGCTATCGCCAATGAGTGCTATCATTTCACCTGATTTTGCGACTAAATTAACATCATGGAGGGCTTGTTTTTCTCCATAATGTAAAGAAAGATTTTCAAAAGAGATGCTCTCTATTTTTTCAGGAAGGTTTTGTGTTCCATTTTCAATACTCGGTGTTTGGTCTAATAAAAAGAAAATACGTTCACTAGCTACCAAAGCATCTTGCATTTTATTGTACAAGGAAGAGATTTTTTTAATGGGCGTATAGAGCATGAAAAGGGCTGTTAAAAAAGAGAAAAATGAACCCACACTCATATTCCCATCAATGACTTCACCACCACCAACAATTACCACCACAGCTACGCCTACCGCCCCTATGGTTTCCATTAATGGACTGACCAACTCATTCACACGTACAGATTTCATCGTAAGTTTAAAGTAGCGGTCGTTATCATTTTTAAAGAGGGTATGTTCATAATTTTGTGCATTATTGGCTTGAATGACTTCAATATTATTAAAAATTTCACTTAGCTTTGCGGTAATATCTGAAATTTTTTCTTGAGATGCTTTGGAGATTTTCTTCATTTTTTTAGCCAGTTTACGTAATGGATAAATGGCTAAAGGCATAATAATGAGCGCAAAAAAAGCAAGTTTAGGACTTTGATAAATCACCACACTCATCAGTCCCATAATGGTGAATGATTCTCGTAAAAATTCAGGAATCATACTTGAAACGACGGAGCGTATGCGTTCTACATCACTGGTATTACGGCTAATAAGCTCACCTGTTCGGTAGGTATGAAAAAATGTTAAATCAAGTCTGAGCAGATTTTCTAAAATATTTTCACGCAATCGCTTAATAATGTGTTGTCCAATATAGGCTGTGGAGCATGCTTGAAGGTATTTACCTCCCTCTTTAGCCGCATAAACAACGATGATGGCATAAGGTAATAACGAGAGCATTTCTCTGTCTTTATTGATAAAAATCTCATCCAGAAGTGGTTTGACTAAATACGCAGAAGCCGCTGTTCCACCGCTGGCTAAAACCATACCAATAACGACCAAGATGAAGGACGGAATATAATCTTTGTAAAAAGGTGTAAAACGCTTAAGGACATCTTTAAGGCTATACATTAACTATTTACCTTTTCCCATTGTGTACCATTTGCTGTGTCCATAAGTTGAATATGTTTTGCTTCTAAAGTAGTACGAATGGCATCTGCTTTGGCAAAATCTTTCGCTTTTTTTGCTTCAGCTCTTTTGTAAAGTAAGCCCTCGATTTCTGCTTTTTCTTCTTCACTTACCCCTATTTGAAAATAGCCATAAGGATTGTAAAGCCCAATACCTAAAACAGCTTCTATCCATTGTAAATTTGCACAGGTTATTGCTTTAAAAGCTTTATCTTTAGGATGCGTATCGAGCATTTCATTGGCATAAGAAATCATTTCGTCCAAACTGGCTAAGGCTTTTGAAATATTCAAATCATCACTTAAAGCTTCAAGTATAGCTTCCTTAAAGCTTGAAGAAGCTTCACTAGGGGTGGTTTCAAAAACTCTTTTTTTAAGACGGTAGAGTTTGTCTAAACGTTTTTTGGTAGTCAGTAAATCCTCTTCTGAAAAGTTGAAATTGGCTCGATAATGCGTAGCTAATAAATAAAAGCGAAGCACTTCACCACTGTAAATGGCAAGGGCATCTTTTAAAAAGAAACTATTGCCTAAAGATTTACTCATCTTCTCGCCACTAATGGTTACAAAACCATTATGCATCCAATATTTTGCGAGTTCTTGATGGCTCTTGCATCTGGTTTGTGCGGCTTCATTCTCGTGGTGTGGAAAGAGTAAATCAGCGCCACCCGCATGAATATCAATTTGAAAATCACCGTCGCTTGCGAGATGTTTTTCTATCATCGCCGAACATTCAATGTGCCATCCTGGACGACCCATTCCAAAAGGGGCAGGGTAGCTTGGTTCATTCTCTTTTGAAAATTTCCACAGAGCAAAATCTTTTTGGTCTTTTTTCTCTTCTTTTTGCTCTACTCGTGATTGTGAAGCCTCTTCTTCTACAAGGCGATGACTTAAACAGAGGTATTTTGTATCTTTTGATGTGTCAAAGTAAATACCATCGCTGGTTGCGTATGCAACTTTTGTATGAAGCATTGAAGCGATAAATGCAATAATTTCTTCAATGGTTTCAGTTGCCTTTGGTTCAATGTCAGCATCTTTTACATGTAAAGCGCGCATCTCTGTTTTGTAACGCTCAATATAGTATGATGTAATTGCTTCAAGTGATTGTCCACTCTCGTGCATTTTCTTAATAATTTTATCATCAATATCTGTGAAATTTTTGACAAACGTTACCTTGTAGTTTAACGCAATAAAAACACGACGCAACAGATCAAAAGCAATAGCACTTCTTGCATGGCCTAGATGGGCATCATCATACACGGTTGGTCCACAGACATAAATTTTAACTTCGTTTTCTTTAAGGGGAATAAACGGTACTTTTTTCTTCTGTACCGAATCATAAATAACCATGAATAAGTTCCTTTGCATAACGTAAGATGACCCATTCTAAAAGAATTAGGGCGAGCAAAATAATCAACTTTTTACTATACAGTATAGCAAAAAAGGCTTTGAAGCCAAAAGAACGGAGGGTAAAAAACAGAAGGACACATCCAGAGAGTGAACCTGCTAACGCTAAACCTGCAACACCCATGGGCTGAATGAGTGCAAACGAGAAAATAAGATTTGAGATGAGGGCATATGCTGCAATAATGGCAGCTTCTTTTTGGCGCATACGTGCATATAGCCACAGTGAAAAGAGTTTTGCTAATCCAAAAGGAATCAGACCTATCATATACATAGCTAAAACAAACCCTGTATTGGAAGTATCATTTTTACTAAAAGAGCCATGTTCAAATAAAAGCCAAACTATCTCATGGCTAAGCATATAGCCACCTAGCGTAGAAGTTGTAAGTAAAAAAGCTAAAATCCAAAATCCTTGTGAGAGAAGTTTTGAGGCAGCTACTTCATTGTTCGCTTTTAAAAGGCGTGTGATTTTTGGAAAAATTCCTGTGGTAAGGGCAATAGCAAATAAAGCCAGAGGAAGCTGAAAAATACGGTTTCCATAATAGAGATAACTAATACTCCCTGTCACCAGAAAACTTGCCAGTGTTGTATCTACAAAAGAGACAATTTGTGGGGTCGAGTTTCCTAAAATAGAGTGAAAAAAAGCCCGATTGAATTTTTGGTTGCTTTCTCTTGTTATAGCGTCTTTTTTATTCCTGTAACGAAAACCTAGAGTGAAAAGTCTACAAAAATTATTTTTTTTAAGGGCAAGAAGATGTGCAATAACTTGTAATAAACCACCCATTAAAACACCATAGCTTAACGCATAAACAATAGTTTTTTTATCATAATTTTGAAACAAAAGTAATGCACCTATCATGGCAATATTTAAAAGAGCAGTTGAAAAAGCGGTAATAGCAAAATGGTGTTTGTATTGGAGTAAAGAGCCAAAAAGTGTCACACAAAAAATAAGTGGTAAATAGTAAAAATTAATAGCAACAAAAGGAGCGCTAAGTGCTACCGTTTCGTCATCAAATCCAAAGGCAATAATCTTGGCAAAAAATTCACTAAAGAGTGTTACGATAAGGGAAAAAAAGAGTAGAAAAAATAAAAAACGTGTGAAAATAGTATAAGTAAAAAGTGCTTTTTTCGTGGTTTGAATAAAACTGGGAATAAAACTTTGGGTAAAAGCACCCTCTGCAAAAATACGACGAAAAAGATTGGGAAATTTAAAGGCAACAAAGAAAATATCGCTGTATATATTTGCCCCTAAAATCGAGGCACTAAGCATATCACGAATAAAGCCAAAGATTCGCGACACCAAGGTTCCAATACTATTTGTAAAAAAAATTTTAATAAGCATGCGAAATGGTATCCAAAAATCGTTTAAACAAAATTTTTATCTAATTTTTGCTACCATGGCTTTATACATACGCTGTATTCGCCGATATCTAAATCAGACAATTTAAAGTTTATTCATGTAAAGGTGTTATCTTGGGCATACTCGATAAAATTAAAGGGCAAAATTCAGACCAAGCAAAAGAAAACAATCAAGTATCTTCTGAATTTAAATCAATTGTTATTGATACCAGTAATGTTGTAAAAGAAATTAAAAATATTGCAACGGCTAATCGATTGCAGCCTTTAGAATTAGGGTTCAAGTTACTCAGTGTAACAACATACTACAGTGATGAAAAAAATGAAAATCATGCAATGAATCAAGAAGAAATGGCACTCTTTCTTGATGATAGTTTTCTTCTCAATCCTAATCTTAAAATTACACAAAATTATCGTGTTGAAATTTATAAAATTGGAACAGAAACGATACCACTTCCTCATTTACCAGAGATAACACTCAGTGGTAATAAAAATTTAACTAAAATTATAGCGACCATATCGCAGAGTCATGATGTTGCATACAGCTCTGAGCTTGAGCAACGTATTATTGATGATATTCAAATGAAAAAAATTAAAACAGGAATTTTAGTAGGTATTCGTGATCAGAATATGTATAAAGAGGTGAAAAAAATTGTTGCCACCATTCATGTGAATGGTTTTTTAGATAAAAATCATTCATTTATTGTATGTTCAGGTGTTGATGAAATAGCCCCAGTCAATGATAATCTTGTTTTACATTATAAGAAAAAAGTGAATGCTAAAAACTCAGATGGTAAAGTGGATTATTCTAAGAGAGGATTTATTTTAGCGGTTGAAAAAGATGAATGTGTGCTTGAATATATTAAACCCCAAACAGGTACTTCTGGAAGGAACTGCCGTGGAGTGTTTATTCCCGTTCCTGAGCCTCGTATCTCTCATACAGAAGTCATTAATATAAGCGAAAATCTTACAAAAAAAGAGAGTGAAACGAGTATAAAATATATTGCCAATCGTGGAGGCTACGTAAATTTTGAAAAAGGGCTCTATGATATTCAAGAGCATATGGAAATTAATGAGATAAGCTTTAAATCAACAGGCTCTATTGATGCAAGTTTAGATTCAAATATTAAAATAAACATCAAAGAAACAGATATTCTCAAAGATGCTATTGGCGCAGGTATGAGCGTTGAAACGGCTGAAGTGCATGTCCAAGGGAACGTAGGAAGTGGAGCGAGAGTGAAGGCCAAAATTGTTGAAATTGGAGGTCAAACGCATCAGAGTTCTTATATTGAAGCCGATAAGATCATCATTACGGTACATCATGGTGAAGCAAATGGTCAAGATGTGCAAATCGAGAGACTCGAGAGTGGTAAAGTCATCGCAGACACTGTTTATGTCAAACATATGACAGGCGGAGAAATTATTGCAAAGGTAATTAAAATTGATAATTTAATGTCTAATGCAAAAATTATAGCTTCAGAAAAGATAGAGATTGTTGAACTCAAAGGTAGCAATAATAAATTAATTATAGATCCTAGCGTAACCAAAGAGTTTCATGAAATGATTGAATCTATTACTAGGAAAATAGAACAACTTGAAGAAGAACTTAAAGCCTATCCTAGACAACTCAGCAGTAAAAAAGAGTATATTGACAAAAATAAACCCATGGCAGAAATGGTGAAAGAAAAAATTATGGAGTTAAAACGTAATAACGTCGAACCTCCTGTGACTTTGTTTGCAAAAGTGAAAGATTTTCAAGAAAAAGTCATGGAATACAATACTTTTTTACAAACGTTTAAAGAGAAAAAAGAAGAACTCCGTGAATACAAAAATGAGCTTAGCGGTGTTCAAAATAAAGTTTTTTTAGCAAAAATTATCAATCACTCTACGTGGAGAGAGTTTAATGAAGTCCGATTTAAACTCATTTATCCTCCAAGAGATATGACGTATAATCCGCAAGAAAATGAAATTAGTCGTGAAATAAGCCTTAAAGATCTGGGAGGAGAGTATAGAATTATGCGTTCAAGCGAGTATAGTCATTCATGATAGTTGGAATTGAAGGAAATGTTCTTAAAAAAGAAGTTACGTCGGTTTGCATTAAAACAGCTTCGGGATTAAGTTATAAAGTTTTTGTTTCACTTTTTAGCATCGCAAAAATTACAAAAAATGAAGTTATATCTTTACATGTAAGTCAAATTATTCGTGAAGATCAACACAGTTTATATGGTTTTATAGATGAAAATGAAAAAAAAGTCTTCGATACCCTTATTAAACTCAATGGTATTGGCCCATCCACAGCCCTTGCGGTATGCTCAACCTTAAGCCCAGATGATTTTGCACAGGCATTGATCAGTCAAAATATTGGTGCTTTTCAAAAAGTACCAGGGATTGGACCAAAGAGTGCTAAGCGAATTTTGGTTGAATTAAGTGACTTTTCACTTCAACTCTTAAACGATGAATATACCAATAGCAGTATGCAAGAAGCTTCTATGGCTCTTGAAAGTTTAGGCTTTAAAAAAGAGAGTATTAAAAAAGTGTTGAGTAATATTCAAGGAAGCGATACACAAACAATCATTAAAGAAGCTTTGAAAAAGCTCAGTTAATAAAGGAAAAAGATGAAAATAGCCGTTTTATTTGGCGCACAAAGTTTTGAACATGAAATTAGCATTGTCAGTGCTATTGCTTTAAAGAAAGTCTTGAAGCAGGAAATTATCTATATTTTTTGTGATTATGAGCGTAATTTTTATCTCATTCCCACCGATAAAATTACTTCAAAACGTTTTAGTAGTGGTGAGTATAAAAAAGACAAAGCTTTGTATTTGAAACAGGGTGGTTTTTATGCAAAAAAAATGCTAGGAGAAGAGCATCTTAGCTTTGATGTCATGATTAATTTGGTGCATGGACGCGATGGAGAAGATGGAAAACTAAGTTCTTTACTCGATTTTTTTGCTATTCCTTATATTGGACCTCGAATCGAAGGAAGTTGTATCAGTTATAACAAGCTTTTGACAAAACTCTATGCTAAAGAAGTGGGTGTCAATGTACTTGATTACCAAGTGATTCACAAAGGAAGCAATGAGCCAATTACTCTTGCCTATCCTTTTATTGTAAAGCCTATTCGATTGGGCAGTTCTATTGGCATTGGGATTGTCAAAGAGGAGAAAGAACTAGCCTACGCTTTAGATGTTGCTTTTGAATTTGACGATACGGTTTTAATTGAGCCTTTTGTATGTAGTGTTAAAGAGTACAATCTTGCAGGATGTAAAACAGATACCTTTAAATTTTCTATTATTGAAGAGCCTCAGAAAGAGGATTTTTTAGATTTTGATAAAAAGTATTTAGATTTTTCACGTACAAAAAGGGTGAATGAAGCAACCTTAGATACACACGTGGAAGAGGGGATTCGTCAAGCGTTTATGAAACTCTATGATCCTCTTTTTTTAGGGGCTCTGATCCGTTGTGATTTCTTTGTCATTGATGAAAAAATTTATCTCAATGAAATCAATCCCATTCCAGGAAGTATGGCAAACTATCTTTTTGATGATTTTGATCGTATTATTACTGAATTAGCAAATTACTTACCGAGTACAACACTTGTTACCAAAGCGTATCGATATATTAATTCTATTCAAGCAGCCAAAGGCAAATAAAAGCCTTTTTTACATAATATAATACATAAAATTTTGCAAAAAAGGTTTCCGTGTATGACCTATACCAAAAATGAAATCATGACCGCAACAGATATGGTGCGTAATTTTAGTTCTGTATTAGGGAGTCTCAGTAAGGGTGAGGCAAAGCGTATTGTGATCGTAAAGAACAACCGTTTTGAAGCAGTCATGGTTACGGTTGATGAATACGAAAAAATGAGTGAGGCAGTCAATATTTTAGAAAAAATTTATGCCAACACGAAAAAGAAGAGTGATGGCTAAGAAAGAGATTGTTTTTCAAGGAAATACGTACGCACTCAGTTATGAGATTCTTCATCTTCATCAGCCTAAAACCATCCTTTTTTTACATGGATGGGGAAGTAATAAAGAAATTATGAAACAGGCTTTTGGCAATACGTTTACAGCGTATCAACATCTTTATTTGGATTTGCCTGGATTTGGGAGTTCTCCTCTTCATAGCGTGATTGATACTGCAATGTATGCAAAAATTGTTGAGGCTTTTTTAGAGGCTTTACATGTAAAACCTTTCATGGTTTTTGGACACTCTTTTGGTGGAAAAGTAGCCACACTTTTGGAACCTAATGTTTTAGTTTTGCTTTCAAGTGCAGGTATCGTTGCTCCTAAATCGTTGAAGGTACGTACAAAGATAGCTCTTTTTAAGCTGTTTAAATCTTTCTTTCCGCAACAGTTTTATCGCTTTTTTGCAACCAAAGATGTTGAAGGAATGAGCCAAACAATGTATGAAATTTTAAAACGTGTCGTCAATGAAGATTTCAGCTCAAAATTCTTTACATGTAAAGCTCAAACATTTATTTTTTGGGGTAAAGATGATTCTGCTACACCGCTGAATAGTGGTGAAAAAATTCATGCGTTGATTCCCAACAGTCATTTTAATGTTTTTGAAGGAGATCATTTTTTCTTTGTGAAAAAAGGGAAAACTATTGAAAAATTGCTTATGGAGTTTGGCTTTTGAATACTTATAGATTGATTGTGACTGGGCGTGTTCAAGGGGTGAACTATCGGCGTTTTGTAGTGGAAATGGCAGAAACTTTGGGTTATGGTGGTTATGTTAAAAATTTAAGTGACGGAAGCGTTGAAGTTGTTGTTAATACAGCCTATGAAGAGGATTTAGAGTTTTTTATTTCAAAGCTCTATGATGGTTCAATGTTTTCAAATGTGCAAGACGTGAGTTGTCAAAAAATAGAGTCTTGTTCGTTCAATCATTTTGAAAAGAGATAATCATGGAATTATTTATCAATAGCGTTGTGCATATTTGTTTGCTTCTAGGTATAGGATATTATTTTATAACTGCAATGCAGTGGTATAGTTATCGATTGGAACGGGTGGTATTTCATTACAATCGTTATGATTGGCATCTTTATTTTTTTCTCCTTCCCTTGGTAGGTTATTACCTTTTAGAGGGCATATTCTTATATCTTTTAGCTATTTTGTTTATTGTGTTACTTGCTTTTTGGTACCGAAAAAATGATAAAAAACTGGTTTGGACAGCGCGGATTAAACGGTTTTTTCTTTTTTTGATTTTAGCGACACTTTTTCAAGATCTTTTGTGTTTTGTTTATGATGCATGCCAAAAATTTGGCATTATTATTCCTTTAGCGATTGCACAACTGCTCAGTATGGTTTTTGAGAAAATACTTTTTGAAAGTTATAAAAAAGAAGCAAGCCAAAAATTGATGCACCGACCAGAACTAAAAGTGGTTGCTATTACCGCAAGTTATGGTAAAACGAGTATCAAAAATTTTCTAGCCCAAATACTTTCTAAAAAATTTTCCGTCTACAAAACACCACGCAGTGTGAATACTTTAGGGGGCATTATTAAAGATATCAACACTGATTTACCGAAAAATTGTGAAGTTTATATTGTCGAAGCAGGTGCTCGTGCTCGTGGAGATATTGATGAAATCGCAAAACTTGTGAATCCTCACATTGCCATTGTAGGTCGAGTGGGAGAACAGCACATTGAGTATTTTAAAACCTTAGAGAATATTCGTAATACAAAAATGGAAATTATTCACTCTAACAGACTCCAAAAAGCATTTGTGCATGAAAGTGCCCATGTACAGCCACGTTTAGATATTGTTTCTTTTGGTGGCGATGTAAAACACGTCCTTGCTACACTTGAGGGACTTGAGTTTGACATGATCATTGATGGCGAGGAAGAACACTTTACATGTAATCTATTGGGGGATTTTAATGCTATTAATCTAGCAGCCTCCATTCATGTCGCTAGAGAATTAGGAATGTCTTTAGATGAAATTAAGCAAGCCATCCAAAATCTTCAAGGCGTTGAGCATCGACTTCAAAAAATTGAAGCAGGTGGAAAATTAATTATTGATGATAGTTTTAATGGTAATTTAGAAGGTATGTTAAGTTCGTATCAATTAGCTTCTAGCTATAAAGGACGTAAAGTGATTGTGACACCGGGTATTGTTGAAAGTACAGAAGAGGCCAATGCCCTTTTAGCGCAAAGAATAGATGAAATTTTTGATGTAGTGATTATTACAGGAAAAAGTAATGCATCTATTTTGGATTTACATGTAAAGAAAGCAGAGAAAATTCTTTTAGCAGATAAATCCCTTTTGCAAAAAGTTTTAGCAGAACAAACACACGTGGGAGATTTAATTTTATTTTCCAATGATGCTCCAGGTTTTATCTAAAAAAGATGTAAATATTTTATGTTAGATTGTAATTATTAGATGATTGTTAAATGATTATACGTATGATGAAAGAATTTGCAGAAGTTAATACAAAGGAGCGAGATGCAAACTAAAAGCTTATATATCTCATCGCTAGAATCAGCCGCGGGCAGTCTGATTGTTACGATGGGTATTATGGAGTTGCTCAAAGGTCGTCTTGGTAGAGTTGCTTTTTTCAGACCGGTTATTGTAGACAGTCATGAGCCTGATCAAGATATTAGTTTTATATTGGAACATTATGCTCTTAAAATGCCATATGAAAAAACATATGGGTATACGGTGCATCAGGTTGAAAGCTTAATTGCGGAGAACAAATACAATGAAGTTTTAGAAACACTCATTGAAAAATTTAAAACTTTGGAAAATCAATACGATTTTGTACTAATAGAAGGATTGAACCAATCTATTTTTTCCAATACACTTGATTTTGACATCAACCTTTCCATTGCAAAAAACCTTAGTGCGCCTTTTATTAGTGTATTAAAAGGTAAAGGCAAAAGTGTTAAGGAAGTGGTTGATGAAATTCATATTGAAGCAGAAGCTATTAAAACAGCAGGATGTCAACATTTTGCAACGTTTGTCAATCGTTTAGGTCAAGCTGAATCAGAAGCTCTCAAGGAGCTTGCTTCCTCTATTCCCCTTCAAAACAGCCCTATCTATTTTTTACCTGAAGTGCCAGAACTTGATACGCCAACTGTTGCAGAGATCCATAAAAAATTAGGATGTATGCATATTCATGGTGAAGAAAAAGATTTGAGGCGTGTCGTAAAACAGAGTAAAATTGCGGCAATGAGACTAGAAAATTTTTTAGAGCATATCGAAGAGGGTGATTTTATTATTACTCCAGGTGATAGGTCTGATGTAATTTTAGGGTGCTTGAGTGCTGTGCTGTCAAAAAATTATCCTAATATTTCTGGTATTTTGCTGACAGGAGGATTGCTACCTCATAAAGCAATCAATAAGCTTTTTTTAGGATTTAATGACTTTTCCATTCCTATTTTAAGTGTCGATACAGATACCTATCATACCGCCGTAAATGTTGCAAAAGTTCCCGCAACCATTACGGCGCAAAGTGTCCGTAAAATCGCATTAGCCATGGGACTTTTTTCTTCTAATGTAAATATCAAAGAGATTGAAACGATGATTAATGCTGAATCATCTCATTCCTCTATTACCCCTGTTATGTTTGAATACGCACTTTTTGAGCGAGCACGAAGTAATCGTAAAAAAATCGTGCTTCCTGAAAGCGGTGATGAGCGTATTTTAAGAGCAACAGAAATTTTATTACGTCGAAATGTTGCTGAGATTATATTGTTAGGCGATGCAGAAGAAGTTTTCCGAAAAAGTGCTTCATTAGGATTAGATATTAGCAAAGCAACGATTATTAACCCTGCTACGTCTCCTTTAATGGATGAATTTGTGAGCTCTTTTTATGAAATGCGTAAGGCCAAAGGCCTCTCTTTGGAAGTAGCGCGTGATAGCATGATGCTTACCAATTATTTTGCAACGATGATGGTTGCTTTGGGGTATGCTGATGGTATGGTTTCAGGTGCTATTCATACGACACAAGAGACAATTCGTCCAGCTCTTCAAATTATTAAAACAAAATCGAATATTTCAATTGTTTCAAGCCTTTTCTTTATGTGTTTAGATACTCGTGTGCTTGTTTATGGTGATTGTGCCGTCAATCAAGACCCTAATGCAGAAGAATTGGCACAAATTGCTATCTCCTCCGCAGATACAGCAAGCATGTTTGGCATTGAGCCAAAAATTGCGATGCTTTCTTACTCAACAGGCGATTCTGGCAAAGGAGAAGAGGTTGAAAAAGTTCGTCTTGCCACTAAAATTGTCAAAGAAATGCGACCTGATTTAATGGTGGAAGGGCCTATTCAATACGATGCTGCCATTGATCCGACGGTTGCTAAAACAAAACTTCCTAATAGTAAAGTTGCAGGGGAAGCCACTATCTTTATTTTTCCAGATTTAAATACAGGTAACAATACCTACAAAGCGGTTCAAAGAAGTTCAGGTGCTGTTGCCATTGGTCCAGTGCTTCAAGGTCTTCGTAAACCAGTCAATGACCTTAGTCGTGGATGTTTAGTTCCTGATATTGTCAACACCGTAGCCATTACTGCTATTCAAGCACAAACCAACGATGGAGTAAGCAATTGAAAATCTTAGTTTTAAACGCAGGGAGTTCTTCTGTTAAATTTCAACTTTTCAACATGGCGAACAATGCAGTTTTAGCCAGTGGATTGATTGAACAAATTAGTGAGCCAATGTCACGAACACGTATGAAGTACAAGGATACTTCTGGCGTCGAGCAGCTTATTGAGCAAACAGCACCCATTGCTGACCATCATGAGGCACTTAAAAAAATGAGTCTGCTTTTAATTGAATCAGGGGTCATTCATAATCTCAATGATCTTGATGGAATAGGGCATCGTGTGGTACAAGGAGGTGCGTCCTTTCAAGCTCCTGCGATGGTAGACGAATATGTTATGTCTGAAATTGAAAGGCTTATTCCTCTAGCACCACTTCATAATCCAGGACATCTCTCAGGGATGAAAGTTTCGGTAGAGCAAAGTCCAAATGTGCCTCAAGTGGCTATTTTTGATACAGCCTTCCATTCAACTCTACCCAAATATGCGTACATGTATGCATTGCCCTATAAATATTACGAAGAACTTAGAATTAGGCGTTATGGTTTTCATGGAACCTCACATCGATACATTGTTAAGGAAGCCGCCAAATATCTAAAACAAGATATAAACACACTGAATGCTATTACGCTTCATTTAGGAAATGGTGCCAGTATTGCAGCCATCGAAAATGGTAAAAGTGTCGATACGTCTATGGGACTTACTCCCCTTGAAGGTCTTATTATGGGAACACGTAGCGGGGATATAGACCCAGCTATTTTGTTCTATTTGGCGCGTAAACGAGGGTTAACGCTTGATGAATTAGATCGTATGCTTAATAAAGAGAGTGGCTTAAAAGGTATTTGTGGAAGTAATGATATGCGAGAAATTAGCCGCTTGGCACACGAAGGAAATGAACAAGCACAACTGGCTCGTGATATGTTTAATTATCGTTTGAAGAAATATATTGGTGCATACAGTGCTGTTTTAGGTCGTGTAGATTGTATTATTTTCACTGGAGGTATTGGCGAAAATGATAGTGAAGTACGGTGTGAGTCTTGTAGCCGCTTAGAAAACTTTGGAATTAAAATAGATACAACACGTAATACAGCGCGAACAGAAGGCATCCGACAAATTAGCATGGATGATAGCGCTGTAAAAGTATTGGTTATTCCAACCAACGAAGAGCTAGAAATTGCTGTTGAAACAATGGAAATGATTGAAAAACATTGTTGAGTTATGTTTTACATGTAGAGATTTTCTCTACATGTCGTTTATGATAAAAGCTCTTTAGCCAGTGTGTTAATTCTCTTTCCATCGGCGACACCTTCACATTCTATCAAGACAGCACCCATTAATTTTCCTATCTCTTTTAGACTTGAAATACCTTGCGCTTCAATATGTTTAGAAATAATCACTTTAAGCGCTTCATCGCTAAGTTGTTCTGGTAGGTATGCTTTTAGAATTTTTGCTTCTGCACACTCTTTTTCATATAAATCTTCTCGCCCCGCTTCTTTAAATGCAGTAGCAGCATCATCACGCTGTTTAAGTGATTTTTGAATAATCTTCACAATATCTGCATCGCTAAGTTCTTTACGTTCATCTACTTCAATTTGTTTTAGTGCACTCATTAAAAAACGAATAGCATCACGCATAAAATTATCTTTATTTTTCATTGCATTTTTGAGATCATCTTGAAGCTTTCTTTTAAGTTCAGACATCATTTTTCCTTTTATTTTGGATTTTCATTCACGAGGTATTTTATAGTATACTTTCGTAAAACAGAATAAAATGGAGTGCTATGAGAGTTTTTACATGTAGCCTTGTTGTAGCTTGTACATTAGTAGGCTGTGCCAATCATCCTGCTAGTCCAGATATCAGTATGAAACCTCCCGTGTATGTTGATGAGATGCCAACACGTGTGAATGAAAATATGGCTTCAAATCCTGGAAGTCTTTTTGGACAAGGTGACAATCCTTTATTTGCTGATTTGAAGGCAATGCATGTCAATGATATTGTAACAATCACCATTACTGAGCAAACCGTTCAAACATCTTCAGGGAATAAAGCTTTATCCAAGGAGAGCAGTAGCGACTTAAATGCAGGTATGATTACAGGAGTACCTTTTGGTGGTGCGATAGGTAATGTTGCAGATAAAATTGCTACGAAGTCTGCAAATTTAGGTTTTAGCGCAGGGTCAACTAATTCATTTACAGGAACAGGAAGTACAAGCCGTAATGAAAGTTTCAATACAACAATTTCTGCACGTATTATTAAAGTATTAAGTAATGGAAATTATTTTATTGAAGGAAGCCGTGAACTATTGATTAATGGTGAAAAGCAACTTATTCAAGTGAGTGGAGTCATTCGTCCTTATGATATTGATCAGTATAACAATATTGATTCAAGATATATTGCTGATGCAAAAATTCTCTATAAGACAGAAGGAGATATTGATCAAACGACGACAAAACCATGGGGAAGCAAATTTATGGAAACTATTTGGCCATTTTAATTGTGTTACAAATTATAATTTATTAAAGGATATTTCATTTGGAAACAAACAACGCACCTAAATTTATGGAAAGAGATAAAATTTTCAAAGCTAAAGATGTTATTGTCGCACTCAAATATTTTGGGGCTAGTTTTGACAAGCTAAAAACAAATACACCAGAACGGGCACGTGCCATCGTTCTTGGTTACAAAGCATGGAAGTTAGGGTTAAATGAAACACAACTTCGCCTAGTTATCACACGTGATGTGAATGATAAAGAAATCTTAGATGTTCTTCAATACAAAGAAAAGAAAAGTATTCGTAGTTGGAGTATTTCGACTAAAGTTAAAGAGGATGATTATAAGATCAAAATTGAACGGTTATGGTGTAAAAAACTAGGTGCACTTTGTTTGATTGGAAAATTAGGACAAAAAGAACTCATAGCATTAGCAAAAGAAACATTTAAAGATCAGCTAGATTGTAGTATTCCTAAAGAGTTTTAATGCTAAGTGTGCCTTACATATAAAGATGTAAGGCACACATTTTGACAGATTATGATTTAACCGCTTTTGCCATATCCCACATAGGCATAAAAATACCCAGTGCCATTAAAAGTACCATTGCCGCAATAAAACCTAATAAAATTGGCTCAATATAGCTTGCAATATTGTCAATAATTTGATTAAAACGTGATTTGAAATACAAAGTTACTTTTTCAAGCATTTTATCTAATGTACCACTTTGTTCACCTGCTTGAATCATTTGAATAAGCATGCCTTCAAATAAACCTGTGTCACGAAAAGATTCTGTAAGCGAAACACCACGCTGTACTGAAATTTTAACAGCAGAGAGTCTTTTTTTAAGGTGAGTGTTTTCTAGCGTTAAAAGAGATGTATCAAGCGCATCTGCAATAGGAATACCTGCACGAATAAGTTCTGTAAAAACAAGGCAGAAACGACTGAGTGTTGCATAAAAAATAATATCCCCAATTAAATACACTTTGAGAATATATTGATCAAAGTTTTTCTTAAATTCCTCATTATTATTGAGTAAATACTTGATGAGTACAATCGTTAAAATAATACCACCTAGTAAATAAAATCCATAATTATTAATGATATTTTCCATGAAAAGAAGAATTTTTGTAGGAAGAGGGAGCTCTGCTTTAAGTTTGGAAAAGATATCTTTGAACTTTGGAACAACATAAACCATCAAAATGGTAAAAGCAATAGCAATAGCAATCACAACAGTAATAGGATAGCGTAATGCTTTTTTGAATTTTTGTCTATTTTCTTCAATTTCTTCAAGGATTTCTGCTAGTTTTTCTAAAGATTCTGCCATATTACCTGTACTCTCACCCAGCTCTACCATTGCAATAGAAACATCCCCTACATCTTCTCTATAAGACATAAGTGATTGTGTTAAGCTCAAGCCTGAATTTAAATCATCATTAACATTTTGGAAAATGGTTTTTAAAGCTTTATCAACAGTAGCATTTGCCACCTCTTTTACGCTATCATGGATGGAAATTCCTGCATTAGTCATAACGCTCAGCTGTCTAATAGCAGCAATTAAAGAGGTCATTTTTATTTTTTTGCGTACAAATGTTCCTAAGAGTTCATTTTTAAAAGATCGAAATTGATCCTCAAGTGGTGCAGATGTTTCTTTAATATTTAAAATAATTCCAGGAACTTTATTTTTTGCAATAGCAATAGCATCTTTACGATCAGGTGATTTAATAATAGTCTTTGTTTTTTGACCTTTAAAAAGATAATTGACTTCAAAATATTTCATTCTTTTGCCACCCTTATAATTTCATCCAGTGTTGTAACACCATTTGCTGCTCTCATAAGACCATCTTGATACATATCTATAAAACCTTCTTTTAGTGCCTGTTCTTTAATTTCATTTTTTCCAGAACCTTGCGCAATCATACTGGATATTTTTTCACTAATAACCAAAATTTCAGAAATCATTTCGCGTCCAAGGTAACCGGTTTGTGAACATTTTTCACATCCAGTATTCTTATAAAATTGATAGTTCTCAGGTAACATATTTTTGATTTCATCGTAAGCAGTTTTAGGTAATGTATATTTTGTTTTACAATGAGGGCATAATTTTCGAACCAACCTTTGTGCTTCAATAGCAACGAGTGAGCCACTCATAAGATAGGGCTCAATACCCATGTCAACAACCCTTGTTACAGCACTTACAGCATCATTTGTATGAAGTGTTGAAAAAACCAAGTGTCCTGTAAGTGCTGCTTGTACAGCAATACGAAGAGTCTCAGTATCACGAATTTCACCAATCATGATAACATCAGGATCTTGTCGTAAAATAGAACGCAATGCCGAAGCAAACGTAAGATTTGCTTTTTCATTCACTTGAACTTGCTGTGTTAGGTTGAGTTGATATTCCACAGGATCTTCAACTGTAATAATTTTAGTTTGTACACTCTTTATTGCATTAAGCGCTGCATATAATGTAGTTGTCTTACCACTTCCCGTTGGCCCTGTAACTAAGATAATACCATAAGGCGCATGCATGGCTTGTTCAAATTTTACATAATTTTTAGGATGCATACCCAAATCTTCTATTTTAATCATAACTTTTGATTTATCTAAAATACGAATAACAATGGATTCACCATTAATGGTAGGTAATGCAGAAATCCTAAAATCATATTCACGCCCTAAAATTGTTGCTGAAAATCGACCATCTTGTGGCTTTCTTTTTTCTGCAATATCCATATTAGAAAGTAACTTCATACGTGATCCCAAAGGAGGGTAGATGTCTTTGTCAAAAATAAATGTTTCGGTCAGCATACCATCAATACGACTTCGAACAATACAATTATTTTCTGTTGGCTCAATGTGAATATCACTAGCTCTGGCTAAAATAGATGTTTTTAGAATAATTTCAATCAGTTTTAAAATACCTGAAGATTCTTGAGGATTTTCCGCAGCACTTGAAGTAATTTCCTTACGAATTTCACCAATCAATCCTTTAATACTTTCTCCTAACTCCATTTTGACCAAATATTTATCAATTTGAGTAGGATCTGCAATGACAACTTTAAGTAATTTTCGTGGGAATATTCTTTGTACACCTTCTTGAGCATTAATGTCTAAAGGATCTTTGAATGCAATATAAATGTTGATTTCATCTTCTTTGATGGGAAGTGCTTTAAATTTTTTCAGTTGAGCAAAAGGTAATTTTGAGGCTAGTCGGTAGTCAATATCAATAGAATCAAGATCCAAATATTCATAATTTAAATTTTTAGCTAATGTTTTTAAAAAATTTTCATTTTCAATAGCAAAATGCGTATTTACATCTTCAAGTGTTAAATATCCTTTTTTAAAAAACTCAATAACTAATATTAGAAGATCTTCTTTTGTAAAGAAATTGTTTTCGATAAGAATTTCACCAAGAACTTTAGCACTATTCTCTTTTATTTCATTCTTTATTTTTGTAGCTGTAAGCTCATCGATGATACGATTATGGATAAGATAGGTTAAAAGGGGCGTTGCAATATCACTCATGTACTATCCGTTTATATAAATTTCTGTTATTGTATCACGTAAGTTGTCAATAAAGTACTTTATTCTATTCAATCATTGCTCCATTATTGATTTGATGCAATAAACCTTGTGCTGCCTTTGATTTATTACTTTTTAAATATGCTTGAAGCGCAACGATCGCATCTTCTCTTTGTCCTAGCTTTAGTTTTGATTTAGCAAACCAAATCCAACTTTTTTCATTTTCAGAATCCATATTGTTTGCAATGAGTGCCCACTTGTTACTTTCATTATAATTTTTATTTTTATAATATTCTTCTGCTAACATAAGTGCAAAAACAATATTATGTGTTTTATCAAATCTTTCTTTCAGATATTGAAGTGAATTAACATCTTTGGTTTCAATCTTAATCATACCTGTTTCTTTGGGTATTTCCATTAATGGAGGGGGTAAAAGCGCAGTATTTAAACTCTCGTCCTTGCTCTTAGCAAAATCACCCTCTGATAAAGATGGCTTTCTCATAAATATTTTCGATTCTATTTCCTCTTCTTGAACGCCAGAATAATTCTGTTTTTTATCTGTTCTATTTTCAATAGTTGGTAATTGCAAAACCAGTCTTTCGTGTTCTCTTTCTGTGGATACAGGGGGAGGATTGTAAAGAGTTGTATTTTTTTCTGCATCGTTCTGCGATAAATTTTGTTCTATGTTTGTACTGAATGTAGAAGAAATATTTTCATATTCCTGCGATTTTTTTTTAGGGAAAAAATCAGGATAAAGATATACACTTAAAGAAAAAATTAATAAAATCATAATAGCTAATGTCAAAGTATGAATTCTTTGTTTTAGTTGATACCGACTAAATTTTTTTTCGAGTTCTGCTATTTCATTGGCACTAAGCATCAATCATCCCCAAACTAATTCCTGCCATTTCAAGATATCTTACATGTAAAGCATCTGCTTTGATTAAAGAAGGTTTATGATGATCATAATATTCTAAAATTTCAAACAACCTGTACATAAACTTATTAATAGTCCTTAAATTACCTTGAGTCAATTTCAAAATAATTTTATAATGTTTACTCGAAAATAGATTTAAATATTCAAAACGATTATGAAAGAGCAGTTTTTTTTCAATATATGTTTTGATTTCCTCTAGCGAGGCATTATCAATTTCAATCGTTTCCCAAATACGTGTTTTAAAATAATCTTTTGCAAGAACATCTTCTTTTTCTGTTTTATGAACGGTAAAAAGAAATTTAAATAATCTTGAATCTGCCATAAGTCGAATTTTTTCAATTAACTCGACAGGGTAGAGTTGGGCTTCATCAATCAATACAGTAATTGCTTGATCTTTTGACGTAATGTACTTACTCATAACACTCAAAAATTCATTATAATTTGAAAACTCTGGGGATTTTTTACCAAATATATGTTCATAAAGTGCTTCAATAAACACTTTTTCTTCAAAAAAAGGTCTTGGAAAAAAAATAACACGTTTCTTTTTCTTAAAATCATTGTATATTTTTTGCAACAAAAAGGTCTTACCAGTACCGGGCTTTCCATAAAAAAGAATTAATTTCAACGGTTTATCTAAGGTCTGAACTAACTTATCATAAGTGGTTACAGACCTATCTAAATTGATATAATCAAAAATTTCACCATCAACAAAAATGGTTTTCAAATCACTGTAGTGGCTATTCATAAATCTTTTGACTATACCCTAAATCTTTGAGTGTTGTTTTATCTGTTCCTTTTGAACCAATAATACGTGGAGTAATGACAAAAACAAGCTCTTTTGTTTTTAGTGTTTCCGCAGAATGTTTAAATGCTTCTCCTAATAAAGGAATGCTACTTAAAAGAGGAACACTAGAGTTTTCTTGTCCTTTCTCTGAAGCAATTAACCCCCCTAAAATAATAGTACTTCCATCTTTAACTTTGACAACAGTCGAGAGTTTTTTCTCTTGTGTATCGGGAGCTATTTCTCTAGGATTTGTTGTTCTTTGGTCATCATCAGTATATTTAAAACTACTGACAGAAGGATTAATACGTAAAATAATTTCATTGTCTTCTGAAATTTCAGGTGTAATATTAAGTAATACGCCAATAAAAATGGAGTAATTTGTATAGGTTACAGAAAGAGTTGCTGTACCTGACGTTGTTGCAGCATCTGTTTCTTCTGGGATACGGTAATTGATATTATCACCAACCGTAATAAGTGCTTGTTGATTGTTCATAGTAAGAACTTTTGGACTTGAAACGACCTTTGCATCACCACTTCTACCTAAAAAATTGATAAGTCCAGAAACAGAAAAAACGGCATCATTGACAACTGTCAAATTGTTTAATACAGGTGTACTACTTAATCCTACATCAGAGTATGGAGATGTATGGTACATATTGGCATTATCATTACTGTTATTAAACATAGATGTGCTATTTAGATTCAATTGAAATTTACTCCAATCAATACCTGTTTTATTACTACTATCTAAAGCCACGGAAATAATAGAAACATCAATTAAAACTTGTTTATGAAGTCTCTCTTTTAATAAATCAATATATTCAGACACACGGTCTAGTTGTTTTTTTGTTGCTGTAACCGTAATCATTCCCGCATTAGCATTAATGATAGGAGCTTGTGCTTTGTATCCTTCTGCTCCTGTGTTAATAACTGCGGCTAGCTCTGCTGAAATAGTTTTCCAAAAATCAAAAGATTCGTTAGAAGAGATACTGTTCTGACTTTGAGTTGCTTTATCTTTTGCTTCGCCATCTTCAGTAGGTGTTGCGTCGACTGAAGCATTAATAACAGCTTTCCCTTCTCTGACAGAAGAGATATAATCAACCTTAAACGATTTGGTGTTTAAGGCTGAAATTTTTAAATAATTTTTATCATAAGTATAAAAAAGATCATTATCTTGAATCACAATTTGAAAAACTTCATCTAAAGAAAGATTCTTAATGTTAATTCCATTTAAATTCTTTGCAAGTATTTTTTCTGCTTCTGAATCTTTGATAACAATACTAAAATCACATACATCTGCAAGTTCTGACAAAAGCTCTGAACCCGTCGCTTTATTATTTGTTTTGATATTAAAAGAGCGGTATTCGCATGCATTTTTATTTTTTTCAGCAGCCTGAAGAGGGAAAAGTGCAATAGCGATTATCGCAACCACTGAAATAAATTTATTTGGAGAAAATTTTGATATTGTTCTCATCTTTTGTCCTTATCACAAGTTCTTTTTTTTCAATTTCATTCTGAAGAATAACACGATTACGGCTAATATTAGTAACTTTAAAAAGGCCTATAGAATCATTATTTTTATACCATATTCCATTTATTTTTGCTTTTTGATTTAATGTGGCTTCCAAAGTATAAAGAGGCTCAACAGCAGTTTGATTGACATCGCCATCTCGTGACGTTTCCATAATAACAATAAAAGGATTTTTAAGTTCATTAATCATAGAAACATCGGCGCCCAATCTTCTCTCTGCGATTTTCTCAAATAGTTTGTCATACTCTTTAAGGTTGTTATTTAAGGTTATTACCTCTTTTGCGTAAAATACAGAACTAAGACAGCAAAAGATTACTCCAATTTTTAATAAAGTTTTCAATATTTCATCCCCCAGACAGCGATGTTAAATTCACCTTCTATATTCTTTTTCCCTGTACAATTTAATTCATAAATATCAACAACTAATTCACTTTCTTCAATAGCATTCATAAATTTCATTGTATTAGTAAATGGCCCATTAAAATTAACTTTTAAGTTAAGAATTTGCTCTATTTTTTGTAAAGTTGGCTCATTTATTTTGCTCTCTATAACTTTAATTCTAACGGAATGTTTTTGTGCTAATTGTGTGATAGAATCAAGAAATTTTGCCCAATTTTCATTATTAAATAATAAATAAGAGAGCTCTTTTAATTTTGTATCAATATATAAATTTGTATTACTCGTTTTTTCAAAAAGAATTTTTGAATTTTCAATATCTGACTTCACTCTTTTAATTAAAAAAGTAGAGTCGCCATCTCTGGATACAGAGGCAAGATAGGCTTGTTCATCACGAAGCTTTTTTTCTACTTCGTTTGCATTTCGTATTGTTCGTTTTAATATAGTATCTGTAATGGGGGAAAGATATGAATATGAGATAAATGCAATAATGGAAAACAACATAGCAAAAATCAAATAAACTTCACTCTCTTTTTTACCTTGAAAAAAAAGATCAACTCTGTTTAGAAATGTATCAATACTATTGTTCATTGAATAGTCCTATAGAAATCTTACTTGTATAAACTTTAAGCTCATCATCTTGAATAATTTTTTCTGTGTTAATATTGTATTTTTTCAAATTGGTTAAATCTTTGATAAATTCTGTAATCTTTTTTTCACTATTATTTCGAATATAAAAATTTAACGTATTATTTTTAAATTCAATGGATTCTACTTTACATGTATTCTTATTAGAAAGTTTAAAAATTTCTAATAACATTAAAGCTTTCATAGGATATGAAATTTTTTTGCTATAAATTTCATTCAATAATTTTTTTCGAAACTCGAATTTCGAAGTTTCACTTGCAACCAACGCATCAATCTTCTCTTTTTCAGCTTTTAAAAGAGCTAATTCATTTCTAATAACAGATGTTTTTTTAAAAACCTCATTGTAGTCACTTGTTTGTTTTACTGCCTTAATACTTAATACGGAGTGATACGCAAATTGATAAGCAGGATATGCAAGACCAATGAGGATGCTACCCGCTACAACAGCAAGCATTTTTCCAGCTGGTCTATTTTTTAAAGAAGGAGGTCTTTTATAAAGTGAAAAGTTAAGTGTATCATTTGGATTTTCGATATAACTCTGCGCTGAGAGCATCATAAGAATATGAATTTGATCAATATACCACTCTTTTGAATTAATGGCTATACTAAAGTTAAATTCAAATGATTCTAATCCAAGATAACTTTTGCTATATTCTTCTATGCCCGAAAGTGATCCTACTTCAGAACCTAAGTAAATTTTATCAATAACATCGATATTGTACGTTCTTTTTGTAAATACCAAAACATCACTGATATATAAAAATATTTCACCAAAAAGTTGCATTAAGCTTTGTTGGTAATGATTGTTGGATGTTCTTAATCCTTCATTGGTTAAAAGTTTATAGAAATCTTCTTCATCAACTCGTTCACCCATAAGTTCACAAAATTTTTCATTAATTTCTTTTAAGGAATAATGTAGAGATTTAGAATAAAGATATTCACCGTTTTTATAAATAGCCAAAAAAGCATCTGATTTTTGAAAATAAACAAAACAATGTGTACCATCAGGATCAATAAAATTTTTATGATAGAGTGATTTTAAAAGAAAAGGTGCCGTTGTAATATAATCAATGTAACGAACTTTGTCACGAATGGGATCAAATTTTGATGTAATAATTGCATGGTCAATTAAGAAAACATTAAATGACCTATTTTTTGCATCTTTTGATTCAGTTTCCAAGTAGCTAATCATATAAGCGATAGAAGAGTCTAATGCTAATTCATCATAAACTTTTATTTCTATCGCATCTTTCAAATCACTATCAGGGATATTGCGACTAATATCAATAACTGTACTAATAACATCTCTTGTTTGCAGGTATGAAATGAAAAAAGCATCTTTATCACTTTTTTCAAGTTTATTAAGCTTTATTTCATTTTTTGAGTATACATAAGAAGCAAGAGAATTTGAATCTATTGATATGATTTCTGAACTATAACGACGACCCTCAGTCATGCCCATTTTTAAAACCTTTTAGTTTAAAAATTTCGTTCCAAAGCGAACGATTTTAACAGATTTCTTTATTCGACTATATAACCAATTTTCTTCAATATTTCTTTGTCTTGACTCCAGCCTTGTTTTACAACAACAACCAGTTTCAAAAATACACGCTTTTGCGATAACAGTTCAATAAGTTTACGCGCATGTGAGCCAATTCTTTTTATGGTTTGTCCATCTTTACCGATCACAATCCCTTTTTGACTCTTTTTATCAACAATAATGGTAGCATAAATATTATCGATTGTTTCTTTTTCATCGATTTTATCGATAATTACATCCGCAAAATAAGGTATTTCATCACTGGTGTGCTCAAAAATTGCTTCGCGAATCAGCTCTTTATAAATATCACGTAATCGCTCTGTGGTAAGGATTTCAGGGTCATAAAGGTAAGGATGCTCTGGCATGTACTTCGCAATTGTTTCCAAAAGATAGGATTGTGAGCTTCCTTTCTTGATAGAAGTGGGAATAAGTGCTACAAACCTATCTTGAAATGCTTGATATTCACTCATTTTATTAAAAAGTGCTGTTTGAGAAATATTATCTGTTTTTGTTAACAAAACCATATGAGGAATATTGGCCTTATTTAATGCTAAGAAATCAATATAATCTTGCAGCGTGTCGCTAGCGGGAGCAAGAAATAAGATGAGATCACAATCACCCATAGCTTTCATAGCTTCTTCAAGCATAAATTGATTCAAAAGGCGTTCTTGCTCGTGAATACCAGGGGTGTCAATAAAAATGATCTGCGTATTTTCATGCATTGCTATAATATTCAAGCGTTTTCGTGTTGCATTGGCTTTATGCGATACCAATGCAAGTTTTTCACCAACAAGCCAATTAAGTAAAGAGCTTTTCCCTGCATTTGGTCTACCAATAACGGCAACATACCCTGTTTTTGTTTTTTCGTTCATTTTGCTTCTTTTTAATTATAAAATATAACGGCTACTGTCTTCATTTTCAACAATAGCATCCAGCTTTTCATGGACAAGTTCTTTCTTTACATGTAAAGTCTCACCCCTATGTTCATCGGCAGTAAAGCTGATGTCTTCTAGCACTTTTTCAATGATTGTATGAAGACGTCTTGCCCCAATGTCCTCCGTTTTTTCATTAGTCATTTGGGCAATTTTTGCGATAGCTTTAATGGCATCTTCTTCAAAAATGAGTTCTACACCTTCTGTCTGCAATAAAGCCTGATATTGACGAAGCAATGAGTTTTTGGGTTGTGTTAAAATTTGGTATAAAACTTCTTCTGTTAATGAACTCAATTCTACACGTAATGGAAAACGTCCTTGAAGTTCAGGAATTAAATCACTGGGTTTGCTAAGATGAAATGCTCCCGCAGAGATAAATAAAATATGGTCTGTTTTGATACTTCCGTACTTTGTATTAACATCACTTCCTTCAACGATGGGAAGCAAATCCCGTTGTACACCTTCTTTGCTTGGGTCACTTCGGTGCGATTGGGAAGCATTGACAGCAATTTTATCAATTTCATCTATAAAAATGATACCACCATTTTGTGCACGCTCTTTTGCCTCGCTTTTTACAGCTTCCATATCTAAAAGTTTTTCACTAGCTTCGATTTTAAGAGCTTCTTTGGCATCTTTAACTTTCATCTCTTTTTTGATAGGACTTTGACCTGTTCCTAAAATTTTAATGAATGATTCTTGGACTTTTATCATCTCTGGCGGGAGGGAAGAGTCTCCCAAATCAGAACCGCCTTGAGCAATCTCAATTTCAATTTTAAGCTCATCTAATTCGCCATCTCTTAGCTTTTGGCGCATTTTTTCAAAGCTTTTTTCATAATCTACTTTTTTCTCTTCACTGACACCTTTGGGTAAAGGAGGAAGCAATTTTTCAACAATGGTTTTTTCTACATGTAAAGTAATGTTTTCTTGATTTTTCTCTTTATGTTCAGCTTTAACAAGATTAATGGACGCCATCATCAAATCTCGTACCATAGATTCTACATCACGCCCAACAAAGCCGACTTCTGTATATTTACTGGCTTCGACTTTAACAAAAGGGAGTGAGAGCATTTTTGCCATACGTCTGGCAATTTCTGTTTTACCCACACCTGTTGAGCCAATCATTAAAATATTTTTAGGCATTACTTCTTCTGCCATATCGCCTTCAAGTTTAAGACGACGATAACGGTTACGAAGCGCTATAGCAATTGCTTTTTTTGCATTAAATTGACCGATAATATATTCATCGAGGTATGAGACAATTTGTTTGGGTGTTAAATTCATGATTTGTTACTCTCTAAAACAAAGGTTTTAATACGATCATTCGTATAAATACACAGTTCACTGGCAATTTTAAGGCTCTCTTTAACAAGGGTTTCTTCATCCAATGTAGCATGGCGGTCTAGTGCACGAGCTGCAGAAATAGCGTAATTTCCACCACTTCCAATCGCGGCGATTTTACCATCTTCTGGCTCAACAACATCGCCTGTGCCACTTAAAATAAAGATATGTTCACAATTTAAAACAATCATCATCGCTTCTAAACGGCGTAACATTTTATCTTTTCGCCACTCTTTGGAAAACTCAATGACGGATTTGTACAAATCACCTTTTTTTTGCTCTAAAATATTTTCAAACATATCAAAAAGGTTAAACGCATCGGCAGTACTTCCTGCAAACCCTGCTAAAATCTGACCATTATAGAGTTTACGAATTTTAGTTGCATTGTTTTTTAGAACAGTATTGCCAAAGGTTACTTGTCCATCACCGCCAATAACCGCTTTGTTTTCTCCACGACATGCAAGAATGGTGGTTGCTTCAAACATAGTATTTATTCCCCAATAATTGTGAGCGAAAGCGTCGCATGAATTCCATGACCCAATTTGATACTAATATCAAAATTGCCTGTTGTTTTAATAGCATGTTCAATTTCAACAGTTTTTTTATCAATTTCAATCGCATATTGTTCTTTAAGCTCGTGTGCAATTTCATCTTTAGTTACGGCACCAAATAAACTTCCATTGGCTCCTAATTTACGTTTAACTGTTAGCTTTAATTCACCCAATTGTTTTTCAATGGTTTTAAGATTCGCAATTTCTTCAGCTTCCGCAGCAGCTTTTTTACGCTGATCTGATTCATATTTTCGCATAACTTCATTGGTCGCTAGCAAAGCAAAGCCCTTACCAATTAAAAAGTTTTGACCGTAACCATCTTTAACCTCTTTAATTTCACCTTTTTTCCCAAGGTCTTTAACATCTTTAATCAATAAAACTTTCATTTTCTTTCCTTAAGAACGGATATTTTTAGGAAGTGGGGCATTTTTGACTTTTTCACCTTGATACTCAATAATACCACCACTTAAATGGGCTATTTTAGAAAATCCCATACGTTTTAAACTATGCAAAAGGTGCAATGTTCGATTAGCACTTCTGCAATAAAAGACTAATAAAGAATCATGTAACTTCTTAAGTTCATCTATGTGAAGATGAAGGGTTGATGTTGGAAGCAAAATATCAGTACCTTTTATGCTTAAAGTGGAATATTCAGGAATTTCACGAATATCAATCAGTATAAAATCTAATTTTCCTTGTGCCCTTAAACGTAGCATTACATGTAAGGATTCGGAACTCACTTCTAAGCTTTTTGTGACAGTTTGTACTAAATTCATAATTGCCTCGTCACTCCATTCATCTTCACTTGACTTTTCCATAAAAAATTATGCTTTGCCTTGCTTTTTTCTGTTTTTTCCACTAATAATAAAGCGTAATGCATTAAGTTTAATAAAACCCTCTGCATCTTTTTGATTGTAAACTTCGTCCTCTTCAAACGTACAAAATGCCTCATTGAAAAGGTTGTTGGTTTTTGAATCTCTTCCAATAACAGAAACATTGCCTTTGTAAAGTTTAAGTTTGACTGTACCATTGACACTCTCTTGTGATTTATCAATGGCCGCTTGCATCATTTCACGCTCTGGTGAGAACCAAAAACCGTTGTAGATAGTTTTGGCATAACGAGGCATAATCTCATCTTTAAAGTGTGCGGCTTCACGATCCAAAGTTATGCTTTCAATCGCTCTGTGAGCACGAAGCATAATGGTACCACCGGGTGTTTCATAACAGCCTCTACTTTTCATTCCTACAAAACGGTTTTCAACGATATCGGTACGACCAATGCCATGCTTACATCCTAGTTCATTGAGTTGTGTAAGCATATTTGCTGGAGTGAGTTTAACACCATTAAGGGCTACTGGATCACCTTTTTCATAGGTGATTTCAATCATTTCTGATTGATCAGGTGCTTTTTCAGGGCTAACTGTCCATCTCCACATATCTTCTTCTGGCTCTGCATTTGGGTTTTCAAGAACAAGTCCTTCATAGGAAATGTGAAGCAAGTTTGCATCCATAGAATAGGGTGATTTGCCTGGTTTTTTCTCAATACTGATGCCGTTTTTTTCAGCATATGCAAGCAGTTTTTCACGAGAGTTTAAATCCCATTCACGCCATGGAGCGATAATCACTAAATCAGAGTTCATGGAAAGATACCCCATCTCAAAACGGACTTGGTCATTTCCTTTACCTGTTGCACCATGACTGACCCCATCTGCACCCACCAATGCAGCAATCTCTGCTTGACGTTTAGCGATAAGTGGTCTAGCAATTGAGGTACCTAAAAGGTATTCACCCTCATAAATTGCGTTGGCTCTAAACATAGGAAATACATACTCTTTTACAAATTCTTCTTTTAAATCTTCAATAAAAATATTTTCTGGCTTGATGCCTAAAGAGAGCGCTTTTTTGCGTGCGGGTTCTAGCTCTTCACCTTGACCGATGTCGGCAGTAAACGTAACCACTTCACATTGATACTCATCTTGGAGCCACTTTAAAATAATACTAGTATCCAATCCACCTGAATACGCTAAAACGACTTTTTTGACATTTTTTTTCATAATACGAATCCTCATAGAATTTATAGAATAGCGTGATGGTAGCGCAACTTTGTAAAAACTTTGCTTATAACCTAATACGCCTTTTACATGTAAAAGCTAAAAAGCAAGATTATATGATAAAAGTCAAGAGACAGCTTTTTTTTGAGAGTTTTTGATTATTTTGAAGTTTTTAAAGAGGGAAGAGGCGTTTAAGCCTCTAACCTCATTTTTGAGCAATTTGAGCAATAAGCATATCAAGCTTAGCGTTAATCATAACAATCATTTCATGTTTCTCTCTTGCTTCATCTTGCTTAGCCCATAGGTTTAAATTATCAAACTCTAAACGTTTTACTCGTTCTCTAAGAGTAGAGACAATAGAAACAACAACTACAAGCTGAACAAGAACAGCGAAAGCAAAAGACAACCATTCAACGAAATTCATTAAGCGCCTACTTTAACTTCTCTCATAGATACGAAAACTTTATCAGCTTTTACACCGTTTACGGTTTTACCGATTAAAGCGTTTTGGATTTCAACATCCGTTGCGCCAACTTTACCAGCAAAGCCGATATATGTTTTTGAACCTGTGTCACTTGAAATTTGTACACGTACATCATTGTAAGCAGTGATACCTGAATCAGTACCGACTTCACCTTGTTTAACATATCCCTCGTACTCACCAACCAAAACACCCGCACAAAAAGCACTCGCCGCAGTATCATCTGCAGGAAGTGAAAAAGATTTTGTGGTCGCTCCCAAAGTATTAATAATTAATGTCTTTGCCATTACGCTACCTCACTATTTGAACCAATAAGGTTAGAATATTCGCACTTTTGGTCACTATCAAAACTTGAATCAAAAGCACCAACCACCAAAGCTTTACAATCTGCAAAGCTCTTTCCTTGTGCAATGTGAGGAACTGTAACGGAACCGCTAATACTCACGTTTTTAGAAACCTTTTTACCCACGGAAAAACGAATATAATTCATAACCGCAGGAACTGTTGTAGCTGTACCGCCCTCAAACTTTTTCTCATAAGTTTCGAGTTTACCCTCTAAAAGAGGTGTTAATCCTGTTAAATCCGCTTCGGACATTTCAGCGTAAACGGTTTTTACTGTTTTACCGCCAATGATTTGTTTAATCATTTTTATATCTCCTTTTTTTGTTTGTGTTTTTGCAAAAACGTAAAAGAAGTTTAAAAAAGTTTTTGAAAATTGACTAAAGCTTTTTTAAAAACACGAAATAAAGGGAATTTTAAAAAGGTGAGTGTAAATTTTGAAAAGAAAAAAATATGATTTCATTATCAATTTTAAAGAAAAGGAGATTATTTTGTGACAATAGACAGTGAAGATTTTAGAACATTTTTTGAAGTTGCGTTTGATATTTCAGACGTGAGAGAATTGAAATGTTTTGAATGTGGGGAGAGGTTGGAAGAAAGAGAGGATTTGAGCGGAGTTACATGTAAAAATGCTCACGAGATTGGTTATCTTGAATACATGGCGCAATATGCGAACATGCTCAAAGATTTCTTTGATAATGCAGAGATTACAGAGAGTTTTCAAAAGAAAGTTATCACGCCAACAAGTGTTCTTTATTGTGGAAATAATGTGTTATTTGCAAATAAAAATATTTTAAGGAGTTAAGAAAATGCAACACAAAGACGTTAAAAAAGGGAATATTCACGCTATTCATAACTTTGAATTTACAAGCAAAGCGGAAAGGGATAGTTATATCCCAAGTGCGGAAGATATAAACAAAGTTTGTTTAGTGCTAGAGCCGTATTGTTTCTATTCGTTAAAGAGTATAGAGCCGATTATATGGGATATTTTGGGAAAGATAGAGATAAGGCTAGAAGATTATGACGTATATTCCAAAGAGGAAACCCTTGCACTTTTAAGTGCAAAATCAAACAGTTACAATATGAGTGCTACGGAATTCAGCTGTGGGTATACACGAGGGGGAAAAGAGGTTTTTGGAATAGAGGTTGATTGTGGAGCGTTACCAAACAATACGCAGAAAATTATAACAATTCCAAATTATAATGCACTATACATATATTGGATAGACACAACAAAAAGTTATGGAAGAAACCCATTAACAAAATGGTGTTTACCTCTTCCATATGCAAATGCAGGTTCACTATCAGCAAGCGTACAAGTAGAATTAACCGATACAGGAAAAATAATTATAAATACGCTCACTAACCGAAGCACACACACAGAAACAAAAATAGTTTTAAATTACACAAAAGGATAAAAAAATGCACAGTTACACAATGAAAAATAATCAAGATTACAGAACTGAAACGAACGGGAAAGGGCATGGCGTTGTTTTAATCAAACGAGAGAATGAGATCGACATAGCATTTGGATATTTCATAAAAGTTGATGAAGATATGAAAATCGTTTCAGAGCAAGAAGAAGCAGAGATAAACGCTATTTTAAATCCTACGTTTTAAGAGCGGGCGGTTTAGGGTGGAGTTTGCAAAATAGTTTGCATTATTTTATGTATTTTGCGTTCTATTCATTATTACAGTTTGACCGAGAAGCGATGAGGCAAAGCCTACTTTTTGCTACGCCACTAATATCATGCCAACGGGGACAAAGTCCCACTTTTGGCATGATGTGGCTATACCCCTAAAGGGGTGAAGAGAAGAATAAGAGAAAGAGCGGGTGGTTTAGGGAGGAGTTTGTATCTTTTCTTTGGGGGAATTGCCTAAACTGTTTGGGTTTTAAAAAGTGCGCTATAAAGGCTATCTATATTCTGACCCTCAATTTCTAAATTTTGCACACATGCAAGAGCGATATCTTTCTCATTTTTGGAGAGTTTTACGTTATTGATTATGATTTGTTTAGCCATACGTGTATCTGTTTTCATAATCCCTTTAAAAAGAGGGTGATAAAGCATATCATCAACGGGGGGAATGGTATCGTTTTCGTATTCGACTCTTAAAATTTCACTCACTTTCATGGTCGTTAATGTTTCATAAAAAGTAAGCACAGCGCCCACACTTTTTGCTTCAATGTGATTTACAATAGTTCTAGAACCTTGTTTTAATTGTACTCTATATTTTGGCATTATTCAGCTCCTAACATTTTTGAGATTCGTTTAACATAATCTTTTGATAAATCACAATCTTTCAAGCCATTTTCAGAATTATCAACACCTAAAAGATAACAGTTTGATTTTAAATTATCGTTTGGTTCAGAGTATGGAGAACCGCCTAAAATTTGATTTAATCGTTTTAGGTATTCTTTCATCAAGTCACAATCTTTTAAGCCATTTTCAGCCGTGTAAACGCCTAAAAGGTAACAAATTGATTTTAGGTTTTCGAGTTGAACGAGTGAGGGCGTACCGCCTAAAATTCTGACAATCGGTGAAAAATCAGGATAACAGCATTCAAAAGGAAAACACTTCCATGAACAAAGGTAAACAGGAAGCGGGATAGAACTACTAGAATTTGAATAGTTCGGATAAATGCTAGTTGCAAAACAATAAAAAAAATAAGATAAAGTAGGATTTTCCAAACAAAAATTAAAAGCCTCATCAAAAGTCATTAAATTAGTTTCACAAATATCATAAAAAAATTGTTCTGTCGGGATAGGTTCAAAAAATACACCACTAGGAACATAAAGAAGCTTACCAGCGTTACTCATTATAAAATAATGCAAACGGAGAAAAGCCTCATCATGGGCTTTTATACACTCCCAATAATAGGAATCTCTCTCTTTTAAGGAGTCATCAGAATCATACAATTCAGCAACAGAATTTAAATATTTTTGAAAAGGCTCATCTTCAAAAAGACGAGAATTACTCAATGGATAAATAGAAGAATTAGTACCAACACCCGCAGGAGGACCAATCCGAGCGAAAAAATCATCAAAATAATAAACTTTATTGAATTCGTACAAAATACACCCTCTATTTATTAATATAACCTAAGCTATTGACGAGCTGATAAAATGCCTCGCTAAGCCCCGTCACTTTGCCGTTTGTATCTTTTACGAACATAAAATCCGCAACCTGATTTAAGTCCTCAACATTAACAACAGCGCCCGTGTCACGACCTAAGATTTTTTTAATAAGCATTTCATCATTAGCGGTAAATGATTTTGTAAAGAGTTTGAATAGGAGAGTTTCGTTATAACGTGAAGCCATAGCATTACCGAATTGAAAATGTAAATTTTCACGTTGGTAAACATTCTTTTTAGTATCTGTTTGCATTTGATAGGCGCCAACAGCATTTGAAGCATTCCCATTAACTGCATGAGATTGTGCCTTATGCCCGATTAGAGTCGCAATCATTTGTGATTGAGCTATGTTATCACTTTTATTGCCTTGAACCCAAGACATAAAACGGTAAAGCTTAGTACCTTTTTTACCTTTTAATTTTCCCGCAAGAGAACGCCCTTGATTATATAAAATAAGAATCAAAGCCTCAGCTAAATCAAAAATTTTGCTAATGATTTGTTCTTGCTTTTGAACAGCGTAAAATACAGCACCAAATACAGCAACACTCATAGCACTTTCAATAGCTTCTTTTAAAATGGGGTTATCAATATCCTTAGTATATTCTTGCATAACATTTCTAGCTTCCGTGTATGCCGTCATGTAAAGAATTGTCTCAAAAAACTCTTCAGCCGTATTTTGTCCGATTTGTTTAACTTGTTTGGAATCTGACATCAAACATTCCTTTTTTAAGGAAATGTTAGAAATTAAGCTAAAAAATTGACTAATGAAGTTTTAGAAGTACGAAAAAAAGGGAGTTTAAAAAGGGTTAGTGTAAATTTTTAAAAAAGCAAAAAGCCAAATAAAAACAAATGATTTGATTTTTAAAGATAAAAAAACTAAGATTAAAAGAAAAAAGGGCAAAAATGAAAAAAGTATTATTATTAGCACTCATAGCACTTTCAGGATTTGCAGAAATTATTCAAGATAATTTAGATGAAATAGAAAACAAAATGTTAGAAAAATCGACAGGTGAACAAATAGCAAAAAAATTAACAAAAAAAATGAATAAAAATTTGCCAAGAAAAGAAGATGATTTTTTTGAAACTTTATCAGTACAAAATGATGGTAAAACAATAATATCTTTAATAAGAATATACAACGAAGATGAAGAAATAAAAAACGAAATACAAGAAAACAAACAAGAAATAATAAAAAAACTATATGAACAAAATAAAGAACTTTTTTGTACAGTACCATCTATGAAAAAAATAATATATCAAAAAGAAATAAATTTTACTTATTTTATAAATGACTCAAAAGGAAGATATATAGGTGGATATGAAATAAAAAAAGAAGATTGTGAAGAAGTTGAAAAAAAAATAAAAGAAGAAAAAAAAGAGGGGAAAAAGAAAGCCCCTCTTATTTAAAGACCAACACCACCCAAACGGGTAAAAGCCTCTTTAATGATATCTGAATCAGGTTCATATCCAAAAATTTTTGATAAATCAACACCCTCAACAATATCATCAATATCACCATCATCATCAAGGCTAAAATTAATTTTATCCGTTGTATCTTTGGAAAGAGTTGCATTTTTAACGAGTTCAGCCTCACGAGGGGCGATATCTGCAAGAACATTCTCATCCCAATCCTTAACAGTTGTGGCGGTTCTAGCGTAGACTTTAGCCTCAACCTCATTGGAGCGATGGCTCACTTCAATCTCACGAGGACTCATACCCACAACAGAATCAGAATTCAAAATATCAAAATCAACGGGGGTTTTAGAAAACTCATTTGCCTCAATAATGTTTGAATTTTTAGAAACTTCAATTTCTAAAGGTGTCATACCAACAACATTGGAAGCCTCTAAAACTGAACTAGAAACGGCAGACGTTTTAAAATCGTAAGCTCTCCACATAGCTAAGTTTTTCTTAGCTTCGATTTCAGCAGGAGTCATTTTGGTATCACCCACTTGAGCAGAATATTGCTCTTCTTCTTTAGCCTTTGATTCTTGCAGTTTTTTATTGTCATCATAAGTTTTTTGCATTAAAGAAGCTATATTTTCCATGTAAGAAAGCAAACCTATAAAACTATAATTCAACTCATCAAATTTAGAATTAAAAACAGACGTATAAGTATTTAACGCCTGAATAATAGCGTTAGCATTTTGCTTTAAAACAGAGGGCAAAGTTTCACCAACGGGGACAGGGTCAGGCATAAGAATACCATTTAATTGTTCATTTAAAGCGTCTTGCTGCTGCATAGTAAAATCAGCAGAACTAAACAAATCAACCAAAGCGTCAGGGATTTTTACATTGCCTGAATCATAACCATCTTTTAAGACAACACCTAAATCGTAAATCGTTTTCGCACCAAAAGCCCAATGATTCAAACGAGAAGCCGAAGTACTTAAAGCCTTAGTGCTAACATTATTAACAGCTTGTTGTTTAACAGATTCAACAGTAACAGGCTTGAAAACTTTAGTATCAACAGTTTCGCCAAGCTTCCCCATTCCAGCCCACCCCGAAGTAGTATTTACTGGTTGATTAATATAAGATTCTGCTAAAGCCCCCATCAGGAAGCCTTAACAGTTACATATACAGCAGGAACTAAGCAAAATTTTTCATCCTTAACTAATTTATATAAAATCATACTACTTTGGGTGGTCGAATCATTCCAAACGAATTGACTACCAGCGACAACAAAATCCCCATCAATACCAACACAATTAACAATAGTACCATCAGAAAAAGAACCGCAAGAGCCATCTAATGAATTAAACGAAAAAGTATTTATATCAATTTCAGGATAATTAAGGTTATCAAGTTTTGTAAGAACTGGAGTTAAATCAACATCGGGAATAATTAATGCATTAATCTGATTTTGTAAAGCATTAATACCATTCATAACTGGAGATAAATCACCGACAGAACCAGCAGAGGAATCTAAAAATTCACCATTTAAAAAAGAATCATTATAAAGTAATTCAAGACTACAATTTGAAGAAACATTTGTAAAAGAATAAGCAACATGCCCCAAAGACGTAACAAAGAATAACAAATCGCCATCAGGAAAAGAAGCAGCTACTTCATAACCTTCCGAATCGAGTATAAAATTAGAAGATTCAAGAAGAACAGTAGAGTCTAATTCAGGATTATAGGCAGTAACAAAATAACAAAAAGACCCAAAAGGTACAGAAAAAGAACTACCTTCAAAAGGTATAACCTCAAGCATACTTCTATCAACGTTATTAGAATAACCAATATTTAAAGAATATTTTGAATACATAAAATTAACCTCACTTCATAATCAAATAATTTTTATCAAAAAGCACATCAAGGGCTTTTAATGATTCGTGAACGAGCTTTACATTATCAAGCGTAGGGGCTTGATTAAGCTCAACTTTTTGGATGTAATCCGCTAGAATTTCAGAACAACGGGTTAAACCGATAACGTCATTTTTAAGCACTTCGTTATTTGATAGAGTAGAATCTCCATTGAACTTTTCCACCACTTCAGAAGCAACCAACAACCCGCCACCGATAGCAGGATTAAACACAGTCGCAATTTTACCAACGCCATTTAAAACAGCACTCCAATCATATTTTTTTAAATCCATTTTTTTTCCTTTATTTCATAATTTTTAAAATAGGATTAACTTTTGTCAAATCCATATCAACATGAATAAACGTATCGTAAAGCAAAACACGTTTAAAACCCATCGCTAAAAGAGCCGAAACGATAATAAATCGAAACTTATCATCACGAGCAGAAATATCCACCGCCAATCCTTTAACATGTGCACTATCCTTAACACCTCCTATCTTTTTATTATATGATTCACAGCGACAAGCTGAATTAATTTTAAAAGGCATATTTGCCGAACCTCGTGAATCGTCAAGCATTAAAACAAGCGTTTGATTAATGTTATTAAGACCACAACCGCATTTACATGTAAACTCTTCTTTTTTAAAGTGTTTTATAATTTTCCAATCAATCATTATTAAACCGCCTCACCGCAGAATTTTTGAAATTTTTTAATAAAATAATCATTTGAATCATGAGCCACGTCCCAGTGATACATATGATCGTAAGATTGCTCTATGTGGTCAAATACACGATTAACAAAGGTGTGTTTTTGCTCATAGAGAATCTCATCATCTTTGCCTAGTTTTTCAAGACGATTAAAACGGTCAAGACGTTTGGAGTAAACATCTTGAATCACCGTTCTTTCATGTTTAAAATTTGTGTATTCCTCTACTTTGTTCATAGCGTCACAAATCGTTGAGGGTAGTACGTTGCCATAATGACTTAGAGTCGTGCTAAGGAACGCTTTAAAAGCATTATGAACATAGAGGAAATCAGTTGTAAAAGGTTTTTTAAATGTTTCAATAACGTCCGTTTTCACATGACCGTTAAATGTTTTTATTGTATTCCAAAGAGGATGTATTTCGCTTCTTTTAAACCATGTTTTAGCCGTTTCAGGAGATAAGACTTCATTGGTTTTAAAATTTTTGCCTAACATAATTTGAATTGTTTTATCATCATTCAAATCTCTCAAACTAAAATCTTCAAGGCAACGGCTCCAAATGTTATTAAGATTGTTTAAAATCACCTCAAAACCATCAAGAATCTCATCATTAATCACCATGTTTTTAAGCTTTTCACGCCTTAATTGAAACTCTATCCTAAAGACCTCTTTTGAAGAATCATAGCGTGGGTTTGTTTTCCAAAGTGTCTCAATAAAAGATTTATTTGGGAACTTTTTAATCTCTTTGGTTTTATTGTAAACACGCATTAAATAATCACCACCGCCACGCATAAAGCCTTGAAATTTACGCCCGTTTTGATAAAAAGAATCTGTGGAAGAGTTCTCATCATTGTAATAGCGATTGTTACGGCTACGGGATTTAATACGGTGAAAGTCAAGCACGGAAAAGGTATAGCCTTGAACATCACAATGTAAATGGATTTCGCTGATTTTAATTTGATAAGCGCTGATGATGTTCTCTTTTAAAAATTGATTGATTTTTTGAACAGCGCCAAGATAGCCGAAACGTTGAAGAAAAGAGGAGCGAAACTCAACTTTGCAAAAAGGACTTTGATCACACGTGAGAACAAGCTTTTTTAAATGGATTGTCACATCAGCGTTTTGGATAGTAACGCTAAAACCTCTAACGGTTGAGGGGGAAACTTGAAACAAAGAGCCTTTAAAATCGTGCTGAAATTCTGCAACACTTTTATTTTCATTACGATTTGTTTGAGATTGCACTTTTAAACCGAGCAATTTATCAATGAGAAGATTATAAAACGTAATATCTTGCGAGGTTATTGTCAAAGAAGGGTAAAGGTGATATTTTAGAGTATCTACGTTTTGCCAAAGTTTCACAAAATTCTGCTCTTTTTGCATTGAGTGCCTTTTTTAATTTTTGAACCCTTAAGCCCCCCTTGATAAACCATTGCGGGGGCAAAGTGATTTTTGCTTATGTGAGAAGAGTTAAAGAAGAAAGAGCCTAACGCGCGAAGCTTGTTTGACCAAAGCTTTCACTATGTGACTCTGCTTTGCTCTTCTATTAAATCAACTCAAATAAACAAAAAAAGGGCGATTAAGCCCTTTAGTTATGCGACCTTTTCCCAACTCTTCCAAATTGGAGAGAGAACCTCTTGACCAAAATCTTTAACAAATCCCAAAGCACCTTTTAACATGTAAGTAGCGCCCATTTCTAAAGATTGATACATCTCTTCACTAACGGTTTGAGTTAATGTACCGCCCTTAAATGTAAAAGTGATTTTGTAACGGTTTGGGTAAAATGTAGGAAAGCCCTCATAGTCAAGAACAGGCAAACGGCTCTCTTTATCAATTCTCTCTTTACCTTTGATAACCTCTTTTGCGGTAATTTCAGCCGATAAGGTAACTTCATTCGCATTTACTCTTTGATTGTGCAAAGCCATCATGCGATTAAAATCTTCCATAGAGAAGCCCCCAGCGTTTGGAGACATATCCTTAATCTCAACATTGTTTGCAGATTCGCCACTCTCAACCACAGTAACGGGGATTTTTTTACCGTTAATTTCTTTTTCAACTAATTTCATGCTATATTCTCCTCTAATTGTTTTTGTTTTAAATATAAGTTATTTATTTTTCTAGTCACCAATGATGGTGAAACGCCACTTTCACGAATAATATCTTTACGATTTATTTGAGCACCGTAACCCCCTTTTTTTAATAAATCTAAAACAGACACAAGGATTTGATAATCTGTTTTTGATACTTCAAATCTCATTTTTAGAACCTATCTAAAACACGACCTAGAGAATCCTCTACGATAACATCAAACGTGTTTTTACAAAAAAGGCTTTTAACTTTTTTAGCTTTTGCGACTGCTTGACCATATGTTTTACAGGTGTCTACGATATTGCCATTCATTAGAATTTTAAACATAATTGCCCCTTTTCACGAAAAGCATTAAAACGGCTTACAATCTCTTCGCCCAAACGCTTAGCGCTTCCAAAAGTGCGCTCATAATTGTAAACATTGCCCGAATGATAAAGATTAATCTCACCGCATGGATATTTAATTCCCTCATGCTCAATCTCTAAAACGACAGAACGAAAGGTAATATCATCATGGACGAATAGAGAAAGATTGAAGTCATTAATAAAGAGTTCTTTGTCAAACTCAAAAAGTGGAAACGGTGAAGGTTTACGGAGAATTTTATTAAAAACGATATCAGACATTGACGAATCCTTTATTAAATTTAATATAAACAGCTCTAAAAATATGAGCCATACAAGCTACGAGAGCCACCATTTTTTCTTTACCATTTAAAACCATACGGTCATATTTTTCTTTAATAATTGGATTAAAACGAAGAGAAACCATTGCGGACATATAGAGAAGTTTTCTAACTAAAGAACTTCCACGTTTAGAAATTCTCTCTTTTTTATAAACAGACGAACCACTTTCAAAGATACGAGGCGAAAGACCTACAAAACTTTGAAGTTGTTTTAAAGTGTAGCCTTTGGAATTAAGAAAAACAGGAATAAGCTCTAAAAGAAGAGCATAGCCAACGCCTTTCATGTCATTTTTTATTGTTTCTACATGAGGATAAAGCTCAATAAGAACCTTTTGAGCTTCTTTTTCAAGTTGTTTTTTTAAATCTTTAAACATAGAGAGAAGAGATAACAAAGCGTTATCAAGATAAGGAATATTGTTATCTTTTTGAGAATGTGTAAAATTTTTTAATTGAGTATCGAGTTTACGGATTAATTCGATTGAAGAATTATATTTTTTAAGTGTCTTTTGAGATTGATTAAACGTGGTTTTAAAATCATCCTCGTTTAATGTTTGGATGTACTTTGTGATACCTAAAGAATCAATGACATCATTTTTCTTACGTGAATTTAAGTGTTTTAAGTAGTGGTGCATTGTATACGGATTAATCATAATTTGAGAAAAATGATGTTCATGTAAAAGCTTTTGGAGTACGTGCATATAATTTGAGGTTGCCTCATACCCAAAGAAAAAAGAGGATTTTTTATAGGTATTTTTAAGATAATCAAAAAAACCTAAGACAGAAGATTCATTGTTAAAAATAGTCATGCTATCATACTTTGAACCATCAAAAGAAAAAGAAATATCTAAAGTATCTTTAGAAACATCAACACCTACAAAAACTTTACTCATAGTAAACCCCTTTTTTAAGTATAATGTGCACTTCTTTTTACTTGTAAACGTGCTCAAAGGCACTAGATTATTATTAAAAGTTAGTACACGCTTTCCCTTATCTTGCGTTAAAGGCTCAAAGACCTTAGTTTAAATACAGGGAAAACGCATATCGGAATAACGAGGGAATATTACAAGTTTAAATATTCTTTCGATAAAATGAGCCCTAAATCACAGTGAAAGAAGTTTTTAATGCGTGTTGATAAATTTTTAAACAGTGTAAATATTACGAAACGTCGAGCCGTCTCTGAAGATATGTGCAAGAATGGCGTTGTAAGCGTTAATGGTGTGGTTGTCAAGCCTGCTAAAGATGTTAAAGTTGGGGATATTATTACCATTGCCTATTTAGAAAAAAGTATGAAATACGAAGTCTTACAAATTCCTGCGACAAAAACGATTCCAAAAACACAACAAAATGATTATGTAAGGGAAATGCAATGACTTACCAAGAAGCTTATGCAAAGTTTGATGCACTTTTTGAAAATAAATTGAGTACAGAAGAAGCTGCTCAATTTTTGGTGGAGCTTTATGAACGAGGTGAGAGCTTTGAAGAAATTGCTGCTGCTGCAAATGTTATGAGAGAACACAGCGTAAAATTGGACATCCCCGAAAGTTTAAAAGCTGAAATTATAGATATTGTAGGAACAGGTGGAGACAAAAGTGGTACATTTAATATTTCGACTACAACATCCATTGTTTTAGCAAGCCTTGGCTGTAAGGTGGCGAAGCATGGTAGTGGTTCAGCAACGTCGCTTTCTGGTAGTGCAGATGTGCTTAAATCCCTAGGGCTCAATCTTACGTTAAGCCCAGAAAAACAAGTAAAAATGCTTGAAGAGTGTGGGTTTGTGTTTATGTTTGCGATGAACCATCATCCGTGTATGAAACACATTATGCCCATTCGAAGAAGCCTTTCCCATCGTACAATTTTCAATATGCTAGGGCCTCTAGCCAATCCTGCAGGAGCTCAAAAGCAGATGGTAGGTGTTTTTCACGTGGATTATATTGAGCGTTTTAGCAAGGCATTAAGAGCTTTAGGTACGACAAAGAGCATTGTCCTTAGCTCTCTTGATGGCTTAGATGAAGTGAGCATTTGTTCTCCTACTCGATACACCTTGATTGAAAATCAGACCATACATGAAGGAGAAATTGATCCACAAGTGTATGGTTTTAAACTAGCACCACTCGAAGCCATTAAAGGGGGAGAGAGTATTCAAAATGCTGAAATTACGCGTTCTATTTTACGAGGAGACGAAGAAGGTGCTAAGCATGATATTGTTCTACTCAATGGCGCATGTGCTTTGATGGTTGATGGTAAAGCTAGGGATATGCAAGAAGGTCTTGAGATGATGCAATATGCCATTGAGAGTAAAAAAGCATGGGATAAGCTTGGTGAAATTATCAAGCTCTCGTATCTTATATGAGTCCAAGATATGAAAAAGTGTGTGATTTAGCACACTTAGAGATGTTCGCAAAAGAGATAAAAGAAGCGTTAGGTTCATCAGGAGTCCTGCTTTTAAGAGGCACACTTGCAAGTGGTAAAACAGCTTTTGTAAAGGCTTTTGCAAAGGCTTTAGATATTCAAGAAGCCATATCTTCTCCTACATTTTCGATTTTACATGAATATGAAGGAAAACTATTTCACTATGATATTTATCAGTGCGGTACGGAAGGGTTTTTAAAAAGCGGTCTCATCGAAAAGTTAGATTTACCAGGCTATCACCTCATTGAATGGGGTAATGATGAATTTGAAAAACTCTTGCATCATTTTGGTATAGAATACAGTACAATTGACATTAGTCCCCATGATTTACAACGACATTATAAGGTTTACATGCATGCATACGCTTAAAGTTCAGCAATTAGAAAAAACAATCAAAAAGACACAAATTATTAAGGGCGTTTCCCTAGAAGTTCACAGCGGTGAAGTTGTAGGTCTTTTAGGTCCAAACGGTGCGGGTAAGACAACGATGTTTTACATGATTTGTGGACTTATTCCTCCTAGTTCAGGTGGCATTTATTTTGACAATCAAGATGTCACTCAAATTCCTTTACATGTAAGAGCAAAATTGGGTATTGGATATTTGCCTCAGGAATCAAGTATTTTTAAAGATTTAAGTGTCGAAGAGAATATTATGCTTGCTGCTGAGATTATTCATCCCGATAAAGAAGATGCTATGAAACGTGTGGAAGAACTGTTAAATCTTTTAAATATTGAACCTATTCGCAAGCGAAATGGTGTAAGTTTAAGTGGAGGGGAGAGAAGACGTTGTGAAATTGCTCGTTCATTGGTTTTACAACCTAAATTTTTACTCTTAGATGAGCCATTTGCAGGAGTTGACCCCATTGCTGTTGCTGATATTCAAAGTATTGTACAAGAACTGGCAAAACTAGGGATTGGCGTTTTAATTACAGACCATAATGTTCGTGAAACACTTGCCATTTGCGATAGAGCATATGTACTTAAAGATGGCGCATTGTTAGCAAGTGGCAGTAGCGAAGACGTTTCTCAAAACAAACTGGTAAAAACGTATTATCTTGGTGAAGATTTTCGATTTTAACCTATAAAGGGTAGGGGAGATGGATTTTGAAACTTAGGGTTTCTACTGTACAAACAAATAAACAAAAATTTTCTTCAACCCTTAGAGGTTGGTTGCCTATTTTGCAGTCAAATCTCGAAACATTAGCAGAAACGCTAGAGCCTTTTGTTCAAGAAAATCCTTTCATTGTGATTAAAGCAGGCGCTGAAATCCCTGAAAAAAAATTTGAAAAGAAAACTTTTTTTCAAGAAGCATCTAAGACATCAGTTTCTGATACCATTGAAGCTTTAACGTTGGATAAAAAGTCGCTCTTTCAAGTACTTTATGAACAAATAAATCCTCCACTCTTTCCCACAGAAAAATCACAATGTATTGCATATGCAATTATTGAGAATATTAATGCTGAGGGCTATTTTGAAGTCGAAGCCTTGGATGAAATTGCTCAGAAGTTACATGTAAAACGTGATGAGATTGAAAAAATAAGACAGCGCTTTGCTTATATTGAACCTTTAGGTGTTGGAGCGCTTGATCTTAAAGAAGCATTTTTATTTCAACTTCAAGACCTTGATTTAGAAGAAAGGCTCTATCAAACAGTAGAAAAGCTGATTGTTCATTTTGAAAATATTGAATCATTTGGGAAAGAGGCTTTGTTTCATGAAGCATTAAGTGTGATTAAGCGTTTTAAAAATCCACCAGCAATTGATTTTTTAGAAGATGAACGAGAAGTTGTTCCTGATATTTTTATTTACAATACCGATGGAGTTGTTGAAGTAAAATTAAATGATGCTTATTATCCTGAAGTCGTAATTGATACAGAAGGGTTGGATGAAACACATAGCTTTATTTCACAAAAAATAAAAGATGCTAAAGATTTGATTGATGCGTTAGAAATGCGTAAAGCCACCTTGTTTAAAATCGGCCTAATGATTGTAGAGTATCAATACGACTTTTTCTTTGGAAAAGCAATAAAACCAATGAAACTCAAAGATTTAGCGGATGATTTAGGACGTAATCCTTCTACGATTTCACGAGCCATTGCTGGTAAATATCTTTCATGTTCTCGTGGGGTAATTCCTTTGAAACAGTTTTTTGCAACAGCGCTTGAAGAAGACATCTCTAATAGTGCCATTAAAGAATATATGATAGAACTTGTTAAACAGGAAAATAAAGGAAAACCTCTTAGTGATATTAAACTACTTGAACTTATTGAGGGTAAATTTAATATTAAAATGGTGAGGCGAACCATTACAAAATATCGTCAACAGTTCAATATAGCAAGCTCTTCAGAACGAAAAAAACTCTATACGCTAACATGCTAGGCAATCTTTGCCTCAGAATGTTTAAAGTGCATTTTGAGCATTTCATAGGCATTTTGAACCTCTTGAAACTTCGCAACATACTTTACATGTAAATCTCCATCATAAAGTCCGCAACTATCTGGATGATATTTTTTTACAAGTAAAAGATAATTTTGTCTAATAATATCAAAAGAGTCTTCCACCTTACATCCTAAAACGCCAAAGTACTCTTCAAGAAGAGAAAAAAGTGCGTTATAACGGTTTCTTTTCACGCGTTTTGCCACAAAACTTTTTTTGTATGCTAAAAACTCTTCTTTAACATATGTAAACTCTACAAAACAACCAAATAACTCTTTTTGTTCAAAAAGTTTTTCCAAAAGTTTTACAGTTACATTAGAATTCGGATAAAGTGTAATAGTGCTATTTTTAGGACGAATTCGTACTAAATGATCTTTAAAATAGCTTTTAAGATACGATGCAAAGAGGGTATTATGAGAACCTAAATGAAAAACAACGGCATAATTATCTTCAATCGCAACACGAATATTCATCTTTTGTAAAACTTGGTTAGACTTTAAAAGTGCAATTTTGATACTTCTATCCAGTCCATTTTCAATGAGAGACGCATGCTCATGATTATTGGTTGTTCTTAGATAAATCTTGCTTAATAATTTTAAGAAATAACGACGTTGAACAATCTCATCATCTTCTTTAAAAATAATCATTTTCTCTTTACGTCCAATTTTCTTGCGAAAATTTTTATTGGCTATATTTTGCAAATAATAAAATGTCTTAGAGTCCTCTTGGATTGTGATAGCAAGCATATCATGCGTAATTGAAAGGTGCATCTCTTTCATCCTTTTAAGTCAGTTATTACTTAAAAGCAAAAAGAATTCCAACTTTTAAAAGTCTATCCCCAAATTGCATCTTCCTCTAATGAGGGATTGTTTTGTAAAATTTGATAAGGAGTATAGGAAGCTTTGTATTTTAGACTTTGACACTCTTGAACGTAATAACCTAAATAAATCCATTTCAAACCATACTCTTTACCTAAAAGAATTTGTTCGTAAATAGAGAGCCTTCCCAATGATAAAAAGGAAAAATCAGGATCATAATAAAAATAAATTGAAGAAAGACCGTTATCTAAAAAATCAATTAAATCAACACCAATAAGTTTTTCTCCATAAAAATAAAGTATTTCTTTTCCAAAATTATGTGCACCACTAACGTAAAGTTCATGATAGCTTTGGGGTTTGAGATAATAGTATTGCCAACCACGTTTCATCTCCATAAAACGATGATACTTGTCATAAAGTTCTAAATGTTCCGTGCTAATTGTAGGGGCTTGTATAACGTAACGCAGTCCTTCTGCTTTTTTGAAAGCACGTTTTGAAGAGCGAGAGAATTGATACTTCTCAACATCAATTCGTAAACTCAAACAAGCAGTACATCCATGACACTGCGGTCTTGAATAATAGTTACCAAAACGTCTCCAGCCCCTTTCTACTAATGCTTGGTTGAGTTCCATTGTTGCATTTTCAATATATTTATATTCCATACGTGTTTTACAGTTTTCAAGATAAGAACATTTTGTTTCTAAAGTTGAAAATTCTATTGTGCGAGAGGATAACAACATATCTTAATGTATCTTTTTAACTCCAGAATTTTGCATAAACTTCTCAAATTGCTCATGAAGTTTTTGCTCTTTTTCCATTTTTTGTGCTTCGATTATTTTTTCTTTATTGTCTTTTTCTTCTTGATTCATTTTGTCTTTTAGAGATTTTAAATCATCAAATAAATTTCCTTGCATTTTATGCCTTTACATGTAAAAATAAATAAGATCAGATTATAGCAAAAGAGAATATAAAAAGGCTTCTTTTAAGACTACTAATTTTTATGTTGTATAAATCAAGATATGTCAGACGAAGTGCTAAACTCGTCAGTTGAAAATGTAATTTAAGAGTTGCATTTTGATTTAAAACCTTATTATTTAATGTTCTCTTTAACAATAATACTATTTATTACTATTTTAAGGTTAAAGGGACTAGGATGATATCCCATTAGACAATCAGATATATTTGCGTAACTCAAAACGGGGGGCGTATTGAGCTGTAGAATTATCTGGATGGTAAAAAGTATTAAGTAAACGTTAATGTACTTTTTTCTAATTATGAATCTTGGTTTATTTATTACAGAAAGAATGAGTGATAATTTCAATTCAGATGAATTTGTAAAAAAGTATACCTACGATTCATTTACATGGAATCCTTTGAAAGTATGGAAAATGTTTTTTTGGAGATTAAAAACAGTTGAAGAATTAGCAAAAGATAAAATCAATAAAGAAAAAGAAGATGAATACAAGAGAAATAAGGAAAAAGCGAAACTTCAAAAAGAACAAGAGCTAGAAGATGCCGTTAATGCGAGAGTTGAAGAGCTAAAAGCGAAGAATAACCAGTAATGAAAACAACGCAATGCCCTTTGTGCGGAAAAAAAATTGTTTATTCAAGAGACGATCAATATTTACATTGTGAAGATTTAGGTTGCAAATATATCATTGCTAATCTATGTGTAGCTTGTCGCAAGGGTAAGTATATTCATAAAATTGCATCCCATGGAATTTACAAAGAAATTCCATTTTTTCAGTGCAATCAATGCAACAATATTTTAGATTTGCAAGCATTAGCACCAACAGATCGTATGAAAAAAGCACTTAAAGAATCATAGAAGAGGGCAGGAAAGTCATTTGATTTAATTAAAGCGTTAAAAGCTAATTTTAAATCATAAAGTGCGTTGATAAGCCTCTTCATAAACTTTAAGCTTATCTCGCTCGCCAATGGCTATAACATAGATTTCAATAAATCCATTGTCATTGATTTTGTAAACGATTCTGTATTTTTTGTTAAAAACATAAATCTTTCTAAAGCCTTGAAGATCGATTCCTAAATCAGGTCTATCTTCCAACACTTGACCAAAATAAGGATTTGACTCTAATGTACGAAGATAGCCTTTTACTTCTTTGTAAGCTTCATCTTCTACGATATCCGTCAAATCTTGATAGACATTAGGATGTAATTTGACACGATATCCCATTTAATGAGCCACTTTTGCTTTTCGCACAGCATCTGTCTTTGCTAGCATATCATCAAGATTGACATAGCTATCCATTGGAGTATCTTTACGGCTTTGGATAGTTTGATTGATTTCCATCAGCTCTGCTTGATCAGCAATGGACTTTAAACGCAAATATTCGTTAAGATCAATAATAGCGACTTCTGCCTCATTATTTTTTAGAACAATAATTTTTTCAAGTGTTTTGTTTTTGATTTGATCGATTAACTGTCCCAAACATCTTGAAACTTTTGTAAGAGATAGTAATTCATCGGTCGAAACAGTAAATTTATGAGAGAGCATTGTTACTCCTTTTATACATTTAGCGTTATGTTACAATAATTTTACATTAAATTCACTGATAAATAATTGTATCATAAAAATGATTATAAAAAAGTATTGAATATAAATATTCTAAAACCGTACCCTATAGCGTACCCTAGTGATTTGAAACAAGAAATTTTTTGAGAGAAGAAAGCTTTTGAAAGTTCGATTTAAAGGGGATGGTACCTGAGGCCGAACTCATATTACTATAAAAAGTGCCTATTTTTAGGGATTTTTATATTTTAAACTTAAAAAGTACTGTCAAAAGTACTGTCAAACTACTTCAATGTTTTGCTTTAAATTTTTGGAATATATAATAGTCTCTTTTTTAAGCGTTCTATATATAATGTTATCAAAAAATCTTTCCCTTCATCAGATAAAAATGATTTTCCAATCAATGATTTCACAGGTTCAACAGAAGTTTCACAAAGTGCAATGATTTTTTCAAAACGAATTGATGGAAGATGTATCAGATTAGCAAAATGCTCAAAATCTTTATAGGTATAAAATCCAACTGCATTGAATGTCGTTGTAGAGTCATCAGTTAATACCAAACCTGTATCAGAATTTTCATTTTTAATATGATAGCGTGTATTGAGTACATCGTAATTAGGAGTTAATTGATAATCGCTTTTAGCTGGAACTCTGAATATTGAAAAATTTTTTAAATGAGCATCAGCATTACCAATTAAATAATTAAGAATAATTCGTTTGAAAAACTCCTCTAATGCTGGCATATATGCGGGAAGTATTTCTCGAATTTTATTTGCACAATCTAAATAACTACGAGCATTATATTTGTAATCTTTTCCACTATTTGCTGGAGTGACATTCATAATGGCTGCAAAATCTTCTTGATCGTATTTGATAGTTTCATTTACATAATCAAATCGCTTTGTCAAATATGCTAGTTCACCGTCACTAAAACGGATTAGTCCACATTCTGCTGTATTTATTTTAAAAATATCTTTTGAAATACGCATACACACATGCTCATTAGCGCTAATATCTGCAAGTCTATCAACACCGCTTTGAGATATGTTTGGAATAGGCTTTAAGATATATTTTCCTTGAACAGTAGTTGGTACTAAAGTATCTTTTTCAAAACGTAATGATAATTTATCCTGTACGCCAGAAATTGACATTCTACCAGCCATTTCAGAGCGTTCTTTATAAAAACCTACTTTATCAAAGGCTAAAGGCTTAGGTGAGATTCCGTTAAATAAAAGCCTTGTACATTTTGTACAGTAACTATTTTTCACTGTTTTATCTTCTAAACATCCTAAGCAAATCATACAAGAGACTCCTTAATAGTGATCGAACCAATCGTATCATTTTGAGTTGTTTTCAATAGGCGAGAAAAATCATCATCTATATCTATTCTTAATTCTTTACACTGCAACTCTTTTAAAGAACCTTCCGCTAAAAATTGATAAAAAAATGCAAATAAATCATTTGAAATAAAAGGCTCAACTTGCAGAGGTAAAGTCACGCTAATAGCCTGAGCAGTTGGGTATTCTAAATATTCTCTAGAATATTGAAAAGAATAGATATTGTTATCATCACGTTCAATGATTCCAACATATAATCCATTGCGATAGACTTCTCCACGTTGCATTTATTTACCTTTTTTTAACATCAATTGTTAGATCAAGGCCTAAGACATTTAAAATTTTTTCTAAAGTCTCAAGAGTTACATTTGCTTTCCCATTCTCAATTTTAGAGATTAAAGATGGAGATACTTTACTATAATCAGAAAGCATTAAAATATCCAAATTGAGTTCTTTTCGCTTTGTAACAATTGCTTGTCCAATACGTTTTTTAAGACTAGCTAATAAAGGATTATTTATCCCATCCATACAAATTCCTTAAATTTAACAATATATTGTAATAATATCAAAAAATAGAGCAAAATAACTTATTTTGAGCTTAAAATTTATAATATATGAAAAATAATTTTTTAATTATCTAAAATTTAAGTCATAAAATAAAGTAAAATTCGGTACTCTTTAGTGAAAGCTTAAGTATATTATACAAATAATTATATATAAAATAATATATAAATTTACAATATACTTACATCAAGCCTGAAAAATCACTATGATACTTTATGGTTTTTTCCCCAAAGAGAAGGATCTTCAAGGTAGTTTTGTAAATCACTTTTTTTCCACCTCGGACTACGTGAGCCAAGATAAATAGGAGAGGGTGCTTTACCAGCTTTTACGAGAGCTCTCCATGAGCCTTGCTTTTTATCCACAATTTTTAATACGGTTTCTAGTCTGTATAGTTCTTCCATTCGTAAATTCCTTTTTATAATTTGATATTTTTCAAGATACATTTTTTTGATTATTTTGGATTATTGCTTGTTCAAAAACTTTAAGTCTGATAGTATAAAGGTAATCCCAGATTTCGAAACTCTCATTATGATTTAAAAGTTTATCGGTATGCAAATTGAATATATACCCATTTTTTAAACAAAAGCCTTTATGTTCAGTTGAATACCCTAACTTCCCAGGTATACTGAATTTAAAGTTTGGACAAAATTCAATTAAATATTTTTTGAAACTTTGAAAATCAACTCTCTCTAGAGAGAGATATTTATTATCAATATTTTTATTGTATTTATTATTATACATGTGATTGGATGAACCATTATTGGATGAACCATTATTGGATGAACCATTATTGGATGAACCATTATTGGATGAACCATTATTGGATGAACCATTATTGGATTTTCTAGGAGTGGTCAATAAATGCCTATAATTAAGCGTATAAATTTCAATAACGCGGTATTCTTGCAGGATTTTATTTATATATTCTTCGCTAATGCCTTGCGAATCAAATAACCAGACAACTTCAAAAGTACCACCATTTTTTCTACTTTTAAATCGGCATAGGTAATATGGTTCAAGTTCAGCTAGAGCAGTAGATAATGAAGTTTTTTTATCTCCAAGACTTTTTGATAATAATGCTTTTTCAGTAATCGCATAATCGTTCGAATAACTTTCTAAAAGTGCTCCTAGCCCTTTAGATTTGAGACTAATAGAAGTATCATGTAGCATTTTTTTATGCACTTGTGCGTAGCCGTTTTCTTTTTTATGTAGTTTTACACGCATTATTCTACCTTTAATTATAAATCTTGAAGAATTTCTTCGGTTTCAAAAAAATCAAGCACTTGTTGTAGAACATCTTTTTTTCGAGTTTTTCGAAATTCTATTGCAGCTCCTATTTGATCAATTTGAGCTTTTCTTAATTTCATTATTTGCAAATTTTTTTCTTGATTTAAGAATTGTGCTTTTAAAGCTAAACTAATTCGATTATTTTTAGTTTTCATAGAAAACCCTAATTTTTTCCAATAATTCCATGCCTTACTTGCTACTAGACATGCAATCTCAATATGGTTGTAATTGGTTGCTGCATTTTTAATTTTGATCGCTCTACTATTTTTTCTTTTATCACTTTCTTTAAGTGAGGATAATATTAATTCTTGCAGTTCATTTAGGCAAGATTCTCGGTCAACATGTGAAGCATTATGTGGGTTTGCAATATAATGTTTTCCTTGACTCATTTCTTCTATAAGGCTAGAAAATTCAAAAAAATCACTAATTTCTGATAGCGTAAATAAAATAAAATATTTGTCATTTTTGTTTTTATTTATGCTACAATATTCAATATTGTTTGACATTATGCTTCTTTAATTAATATTAATTAACATTTGTTTATTTTTAAAACTATATCTAAACAAATGTTAATTAAACCTTAGCTTGGAGGATTTATTTGGAATCTATTATTGTGAGGGTTGAGTTCATAAGAAACTTTTATAAGCTTACAAAAAAAGATTTTTGTAAGCTTATAAAAATTACTGAACCTGCCTATCAAAACTACTTACAAAAAAAAAGAGATTTGCCATTAGTTATCATTTATAATCTCTCTATTCATTATCATATTTCAACTGATTGGTTAATCCGTGGAATTGAGCCAATGTATTCACTTATAAATGCTGATAAACTAATGTTTGATGAGCATGACACTATTTTTGAGACCTTAACATCAGATGAAATTGCTCAATCTCTTTATTTTGCATATATGGAAAAATGTATATTACCTATTTTTAAAAACATTGGAGAAGAACGACCCTTATGGCGTAAAATTTTTAATGGTCATCGTGACCGTATAGGATCAATCCTTTACTTGCTCTTGTCTTTAAAAGATATTAATACTTCTTCTACAATAACTATTGAAAACGCAAAAAAATTATTAGTTGATGCTATTAACAAACATATTGTTACTTGGTTTGATCATCTTAAGTTTATCTATTTGACAAAAGATGAAACGTTAAATGCAATTGAAAAATTAGATGATCTAGGTTGCTATATTATTTTAAAAAATTCACAAATGATTTATGAGGTTTTATCCCCATTTTTAACAAAAATGCACCACAAAGCTATTCAAAAGTAAATTTATAATCAAAATAAATTGAGACTTATAAAGCCTAGTTGCCTTAAATAACCGCCATAGCCTAAAGTTTAAGAAATAAATTCTTAAACTTTAGGCTTAATAGAACAAGTTTACCCCAAATAATGCTCACTAATATCAGCCCTCTCATGCTTCATAGCCCAACTAACATCTTGCAATGCTTGATAATATGACAATCCTCCAATAACTTGAATTTTGAAAAATCTTTCTTGTGCATAGTTCCATCTGAGTCCATGTGTTGCATTGTATTTTTGACCAGTGCTCTTAGCTGCTTTTTTAAGGGCTTTTCGATATTCGTTTGGATCAATAATAAATTTGGAGTGTTTTAAAAGATGCGCTTTTAAAGATTGATACGTTTCAATACTAACCAGTAGTATTCCTGGTTTTCCTCCTTTTTCTGCATCAAAGAGTCTTCCTTTTTGTATGCCTTCGTAGACATCGTACTCATAGCCTTGCAGTTGGTTAATACTAGAATAGGTATCATCAATTTTTCGATACTCAATGATATCGCTTAATTTGTTGTCTTTTAGTTTATGCGTTTTTACTTCCATGAATTCATCGATACGCGTTACACCTTCCAGCCTTGAACCTGATTCATACTGAATCGTTGCTGCAAGTTTGAGTGCTGGATCTTCAATAGCATCAATGAGTGCCCTTGGGTTTTCATAAGCACGTGTAAAATTAGGATCATCGCTGGTTTCTATCACTAGCTGGTGTGCCCTTGCATCATTAAGGATAGATTGGCGAATACTAAAGTCATACGCATAGTCTGTTTTGAAAGCATATGTTGCTTCCTTTTCAGAAAAGACTTGATGAAGCATCTTTAGTGCACATTCAAGCTTTCCGATTGCACTGCTAATAGTTTCCAAATACTGCTCAGATACTCCTTGAAAGACCTTTTGAAACATAAAGTGTGTGATATGCTCAGGAGTGAGCTTTTGAAGGTTTTTCAGACCAAAATGTTCTTGTGCATCATTTCCCAACTGATTCCATATTTCTCTGTAAGTCTTTAGTGTTCTAGCGTTGGCAATTAAACCTGTTTGTTTTTGAAAAGACTTAGACAATCCTGGATGAAAGAGAACTTTTACAAGTTCTCCCGTTTGAAATTCGATAGTTCCTCTCATGTTTAGACCTTTGGTGTTTGTAGTTTAAAGGGTTTTTGGCTGTATGAGCACTCAACACTCTCATTGAGTGCTTCTTCAAGAATTTCACCACGACTCAAATAATGATGAAGCAATCTTGCGAAAATGCGACATTCTACTTTTTCAAGAGTTTCTGCTAAGACAAAGTTTTTGACCTCTTCGTCTAATACTTCAATGCAAAGACGTGTTGACTTTTCGGAATGCAAATAGAGTTTTACGCCATAGATCTTTTGATGGTCTAGGATGATATAACTCTTTTGTGGGGTAAGTTGTGAATGAACAAAGCCAAGAAGGATTTCATGAAAATGAAGAATAAAGATTCGGCTTACCAAAGGAATGGTTCTCCAATACAGACCTTCTATGTAATAATAGGGATGACTTTTCTCAAGCACATACCCGCTTTCTATTTTTCCATTTCTTCCAGAACTGGTTGGAACAATTCTATTTTCTGGGATAGTGATTTTCTCAGTAGCAAGATAAAACTCTTGCACCAAAGGGATGACATGTAAACTCATAGGAACTCCTTGTGTAATTTGATTTGATGTATAAGGTAAAGACCTTATATGTACTATTCGTTTTTAAATTTACCAATACTAAATAATGGTGTTGGCTTGTTTTTGTGCTTCTTTTAAATCATGAATCTTTTGCTTGATAGCAGGATACAATCTGGCTATGAGGGTGTGATCTACTTTAAGCGAGTGATTCTGTGCTAGGAAAGTTTTCACTTTTTTATAGCTGAAATGCTCCTCCTCAATCAAGCGATAGACTAAAGGAGCATAGTGATTTAAGAGTTTGGATGATTTGGTAATCTTTTTCTTTTTTTCTGCTGCTTGGACCATTGTTACTTGCATGTTAAATTTCTCCTCGAGTGATTTTGAGTCTTTTGAATGCTTTTTTGCAGAAGTAATATTTAGAATATTTTGATGTACTTCAAGAGAAAAAAGCAGTGCTTTGAGTAAAAGCTCTGCGCGATTTTGCTTCGATTCATTACGCGATTTTAGAACGTAATAACGCTCAAAACTCTTTTCCAATATGTCACATTGCAGCACATCAGGCATCTTTGAAAACTTTTGTAACAATTGCTCTTTTGATAACAACTTCATACTAGCCTCCTGAGAATAATGAGATACTACTATTCGTTTTTGTTTGGATTGAAAATGAAAAACGTTGAAAAAAGCATTGAATTTAGATGTTGAATGAGATGAAGGTAATTTTCATGGATTGTTTTTTAGAAGAATGTATTTTAGGGGTTTTTCGTGATAAAAGTTTTTCTTTGAACGATATACCAAAACGGGTGAAAAGCCAAGAGAGGGTATTTTTTAGTGCTATACTTTCATATCTTCTTATTTTACTATTCTTGTTATATAGCCAAAGAGCTATTCGGTGTTATGCGCAAAGCATTCGCCACTTTTTTTATGCATGTAAAATGCATAAAAGCGCCCACCTTCGCATAAAGGTAGATAGTGAAACAAAGTCACTATCAAAGCACGATGCAATGCTAAAAAAGTGCAGATTATATTCAACAAGTTACTTGGTCGCTACAGCCAGAGAGTGTAGTCAATATATCTTAAGGAGAATTATCGTTATTTATGATTTTTAAGCACTGATTCCAAAATTTCGCCAACTCTATCTTTTGTTGCTTGATGCACAGTATAGGAATCTCCTATTACCCATTTGTCAATTTCAATTCTATCAAATAGAAGTTTTCCTTTTTTATGAAAATGAATACCTTCAACAAACTCTTCATCTCTTAATTTATAAATATGGTCTGTGGAATACCCTAAATATTTTCCAACTTCTTTGACATTCATCCAGCGTTTTGTTTCAAAGTTAGCCAAGTTTTTTTCAATCCATTTGAGTTTTTCTAAAATCTCTGGCAAAAGTGATAAGTGTTCTAATGCTATATCCATTTGACAATCCTTGAGTGAAATAATAAAATTATATTTCAAAATACAAAAGACCACGCAAGAGTCTTTTGTAACTCTATCAATGAAGGAAAGTGCATCCAAGTTTTCCTTCATTTTTTACATTTTTTTATTGAGTCTTTTATTCAATATGTATCCATAACCTAACTATTTAGACTAGCGTTAAGTTGATAAAATTTAGTTATTGCAATATCTGATATGTACTTTTATAAAATTTGTGAGTGTTTAAAAACCTATGTTAGACGCCGGTAGTTTCTAAAATCTTTGTAGTTTGAAGTTTTGGTACTACCTGCACTTCTATTGACTACCTTTAAATTTTAGTGTCAAGCTTTATATTAGAGACAAACTTAAATCTTCATGTTTACTAAAGTGCAAAAAAATAAGCCTTTAAAAAAATTTTATATGTATAGAATGGTACTTCATCTTACAAGTAGTGTATTAATAGATTGTCCATTTAAAAGTTCTCTTAATAAAGATGGTAGCAAGTATATAATTTTTTTCTTTATGATAAAACTTTTCTCAGTCTTTCAAAAACCCTAACCATCGCCAAAGTATCTAGCTCGCAATACTTTAACAACTGCTCTCTTACTACATTCTGCTCTTCAAAACTCTTTAAATGTAAAGATGCAAAAGCGTTCATAGCATCCCCACCATTTTGAATGCCAACTAAGCTTTTATACGCTAATTCCATCTCAGGCACAAGTGCAGGAAGAACGTATTTGATAGAGTAACTGCCTTGCATACTTGGGGTAACATAATGTCCTTTTTGGAAAGGAATCATCAAATCTTTGATGTTGTCGTGTAGGTGCATAAGTCTTACATGTAAGTCTGGAAACAACTGTGCAAGTGAGGCGATGACACCCTTTTCAAAGCTCATATTGTATGTCAAAATGTTTACATGTAAAGGTATGTGTTCAACCAGTTTTTCAGCCAACGCACGCCTTGGGTCAACTCCTGCCTCTGCTAAAAATGCTTTATGCTCCAAAGTACCATCTTCGTGTTCTACATGTAAAGAGTATTGAAACGGTATTTGTTTGTAAGGACTGACACCGCTCCACAAAGGCACGGCTTGTTGAAAGGTCTCAAAGTCAAGATGATAGATGGGATAGGCAAGTGTTTCTAAAAACTCAGAAATAGCGTCATGGTCGATGAAGGTGTGTTGCTTTTTCCAGTTATCGACCTTTTGCCATTGGATGGGTGTCATGGCAAAGTCTTCGGGTATATCTTCGATAGCCACGATATTTTTGGCATAAAGCTCTTGTTGTTTTTTACTGCCAAGATTGAAGATGTTAAAGATGCTGTACTCTGGGATATTTCGCTGAACTTTCCAACAATACGCCTTTGCATCACACTCATACGGGTCATTGCACTGTTTCCCGATGTCAATGTTTGGTTCATGGATTTTATCGTCCAGATACGCCTCAAACGCTTCAAGTCTTTCAGGTATAGAGCTTTGCAAATCTCGCACTTCACCTGTGACATCTACCATTAAAAAAAGCTTTTCAAGCTCCAACGCTTCTTCTCGCACATAACCTGAGTTGATATGCACCACATGACACGCATGAACCTTAAAGCCAAGAGCTTCTAAAACATACAGCTGAATGGAAACATCATGCAGATAGATAGGCTTCACATCGGTGGAACTCTTCACTTCATACAGCTCTAAGCCAAGAGGCGTTTGGCGCAAGATGTCCACCATCACCACGATGTCATCATGTATAAACGTTGCCTCGTAGATGTTTTCCACACCTTCATCAAGATACGCTTGGGTCAGCCTCGCCATACTTTTAAAATCGTGTGCATCAAAAGGTATCTCACGCCCATCAGGGAATAATTCACAAGCCAAATTCCCCACGATGTTACCCACCTCAAACCGTGCTTTGGCACTGGCATTGGGTGGAGTTAAAACCTCTGGCTTGTACTTTTTCAGCCAGAGGGATTTTGGGCATTGAATGGCTCGGGTGTAGAGGGATTTTGAGAGGGTCATTTAATCTTCATTTCCCTAATATGAATTTAACATCATCTTTTATACTACACTCTTTTTCTCTCGAATAGTTAACAAGATTGTAAAAGTATGCTAATTCAAAAGTTATTTTTTTTTCATACAAGAGATACTCTTTGAAATTAAATTTCTCATATACTTGAAAAATAAAACTTTGTTCATTAGCATCATTGTAAATATGATTCTTAAAAACGGTGATAATGTTTGGAGGAAATTTTTCTGTTAAGTAGTCATTTTTCAATAATATTTGTTTTTCCTCACTAAGTGTAAAAAATTTTGATTTATTTACTACATCCTTACATTCTTTCTTGATAAATTGCCGTTGAATCGATTTTTGATGTGATAAATATAAAATTAAATATGGTAAATTTCCTATTGTTAAGCCTTTGTAATAATACCCTTGGCTGTTATCAAATTCTTGAACATAGTTTAAAAATAATTTAGGAGATATTTCAATGCTCAAAGCTTTCGAGATGAAATATTTTATTTTACAGGCATTGTCAATTATTGCATTTTTTATTTTTTCTGCGAACTCTGCATTAGTATGCTTTTCTCCGCTTCCAAAACTTACTCTATTCTTTTTACGCAATGGACAAGTTTCATATTTAGCTTGATCAAAAACACCAAAAGGATTTCCAACACCCGCGTGTTTACCATATATTTTAATTGGTGTACCATTCTTCTCTTGAGTGACAAATATATTAACTAAGACAATAGGATTATTACATTCTGGACAATATGCATAATATTGATTTTCTCTTCTATTATTTAGTTTTATATATTTTTTATCCTTATTTGTTACATCTTCAAAATTCTTTCTATTTATTTTATATATTTTAGCTATTCCCTTTTCAAATTTACAAATATCCATATTTATCCTTTCCTGATATTATATTTTTGTTCACGTTTTTTAAATGCTATTTCGCCACCTTCTAAAAGTTCACAAACATGCTCTCTAATGCCTTGCGATTTTAATACTGATGTACCTACACTTTGATTTTTAAAAGTATTTTCCAACGCCCCGTTAATATAGTCAAATCTTACTTGCCCCTCTTCTCGTCCATTTTGATTTGCAACAATTATATTTTCAGAATCAGTAGACACTACTAAATTTGAATTATGTGAAACCATGATAATTTGTCTATCAATTTTTTTATTTTTTATAAAGTCATTCAACGTATTATAAACTGTTCTATTGTCAAGATTATCCTCTGGTTGATCTATCAAAATAGGTGTTTTTGTTGAGCTGATTTCTAAAAATAATTGAAATAAAATAATGCCTTTCTTTCCTGGAGACATGCCTTCCAATCTATCATAACCTTGTTTTAAATCATAGGTGACTTTAAAATAATCATCAAATAAGTAAGTAACCATTTCTTTTAGAGTTTTAGATTGATTAAAAGAAAGAGTCCCTTCAAATAACTTTAGTAAAATACCATTAATTTTTTCAATATGAGTTTCTGAATCGTACAAAAATTCATTTTTATTATTGTAAATAGTGGCATTGAAAAGTTTATCTAAAGTCTGATTTTTGGTTATGAAAAATGAAAAATTTGAATAAAATTTTTCTGTATCAAATTTTATTTCAGTAATTAGCTCCAAATCTTTACCTATTAATTTATAAGGTTCATTCAATTCTATTATTTTGTTATAAGAGTCAAAAAGCTCATCATATTTAGAAATAAAAACTTCTAAATTTAACTTTGATTTTTGTGACAAAATTTCCATTTCTTTTTGTGAAATTTTCTTTAATTTTTCTTCTTCATCAGCTAATTTTTTTTGAGTATCTAAAAATTTCTTTTTATCGTTAAATTTTTCATTATATGGTTCTAACAATAATTTTAATTTATCAATCTTTTCATTTATTTGTAAAATATTTGTGCTTAAAGTTTCTGTATCAAAAGGGTTGGCTGATTTAAAACTATCTATTGTAGAAATTAATTGTTTAGACAAATTAATTTTAATGTTTTCAAGAAGAATTTTATTTTCTAGCGTAGTTATCACGTTAGCAAATTCTTCGTTAATAAAATTATTGACTCGCAGATTTAAATTTTCAAAAACTTTTTTAGTCCCTTCAAAGAGTACTATATCATTATTCAGAGTAGTTCTCTTTTTCTCTTCCTCTAATATTAAATCATTTATTTTTTTGATTTCCAATTCATCTTCAGGCGTTAAATTAGATTTGGATTTTAATTGTTGCAATTCCGCATTAAACATAATAATAGTAGCTTCAATAGCTTTTTTATCCCCCAAAAGACTTAATTCACTTTCTAATCTTTTTAATTCTTTTTCATTGTCAAAATATTTATCTATTTCATTGCTCAAGGTTTGATTTTTTTCTAAAATTTTTGATCGCAACTCATGTAACTCAATGGTATATCCTAGTTTTTTATGCAGCAATTCATCAATTGTTTGTTTAAATGTAATATTCTTCTCTTTATCTTCAGCAATATTATTTAGATGCATTTGAGGGATATAATCAATATGACGTTTATTGTCATTACTTGACAATTTAGATATTTGCCCATCTTCCCATTCTACCTCACAGTCAATCCCTTCTAAATTATCATATACTACAAAATTCTTATATTTCTTAATTTCTTCAAATTTTTCTGGAGATAAAACAGTTTTTGCCAGAAGAAATAATAATAAAGATTTTCCTGATGACTTTCCACCTATTATAGAATTTAAGTTACTACTAAATCCTATTTTTTCAGTGGTAAAAACATTTTTAGCATCGATAATTTTAATACTTTTGATAACTTCATAGGCAGTCTTTATTTCAGGTTTTTCCTCTTGAATTTTTACACGTTCTGGCTCATAAATAATTTGTTTAAGTCCTTCAAAAGTTGGTTCTGCTTTAATCCAACAATTTTGCTTTAATGTATAATTTTTAATATCATGATTATCGGAACAGATAATCATAGGGATTACTTTATTTATTGATGGAAAAACAAATTTTTTATATCCATCTTGATCAAATTCTTTTCCTAATTCGTAAATGTCAATTGCATGTGCAATATCAGTTTTCTGTGCTTCCCCGTGTGGTAGGGAATGAGTAATGTTTTCTACACTGTTTGTTTTATCCCCAGCATGAATTGTAATAATTCCTCCAAGCTCTTTTACCAAATTAATAGTATCAAGCAAATCACAATAAACTTCGTTAACCTTTTTCCCAGCACCTTCTATTTTAGAAATTGCTGTTTTACTTTCTATTTGTTTCCAAATAAAATCAATTTTACATTTTTCATTTTCAGGAAAAATTGCGATAAAATGGATAGGATCTTTGCCCTTAGCATCAGATAAAAATTCAATACCTGGCAATATTGTAATTCTTCCATCAGCAAGTCTAACCAATTCTTTTATACGGTTAATATCTATTATATGGTGATCCGTAATAGCTACTACTGAAATTCCATTTTCTATGAGTTTATCGATAATTTGTTCATTTGTTTGGCTTTTATCTTTATAATCATAAGATGATGGGGTATGAAAATGTAAATCCCATTTTCTCCATTCTGAGCCTCTATTAAAATCTAACATGAGAATCCTCCAATTTCTTTTTTCTCATAACTCCACAACTCGCTCAAACATCTCCTTAATCTCTGTCTCATGAGAAATCAAAAATATCTGCCGATAAGATTCACTTATTCTATGAAACGCTTCCATAATGCGGATGCATCGTTCCTCATCTTGACTTCCAAAGACTTCATCGAAAGCTAAAAATCCGATGTTTCCTCCACCACTGAGCTCTCCTAGTGTTTTGGAGATGGCGATGCGAAGGACTAAGTTGGCTAGGTCTATCTCGCCGCCGCTGAAGCGCTCTATGGGGTATTTAATGCCGTTGTCATAGATGAAGAAGTCAAACTCTGGGCTGACTTCTATGTGCTGATACTTACCTCTGGTAATGCGTACAAACATTTCACTGGCTACCTCACCGATGCGTGGTGCAACTCTAGCGTTGATGTGTGTTTTAAACTCAGCCATAATCTCTTTGAGTTTTACATAATCACTTTGGTCTTTCTCTTTGGCTTTGAGTGCCTCTCGTAGTTTGGTATCGCGCTCGATCTCTTTTTTGAGTGCTTCGATGTCACGAATGATATTGGACTGCTCAAGAGTTGTTTTATGCACAAGATCAGTATGTGCTTCTTTTTGTTTTTCAATACGTGTAGTTTCTTCTATAGCTTTGGTGTGTATTTCTTCTTTGTAAGTATCTGCACTGAGAAGTTTTTGATACTCTTTAAGCTGTGCTTGGTCAGTTTCTAATTGCTTTTGAAGTGCGCTCAAGGAAGTTGTTTTTGAAGGTATAGTGGCGATAAGTGCTTCAAGCTTGAGCAGTTCATCGACTTGAGCTTTGAGGGTTTTATGCTCTGCTTTTAGTTGCTCATGAGCTTTTTCATCATAAGTGATAGTGCCTAAAGCTTCTAGGGCTTGCTTATTTGCTTTACCTCTGGTTTCTACTTCACTAAAAAGCGTTTGTGCTTTGGCAAGGTCTTGAGTTTTACTCGTAAGTAAGGTTATTTGTGTGTTGGTTGCGTTATAAATCTGCTCTGCTTCTTGAACAATTTTCTGCTGTGCTTTGTGTGCTTCTACTTTTACATGTAAAGATTTTGTGGCTTCGTCTATCTGTTTGGAGATGACCTCGTTTATCTCTTTGGTTAAAGAGGAGAGGACATTGTCGTATTGGTCTAGTAGTGGTCTGGTGCATACAGGACATGCAGAATCTCGACCGAGTTTTGTGATGCCATCAACTTTTTCTTTGGTTTCGGCTATCTTCGCATTTTGGGTTGCGATATGGGTTTTAATCACATTCATTGCCTCTTCAATACTTTGTAATGTTGCTTTTTGTTGCGCAAGCATTGTGTACTGTTCAGCGAACTGTTTTTTGAGCGTTTCAAGAGGTTCTATCTCTTTGGAAAGTGTTGCAACTTCAGCTTTACGATTGGTAAATTCAATGCGTAGTTGTACTTGTTCTTTTTCTAAGGCATCTTTTTTAAAGTATGCTGTTCTAAGGTTGTCTTGTTCATTGAGAGATTTATCCAGTGCAATCAATTTGGCTTTGAGTGGAAGCTCTTTTTCATAGGCGGTTTTCTTTACATGTAAGGCTTTGAGTTCTTCATCAAGATTTTTAAGTTGTTGTTGATGAATGGCAATACCTTGCTCTGCTTTAGTCACAGTTTGAGCTTTTTGCGTTTTGGCTTCTTTGGCTTTTTGTTGAAGCTCAACGGCAGTTTTTGCACTCTCATGGATAAGTTTTATTTTTTGAGTTTCAGCTTCAAAGGTTTTCAGTTGTGCTACTAAAGTTTTAAGTGTTTCCTCTTTTGAAACTTGCTCTACATGTAAAGCTTTAAGCGCCTCTTCGCTCATAAGTTGAGTTGCGTCATTTTTGATGTCACGGTTAAGATCTCGCAATACTTCACGGATCATAGTTTCAATCTTATCGATCTTCTCCAGTCCCAAAAGACGTCGCATCATGGTTTTACGAACATCATTTGTCATAGAACTTAAAGCAGTAAGTTCTTTTTGAGAAGCAAAAACAGTGTGCAAGAAAGCTTCTTTGCCCATGCCAAGTAGTTTATTGATAGCGATGGTGACTTCTTTCGCTCCTGTTGTAGTTGTTTCTTCACCGCATTTTAATGTGGCGTATGCAGTCATCACACGGCCTCTAAACTCACGGATGATGGTGTACTCTTTTTCGTTGATGTTAAAGCAAAGTTCTACTTTGACATTACCTTCAGTACCTGAGGTTTTCAAGAGTTCTTTATTTTTATACTCACCATACAAGGCGAAAAAGACCGCTTCAAAGATAGTCGACTTTCCACTGCCATTACGTCCTAAGATACCACAAAGTCCTTCTTCAAAAGTCATCTCGAACGAGGCGTAACGCTTGAAGTTTTGAAGGATAAGTGTTTTAAGCGTCATCGTTTACCTCGTCGTACTGTGCAAATAGCTCAGTGACTTTAGCATTGAGGCGTTCAAACTCATTTTCATCACCACTTTGCTCTTTGAGAAAAGAGCTAAAATACTCTTGCAAAGATGCTGCATTGACAGACTCTGCACTCATAGAGCTTTGAGTTTGGGCAAATTTGCGTTGTATCTGGACACTTAGCGCTTCAGGGAAGATAGCTTCTATATCACCATTGGCGATGTCGATAGACTGTGTAATGGTAAGATTTTCAAGAGTGATGTAAAGAAGTGCTCCTTTGGTAGCATCGGCATATTTTTCAAGCTGGAAAATGATATCTTTGGTTGCATCAATATTGAGTCGATAACTTGGCCTTAATGCGATAGATTGAAAGTTTACATGTAAGGTTTTATCAAGCTCAACACATACATAGCCTTTATCAACACGAATATCATTGCTACTGGTACGCTCAGTTGATCCTGCATAGTAAACATTGGGGTGTTTGCCAACTTTGCCAAAGCCATGCCAATGCCCTAAGGCGACATAATCCATTTTAGAAAATAGTGATTCTTTATCGTGAGGATAAACACGCTCGCCGTACTCTTCCATAATGTACTTTTGCCCAACAGAGCAGTGCAGCATCATAATGTTTCGCTTACCTTCAACCAAGGAGTTTTCACAAAGCTCTATAGCTTTAAAATTTTCCATTTCATCGTTAATGTGAGGAATACAATGAAAAGCAACATCCTCAAACTCCACCTTTTCATAGGCTTCTTCAAATACTGGATAGACATGGTCTAGTGTACGAAGAGCTAAAAGTATAGGTGAAGCGGTGCGTGTGCGAGGTGTTGAGTGGTTGCCTGCGATGATGATGGTTTTTATCTGTGCTGAACTTAGGCGTTTAAGTTGTGTAAGAGCAAAACTAATAGCACGGTTTGAGGGGTGAGGACGGTGAAAAAGATCACCTGTGTGAATGACATAATTAGGTTTATCCAAAAGAATAGCATCAATGACTTGCGTAAAAGCATCGTAAAAGTCAGCCTCTCGCTGGTTGATGCCTGCTTCATTAATGGCGTCTAAATCGTTAAAGCCTAAATGCGTGTCCGAAAAATGAATCAGTTTCACGATGCTACTTTGTGATTATTTATTTAATTATAACAAATATTACTCTTAATGCAATATACTTGAACTATAAATCATAAGCATGGAGTAATTGTTATGATTTTCTTATATAAAATCACTATTTCAATGGAATAAAGTTGAGATTTATAAGATATTTCTCAAATTATATAACCTAAACTTTTAAAATAAGTCAAACTTATTCTATGAATTATCATCATGGTGTAATTAAAAAAAAGAAAAAAATAGACTTTTTAGAGCAGAGTTTTTAGAAAAAACTCACTCCGACCGGGCAATCGGAGTGATCTTATAAAAATGTTTGGATATTTCTACACAAAAAGGAGGTTTTTGTAAGAAGAAGTATAAAACAATAGCCTAAATACTTTTTCAATCAATACCCAATAAAGAGTAAACCGCTAACCAATATCATCAATATCCGCAGCGCCTGCTTCAATTTGAGCAAGCAGCTCTTTTTCTCGTTTGGGATCTCGTGTTACTAAGCCTAGTTTGGATTGAATCTTTTGAATCCACTCATCTTTTTCTTGAACGCTAAGATTGCTGGTTTTAACAGAATCAAGCAGTCGTTTGAGCTCTTCTGGGGATTTTTCATCTAAATTTATGGAGATAGCCATTCCATTCCTTAATGCAAAAGTGTCACACTAAAGATGAAATCTTACAACAATAAAAGAGATGTGTGCAAGGTAGTAGGATTATTTTTTAAACAAGCAGCAGGGCAAAAAGAGCTCAACCACCTGATATCTTTCAATATCAAGTGGTTTTACATTAAGTCTGAATCAAAAAAAAAGGTAATGAAAGCATAGAGTATTAGGGTAAACGATCGCTAAACACTCTAAAAAACATCCCCAAAATATCATAATCTCTGTGCTACAATTCTTTTTTAAAAAACAACCGTGATATCTAAGAGGAGGGCGCATGCGTCAAAAACATATCTGTCTATCTGCCTTTGAAAACGACCATGAGGTCATTCGTGTGGGTAATTTAGCCATAACAAACCATCCCGATGTCATTACCCTTGAAGGTATCCTTCATCTGACCAAAGATCAAAAAGGCTTAGAACATGCCTTTGCTCTTAAACGCCAAATCGATACCATCGTAGATAAACTCAAACGAGAAGATTTACCCCCTGTTTTAAATGCATAAGTCTTTACGAGACGTTTGGCCAAACGACAAGAAGTCTATTTTTCTTCCGAATGATTCAAAATCCATATCAAAACAAGCCCACAAACTGGGATTCCAAAGAAAAATACCATCGCAAAAAATTCTGTCATTGTTGCTCTTTCACCTCTTCTAAAAAACTGTTTATATTCTTGTTATGCAACAAGTGCGTAAACATCTCTTTGGCAGAATTTAACACTGTTTCATCCAAGCTATCACTGGGATGATACTTCTTTGTGTCATACGTAAACTCTGGATGTATCTGTTGATAAAGGCTACGTGCAATCTCTTTTCCAAGTAAGGTGGCAAGTGCTTTTTTGTAGCGTTTGTTGAGAGGGCGAATCAGCATAATCCATAAGAAGATGTAGGCACTACCTGCGAAAAAGATAAACGAGCATACATTATCCCAGTTCATGAAGATTTTCCTGATACTCTTTATCTTGGGAAAGCTTCCCAGCTTGTTCTTCCCAAAGTTTTTTCTCTTTGATTTTTTCTTCGGCATTGTATTCGTGGAGTTCTTTAAAGGCGAGCAGGGCTCTGTATTCACCATAAGAGAGTAAGACACCTTGTGGGGCTTCTTTGGAGTTGGTGATGATCACTTTGGTCATTTTTTCAGAAGCAATACGTTCTAGTATGGTTTCTAGATGTCTGTGTAATTGTCTGTGTGTGAGTGTAATTTCAACCGCAGTGCCTAATGTTTCTTTTTCTTCCTTGTCACTTTTGGCCCTTTGGATGGAATCTTTTTCATCATCTTTATGAGTAAGCCACAAGAGAAAGAAAACCAGAGCAGTAATAATGATCATGCCTGGATTGTCGGGGATTAAAAAATCAAGCATCGGTTTCTCCTTTTTTTTGGTTGGATTCTTTTTTGTCAAGGTAGTAAATGGCTAGTTTGAGGTTTGCAATCGTAAGCAGCATTAAGATACCTATCAGTACAACGGTTTCAATTGGGCTCATGGATTACTCCTGGTTCGTAAATGGCTTTTTTTATCTCTCCTCTTCTGGTAACGTAGCGCCTTGGCATAGACATGCAGTGCTTTGTGCATCACACAGCTACGGGTTGTATGCAGTTGCTTGGCTAAGAGACCTACTGTGTAGCGCTCTTTAAGTGAGAGGGTTACGGTTGTTTTTTTCATTTTTATCCTTTTGATTATTTAAAATAGAGAGCACCTACGAGAAGTAACACAATCATCTGTAAAATCAACATTACAATGGCATACGCTGCAAGACGCTCTGTGATTGAAGCATGTTTACAGTGTTCAATCACGGCATCTGCTTTATCCAAAGCCACTAAAAATATACAGGCAATGAACACCATAAAAAGAGGAGCTAAGGTTCCTTCACTGGGTGTCATCACAATCTTTCTTGGAAGGAGTCTCTTTCGCATCTTCTTTATAAAGTATCTCCCTAAACCCATCAAAGTCTCTCAAGGGATGACTCTGTGTTCTATCCCTGTTAGCCAAACGCGTTTCAATAATCTTCGCAATAGCGATATCATCCAGATACTCCTCAAGTCCCTTAAGCCTTAAAAACTCTTCCATAGGCACTAAGGCAACAATAGGCTCATTTTTCTTTAAAATAACCCCTTCTTGATGCCCTGTAATCTGTTTAAGAAGAGCTATGACGCGAGCTCCTAAGTGTTGTTCTTCTAAATCCACACCGATATAAGTTTTTCCTGCAAACTCAATAGACTCAAAAGGCTTTTGCGCCGTTTTTTTTAAGTTGTCTGCTAGGCGATAGATGGAAATAGCAATGGCTAGGGCCATGAGTGAGGGTAAGAGTGTCATAATATCTTGCATTGGTGTCTCCTTTTGTTTTATGATGTTTTTTTGTTGTTAATGGGGTCTTATTTTGAAAAAAGCCAACGTAGGCTTTTTCGTAGGGTTCGTATTAGCCACATCTGTGATGGGTTTCTGTGGGAGACGATGTAATCTAAAAGAATCCATCCCAAAGCAATCACTGCAATACAGCCCCAAGATGAGAGTGGATAGAGGGTTAATAACCCAAGACCATACGCACAAGCAAAGAGAAATGCTATAGGGTATTTAACGATCTTCACATCCCATAGCTTTGAAGCAAGACCCCATCCTAGAAAAAAAGCCGGCATCACACTAAAAACACTTAGTGCAATTACTAAATACAGAACCAATCCAGCGCCCATCTCTTCAGACGAGACACACCACCTTGGGCCATAATCATCAGACATCATTTTCTCCTTTAGAGTCATTATTTTCTTTTTCATTCACAAAGACAATGTGTTTCAATAAACGCATCAACGAGCGTCTCTTGGAAAACGATTTGCCTTCTTTTCTCACGCTTTGTTTGGGGTTAGAGGTATCTTTTTGCACAAAGGTACTTATGAGTAATCTTGTATGTGAAAGATTGACACGCATACAGATACGCTTCTTATTGGCATCATTGATAATCCATTGCACATGGTGATGTTCTAAAAAACGATGGACACTGGGGACAAAGTCACTATCGGAACTAATCAGAATCAAATGTGTACAGCCTTGATGCATAGCTATCAACTTCATAATCTTCTCATCCGCACTTCCAGGATAGTTCTCAAAGAGCACAAAGCCATGCTCTTCGAAGAACCCTAGAACAGAAGGACTCAAAACCTTTTTAGAAATGGCATACAGCTTCTCTGGAGTAAACTTCACCAAGGCCTTAATAGAATCAAAGCATTTCACACTGATATTCTCCACATCCCAGACTAAAAAGGAGTGACGCAGTAAGGGCTTATCATTCCACAGAAGACTCCCTTGTGATATTGGACGATACTGTATCTGTAATGGAGCAATAGGATAGCGTTCAAACCACCCTGATATCGTTTGAATCATCATTCTTTATCCTTGTAGAGACGGTACATGGTTCGAGCCAACTCTACGACCACTGCTTCTGAGAGGTTCAGCTCTTTGCAGAGCTCTTCTAAGAGTGCTTTGGCGCGTGGAGAGAGAATACGCTCATCCAAACGCTCTTGGGGTGTGTTACAAGAGGAGGGAATCTTTTTTTTAGCCACGCAATCTCCTTTGTGCAACAAAGCGTAGTGCTTTGAAACAATAGATTCGCTCATACGCCCTATAAGTTTTACACAAACTGCGCAGGCTTTTTACTTGTATTACGACCACCATTGCCACTCCTTTATCCTAAAAATAACGATTGAGCCATTCTTGGCTGATACAACACTCCACGATACATCCCAATAAGGCTAGAAGCAGTAAAAAATATAAAAACAGTGTTTTAGAAAGATCCATCTGGTCTTCAAAGAACAGATAGGCTCCGATCATCAAACTAAGACTGTAGGCATATTTCATTTTCTCCTCCTACACACTCAATACAGCTATTAAAGTAAGAAGGGCTACCCCTAAGACCATAACCTTTAAAGCCATTGCCACACTAAAGCTTGAACGTGGAAACATCATGGGAATCACCAACAAAAGTACCAGAGCCAGCAGTGCTATAAAGAGCATAGACGCATGCGAAGGAGCACTCATCATGCATCCTTTTTCGCTTGCTTCATCGAAGCATCACATGCATTCAAAGCTCTATCCACACCACCATCTTTACCATTGCGTCTTTGCATCCATCGTTGTTTGAGAAAATTCAATACCATCGATACCCCTTTAAAAAATAGATTGATTAAAAGAACAATCAAGGTAAGGTAAATAAACTCACTCACACCAAACTCTTTTATCGGATGAGTAGATGCCTCCACACTGATGGAGGCGTTGTGTTCGTTGTTGTTTTTTAAGACAAGATAAGTACTTGACATCGCTGTTTGCTCCTTTTTTTAGGCAATACTTTATTAAGGCTCATTTTTCCTCTTTTTATAAAGAGGCACACAGTACTAAACGTGTAGGGATGAATTGACCTCTAAGAAGAGGTCATTACTTCTTAGAAGAAGATGCTATCGCCACAAAGATGCATTGTGGCTCCTTTTAGAAGAGATAAGATTAAATAAAAATCATTCATCCTCTTACATCCAATTACTAACAGCATTGGCAAACTCTAAACCCACAACACATAAGGTAAAAAAGTGTTCACGGTAAAGCAGTTTACGCTCTAGATTCATTCGTCTCATTGCAGCTCCTTTATTCTTTTTTTATGAGAAAATTATAGGACAAATTCAAAATAAAATCAAATAGTAAACTATCTATAAAAGCAGTTTAAATTCTTTAAACATATTTATATAAATACCTATTTTTATAAAAAAGTCAAGGGGTATGCATTTTTACAATTCTAGGAGATTTTAAGCAAATCCGGTTATACTTTTACACACATATGAGATTAAAATCTATCTATATACCTATAAAAGAGACAACCAATGAATAAAGAACGACTCAACCGTGCGTTTGAACACGCTGGGCTTAGTAAAAAAGAGTTTGCGAAGTTACTCAATATCAATGCACAAAGTGTCTATGCGTGGGAATCAACGCAGAGTGCTCCGTATTGGATCTACTCGTGGTTAGAGAATTATGCTAAGGCTCGAATGTTTGATAAGATGATGGAATTAGGAAAGATTTTTGATGAGTATGAATAAATTTTATCATGACTTATTTTAATTCATAGCATTGTTTCAAATCTAAACAATACATGATATCTGTAGAAGAGTAAGTTTTAAAAATGGTTTCCATTATTTGTTTTAAAATCAGTTATTTTTATAAATTATAACTTTATAAAAGATATAGAAAGCAATCTATTCCTATTGATTTAGTTTTAAAAAATAGTTAAAATATAAATTATGAATGTACAAAATGATATAAAAATACAAAAACTATATCAAATGTTACCAGAAGGAGTAGTTGCTCCAGCTTCATGGCTCGCAGAGCAGGGGTATTCTATGCAACTTTTATATCAGTACACAAAAAGCGGTTGGCTCAAAAAAGCCTCCCGAGGATCATACATAAGAAGTGATGCAACCTTATTGTGGCAAGGTGCTATTTTAGGGCTCCAAAAGCTAGCTAAAGAACCATTTCATATAGGTGGTCTAACATCTCTCAATCTTCAAGGGTATGCTCACTATCTTCCTTTCAATACCTCACAAACCTTTTATTTATATGGCATAGAAAAACTTCCAGCTTGGTTTAAATCTCTAAAACTCGAGCAAACATTTTTCCCTATAAAAAAGCCTTATTTTGATAAGGTAGGATTAAAAAATATCCCCACAAATATTAAAGATTGGGAGATATTGGTTTCGTCTCCGGAGAGAGCCATTATGGAACTTCTTTACCAAGTAAAACCCGACGGCTTTAGTTTTGAATTTGCAGCAGAGATCTTTGAAGGGCTTACAACATTACGTCCTTCTTTACTAGAAGAGCTTTTAAGTAGGTGTGAAAATATAAGAGTAAAACGCCTCTTTCTTTTTATGGCACGCTACTTTAACCATCCATGGGCAAAGCATATAAAAACTAATAATTTGGAACTTGGATCTGGAAGAATACAGATTGTAAAAAATGGTGTCTTTGACAATGAGTTTTTGATAACGGTGCCAAAGGAGTACCATGCTAGATAAAGTATCTATTTATTATAAACAAGTGCAGCTACTCTTGGAAGTGTTACCTTTTGTTTCTAAAGAGGAGTGCTTCGCTTTAAAAGGTGGTACGGCGATCAATATGTTTGTAAGGGATATGCCTAGGCTCTCTGTTGATATAGATCTGATGTATTTGCCTATAGAAAATCGAGAAATAAGCCTTCAAAATATCGCCCTTTCATTTGAAAGAATTGCAAAATCGATAGAAACTTCAATTCGAAGTGCTAAAGTTCATAGGCTTACTCAAAGAGAAGATGAACTTTCCAAACTACAAGTTGAAAGAAATGGTGTTAATATCAAAATAGAAGCATCCCCCGTAATGAGAGGAACTGTAAGAGAGCCTAGTGTGCTAAGTGTATCAGCAAGTGTGGAAGAAGAATTTGGCTTTGCAGAAACAAGCGTAGTTCATATATATGATTTGTATTCTGGAAAAATCTGTGCAGCACTAGATAGACAGCACCCTAGAGACTTTTTTGATATAAGAGGACTACTTGACAATGAAGGGATAAGTGACTCCCTTATGAATGTTTTCATAGTCTATCTTATCAGCAGTAATCAGCCTATAGCAAAACTATTACAGCCAAATCTTATAGATCTAAAAAGAATTTACGCTGAGCAATTTGCTGGCATGCCAATAGTTCCTGTGTCATTGAAAGTTTTAGAAGAAACCAGAATTGAACTTATTCGAACTATTCGTTCTAAACTTACTCAAAATCATCGTAATTTTTTGATAGGGTTTAAAGAGGGTAATCCAGATTGGAACTTGATTCCTTTTGATCACATTGAGGAGCTTCCATCTGTAAAATGGAAAATTCTTAATCTTAAAAAGATGTCAAAAGCCAAAAGAGATGAGGCTACACAAAAATTAAAAGATACTCTAGAGGTTTAAAAATGAAAAGTTTTTTTAATCAGAAAAATACTGTTTATCTTAATTTAACAAAACTATTTTATGAATTTTGAAAACAGAATAGTAAGACTGACTCTAATGATTGAGTTACTAAGTAAAGGTAACTTTCTCTCAACCCCGTATCTTGTTCAAAAATTTGGTGTAACAAAAAAGATAGTTCAAACAGATTTTAAAGAGTATCTATTGCCACTATTTAGTGATGGTGAAATCTTCTATGATTATTCTTCAAAAACATATAAGGCTAAAAATAATTTTCTTACAAAAACACTTTTTAGTGCTGATGAATTAGCCGTTATAGCTATACTCAAAAATAAATCAAAAGATAAATATAGTGATGAAGATTTATATATAAAGGTTGATATACTTTTAGAAAAGTTTAATGAAGAGTTGTCTAATAAACTTTATCAAAAATCTTCAGTGGAAAAAATAGATAAGTTTAAAAATGAAATTATACAAATTAAAAATGCTATAGAGTCAAGAAATATTATTCAGTGTACCTACAACAAAAAAGATAGAGAGGTTTATCCACTTAAAATCTTAAATCTTGAAGGATATTGGTACCTAATTGTTTTTGAACCAAAAGATAAAAAAATAAAAACATTTCATCTTAATACTATCAAAAATATAAAAGTGTTAAATATAAATTATACGTTTGATAAAGAGATAGTCGAAAATTTTGACAATGCTATTACCGCATACTATAAACCTGAAAATAAGTCTATAACAGTAGAACTATTTATTGATAAGACAATAGCAAGATATTTTTTACGAAAGCCTCTTAATTCTACCCAAAGAGTCATCAAAAAATATGATGATGATTCACTTGAGCTTGAAATAATCATAACAGACCTAATGGAGATCATTCCTACAATACAAAGATATATTCCATTTATTGGTGTAATCACTCCTAATGAGCTAAAAATCGAAATCAATAATAATCTCAAATTGTACCTAAAAAGGTTTGAGTGATGAACTTTGGTGATTCAATAATGCTAAGATTATACATGAATTTTATTCAAGGAGTAAATTATTAAATCAATACAATTACTACCTAGAGCAACATCTCTAATTGAATCATTAAGAGATATAGGGTATTCATTTGAAAGTGCAGTAGCAGATATTATTGACAATTGCATTACGGCTGAAGCAAGTAATGTGAATATATCTTTTGATTTTGAACAAAATGCACTTAAACTAGCCATTTTAGATGATGGTTGTGGCATGGATGAAAATGAATTGATAGAAGCAATGAGACCCGGAACAAAAAATCCTCTCGATGAAAGAACAAAAAATGATCTAGGTAGATTTGGACTTGGTTTAAAAACAGCATCTTTTTCACAATGCAGAAAGCTAACAGTGGTCAGCTCTAAAAATAACAAAATTAGTGCTGCTGTGTGGGATTTGGATTATGTTGCAGAAACTGAAGATTGGACATTGCAACTTTTAAACAATAAAGAATTCAGTGAGGTATACAAATTCCCAGAATTGCAGAGTAATGGCACTTTAGTCGTTTGGGAAAAAACAGATAGAATTATAGATAATACAATAAATACAATCACTGAGGAAATAATTTATGAAAAAATACGGCTTGTAGAAAAACATCTTGCATTAATTTTTCATAGGTTCTTAAAAGGTAGCAATAAAATAAATATATATATAAATAGAAAAATAGTAGAGCCTTTCGATCCATTTCATAGCGCACATATTGCTACACAAGAATTGCAAGAAGAGATTATTAACATCAATAATGAAAAAATCATAATAAGACCTTATATTCTTCCTCATTATTCAAAGCTATCACAAAAAGAATATGATTATTATGATGAAGATGGAGGCTATTTAAAAAATCAAGGCTTTTATGTGTATAGAAATAAAAGATTACTTATTTCAGGCACATGGTTTAGAATTATAAGACAATCCGAAATGTTCAAATTAGCAAGAATCCAAATAGATTTACCAAATAATTTGGATAGTTTATGGAAGATTGATGTTCGAAAATCATACGCTTCTCCTCCATCTATTATAAGACGAAGATTGAGCAAAATTATTGAAAAAATTTCTGGTGCGTCTTCAAAAGTTTATACTGCCAGAGGTCACCGCACCACAACAACCAATATTTCATTTTGGGAAAGATATGCTGCACGGGGAGAAATCAAATATAGTATAAATAAAGAACACCCAATAATACAAAATTTTTTGATTCAACTTGATAATAAAGCTCAAGAAGACTTTAATGAAATTTTAGATTTAGTTGGAAGTTTTTTGCCTAAAGATGCTTTATATGCCGATTTAGGAAACAATAATCCCAAAAAAGTCAATACAACTGATATATCAGATGAATTTCTAGAAAATTTGGCAGCAAAAAAAATAATCATTGAAAAAAATTTCTTGACTGTAGAAGAATTTTTATATTTATTTCAAAATACAGAACCCTTTAATTTATACAAAAAAGACTGGAAAACATTTCTAGAAAAGGTATTAGCATGAGTCAAAAATGTTTAAATTTAGCTAGAAGTCTAGTAAAAAGTTATTTAAACTATAAAGATAGGGAATTTATTCCCGAATACGATTTTGTGAAGAAACTATTAAATTCAAAATCTTTTGAACTAGAAGATCAAGGTTGCCAATTAACATCAGAAGATATTGATCGATTAAGCAAAGAAATCTCTGCAAATGAAATTACAAAAATTCCAAATGCTTCAATCATAATGTCAAAAGAGAAAGAACCTTGGCTGCATACACTAGGCGATATTCAAACTAGTTATGCAGACAGATATAAAAAATATTTAACAGAAGAAGAAGGATTTTCTAGACAAGTTGTTGAGAAAATATATGAAACAACAGATGAAATATTAGATTTTATGGCCAATCCTACATTACAAGTGAAAAAGATCAAAAAAGGTCTTGTAATGGGAAATGTTCAATCTGGAAAAACTGCTAACTATCTTTCTTTAATCAATAAAGCCTCTGATGTTGGATACAAGCTTATCATTTTGATTACAGGAGTACATGAAAACTTAAGAAAGCAGACTCAAGGAAGAGTCAATAGTGGATTCATAGGTTTTGACAGATTTGCAGTACCCCAAGAAATAGGCGTATCAAAATATGGAGAAGTTGATAGACCTTTTTCTTTTACCAATAGTGAACATGATTTTAAGACAAATGTTGCAAAGTCACTAGGATTTAATCCTAAACAATCAAATGTACCTGTTATATTGGTTATTAAAAAAAATCCAACAACATTAAGAAATGTTATTGAATGGTTAGAAACAAATCAGACTAAATCAGAATATTTGAATTATCCATTATTACTTATTGATGATGAAGCAGATAATGCATCAATTGATACAGATAAAGATCCAAATAAATCAACAACTATCAATAGGCAAATTCGAACCATTCTAAATATGTTTACAGTTAGAAGTTATGTTGGATACACAGCAACACCATTTGCAAATATTTTTATTCATCCAAGCTCTCAAACAGATGAATATGGAGTAGATCTATTTCCAGAAGACTTTATAGTCTCTCTAGAAAGTCCAGATAGTTACATTGGCGCACAAAAAATCTTTGGTGAAGATGATAACTCTATGCTTGTAACAATAAAAGATATTGATTATACAGAAGGTTCATTGCATGATAAATTGAAAAAAGATGATACTGTGGAATATTTACCAAAAAGTTTATTTGAAGCTATCAACTTTTATCTATTAACAATTGGAATCAAAAAGCTACGAAAAGTAAAAAGTATTCATACCTCTATGTTAGTAAATGTATCCTTTAGAGTAGAAATTCAAAACCAAGGAGCCACTTGCAGATTCCTGCAAACAACCAATAATTTAAGCTAATTTAAATTTTAAAAAGCCTTTTGAAATCATGTAAATGTTATAATTTTTTACCACAAAAACAATACAAAACATCAATCAAATAG
>Ga0265295_1000101_pt1 | contig 169334 bp, 166 predicted proteins | sample Munlansysbiofilm_FD_192503 | JGI IMG/M metagenome (GOLD analysis project Ga0265295, IMG submission 192503) | Leachate microbial communities from a municipal landfill in Southern Ontario, Canada - Methane capture system biofilm | ecosystem: Engineered > Solid waste > Landfill > Unclassified ...
CAAAAAAAGTCTGACCTTGAATTGCAATAACGCCCAAACGCGGTTTAAGCAGTCCGGCCAAAGCCATCAGGGTCAGACTCTTGCCAGAACCAGATGGTCCAAAAAAGGCAATACGTTTGGATGTGGCTGTAAATTTGGTTTGCAAACAAAACTCTACTCCCGGACCTTGTACGCGAAGATCAAAATCACAAGCTACGATGGGAGAAGATACCCCCGATAACTGGGGTGAAGTATGGCGTAAGCTTGAAATTCGGCTCATAAGAAACATGCTCAGGCCTGCCATTTTGGTGTGAGCAACTTTCCTGAAATCCAAAGAATCAGGGTGCATAAAATGGATATCAGGAGCACAAGTTGGGATGCCAAACTATCATTACCAGCTTGAGTGGCACTGTAAACAGCAAGGGATAACGTCTGGGTACGTCCCGGCAAATTGCCAGCAATCATAAGTGTAGCCCCAAATTCACCCATGGCCCGGGCAAAAGCCAACATGGCTCCAGCCAAAATACCTCGCCCAGCCAAAGGCAGGCTCACTCGTAAAAAAACTCGCCATTCCGGATAACCCATAGTACGGGCTGCATCCTCGTACTTGCGTTCCACACCATCAAGGGCCGCGCGTACTGACTTAAAAATCAAAGGAAAAGAAACTACTGCGGCGGCAATGACTGCCCCTTGCCAGCTAAACATCAAGGTCACCCCAAAACTGTCTTCCAGCCAGCGTCCCACCAGCCCTTTACGTCCCAACAAAACAATGAGGTAATACCCCAAAACTGTAGGCGGCAAAACCAGGGGCAAACTCAAGATGGAATCCAGAAGTTCCTTGCCGGGAAAACGGTGACGATGAAAAATCCAGCCCAGAAATAACCCCAAAACTAAAGAGACCAAGGTGGCCAGGGACGCAACACGAAGACTTAGCTGGATTGGAAAGAAAAAATTTGTATCCATAGATTTCTAAATACGTAGTTTATTTGGCTGTCAGACTTACATTCTCTTAGATTATTTTATTTACAGGCTGCAAACTGGTCACGAAAAAAAAATAACGCGTGACAAGCTTCCCGATATCTCCTTTCATGCTATTTTCCAAGAAAAACATGAAGAATAATATATTACACGGCTTGTACCAACAAAAAACTACTCTCAGAAAAAATTATATGTGCTTTTCATAACATATTGAAGAAATTTCTCAGCATGGTATAGGATATTTATTAGCCTCGCGCTAAGGTGTCCACTTTGCCTCTTGATTGTGCAAAGACAAAGTGAAGGCAAGGCGCAGAAACATAAACCATGGAGGTTTTGATGGCTACATTTACACGGCGAGGGTTTATGAAAATTACCGGGGCAGGTGTCGCAGCCATGTCCCTGGGTCAACTGGGCTTTGATCTCAAACCCGCCTATGCTTATGCCAAGGCCTTGAAGATCGAAGGGGCCAAGGAAGTTGTGTCGGTCTGCGGCTTTTGTTCATGCGGATGCGAAATCATCATGCACATTAAAGATGGCAAAATGATCAGCTCCGAAGGCAACGCAGATTATCCCATCAGTGAAGGTGCATTGTGCGCCAAGGGTGCGGCTTTCTATAGCATGCACATCAGTGACAAACGTGTCCTTAAACCTCGATATCGCGCCCCTGGCAGCGACAAATGGGAAGAAAAGGATTGGAATTGGATGCTGGATAAAATCGCACGTAAAATTAAAGATACGCGTGATAAAGACTTCATCCTCAAAAATGACAAAGGCGTTGAAGTCAACCGTTGGGAATCCTATTTCCAATTTGGCACCTCACAAATGGACAACGAAGAATGTGCTGTGGCGCATCAGGTGTGTCGAGCCCTAGGAGGTGTACATATTGATCATCAGGCCCGGGTCTGACACTCCCCGACTGTACCGGCTCTGGCAGAGTCGTTCGGACGCGGCGCAATGACCCAGTCTTGGATTGATATTAAACACGCTAACGTTGTTTTGATTATGGGCAGTAATGCTGCCGAGCATCATCCCATTTCTTTCAAATGGGTATTAAAGGCCAAGGACGCAGGAGCCACTGTTATCCATGTGGATCCTAAATTTTCACGTACCTCCGCTCGAAGTGATTTCCATGTTCCTCTTCGTTCAGGAACAGACATTGCCTTTATGGGCGGCCTGGTAAAGTATATTCAGGACAATGATCTTATCCAGAAAGATTATGTAACTGAATACACCAATGCCTCCTTCATTATTGCAGATAGCTATAAATTTGAAGACGGTTTGTTCTCGGGTTACGATGCAGCAACTCGCAAATACGACCAGTCCCAATGGGCTTTTGCCAAGGACGACAAGGGTATCCCCAAACGTGACAAAACTTTGCAGGATCCTCGCTGTGTTTATCAGCTCCTGAAAAAACATTATGAACGCTATAATTTGGACACCGTTTCTTCTATAACCGGTGTATCCAAAGAAAATCTGCTCAAAGTTTATGAAATCTATACCTCCACAGGCAAGCCCAACAAGGCTGGCACCATGATGTACGCTCTGGGCTGGACCCAGCATTCTGTAGGTGTCCAGAACATTCGTTTGGGTTGCATGATTCAGCTCTTGCTGGGTAATATTGGTGTGGCTGGTGGTGGAGTCAATGCTCTGCGCGGTGAGCCTAATGTTCAGGGTTCCACAGACCATGCTCTACTGTGGCACATCATTCCTGGTTATAACGCAGTTCCTACTTCAGCTTGGCCCACTTTGGCTGATTACCAAAAAGCCAACACTCCGGTCAGCAATGACCCCATGAGCGTGAACTGGTGGGGAAATCGACCCAAGTATATGGTCAGCCTCTTGAAGGGTTGGTTTGGGGATAAGGCCACTGCTGAAAATGAATTCGGTTACAATTTATTACCCAAAGTTGAGCCTGGTGTGGATTACGCCATGATGTTTGTGTATGATCGCATGTATCAGAAAAAAGACATCAAGGGTGGTATGATCTTTGGTCATAACCCGGCCATGAGCTTCCCTAACACTCATAAAGTACGGGCAGCTCTGCAAACACTGGATTGGCTGGTCATGGGTGAATTGCACGACACAGAAACATCTTCCTTCTGGCGTCAGCCCGGTGTGGATCCTAAAAAGGTGAAAACTGAAGTCTTCCTACTGCCCGCTTGTCAGCGTGGTGAAAAAGACGGTACCACATCGAACTCCGGTCGTTGGCATCAATGGCACTTTAAAGGACAAGAGCCCCTGGGTGAAAGTAAGTCCATGGGCTGGATGTTGATCGAGATCATGAATCGTGTACGTGCTTTGTACGAAAAAGAAAAAGGTGCTTTCCCTGAAGGTATCCTGGCTCATGATTTCCTCAAGGAATACGATGCTGAAGAAATGGCCATGCGTATCAATGGCCGCTTCACCAAAGATGTGACCATTAATGACAAAACCTACAAAAAAGGTGAGATGGTCCCAAGCTTCACCCTTCTCCAAAATGATGGTTCTACCTATAGCTTAAACTGGTGTTATACAGGCTGCTACCCTGCAGAAGGACAAAACCTGGCCAAACGTCGTGAGCATACCCAAACACCGATACAGGCCAAGTTGGGCTTATTCCCCAATTACACTTGGGCTTGGCCCGTCAACCGCCGCATCCTGTACAACCGTGCTTCTGTGGATGTGAACGGTAATCCTTTTAACCCGGAACTACCGATAATTGCCTGGCAGGATGGACAATGGGTTGGCGACGTTCCTGATGGACCGGCTCCGCCCATGGCTATGGAAGGAGGCAAGTACCCCTTTATCATGCACACTGAAGGTCATGGCCAACTTTTTGGTCCTGGTCGAGTAGATGGTCCGTTCCCGGAACACTACGAGCCTGTGGAAACACCTTTGACCAAGAACCCATTCTCCTCACAACTGAGCAACCCTTGCGTCAAGTTGCCCAAGAGCGATCTGGACTTGCTGGCAGCTCCAGGCGATCCCAACTACCCCATTGTGCTCACAACCTACAGTATGACCGAGCATTGGTGCGGTGGTGGAGATACCCGTAATACCCCGTATCTCCTGGAAGCTGAGCCTCAGCTCTATGTGGAGATGAGCCATGAGTTGGCTGAGGAAAAAGGTATTAAAAATGGTGATGTGATAGTAGTAGAAAGTATTCGCGGTAAGGTTGAAGCTGTGGCTATGGTCACGGTACGCATCACTCCTTTCCAGGTGGAAGGAAAGACCGTGCATCTTATTGGTATGCCTTTCTGCTTTGGCTGGACCACACCTGGTGTGGGTGATGCCACGAACCGCCTGACTCCATCTGTTGGTGAGCCCAATGTGACTATTCCGGAGTATAAGGCGAGTTTGGTAAATATCCGCAAGGCCGACAAGGTCACGGAATTAGCAAGGTAGGAGGGACAATATGCCAAAATGTATATTCATTGACACTACCCGTTGTACAGCTTGCCGCGGATGCCAAGTTGCATGTAAGCAATGGCATGACCATGAAGCTGTACCGACCCTGCAGACCGGTACCCATCAAAACCCACCGGATCTGAATCCCAATAACTTCAAACTGGTTCGTTTTTCCGAACATAAACTTGATGGACGTGTGCATTGGCTCTTTTTTCCAGAACAATGCCGTCATTGTCAGGACAACCCGCCCTGTAAAGACGCGGCAGATGAATTCCTGGAAGGCGCCATCATTATTGATGAAAGCACGGGCATAGTTATTTGCACGGAAAAAACCAAAGAACTCACAAAAGAACAATGTGAAGAAATCATTGATGCTTGTCCGTACAATATCCCGCGTCTGAACGAAAAGACCAAAGAACTGACCAAGTGCGACATGTGTATTGATCGCGTGCATGCTGGCCTTGTACCCATGTGCGTTAAATCATGCTGTACTGGCGCTATGAACTTTGGCGAGCGTGAGGATATGCTCAAACTCGCTGACGAGCATTTGGCCTATGTCCAGAAAACATTCCCAGATGCTGAACTCCTTGATGCAGATTTTCTTGGAGTTATCTATCTGGTTTCACACCCCCGCGAAATGTACCATGAGTATGCCAAGCGAGAAACTCACCCCTTAAATCGGGCTGACTTCTTGGCCAGTGTGACCAAACCCTTTAGAAACATACTGGGCTAAATAACATTAACACAGCCCGCCGGAAATCCGGCGGGCTTTTTCGTAAGGAGTATGCATGACCTCTACCGGAACTCCGAGCAAGGAATCCGCTGTAAACAATTTTACCATCCACCACGAGGCATTCCAAAAAATTATTGAACGTTTTGGTGTACTCCTTCGTCGCCAGGAAGAATTGCAAGAAAAATTAGAAGCGGTGGACATGTCAATGGAAAACATTGACGAACAAAGGTTTCTTGGTGGCGAGCCTGTAGTAAGCTTTGTGCCCAGCCAGGACTTTGAACCTTTATTTCAGGTTGCAGCCAAAGATATTTGGCCTGTGCTGTCCATTATTTTTCCACCACTGGCTGAAAGCCTGAAAGCACTGGGACAAAAACTAGAAACAGACACATCCTGGGCACACCTCTGCTTGCAGGCTGTTGCCCACGGCAATGCTCAAGCCCTGGATCAAGCTGCCACCCAAGCCATAGTGGCTCCCGACTTTTTGCTTCTTGCCCTACGTGCTGCCTATGGACCGTGCATTGCGGTGCAAAAAGACAACCTCATAAAAAACGTTCCTATAGAAGTATGGCGCCAAGCCTATTGTCCTGTCTGTGGATCTGATCCGGATTTGGCTACTTTGGAAAATCACCCTGATCCTTCAGAATTTCTAGTCTCCAAAAGTGGAGAGCTATGGCATCATTGCCCCACTTGTACGCATCGTTGGCGATTTGTGCGCATGCAATGTCCAAACTGTGGCAACAAAGACCACAAAAGCCTAACTCGCTTCAATATGCCAAATTCCTTACAAACAATCATCTATGCTTGTGAACAATGTCAGCACTATCTACCCTGTTTAAATTTAGTAGAAAATTCTCAAAAAATAAACTTTAACCAGGCTGCTCTAAATCTGGTTCACCTTGATGCTGCTGCCCAAAGCAAGGGTTACACACCCTTATCTCCTGCTCCTTGGGCAGTTTTTGGGTTTGATCAGGAAAAACCATCATAGTTTTGCAATAATCATCCTCTTTCTTGGTGTTGATCATCGGTGCATTAAGACTAATCCACCGATGATCTTTTTTCTAAAACCAATCTAGGTACAAAAGCACACATGGCTTGGGCCAATATGGCAAACAGATCCTGGCCATGAGCATTGTAACGTAGTTCAAACTCCTTCAGATATAAGGCAAAATGAGAAGCTGAAATGCCTCGCAATTGCTGAAATCTTCTTTTGGTCACACTCCAAAAAGCAGTTCCTTCAATAGGCAAACGCCGATCTTTATGTTGAATATGTGGCATGGGCCATAACCCTGGCCCACAAGAAATAAGAGCTTGGTAGTGCCGATATGGAGCAGTATACACTATTTGACCAACACTGGCAGTCTTTAAGTAAAAATTAAGCTTGTAATGTAAGAGATGTTCAGCCTGGAGGTTGGGCATCAAGTCACAAATTGCCATATTTTCAACTTCAATAATGCCAAAAACAGGGACATCAAAAATTTTCTTGTCTGGCAAAGGATTGCCAGGACCAGGCCAAATGCCTGCAGCATAAATCTTTTCTGCATCAAGAGCTTGAGCTAGAATAGCCCGTCGCACAGTATCTGCCGCCTTAAGCACTGTTGCGTACGATATATCCATTTCCGTGGCGATACTTGCCAAGGGTATCTCCAATGCAAAAAATTTGAGAAACCATAACCATTGCTGACAACTAAAAGCTCCGCGATTTAAAAATCGACGACTAAAATCATGGAATGAGTATAAACAACGTTTACATCGCCTTCTCCCATCCGTTAGCCGATAAAATTCTCGACATTTACAACGTGGACAAAATCGTTGATGATTTTTCCAACAAAAATCCAACAAAAATTTACATGCTCTTTTTTCAGAATACACCATGGAATTAAAGGAAAATATATTCATATAATGAAAATTTATATATCAAAATGTAATTTTGTCTAGATATATGTTTATTTTAATCAATTTGAAAAAAACATAGTAACATACCAATAAACAAAGATAATATACATACTAAACAAAAGACTTATATTTTTATAAATAATATTTTTATATTTAAAACGAATATTAACATGTAGTTATGATAAATTTATAATTGAACCATATCTTGTATAAGTATTTAAATTTTATCTTGTGATTGATGTTTTGAATGGTATGGTTTCAATAATTTCATAAAACATTTTACCCTATCGGAGTAAGCATGCCCTCCACCGGAGAATCTTCTTCCTCAAGCTACGCCAGTTCCCTCATTGGCCCTTATACTGTTGATGAATTTATCGATGCTGCCACCCGTTTTCATGGTTATGCCGCCCCAGGACTTATTCTTGGTGGTTTTATGGTCCATGAAGCCAAAAGTCATATTCCAGAGGGCGTACTTTTTGATGCTATTTCCGAAACCGCCTGGTGTTTACCTGATGCTGTACAAATGCTCACTCCCTGCACCGTGGGTAATGGATGGCTGCGCATCTTTAATTTAGGACTTTATGCGGTTTCACTTTTTGACAAACATACAGGTAAAGGAGTGCGCGTTGCCGTGGAAACGCCCCTTCTTGAGCCCTATCCAACCATTCGTGAATGGCTTTTCAAATTAAAACCCAAACGAGAACAAGACAGTGATCGGTTGCGTGAAGAAATACGTATGGCCGGGGCATCTATTTGTTCTGTGACTCCCATCACCATCCGCCCTGAATTTATGGGTGGCCGTGGTAAAGGCACCATCGTACCCTGCCCTTCCTGTAGCCAGGCCTACCCGGCCAGAGATGGTGCTGTGTGCCGTTCCTGTAAGGGGGAATCACCATATGAAGGTTGGATTGGTGGCCATGATCGCCGCGAGCTGGGGTTTGATGGTCCCAAATTACAGGTCGTCTCTGCACAAGAAGCAGTGGGCAGCAAAGCCTTGCACGATATGACCAGCATTGAACCTGGTATCAGTAAAGATGCGGCTTTTTATCGCGGGCAACAACTTGATGTTGGTGATGTCTGTAGGCTGCAACGCATGGGACGCTATGATATTTATGTTGAAACTGAACAAACAGATCCCAACTGGGTACATGAAGATGATGTGGCCCGACTTTTGGGCAAAGCCCTGGCTGGAGATGGTATCAATGTTTCTGATGAGCCCCGAGAAGGCAAGATCACCCTCACCGCTGCCCAAAATGGCTTGCTGACCATTGACGAAAACACACTGAAATCCTTTAATTCCATCCCCGGGGTCATGTGTGCCACTCGTCACAGCTTTAGTTTGGTAACAAAAGGACAGCAAGTTGCCGCTACCCGGGCCATTCCTTTATATCTCGCTCGACATATCCTAGATGACGCTTTGGATGTCCTTAGCGCCGGACCTCTGGTCCAGCTCAAAACTTTGCACCAAAAAAAGGTTGGTATCCTGGTAACTGGAACAGAAGTTTTTCAAGGACTTATTGAAGACAAATTTATTCCTATTATCACCGCCAAAGTTGAAGCTTTTGACTGTCCCATTGTGGGCACAGATATTGTCCCGGACGATCGCAACAAAATCAGTGCAGCTGTCCGCACTCTTCTCGCCCAAGGGGCAGAGCTCATTATCACCACAGCTGGCCTTTCCGTTGATCCTGGTGATGTGACTCGCCAGGGACTGGCAGATGCCGGAGTAGAAAACATGCGTTATGGCGCACCCATTTTGCCCGGCGCCATGACTCTTTTAGCTAATGTTGGAGATGTAGACATTATTGGAGTGCCCGCTTGTGCTCTTTACTTCAAAACTACAAGTCTTGATATCGTTTTGCCCAGAGTGTTGGCCGGACTCTCACCAAGTCGTTTGGAGCTTGCCGAACTTGGGCATGGAGGACTGTGCATGCAATGTAAACGCTGCACCTACCCCAAATGTCCTTTTGGAAAGTGAGGAAATCCATGACAAAACCCACTGTACGCATGCACCTTTGGCTGGAATCAGAAGACAGCGTATACTTTGGCATGGGCCGAGTTCTCCTCCTTGATCGCATTGAAGAACACGGCTCCCTGCGCAAAGCAGCGGAATCCTTAGGTATGTCTTATCGTGCAGCCTGGGGCAAACTGCGAGCCACAGAAGAAACCTTAGGATTGGTACTGGTAGAAACCACTGGCACGAAGCGAGGGGGATATCGCCTCACCGCAGCTGGTCAGCAGTTACGAAAAAAATTTAAAAAATGGTTTGATGCAGTGGAGCAAACTGCGGTGGAACAAGCGAAAGTAATCTTTGCCGAAAGTGTACAGAGTTACGAGGAAAAACTATTTTCAGGCACAAACATACCCCTCACATCACCACCCAGGAAATAAATACCTCTTTGCCTACCCCGTCCTTGTTTCTTTATAATGCAAAAAGTCCGGATATCCGGACTTTTTGCATATATGGTTTCATTGACGTTAACCAGCCTGAATCTCAATACGTCGAGGTTTAAACCGGGCTGCTTTGGGCAAAAAAAGTTCTAGCTGTCCATTTTTAAGATTGGCTTTTATACCTTCTCGGTCCACACCATCAGAGATAGTAAAGGTACGCACATATTCACCATCTCCAAATTCCACATGCAAAGCCTTGGCATCCTCATCACGTGGATATACAGCCTTGCCACGAATTTCCATTTCATTTTCACGTAGATCTATGCTCAGGGTTTCTTTATTCACACCAGGCATGTCCATAAAAATATAAAAACCTTCTTCTCGCTCTAAAACATCAGTATTGGGCCGAAAGCGAGGCAAAGCCGGGAGTGTTTTCTTTTCAAGTTCATTGCTCATAACTCACCTCTACTGGGCATCAATGGTAATGGTTACAGGCCGGGACTCCTTGGCCTTGGGCAAAACAACTTCAAGCACCCCATCTTTCATGGAGGCTTTCACCGCATCTGTTTCCACTGCTACGTTCAAATTAACAATTCTTTGAAAATTTCCAGTAGGCCGTTCTTGCCTGTAGTAACTGCCAACTTCACTTTTTTTAGTACCCCGGATAACCAATGATTTTTCATTAAGCGTCAACTCTACATCCTGAACATCCATTCCTGGTATTTCAGATCTGACAATAAAGTTTCCTTCAGATTCACTAATATTAACTGGCGGATAGGAAATGCGTCGTTGACTTAAAGAACTTGGTCTCCACAACTCTTCAAAAAAAGTATCGAGATTCCTTGGCAGATCATAATATGTACTAAAATCAATGACCATAAGTGTTTCCTCCTCTGTAATAGATAAGAGTACAAATAAACACTCAGACATGATCGTCAAGATTTCTAAAAACAGCTGGGATATGGATATTTATGCCGACAAGGCCATTATCCAAGACCATAAGGAGATAACCAAACAAAGCATGCCAGCACTAACGTTACTCCAGGGTTTTTGAATAAGCTTCTGGACCCATCTTTGGTTAACAACCACGGCGAAAACAAGACCACTCAACAATCCAAAAAAATGTGCCCCCAAATCCACCCGGCCTTCGCCGGCCCCAAGCATAGCTAAGAAACTCAAAGCAAAGCCCAATGATAAAAGGATGTTTGAAAATCGATGGCCTGAAGAAAAACGCCCAACTCTCCCTGAAAGCACTCCAATAAGTCCAAACACTCCCGTAGAAGCCCCAATACTCAAGTGGGTTGGAGCCTGGACCCAAGCATTTATTGTGTTGCCTAAAGCTCCAGATGCAAGAAAAAGAGTCCAGGTAAGTCCAAAGCCAAGACGTCTGCCAAGTAATGGTCCTAATATGCCCAAAGCCACAACATTGGACAACAGATGACCGGCATCAGCATGGAGAAACAAGGCCGTCACAGACCTCCACCACTGTCCCTGCACCACCAGTCCCGCCTCAAGACGACCCGCTTGGTATACTCCCTCTTGTGCTTCCAAAGTCCAATGTTCAACCCAAAAATTGAGCATGACAAACACAGCAAGAATTAACAAAGAAGACCAGGAATTATCAGGTAATGGCGCTGGATACGAAAGAGTAGAGTTTTCAGCTTCATAGGCCAGGATTTCTGCCACAGCTTTTGGGGCCAAAGTAGAACTGACCATCAAGCTTGGGCCTGATTCAAAACAATGCGCCACCCCTTGGGATTCCAAAACCAACCCCCAAATTCGCAAAAGTTTTTTTTCAAAAATTAAATGGCTGGTACAGAGCGCCAAGGTGGGCAGGATATCAATCACGGTTGAGACAAGGAAATCTGACCACGAACAAAGGACCACGCCAGTCCCAAATACTCATGGATGGCCAGATGGCAGGTGTGCATATTACGTGGATAAGGCAAGAAAAACTCCGGTTCTCCTTTATCGCGATAATAGACTGGGGCTGGGAGTGGAGATAAACCTTGCTTGTGCATAATTTTCATAGATCGCAACATATGCGAGGCAGAAGTAACCAGCACCAGAGATTCTTTGCCGACCAGATCCTTAATCTGTTGAGCCTCTTGTGCCGTATCCAGAGGTCGATCCAACAAGATCATCCGTCCTGGATCAAACCCCATGCTTGTAGCTGCCATGGCCATGGCTTGAGCACTAGATTGGGTGTCGCGAAATTTTCCACCAGACAAAACCAAAATTGACTCAGAAAAATGGTTGGCTACGCGCAGACCTTCCACTAACCGAAATAGGGCTGCCTCTTCTAAAATAGCTACAGGAGATAAATCCGGATCAGACCAGTGGCCACTACCCAGGACCACCACCCACTTCACAGCTGTGCTGGTAATCTCAGAATTGGCTAAATCCAAAGGTGCATAGGCTCGTTCCAAAGGACGTATTAAAAATCCAGCAAAAGAATGAAGAGAAAAAATATACAAAAGCAAAGTACCCAAAACAAAAGGAGCTACTGCTTCTCGAAAACGCTGCCGAAAAATGTACACCAAACCCAATAGAAAAAGAAAGAAACAAATAGAAAAGGGCATGAGCACAAAGCCCACCGCCTTTTTCAATAAAAAACCTATGGGAACACTCACCTAGACGACCCCATACGTCGCTGTAAAAGAACCATGTCTGCCAAAACTAAGCGGACCATGGCCACAAGCACAGGCACAATGCGTGGAATAGCACAAATATCATGTCGCCCCCCAATCTGAAGGCTAACCTCCTGCCCTAACCTGCTCATACTCAGTTGTTCCAAGGCAATGGAAGGGATGGGTTTTACCGCCGCCCGGACAATAATTTCTTGTCCACTGGAAATACCAGCCAAAATTCCTCCAGCATTATTGGAACGAAAACCCTGGGCGTTCAAAGCGTCATTATTGATACTTCCAAGCGACCTTGCCGCCGCAAAGCCTGCCCCTATCTCCACACCCTTGACTGCACCCACACTCATGATGGCTGCGGCCAGCCGAGCATCCAACTTGTCAAAAACAGGCTCCCCCAAACCAGCCGGTACTCCACTGGCTCGAAGTTCAACAATACCGCCCAAGGTATCACCAGCATCTGCCACCTTGAGCATCTCATCTTGCCAAGGGCCAACCATATCCGGGTCTGCTGCAAAAAAAGGGCGCTCTTTTGCTCCATCAAAGTCCAACTTTTGCCCAGCAAGACCTCCTAGCTCAACGGTCGCTGCCTGAACTCCTATCCCCAAAGTCTGTAGAAATACCCCTGCCACCGCTCCACCAACCACCCTGGCCACGGTTTCTCGCCCTGAAGCTCGGCCGCCACCCCGGTAGTCCCGCTGCCCATATTTGGCCTCATAGGTGAAATCCCCATGACCAGGACGAAAAACATCCTTGATGGTGCTATAATCGTGAGAACGCTGGTCTGTATTTTCAATGAGAAAACCAATGGAAGTGCCGGTAGTGCGTCCCTCAAAAACACCGGACAAAATTCGGACTCGGTCGGCCTCTTGACGTGCGGTAACTCCAAGACCTCCTTGCCCGGGCCTACGCATGTCCAAATCTGCCTGGATAAGTGACTGACTAAGTTCAATGCCCCCCGGACAACCATCAATAACACCCCCTAAAGCAGGGCCGTGGGATTCCCCAAAAGTGGTCAAGCGAAAAAGACTACCAAAAGTATTTCCTGCCATAATGCTCTCCCCTGTGTTTGCTTAGTACTTTGTACCTCGCTTACACCAGTCAGCATAAAGTTCTTCCAGGCGGTGATCGGAAAAAGAGCTGGCTTCATAGCTACCCATTGCCTGTCGCTGGCGCATGGCTTCATATAAAATGACCGCAGCAGCAACAGAAACATTGAGACTTTGGACCATACCATACATGGGAATATACACTTCCTCTGCCACATGAACTTTGACTTCCGGATCCACGCCTCGGTGTTCATTGCCAAGAATGATGGCCGTAGGCCGAGTAAAATCAATATCCACAACAGACTTGGCCTGCGAGCTAAATCCTGTGGCCAAAATTTGCATATTCTGAGCCCGTAATCCTGCAATCATGGTTTCAGCATCTCTGTGTTTGACCTGTTCAATCCACTTTTTTGCTGACCCGGAACTGCGACTGGCTAACATTGGGAAACTTTCCGTGGTGTAATACAAATGAACTCCAAACACCCCAAAGGCATCACAACTACGCAAAATTGCTGAAACATTATGGGGATCATGGATATTATTCAAAACCAGAGTAAGGTCTGGCTGTCGCTTTTCCAGTACACTACGCAAACGGTGCTTACGGGCATCAGTTAAAAACTTGTCAGGCATGGATAATTTTGATTTTTTTGCCAAACATACAAGATGCTCTTGGCTGTGTTCAAAGAAATTTCACCTTGATCAACGCGTTATATGGATAAAATATTCCTGATTCCCTTTAGGACCTTTGATTCCTGCTGGAGCCACCCCTAACGTACTCAACCCCAATTCTTGCTCGGCAAAAGTCTGGATTTTTTCTACAGCTTGCCTTTGTAATGCTTCTGAACGCACTACTCCTTTATGGATATGCTTGGCCCCAAGCTCGAATTGCGGCTTGACCAATGCTAAAATCTGCCCTTGATCCTTCAGAAACACCAAAACTGGTGGCAAAAGAAGACTGAGAGAAATAAAAGAACAATCCATGACCACTACATCTACCTTTTCCGGCAACAAATCTAAAGGAGCATGACGCAGATTAATGCGTTCCATATTGATCACACGAGGATCTCGTTGAAGCTTCCAATGAAGCTGCCCGTGACCTACGTCCACAGCATAGACTCGAACTGCTCCACATTGAAGCAAACAATCTGTAAAGCCGCCTGTGGATGCACCAGCATCAAGGGCCACCATACCTGTAACATCAAGCTGAAAGCTGTCCAGGGCTGACAAAAGCTTGTAGCCACCCCGAGAAACAAAACGCTCTGCCTGACTAACTTCTAAAACAGTATCCAGAAGAATTTGTTGGCCTGGTTTTTCAATGGCACGTCTATTTCCGTGCTCTAACATGAAAACCTGCCCAGCCATGATCAGGCGTTTGGCCTGTTCCCTGCTCTCGGCAAGCCCTTGTTCTGCCAGGACAATATCTGCTCGATTACGATTTTTTGCCATATCCCTGCCGTGGACAAGACTTACTTGCCATTAGCCCAGGCAATAAGACCAAGACTATGAGCATCACGCAATAACGGATGCTGAGGCAAAACCCGTACGGTAAAGCCATATTTACCCGTGAATCGAGGTGTAGCCCGCCCTTTATACACATACCAGCCATCAGCTGTACTCTGAACAGGGTGCATGGGAAATGTGGCACGGTCTGAAAAATTTCCGGTATGATCCAGGGGACCGGTATATATTTCAACTTGAATACTTTCTGTGCCCAAATCAGGAACACGCACTTCAGCACTCACTTCCACCTCTTCTCCCACAAAAACTTCCGTAGAAACAGTACATTCGACATTACGCACAGCAACTGAACCCCAATGCATAAATAAATTCATGCGCCATTCAGCCAGTTCTATAGCTCCGCTAAAATGATCTGCTGCAAGCTTGGCGTAGTTGGTGCTTGCTGGCAAATAGGCCAGCCTAGAGTACTCTTCCACCATACGTCGGCCATTAAAAACTGGCCCCAAAACTTGCAGTGCCTGCTTCATTTTCCGTACCCAACGCCTGGGAAAAGCTCCTTGGACCCGATCATAAAAGAGTGGGATAACGTCATTTTCAAGAATATTATATAAAATCTGGCTTTCCACAAAATCCTGATATTCAGGATCATCATACTCTTCAGCACTGCCAATAGCCCATCCCAAAGAATTGTCCGGCAACCAGGCTTCGTCCCACCAGCCATCCAAAGTGCTCATATGCAGCACCCCATTGGCCATGGCTTTCATGCCACTGGTCCCACATGCCTCTAAAGGACGCCTCGGATTGTTCAACCAGACATCACATCCCTGAACCAAATGTCTGGCCACCTCCATGTCATAGTCTTCCAAAAAAACCATGGAAACTCGACATTCTGGAGACTGACATAAGGAATACAAATCTTGGATAATTTTTTTACCTTCATTGTCTCGTGGATGGGCTTTGCCTGCAAAAATAAACTGGACAGGATATTGACTATTGGTCACCAGGCGTTTGAGGCGATCTTTGTCTCGCATTAACAGATAAGCCCGTTTGTAGGAGGCAAAACGTCGGGCAAAACCAATAGTTAACACCTCAGGATTGAGAACATTATCTGCCATTTCCAGTTCCCAGCTACGTCCTCCTCGAGATACAATTTGCTGTTGCAATTTGTGACGCACAAAATCCACTAATTGCTCACGCAAGCGTTCATGGGTGCGCCATAGTTCTGCATCGGGGATTATTCCAAACTTATCACCAATACGATCACCATTGGCTTCTTCTCGCCAGGCAGGACCTAAAAAACGATCAAAAAGAATGGCCATCTCGGAAGCAACCCATGAAGGAAAATGAATACCATTGGTAACATAGGTAATGGGCACATCTTCCACAGGATATTGGGACCATACCTTGGCCCACATGGACCTGGAAACCCGGCCATGGAGGCGGCTTACACCATTGGAGAATCTGGACAAGCGTAACGCCAAGACAGTCATGCAAAACAGCTCGTTGTCATCTTGAGGATCTTCTCGGCCCAAAGCTAAAAACACAGGCCAAGAAAGACCAATGTCCGTTGCATAGCCCTGAAAGTACTTGGCCATAAGATCAGCTGGAAAACGATCGTTGCCAGCAGGTACAGGAGTATGCGTGGTAAAAACAGAACTTTGGGACACGAGCTCCACTGCTGCATCAAAGGAAAGTCCATGCTCCAAGATAAAAGAACGAATTCTGGCCAGGCCAGCAAAGGCTGAGTGTCCTTCGTTCATATGAATAACCTTGGGAGTCAGGCCCAAGGCTTTCAAAGCGGCCATTCCACCAATACCTAATAAATACTCCTGCATCAAACGTACTTCCAGATCTCCACCATAAAGCTGATCCGTGAGTGCCCGCCTTTCGGGAGTATTTTCGGAGATATTGGTATCAAGCAGATAAAGAACGACCCTGCCCACATCCACGCGCCAAATGCGAAAATATAATGCCTGGCCTTGCATGGTGATCTGAATTTTTAGAACTTGTCCCTGATCGTCTAGCACCGGAGTCATGGGCATTTGTTCAAAGTCGTTCACCTGATAGCGTTCTTGCTGCCAGCCATCGTGTGTTAAATACTGACGAAAAAACCCTCGCTGATAACAAAGCCCTATACCCACCAGAGGGATATTGATATCACTGGCTGACTTCAGATGATCGCCAGCCAAAATACCCAGCCCTCCAGAGTACACAGGCAGACAACGCGCCAATCCGTATTCAGCACTAAAATAGGCCACAATCGGATCCTGAGGATGTCCTTCCCCTTGAGTTACGCCATTACGCTTATGAAGATATTTCTGAAAACTAGTCCAAATGGTTGACAGGCGATCTAAAAAGAACTCATCCTGGGCCAATTCCTCCAGGAGCGACTGCGGCAAATGATTTAAGAACCAAATAGGGTTATGCTCACTTTTTTCCCATAACTCCCGATCAATTTGAGCAAAAAACTCTTCTATTTCATGTTGCCAGGAAAAATACAGATTACTGCCCAACTCTTTGAGAGGCTGAAGTTTTTCTGGAAGTTTGGGCACTACATTATACACATAAAACGGCTGCATACCATCCTCTTTACTTTTGATACTATCTGGATTCACCCCCAAAAGCTGCGAATCCATAAATGAAAAAATTTTGGGAGAAAAAATGACCCTTTGCACAACACCTGTTCCTCTTCCTGTTAAAGTGAAGTTTTTGTCACCCCTTTGTTCTCCTGAATCCTTAGTTTATGCCACTTCTGGCTCAGCAGGGATTGACCTGCGCGCCTGTATGACTGAAAAGACACTAGTCATCCAACCGGGTGAACGACATCGATTCCCCACAGGCATTGCCTTGGAATGTACGATGCCGGGAGTAGCCGGTTTTGTCTATTCCCGAAGTGGCCTGGGTACCAAAGAAGGCCTGGTAGTCAGTCAGGGAGTTGGTGTCATTGATCCCGATTATCGGGGTGAAATCCTGGTCAGTCTTCTCAACACCTCAAATGTACCCAGGACTGTTACCCAAGGCCAACGTATTGCTCAGCTCGTGTTTCAACCAATAATTCGAGCCGAAATTGTGCCTGTAGAGGAACTGACCACCACTGACCGTGGGGCAGGTGGCTTTGGCCACACAGGAAAATCCTGACACCTTAGCTGGAGAAAAATATGCAAACTCAAGAAATCAAAGCAGCTGAAGCCCAAACCCTTTGTCCTACGTATGGCAGGTATCCCCTGGCCATAGCCAAAGCCCAAGGCACCAAACTTATAACGCCTGAAGGACAAACATATATTGACCTTTTGGCTGGCATTGCTGTGTGCAATCTCGGGCATTCCCACCCCGAGATTGTGGAGGTCATTACTTCCCAGGCCCACAAGCTTATTCATGTTTCCAATCTCTTTTATCAAGAGGAACAAATACATCTGGCTCGCAAACTTTTGAGCACCTCGCATTTACAGCGGGCATTTTTCTGCAACTCTGGAGCAGAAGCCAATGAAGGTGCCATAAAGCTGGCCAGACGTTATATGCGTGAAGTAAGAAATGAAGATCGTTTTGAGATCATTACCCTGTCTGGCTCCTTTCATGGCCGAACTTTGGCAACCTTAACGGCCACAGGCCAAGACAAGATCAAAACCCACTTCGGCCCTTTACCCGAAGGATTTATTACTGTGCCCTTTGGTGATCCGGCAGCATTGAAAAATGCCATAACTGCACACACCGCTGCTGTCATGGTGGAAATGATCCAGGGAGAGGGTGGAGTCATTCCCTTGCCCAAAGCTTATGTACAGACGCTGGTGGATTTATGTGCCCAACACAAAATTCTGTTGATCATAGATGAAATCCAAACCGGCATGGGACGTACAGGAAAATTCTGGGCTCACCAGCACTTGGGTCTTACTCCTGATATCATGACCTCGGCTAAAGGTCTGGGCAACGGTCTGCCCATTGGGGCTATTTTGTGCACAGAAAACATTGCCAAGGGCTTTCCTCCTGGCAGCCATGGCACCACTTTTGGTGGCAATGCCTTGATTTGTGCTGTTGCCGCTAAGGTCATTGATATTATGGAACGCGATAATCTCTGCCAACGGGTTACAGCCATGGGCAAGTGGTTACATCAACGTTTGCTGGAGCTACACAGCAAACATCCCCAACGTATTGCTGAAATCCGTGTACATGGCCTCATGGTGGGCATTGAACTGACCAGCCCTGGGGCAACAATCTGGCAAGCACTCCTTAATCAAGGCTTTATCCTCAACCTGACTCAGGATAAAGTTCTACGTCTATTGCCTCCACTGATTATCACCCAGGAAGAACTGGAAAACTTTATCCAGGCTTTGGATAAGGTGCTTTCCAGTGTCCCAGCTTGATAATTTTTTATGGCCAGCAACGATAATTACTCATGGTATCGTTGCTGGCACATTGACATATCGAATAAAAAACGACTGGCACCCTGCTCCTATCTAAAAAAAGAAGATTGTTCAGCTCAAGTTGAAAAAACCAAGTATATTATCATCAATCCAAGCGCTTATTTGACAAAAAAGGCAAGACTCAATAAACGTCGCTCTGTAATGATAGCTAGGTCCAACCTGGTCATTTCCAACTCCTCGCCAAGGAAATTATATATGCCTCTGATAGAATTTCACAATGTTAACAAATGGTTTGGTGATTTTCATGTCCTCAAGAATATCAACGAAAGTGTCAACAAAGGTGAAGTGTTAGTTATCTGCGGGCCAAGTGGATCTGGTAAATCAACCCTGGTCCGATGCATCAATCGCCTGGAAGATATTCAACAGGGAGAAATTATTATCAATGGTCAGGTTGTTACCCACAAAAACCAGGACTTGAACGCCCTGCGCTCAGAAATTGGCATTGTTTTTCAGCAATTCAATCTCTATCCCCATCTGACAGTCTTAAAGAATATCACCTTGGCCCCCATCAAGGTCAAAAAAATTACCAAAGAAGAGGCCGAACAAACAGCCCTACGTCTTTTGGATCGCGTTGGTATTGGCAATCAGGCCCACAAATACCCCATCGAACTTTCAGGAGGACAACAACAACGAGTAGCCATTGCCCGGGCCTTGGCCATGAAACCCCAAATTATGCTTTTTGATGAGCCCACTTCTGCCCTGGACCCGGAAATGATCAACGAAGTGCTCAATGTTATGAAAAACTTGGCTCGCGAAGGCATGACCATGCTGTGCGTGACTCATGAAATGGGATTTGCCCGTGAGGTCGCAGACCGTGTTATTTTTATGGATCATGGTGAAATTTTGGAGCGAGGTACTCCTGGCCATTTCTTTACCAGCCCCGAGCATGAACGAACCAAGGCATTTTTGAGAGAAATTCTCTAAACCCATAAACCTTATGAGGAGAAAGCTATGCTGAAAATGTGGAAGATGCCGGTGTTGTTACTTATTGCCTCCCTTTTTATGGTCTTGTCCACTGCCCATGCCGGCAAGCTGGACGAAATCAAGGCCAGGGGGGCACTGGTTGCTGGTGTAAAGGATTCCCAGCCTCCTTTTGGCTATGTAGATGAAAATTCCAGACAAATTGTGGGCTTTGAACCTGACCTCTGCGCTGCCCTGGCCAAAAAATTGGGGGTCAAACTTGAACTCAAACCCATTACCTCATCCACCCGTATCCCCATGTTGGAGCAGGGTGCCATTGACCTTATTGCCGGCACATTGACCCACCAGATTGCCCGGGAAGAAAAAATTGATTTTTCCATCACCTATTTTCCAGCAGTGCAAAAACTCCTGGTCAAGGCAGATTCAGGGATCAACTCTGTAGCAGACCTGGCTGGCAAAAAAGTTGGTTCGGCCAAAGGCTCTACCTCAGAGCAAAATATCAAAAATGCCCAGCCCGATTGCACAGTAGTTTCCTTTGAGACCTATCCTGAAGCCTTCTTGGCCATGAAGCAGGGCAAGGTTGTTGCGGTGACAACTGACGCTCCTATTTTGCTGGGTATTCGTAATTCTGATGACAATCCTGATGACTGGATTATTGTTGGAGAAGATATTGCTGCTGAACCGTATGGCATTGGTGTGCCTGAAAATGATTCCAAATTTCGTGATTTCGTGAACATTACCCTCATGGAAATGTGGAGGTCAGGAGAGTATCAAGCCTTGTACGACCAGTGGTTTGGTGAACAGACCAAGTTTCACATTCCTTTGAACTGGACCATGGAGCTTTGGCCTTAAATAAAAAACTATCAGGCAGCGGTCTGTACGGGCTGCTGCCCTGTCATTTTCAACCGGACTCCCATGCACTACACTTTCAACTGGTCACTCATTTTTTCTGGAAACTACGGACAATGGTTTCTTGATGGGCTGGTCATAACTCTCCAGCTTTCTGGGTTATCCATTTTTTTCGCTCTGCTTTTAGGCACCCTTTTAACCATCATGCGCCTGTCGGATTTCAAACCGCTGGTATGGTTTTCTGTTGGTTATATAGAATTCTTTCGCAATACCCCTTTGGTCGTACAAATTTTTTTTTGGTATTTTGGATCAGACCCCATTTTACCCGACTTTTTCAAGCAATGGCTCTATCAACAAAATATTGAATTCGCCACAGGAGTCATTGCCTTATCTACCTACACAGCCGCTTTTATTGCCGAAGAACTACGCTCAGGTATCCTCTCCATCCCCAAAACCCAATTGGAAGCTTCCCGGGCCACAGGACTGACCTTTTTGCAGGCCATGAGCTATGTCATTCTACCCCAGGCCTTTCGCATTGTGATCCCTCCGCTTATTTCCCAGTTTCTTAATCTTATTAAAAACTCCTCCCTGGCCATGACCATTGGCGTCATGGAGCTGACCTATATGGCCCGGCAGGTGGAGGCCCATACCTTTCATGGTTTTGAAGCTTTCACTGTGGCTACACTCATGTATTTGTCCCTGTCCCTTCTCGTGTCCTTGGGCATCACCCAGTACAATAAAAAATGCCTGCGCATTGGCTACCAATAGGGATGAATATCATGGACACCTTCACGACCTGGTTTTTCGGACTTTTTACCAATTGGCCGGTGGTATGGAAAAATTTCGACTATCTGCTCATCGGTGCCTATCCCCAAGGGCCTCTGGGCGGACTGGCCATGAGCATTGTTATGGCGGTTATTGGTATTTTTGGTGCCTTCTGGATTGGCCTGGCCGTAGGGTTGATGCGCTTGTCCCGAAAAAAATGGCTGTCCTGGCCAGCTTTGGTGTACATTGAGATCATTCGGGGCACACCATTACTCATGGTCATTTTCTGGTTTTATTTTTTCGCGCCCATCTTGTTGGGACAGGCGGTTCCAGAAACCCATAGTGCTATTGCTGCCTTTACCGTCTTTACCAGTGCTTATGTTGCCGAGATTGTTCGGGCTGGGGTTTTGGCCATTCCCAAGGGACAAACCGAGGCGGCACGAAGCTCAGGGCTCTCCCACACCCAGACCATGATGTATATTATCTTGCCCCAAGCCTTGCGCAACATGATCCCTTCTTTTGTCAATCAATTTATCTCCCTGACCAAGGATACATCCTTGGCCATGATCATCAATGTTAATGAGCTGACTTTGTCCGCACGCCATATCTATACCCGAACCATGAAAGCACCCATGGAAATCTTTTTGACCATTGCTGTGCTCTATTTTATTATCTGCTGGGTGCTGACCGCCTTTAGCCGCAAACTTGAACGTAACATGTCCCGTTATCAGGCCAGAAACAATGCCCACTAAACTTGCTCGTCTTCGTCTCTTTTTTGACCCTGAGTATGAAGACCTCCTCATAGGTCTTTTATATCTGCACACTCCCTGGGGTTGGCAGGATGAAGGGTTGCAGGATGGCCAACGCCTGCTGACCATTCATTGTGATCGCCCGGAACAATGTGCAATCATCCAGACTGTCCTCCAAGAAGCCTGTCCAAACCTGAAAACGAGGATGGATAGTGTGGAGGATGTGGATTGGGCCAGTGCCTGGAAAAAATATTTCACCCCCATTCCCATTGGCACTCGTTTTATTGTTCTGCCATCCTGGCTGGCTCAAGAACCGCAAACTGCGGAACCCATAATTATTGAACCCAAGATGGCCTTTGGTACTGGGCACCACCAAACCACAGCCCTTTGTTTACACGCCCTGGATGACTTGGCGGCACAGGGGGTTATTCATCCTCAGCAAAGTTTTTTGGATCTCGGTACCGGTTCAGGTATTTTGTCCATAGCTGCAGTGAAGTTAGGACTTAAGGGCCTGGGGCTGGATATTGACCCTGTCGCCATTGATAATGCTTTGGAAAACGCAGCTCTCAATGCCATACACGCAGAATTGAGCCTTGAAGTGGGCAGTATTGACCACCTTGATGCCAACCAACACTTTGATCTCATCTTGGCCAATATCTTGGCTAATCCGCTCATGGATATGGCTGAGGACATTGTCTCTCATTTAGCTCGACCTGGCGTATTGGTCCTTTCCGGTATTCTCACTGACCAAGCCCAAGGAGTAGCCGAAGCCTACATCGCTTTGGGACTGCCGGAGCCAGAAATTGCCCAGGCTGAAGAGTGGGCTCGACTTGTTTTTAGGGTATGAAGCGCCAAGCCTTGTTGCTCAATTTTTATCATGCCATGCTGGCTGAGCTTGGACCAAGCCATTGGTGGCCGGGACAAACGCCCTTTGAAATAGCCCTGGGCGCAATATTGACCCAAAATACCAACTGGACCAACGTTGAAAAAGCCCTGCATAATCTACGCAGTTCCAATGTGCTTCAGCCTGATGCCTTGAACGCTCTTGGTGATGATGAATTGGAGACCTTGATTCGGCCAGCAGGTTTTTTTCGCATCAAGACCAAAAGAATCCGCAATTTTTTACGATTTTTAGGGGAAGAATCCGCCTTTGAAATGGACTTGCTGCGCTTTCAGGATATGAACTTGCTGCGCGACAAATTGTTGGAAACATCTGGTATCGGCCCAGAAACCGCAGACTCCATTCTTCTATATGCCCTGTCCTACCCTTCTTTTGTGGTTGATGCCTACACCTGGCGTATTTTAACAAGACACGCTCTCATCCCTGAAGATGCCACATACGATGAGATACGCTCCTTGTTTATGGACGCTCTGCCAGAAGATGTGTCGCTCTTCCAAGAATACCATGCACTCCTGGTGCGGACGGCCCAAGGCTGGTGCTATAAAAAAAAACCACTGTGCTCCAACTGCCCTCTGGGAATCTTTATAGACGGCAATCTTGACCTCTCTTGTAAAAACTAGCATCCACAAGACCCATGCACAGTCAATATTCCTGCCTTCTCTTTCGCATCTGTTCCATGCTTATAGTGTGGACGATACTGAGCCTTCCAGCAGCAGTGGCCGCTTCTTTGGAAGATGAAATTGCTCGCAAAAACAAAGATCTGACGACAAGAAAAAAAGAAGTCCAGGCCTTGACGGAACAAGAACGCAAGCTCAACAAAGATTTGGCCAATCTGGAAAAATCTATCAAAGAGACCACGACTCAATTGGAATTACTGGAAAAAAAACTGGCCCAGTTAAAAAAAGAGCAAGAGGCAAATGCCAAACAATTACATGTGCTCCTGGCCGAACGCGAGCAAACCACCGCACGTTTAGCAGAACTTTTGGGTACCTTGTGGCTGGTCTATGCTACCAATAAAGATCACAACCAGGCCGTCTCTGACCAATGGGCAGAAGCCAATCGTCAAGAATACTGGCTTAAGGCCATGTACCAACAAGCTGAACAATTGCGCGCTCAAATAGAGCAACAAAGCCAGGTGGTTGCTGATCAGCAAAGTACATTAGATCAAAATGAAGCAGCCACAAGAGTCCAAAAAGAAAAGATCGCCACCTCCCAGGCCCAGCTGGATACAAAAAAAGAACAATTCAAACGACAAGTGCAAGAGGTAAGAACCAAAAAAGCACAAGGTGAAAAGGATTTGCAATCTTTGGCCGCCAGTATCGCTGCCTTGCGACATCAAATCAGCCTCCAGTCCACCAAACAGATTTCAAAACTCCAGGGAAAACTGACCTGGCCAGCGCAGGGTAAAACCATCGTCTCCTTTGCTCCCAACAAAAACCCTGCCAGTAACGGGATCGGCCTTGCTTTATCGCCAGGTACTCCCATTCGGAGCATGTCCTGGGGCAAAGTGGTACACAATGATCAATTGCGTGGTTTTGGACAGGTGATCATTATTTTTCATGGTGAAGATCATTACTCACTATATGCTTTTTTGTCTCAAACCAATGTAAAGATAGGACAAGAAGTAGAACGTGGGCAACAAATTGGTATTTGTGGATTTTATCCCACAGCCAAAAGTGATGGTCTGTATTTTGAATTGCGTTTTCGACAAAAAGCTATTAATCCATTGAAATGGTTACAGACGGGATAAAATACCAAAAAACCGTGCCCGGTTTGTACACTGAGCCACTTTTTAACCCCCGTAGTACCTAGATTTCTCATCCTTTTAGGGAGGATATTATGCGTTTTAGCCATATCCTGGGCACGTTGATACTTCTCGCCGGACTTTGTGTTACAGCTTCATCAAGCCAGGCCCGCGACACAGATCAATACCAAGCCCTCAAACAATTCAGTCAGGTTTTAGATCTTATTGAAAAAAATTATGTCCAGGAAGTGGACCGCACAGATCTGATCCATGGGGCTATCCAAGGTATGCTTAACTCCATTGATCCGCATTCTACATATATTGATTACGATAAATTTAAAATGATGCAGGAAGAATTCCAAGGAGAATTTGGAGGAATTGGTATTCAAATTGGGGTACGCGATAAACGCTTAACCATCATAGCACCTATTGAGGATACCCCGGCTGACAAAGCCGGACTTAGAGCTGGTGATATAATTTTAGAAATAGATGGAGAATCGGCATTGGACACCTCCCTGGAAGATGCTGTCTCCAAAATCCGTGGCCCCCAAGGAGAGCCTGTAGAACTCACTATCTTGCACAAGGACTCTCAAGCTCCAGAAAAAATCACCATTGTTCGGGGTATTATTCCCCTTATCAGTGTAAAAATCAAAGAACTTGAGTCTGGATATCTCCATGTGCGCCTTACGGACTTTAAGGCCAATACCACCGATGACTTACACCGCAAACTCCGTGAATACAAATCAGACAATGAGATCAAGGGAGTTGTTCTGGACTTACGTAATAATCCGGGAGGTCTTCTAAATCAGGCCATCTCGGTTACAGATACTTTTTTGCGTGACGGACTTATTGTTTATACCCAGGGCAGAGATCCCAAAAGTAGAAAAGATGAACGTGCAACCAAACAAGATACAGACCTGACTTGCCCTGTAGTGGTTCTTATTAATTCAGGATCAGCCTCGGCCTCAGAAATTGTGGCTGGAGCTCTTCAGGATCGTCAACGTGCCATTTTGGTTGGCGAACGTACTTTTGGTAAGGGGTCAGTACAGACCATCATGCCCCTTTCCGATGGTTCTGCGGTCAAATTGACCATCGCTCTATACTATACCCCAAATGGTCGTTCCATTCAGGCCGAAGGCATTGAACCTGACATAGAAATGCCCTTGGTCACCACAGAAACAGAAGAAAACATTTCTGATTTCCGAGAAACCAACTTATCCAAGCACTTGGATAATCCAATCTTAGACGAGGCTACACATCGTTTTGCTGACCCTGACAGCCAAGAAATACTGGCCAGAGACAATCAGTTGCGCATGGCTTTAAACTTGGTCAAATCCTTGCCACGTTTTATGCACCTAACGAATTAAACATCTAGGGCGGCTCCAACCGCCCTTTTTTTACAGCAATGCCTCCTAAAAAACGCAAGCGGAAAACATCCAAAAAAAAATCACTACGCCCTCTGCTTAAACCCCTGGTCTGGCTCTCCGCTGTCTTGCTGACGTGCTTGGCTATATTGATGGTCTTGCGTTTGCCCCATCACCGAGAAATAATACAACTGCCTTCTATCCCAGATCCGGTTAAGATTCGACAATCTGCTGCTCTCCCTAAAAACGAGCTGCCCAAGGTACCCAAGTCATTGGACACAACCCACCCCAACAGCTCTCCCGCACCCTCTTTGGTCTATGAAGTAACTGTCAATGATTTTGAGTCCAAAGTACGCGCAGTGGATTTGGCCATTCTTGAATCTTTAGCGAGCATAGACCGTTCACAGCACATCATCCAACACAAAACCATAGAATCCAGAACCTATAAAGACCAGGAATTCTATTATCAAAACCTGACCTTTCATCTTGATGATGTGTTTCCATTTTTAGAAGAACTCCACAAAAACCTCCAGCAACACGCACCCCAAGCAAAATTAAGCACAGTCAAGGATAATCCACGAGACCTGGAAATTGCTATCTTCGGGCAGCCGACACATCATCTTTTTATACCTTTGTCCCAACCTCTTCAGACCAGTACACCCGTACAACCATCTGCACGCCTGGTCATTGTTATTGATGACCTGGGTGAAAGTGTGCCTGTGGCCAAACGCTTGGCCAATTTATCAGTTCCCATAACCTTTTCTGTGCTGCCATATACAACCAGGGCTAAAGATGTTGCCAATCTTGCACGCAAGAATGATCGCGAGCTCCTGTTACATCTGCCCTGTGAACCTGAAGGATATCCCCAAAGAGCCAACTCCGGCCCTGGTACCCTCAAAGTGAGTATGTCCCCAGCGCTTTTAGAACAAACATTGGTGAATAACCTGGCCAGACTACCTGATGTTGATGGTGTCAACAATCATATGGGCTCCCGATTGACCAGGGATAAGGCAGCCATGACAATAGTTTTGTCTCATCTCCAGGGTCGAGGGAAATTTTTTCTTGATAGTGTTACTACCCCTCGCACTGTAGTTCAGGAAGTAAGTACCAATCTGGGCATGGCCTATTTGCGGCGCAATATCTTTTTGGATAACACCCAAGCTAAACAAGCGATCTTGCTCCAACTCAAAAAATCAGAATCCCTGGCCAAGCGAACAGGACTCGCCATTGCCATTGGCCATCCGTATCCCGAAACATTGCAGGCTCTTGAAACTTGGGTAAAAAGCAGAGACCTGGATATTACTATTTGTAAATTACAAGATATTTGACAAACACCTTTTTTTTCATCACGGAATTAAGAATATTTCTCAAAATATCCTTTTTTACCCTAGGAGACTTATTATGGAGTCGCAGCAGCACACATCGTGCTTCAATGTTCTTCTTGGCATGTCAAAGGAACTCGCTCAAAAAACAAGTATTCAAAAGACTCTGGAAGGAATTTGTGCACATATTGAGCAATACTTTACTCCCAAACACTTGGCTATCCTTCTCCTGGAACCAGAAACTGGTAATTTAACCTTTCACCTTGTTTGGGGAAACAAAAAAGACATGCTCAGCAATAAACAGCTCAAAAAGGGCAAAGGAATTGCTGGCTGGGTTGCAGAAAGAGATGAATCACTCTTTATTGCTGACACCAAAACTGATCCTCGCTTCCAAACGAATTTCCTTTCCACCAAGACCCAGGACAGTACTTCTATCATGGCGGTACCTTTAAAAAGTAACAATATTATTTATGGAGTAATGGAAGTTTTTGATAACAACAAAGGAACGTTGTTTACAAAAAATGATCTCGAAGATCTTCAAACTATTGCAGAAATAACAACACTTTGTATAGAACGCGTCTATTACTTACAAGCAATGAAACGAATGTCTGAAACAGATCAGCTCACTGACCTTCCCAATAAACGCTCCTTTGATCAATATATGCAGCGAGAGATCGAAATATGCAAACGCTACGGCATTCCATCAAGCGTCATGCTTCTTACTCTACAGAAACTACGCCAGCTTAATGAAGATCATGGTTTTGCTATTACTGACAAGATCATTCAATTTGTTAGTGAAATCATGAGCAATGATGTTCGAAAAGTAGATACTGTCTGCAAAATTTCCGCAGATACCTTTGCTGTCATCATGCCCAATACAGAAAAAGTTTCAGCCCAAGACATAGCAAACCGCATCTCAAATAAAATATCACAACAAGCCATCATCAGCCAATTACCTAAATTTTCGACAAATATACAAATACACACTGGTACAGTAGACAATGTGCATCCCCTGCTCAGCCTAGCACAACCAAATAAAGATGAAGTTCTGGGCTTTCGCAAATTCCGTAATGTTGCTAAAAATTTGCGCCTCCTGCTTAAAGAAGAAAAACAAGCTACTGAACAACGCCAATACTATCGCAAAGGCGTACGACTTCCTGGCCATTTTGAGCACCGCGAAAAACATACCTCAGGAGATGCTTTGATCGAAAGTCTTTCCTTGAGTGGTGTTGGATTTACCACTTTGGATAAACATGACCTGACTAAAAACGATATCTTGAGCATACGTTTTCAGCTTGATGACTCTCGCAAAACCGTCATTAATCGCCTGGTTCGCGTGCAATACATCCGTGGCCGCTACATTGGTTGTCAATTTACCGATCAGAAAAGCTATGACAGTGATCTTGGATTTTACCTTATGCAGTAACGTTCAATATTGCCAACGTCGCTTGCCCACAGGCAATACTCGACGCCCTTGTATAGCCGTTTTGCTTATGCGCTGTCTCACTAGAGCAGGCCATAACAAGGACAACTAAGATGCTAAGATGGTTATGGCGATTCTTTTTTATGTTACTTTTTTGTGGTCTCATGGGGATCGTTATCCTCTTGGTCTGGATTGATCCCAATGATTTCAAGCCACAGATCGTAGCTACCATACAAAATGCTACTGGTCGCGAAATAAGCATAGGTGGGGATCTTGGTCTTGAATTTTTTCCTCATCTATCTGTATCTATAAATTCTTTACAATTGGGCAATAGTGCAGGTTTTGACGGACCATTTCTAACTTTGGATAAAGCCCACCTCAAAGTGCGCCTCATTCCCCTGGTCCAATCTCGCCTTGAAGTTGTGGCTCTCAATATTAAAGGACTGTCACTTTTTTTGGCCCGCAATGTCCAAGGTACTACCAACTGGGAAGACTTAGCCACACCAGGGCAGACGGAAATAAATAGCGGTAATGACTCCATCCTCAAAAAGGATACTCGTGTCCCCCTAATAGCCTCCCTTATTGTTGATGGTTTGCATATAGCGAACACCAAAATCACCTGGGATGACCAGTTTAAAAAGAAGTCTTTTGAAGTACGGGGCGTAAAAATTGATGTGTCAAATTTTGCCTTTGGTATTCCCTTTGACATCCAATCCCGAGCTCAGGCTAATTTTCCCTCTTTTGAGAGCGAACTCACTTTTGCCACTGAGGCTGTTTTGGAGCTGGACCGTCTGGATCTTAAGAAACTTAAATTGCATGGACAAATCCAGGGCCCTGGCCTGCCTCACAGCCCGGAATCTGTGCAGTTCACTGCTGATTTTTTCTCTACCACAGGAAGACTGGACAACGGACACTTGCAAGGACTTGGTATGGATATGCGTTTTACAGCCCGTGAAACTGATGTATTCAGCACAGGTCGCATTGAGGTTGCCCCCTTTTCCCCCAAAAATCTTTGTACCCGTTTAGCCATACCTTGGCCCCAGTTTGTCGATCCATCATCTCTTGGCCAGGCAGCCTTTATCTGCAACTGGGCGGCAAACACAAATGGACTCAAAGTATGGGATCTGGATCTGACCGTGGACAACTCAACCCTGACCGGCAACCTGGAAATAGCAAACCCTAAAAAAGACCCTCTTATTGCCCTTGATCTGCGTGTGAACGATCTCAATATTGATAGCTACATGATTCAGTCACCTGATACTGCAAAAAATAACTCTGCACATAATATCGATCTGCCCGTTACAGAACTACGTAAACTCAAAGCCAAGGCCAAATTGGCTATTGGCTCCCTGACCATTGCTCATGTCCGCTGTACAAACGCTCTAATCCAGGGAAAAATCTCTTCAGGTCGCCTGGTTATGGATACCCTGGAGGCCGAGGCCTATGGTGGACGCATCCAGGCTCTGGGCAGTTTGGACGTGAACAAAAAAAAGCCGTTATGGACCTGGCAGCACTCCATGTCTGACGTGCAACTCGGAACACTCCTGCAAGATGCAATAGGAATAAAGCACCTTAGCGGCACCACACAAAGTACAGCCAGGCTACACACCCAAGGAGACAAGGTCCCTGACCTTATACGTCATTTGGGTGGCAGTTTTGATTATAAAGTAGAAAACGGTGTTATTTATGGGGTAAACATAGCTCAAAATGTTCGTGATACCCTGCGCACCATTAAAGCCCTTGGACCTGGACCCCAAGAAGCAAAGCAAACGCTCTTTTCCCAGTTGTCCATGAGTGGAACTATAAAAAATGGTGTAGAGACAACCCACAGCCTATTATTAGCAACACCTCGATTGCGCATCACTGGCAACGGGTGGGCAGATTTAGTACATGTCACCATGGACTATGGATTGACCCTCCATTTACAGGGTAGTCAGGGCAGATTTGATGAAGGCCTTTTGGGCATCAATAGCTTTCCTGTCCGGGTCAGCGGGCCTATTGATCAGCCCACCATTACTCCAGATTTGGGCGGAGTGCTCCGCTCTCTAGGCTCCACTGGTACCCAAGGTCTTGAAAAGACCTTGAAGGGTATCCACGGTGGACTCAAACAACTTTTCCAATAAAAAAGGGCGGATCACATAAACCCGCCCTGAACATGCCTGTGGCTACAAATCACAAACGTTATTTATAAGCCCTTGTCCGCCATGATTTTGGCCAGATCAGCTACCCGGCAGGAATATCCCCATTCGTTATCGTACCAAATGAGCACCTTGGCCAAATTCCCGGCTTGAACAGTGGTAAAATCTGCTTCCACTACACCCGAATGGGGATCAGCAATAAAATCCGAAGAAACCAGGGCTTCCTCAGAATAGCCCAAGATCCCCTTGAGTTCTCCCTCAGCTGCAGCCTGGAAAGCACTTCGCAATTCTTGGGCTGTGGTATCACGTTCCAGCACGGCCACAAAATCCACTAAAGATACTGCTGGCACTGGTACGCGTACAGAATAACCATCAAACCGCCCGGCCATTTCTGGGAGCACTTTGGCAACAGCCTTGGCTGCACCAGTAGATGTGGGGATCATATTGCAGGCCGCAGCCCTGGCCCGGCGCAAATCTTTATGAGGCAGATCCAAAATACGCTGATCATTGGTATAGGCGTGAATGGTAGTCAGCACCCCCTTGGCCACCCCAAAATGTTCATGCATGACCTTGACTGCCGGAGCCAGACAATTGGTGGTACAAGAAGCGTTGGAAACAATATGATGTTTGGCTGGGTCATAGTCTGACTCATTAACACCAATAACCACGGTCAAGTCCTCATCCTTGGCTGGAGCAGTAATAATGACTTTTTTAGCCCCGCTTTCCAAGTGTTGAGCAGCTGTGGGACCGGTACGAAAAATACCAGTGGATTCAATAACAATATCTACCCCACAGGATTTCCAAGGAATCAACTTGGGGTCACGCTGAGCAAAACTTTGCACGGCCCACTGCCCACCAATGCGAATACTTTCATCATTGGACTCAATGCTTTCAGCAAAACGACCATAGGATGTGTCCCGGCCCAACAAATGAGCGTTGGTACGGGTATCAAACAAGTCATTGATGGCCACAACTTCCAGACTGTCGCGATGATTTTGCCAAATGGTTTTGAGCACCTGACGACCAATACGCCCAAAGCCGTTAATACCTATACGTAATTTTCCCATAATCTGCTCCTAATCTTCAAAGACCTGGTAGTCGTAGGCGTTAATAAGTTCCATCTGTCGTTTCAGGGTCTGATGCATCCGTGCATTTTCAATGGCAATGGCTGAAATATTGGCAATAGCCTGTAAAAAACCCATATCCTCAGCATCAAAGTCACGCTTTTCTGCAGTATACAATCGCAATACCCCAATGGGTCTGGTTCCCTCCACCATCATAGGTGCCACCAAAACAGAAGTAAGGCCCTCTTTGCTGGCCTCCTGACCATATTGAAAACGTGAGTCAGTGCTCACATCGGCAATCTGAACCACATTACCGGCAAAAGCCTCGCGGTCCAGGCCACTTTTGGCTACCTCTACCACTCCTTTTTTAGCATAACGCTCGCTCAACCCATAGTAGGCAGCAGGTTTTAACACCTGACCGGAACCATCCAGCAAACGGATAAAACACCCTTTGCCACCCATAGCCCGGGTAACTTGCTCAGCAATACGGCTTAAAACCTCACTGGGATCCAGACTGGAATTAACCGTTCGGCTGACTTCATAAATTATCTCATATCGTTTTTGACTCATAATATCCTCCTTTGCTCGGTACAACGTGTCAGAGTAAGTACGTGACAAGGCCACAAAAGACTATCCCCTTTCTTCAGACAAATAAGGAGCCAGCTCATTTTTCCTGTTTGTTCCAAGTTCGCCCAAGCTCATCCCGAGTAAGCATATTTTAATCCATGCTAGCCCTAGATATTGGTAAACCATCTTGGAACCATACACCTCTATGCTAGCCAAACAGAACGCAAACATGATAAAAAATTTTTGAATTTTGTAGCAAGTAATTTCCAGCCAAAAAACAATAGCGCTATGATTAGAATACATTCCATGACATCCCTTCCTTTTTTCTGGCGCACAGCCTTGGCTGGACTTTCCGGGTTCCTTTTCTTTTTGTGTCTTCCAGCTCCCAATCAAGGCTGGTTGGCTTGGATTGCCCTTGTTCCTCTTGTTTGGGCCTGCCAAGGAACTACTCTCCGACAAGCAATGATTTTGGGGTTGCTTTATGGAATAATCAGTCATTTTTTAATTTTTTTATGGATTTTTCATGTACCGCAATTTCACTGGTATCATGCCTGCATCCTGGCCTTCTACCTTGGACTTTACCCGGCCGTTTGGTGTGGTGCTTTAGCTCTTTTACCTAAAACACAGTTTTACCAGCTCCTCATCGCCCCCGCTTTCTGGGTAATCCTGGATTACTTCCGGGCTCATGCAGGTTTTTTGGCCTTTTCTTGGGGATCCATGGCCTACACCCAACACGAAAATTTACCTATTTTGCAAATCATGAGCCTTACTGGCGAATATGGTCTGACCTTTTTGCTCATTGCCATAAACATGGCTGCATATATTTTCCTATCCAAAAAATGTATAAAAGTACTGGCTGTGACTCTGGCTGTCGCCATGGGTATTTGGGTCTGGGGATTTTTTTCTTTGACTCATACTCCCGTGGCGTCGCAAACTGTCAACATCGCTCTTGTCCAGCCAAGTATCCTTCTGGAAGAAAGAAAAACAGAAGCAGGACTTGAGCATTCCCTACAGCGTTTGGAACATCTCACCCAAAGTGCTGCTCAGCAGCATCCAGACTGCATTGTCTGGCCAGAAACAGCTCTGCGCGATTTTCCCAAAAATACTGACCAAGCTAACCGCATCAAAAAACTTGTTAAGCAGATTCAAGTCCCCATTATCTTTGGAGCTTCAGAGTATGAAAAGTATGCGCTTTCTCCTGACCTCCAGACAAATCAACCTGTGGGCATCTATGGTACCTTGGCCTATAATTCTGCCTTCTTGTTGTTTCCCAATGGCACTTTGGAAAAGCCATATAGAAAACAACGCCTAGTTCCCTTTGCCGAATACTTGCCTTGGCAACCATGGTGTAAATGGCCACATTGGCTCATTGAAAAAAGCTATCATATTACTCCCGGTTCTGAGCCTGAACTTATGATTCTTGATTCAGGGCTGGTTGTTGCTCCCATCATCTGCTGGGAAAATCTGTTTGCCGACTTCATTTACCCTTTGGTTAAAGATGGAGCCAATATCATTGTGCAACTTACCAACAACAATCACTTTGGATTTTCTGCCGCATCCCGACAACACAATATTGCCTCACAATTTCGAGCCATTGAAAATCGGACACCCATAGTAGTTGCATCCAATACTGGGCCTTCTATTATTTTTGATAGTCAGGGAAGAACCTTGGCCGTTCTGGATGAGCTCTTCCAAGAAAATTTCATTCATGCCTTGATTCCCTTGGAAGACAAGCGTACATTCTACTTTAACCATCCTGATTGGCTGGCATGGGTATGTATCTTTTGGACCTTTCTCAACTTAATGCTGATGATTGTTCGTCATTACAAACCTCGCTGACATGGCTTATTACCAAAGATTATGCCTTTGTGCCCAATGTCTTGCAAAGGAGGAACCATGAAGAAAAATAGTGCTGTTTTTTTCCTAACTCTTTTTGTGTTGTCTGTGGCAATATCAGCAGAGTCTGCATCCTTTGATACCCAAGGCACTGGGTCGGCTGGTTGTGAAACCATCATCACGGTAACATCAGTAAAATTTGTCAAAGTAGAAGGTTTTGCATTCCGCTATGAATTTACTGGTTTTTCCGAAGATCGGCCCAAGGACAACCTGGCTGCCTGTCCCCCTGGTAAATTTCAATTAAAGGGCGTAGGTACCTGGCACTATGTCAGTGGATTTACAACAGAAGAGATCACAGGAGTTGGTATCCATTACAGTGCTTCGTGTATGATTGCCAAAAACCCTTGGACAAACCCAGGTCAGACTTGCTTAACCACCCCCACGGGAACTATACCGCCAGGAACTTCCTTCCCAGCTTCTGTACAATATTTATCACCTGCCCAGCGACAGCAATTAATTGCGGAAACTCCCGACGCAACATCTTTGCCAAAGCCAGCTTGGCCTGACCCACCTCCAAAAATCATTGCTCCTGTTCAAAACACAAAATTTACCTCAACCTCTTTACCTCCTAAAGAAAAAATTACAATTCAAGTGGAATATAATTACTCAAGTGGATCCATGAAATATGAATTTGAAAAAAAGGTCAGCTTGCACAACACCAATATGTTTACCTATGTTAAGCAAAATCTGCCCGTTGTGCATGAGACAAAAAGTGGCAAAATTACTACTTCCCAATTTATTCTTGATGGTGGGGAGTGGAGGTTTCGCTGTATTCATTCTAGTTCTAATGCATGGAGTGAATGGCGAAATTTGAGCATAGAAGGAGCACTGCCGAAAATACAAAGCACCGATCCTAAGAAGAACCTGAAACTAAATCCCAAATTGACCATACAACCCCAAAGTACCTTGGGCGAACCACCAGAACAATAGGATTTCCTTTCAGTACGTTGCGTCCATATGTTGGAGCGTATCTATTGTCAGGAATTTTCAAAGGAAAAATTCCTCAATCAGACAAATGTTGAATTTTCAGCCTGTAAAGGATAGGAGGCGGTCAATTCATTTTTAAGGAGACCATATGGAACGTACCTTTTCTATTATCAAGCCAGACGCAGTTGCCCGCAATCTGCAGGGCGAAATCATGGCCATGATTCAAAATGCCGACTTGCGCATTGTGAGCATGAAAATGCTGCACCTGACCAAAGCCCAAGCTGAAGGTTTTTATGCTGTGCATAAAGAGCGGCCTTTTTTTGACAGCCTGACTGAATATATGAGTTCTGGCCCTTGCGTGGTTATGTGTCTGGAAGGCGCCAATGCCATTCAAAAATACCGCGACCTCATGGGTGCCACCAATAAGGATAATGCTGCGGAAGGAACCATTCGTAAAAAATACGCCCTGGATATTGAAAAGAACTCTTGCCACGGTTCTGATGGTCCAGATACAGCGGCTATGGAAATTGCTTATTTTTTTAACGCACTGGAGCTTGTGGGATAATGGAAAAGCTGGGAATCATTGGACTGGGGAACATGGGCGGTGCCATTGCCCAAGGTCTGGTACCATCAAAGACCTTGGAAATCTTGGGCTTTGATCCAGCTTTGGCTACCCAGACAAAAATGGCTCATATCATGACCGTCCTGCCTTCAGGGCAAGATGTAGCCCAGCAGGCTGATATCCTTTTATTGGCTATCAAGCCGCAGCTTATGCGCCAGGTTCTTACGAGCCTGGCCCCCCACTTACGACCTGAGACCTGTCTGGTTTCCATTGCTGCCGGTATTACCTTAAAGCAACTTGTTGAGTGGTCTGGACAAATCTGCCCTGTAGTTAGGATCATGCCCAATACTCCGGCTTTGGTGGGTCAGGGCGTGTACGCTCTGTGCTTTGATCATGAACTTTTGACTGAAGCCCATAAAGAAAGCATTTTGCAAATTTTTACTTCTATTGGCCAAGCCCACGTTTTGCCCGAATCCCTTTTTGACGCCTACACCGGCCTCATTGGTTGTGGCCCAGCCTATGTTTTTGCCTTTATGGAAGGACTCATCGACGCTGGTGTGACTCTGGGACTCACCAGGGACCAGGCCACCCAAATGGTTAAGGGGCTTATTTTGGGTTCAGCGCACATGGCCGAAGCCAAAGATGCCCATCCCACACTACTGAAAGAAATGGTAACTTCTCCTGGTGGAGCGACTATTACTGGTCTTAACACCTTAGATGAGCATCGTTTCAAGTTTGCCATCAGCCAGGCAGTGCACACAGCGGCTCAAAAAAGCAAAAAATTGGGCGACTAGATACAAGTACTGCCTCTGTATGAAGTACGTATTTTGCTCCCAACGTCTGGCCGTCCAGCCCGTTACAGAGGCAGAAATCCAAAATATTCATGAGATTTTTGCCTCCAATGCTGACCTGCTCCAACTTCTTGACCGTGAACATGACCCCAGGATTCATGCCGAGCAATTTGTCTTTTCTCGTATCCTGCCACCCAATGGCATAAGCAACCAAATGTATAACCTGACCTTACGACGCAAGGACACGCAAAGTATTGTTGGATTGCTCGGACTTTATGAGGGATATCCCACAGCGCACATTGCCTATCTTGGACAACTCTTTCTCCACACTCGCTACCAGGGGCAAGGCTTGGGTCAGGAAATCTATGAACAATTGGAAAACTATCTACGGTTACGAGCCATACGGGCAGTGAGAGTTGGAGTGGCGTTACGCAATTGGAATGCCTTGCGTTTTTGGATCAAGCGTGGTTTTTTGCATATCACCGGCATGAGTGGAGATCGAAATTTTAGCTCACAAAAACACGCTTTTTTGGAATTACAAAAAAAATTGTAAACTTTACATTGTAAGTTGGAAATTCTTGACAGATCTGGCCACCCAAAGATAGATATTTTAAATTAAGGGCGATTAACTCAGTGGTGAGAGTGCCATCTTCACACGGTGGAAGTCACAGGTTCAAATCCCGTATCGCCCACCACAAACAAAAAACCCCTTGAAAAGTCATCGCTCAAGGGGTTTCTTCATTAAACATGCTTCACTTTCTCAGCTCGTTACATTTACTCAACGCCACATTCTTGTTGATATTGTACCCATAGCTTGAGCTCGGGCATATCTGCTTGAATAGAAAAATTTGTTTGCCTGTCCTCATTAAGAAACAAATAAGCTGGGACTGGCATGAATAGTGAGAGGTGCTGGGACTGCTGATCATCTTCTGCCACTTTTTGTTCTTGCTCTAAAAAATCTTGGGCAAGCTTTTGAAGCCACTGGTTATTTTCATCCACAATCTGTTTTTGCTCACGAGTTATCCTTTTATGCGATTCTGGGGTGAACGATATGTGAGACATGACAGACAAGTCTTTTTCTAACAAAAGTCCTGAATATGGCTGCATCCTTGTCGTTGATATGGGGACCCACGCTACCTGGCAAGTAAGAAGAAAATCAGAGTCTTCTTGTATTTGATGAAATATTTCTCGACTAGGCTCGCTAAATACATCAACAAAAATATAAATCCTTGCTGGGCCCTGCCCTTGGACACAAGCTCTGTTATGAACAAAAACCTTTGTTTCTGCCCAAGCAGCATCTCCTGAACATAGCTGATCTTGCGCGCTGGTGATGTCTGGAGCATGTTTTTTAGCAATGAACTTTTGAAAGAAAACATTGGGGTCTTCTTTGTCAGTAGCATTAAAAGTATCCCCCAAATCTAACGGCCTATTTGAGGCTTGCTCTTGAATTAAATCCATAAATTCTTGAATATCAATAGTGTTATTTTCGGCACATGCAAAAGATGAGAACAGCATCACAAAAATAACAATCAACACTATCTTCCCTAAACCTTGCATTTTCCCATACTCCTATTGTCCTAGAATGTGTTAAATTCCTACAATAAAGCCCTGGTGAATCCTATAAACAGGCTACCAGAAGAGAGGTAACAGAACAATACGCATATATCATCAAACTTTTGATCACAAATCCGGATTCAGAGAAAAGTCGTCATTTTTTGTAAAGATAGAAACTTACACATTAAAAAGAAAATGAACCACATCTCCATCTTGGAGTACATATTCTTTACCCTCAACGCGCAGCACGCCAGCAGCTCGGCATTTGGCTTCAGAGCCATGTCCAATATAATCAGCATAAGCAATGACCTCAGCCCGAATAAATCCACGCTCAAAATCGGTATGAATGACTCCTGCGGCCTGGGATGCCTTCCAGCCCTGATGAATGGTCCAAGCATGAACTTCTTTGGGCCCAACCGTGAAATAGGAAATAAGCCCAAGCATTTCATAGCCTGTACGAATGACTAGATCCAAACCCGACTCATCCACCCCATAGGAGGCTAAAAATTCATGGGCTTCCTCTGGGGAAAGACCTACCAGTTCCTCTTCCATACGTGCAGATATTTTTACCGCCCTGGCACCACGAGCACTAGCCAACTGCCGGACTCGTAACACATGGTCATTATCGTGGACGATTCCGTCCTCATCTACATTCATTCCAAAAATCACTGGCTTAAAGGTAATGAGCAAAAGGTCCTTACGCAGCTCTTGGCCCAACTCACCATGCAGTTCAGGCAAATCTATGGCCGGTTTTCCTGTTTGCAAATGACTGGTCAGGGTCTGCAACAAATCCAATTGCGGCCCAAGTTTTTTATCTCCTTTGAGTTGCTTGGCCAGACGTTCGGCCTTGCGTTCCACAGCTTGCAAGTCAGCCAGAATCAATTCTGTATCAATGACCTCAATATCTCGCACTGGATCCACAGAGCCATCCACATGGACCACATCATCATTTTCAAAACAACGCACCACATGTAAAATGGCGTCAGCTTCACGAATATTGGCCAAAAACTGATTCCCCAACCCCTCACCTTTGCTGGCACCTTTAACCAGGCCAGCAATATCAATAAAATCCACAGTGGCCTGAATTAACTTTTGTGACCCAGCCAGTTCTTGCAGTTTGGGTAAACGAGCATCAGGCACAGGTACCACGGCCTTGTTGGGCTCAATAGTGCAAAAAGGATAATTAGCACTTTGTGCATTTTGTGCCTTGGTCAGGGCATTAAATAGCGTGGATTTACCCACATTGGGTAACCCCACAATACCAATACTAAGTCCCATATTGTCTCCTTGTTTCCATGCCCCAGACCATGGCTGCCCATTACAAAACAGAACAACTGGCATATGGCCAGGTTCACACGGCAATCTTGATCGATGGAGAGGGAAAAATATTTGATTTGTCGTGATTTCGGATCGTTAAAAGCCGAAGTGGTGCTGCCATAATATGATCACCATCAGGACGCAAGATGAATGCAACTTATGAAATTATCCAAAAACTTGTAGATTTCAAGCAAGGCAGTCTGGGGAATTCTATTTGTACTTTACAACCAAGGCAGATAATAAACATTCATTATGCCAAGCTAAAGGGAATAAAAATGGAAGAAAAACGTATCAATCCATGTTGTCAAAATCTTAGCTCTTTCAAGGTTATGGACGTGCTGGAGCGGGCTTGCACTCTGGAACAGACTGGTCGGGATATTATTCATTTACAAATCGGCGAACCAGATTTTGATACCCCCCAATGTATCAAAGAAGCCGCCTGCCAGGCCATCCAGGATGGACGCTGTCACTACACCCATTCTTTGGGCATCATTGAGCTACGCGAGGCCATTTGTACCCATTATGAACAAAAATACAAAGTTATCATTCATCCTGATCAGATATTGGTGACCTCAGGTACCTCAGCAGCCATGCTTCTGGTTTTCTCTCTACTCCTTCAAGCTGGAGACCGGGTTCTGCTTTCAGACCCAAGCTATGCCTGCTATCCCAATTTTATCCGCTTTGCCGGAGCTGTACCAGATTTTCTACCTGTGCATGAAAAAGATGGCTTTCAATTCCAGATGGAAAACATCCTGGCCCGTGGGACTAAAAATCTGCGTGGAATCCTGATCAACTCCCCGGCCAACCCCACAGGCACCCTTATCAGCTCAGACCTCTTTCAAGAACTGTCTAACCTGGATGTACCTATTTTTTCTGACGAAATTTATCATGGTCTGGTCTATGAAGGTCAGGAACGAAGTGTTTTGGAATTTACAGATAATTGCTTTGTTTTTAATGGTTTCTCCAAAATCTATGCCATGACTGGTTGGCGACTGGGCTACGTCATTGCGCCCAAGAATTTTATGCGCAAGCTACAAACCATGCAGCAAAATTTCTTTTTATGCACCAGCTCCATTGCCCAGTGGGCTGGTGTAGCTGCGTTAACAAAGGCCCAAGACGATGTGGCTCACATGAAGTCCATCTACAATCAACGCCGACAATACATGATTAGCCGTTTACGCGACCTTGGCTTTGGCATCATGGTCGAGCCCACTGGCGCCTTTTATGTGCTGGCCAATGCCAAAAAATACACTTCCGACTCTTTGGCTTTTACCTTTGATCTTTTGGAACAAGCTGGTGTGGGCGTGGCCCCAGGTATAGACTTTGGACCAGGAGCCGAGGGGTACTTGCGTTTTTCCTACGCCAACTCTTTGGAAAATATAAAAGAAGGCATGGCCCGGCTGGAGAAATATTTGGGAGAATTGGCATGAAATGGGTGGAAGTAGCCATTAACGGCCCCTGTTGTTCAGGCTGCATGGCCTGCGTGGAACTGGCCCCGGAAGTTTTTAACTTTGATGAAGCCGCTGACATTGCTGTGGTTATCAAAACCCCCTGCCCGGCAGACATTGCCCACAAAGTAGCTGCCTATTGCCCTGATGATTGTATTGATATCATAGAGTAGTTTATTTCTTTGTTTTTGTAGGTAATCATGCTAAATTTTGTGCATGAATACTCAAAAACACATTCATTTTTGGGCCAAAACCACTGCTGATGGTTTACCCGGCATTTCTGTTGGCAAGCACATGCGTAATGTCGGGCATGTGGCCCAGCTATTGGCCAAACGTTCCTAAGCGATGAACAAGCCATATCGTATCCCCCCTACCCTATAGGGAAATCCTGTACTCCCAATTCAGTATCCAAAAATCCTACACCAGAGAATGAGCAATGAAAAAGACGCTTGTTGTCATGAAGTCTTGTTGATTTTTAGCATCATGTTTTTAGTGCAATAAAAGCATACAAGTATTCTATTGATAAAAGAAATAATTTTGCAACCAAGCGCTTTTGGGAATATAGCAAGGTCAGATCCAGCATGGTTACAGGTGGATTCATCCCAGCCATATAATTTTTCTACTTTTTATGGATATAAGAAATGGAGAAAAGGCATCAAGAAATAAATAAGGCATACCCATGGAACAATTAACTGACTTAAAAGCTATTTTACACTCTCACCGGGCCAATATTTATTATTTAGAAAAGTGTCGTATTCTGCAAAAGGATGGTCGAGTTTTGTACCTAACAGAAGCAGATAAGCAAAACCAATATTGGAATATTCCCATTGCCAATACTACTTGCCTGCTTTTGGGCACAGGTACTTCCATCACTCAGGCGGCCATGCGCATGCTGGCCCAGGCAGGAGTTTTAGTGGGTTTTTGTGGAGGTGGTGGCACGCCTTTGTTAATGGCCACGGAAATTGAATGGTTAACCCCGCAGAGTGAATATCGCCCAACAGAATATTTACAAGGTTGGATGGGTTTCTGGTTTGATGAAGCAAAACGCTTAGCAGCAGCAAAAATTTTTCAACAATCCCGGCTACAATTTTTACAAAAAGTATGGTCCAAAGATAGAGAGTTAAAACTTGAAGGCTTTGATATACATGCCCCTTGGCTAGAATCCATGCTTGCTGAACATCCAACAAAAATAGAAGCAGCCAGAAATGTGGGCAAGTTACTTCAGCTTGAAGCAGACCTGACCAAAAAGCTCTATGGTTTTGCAGCCAGAAATACCAAACAAGATAGTTTTGTGCGTGAAAGAGAGGCACAAGACAAAGCCAATAATTTTTTAAATCACGGCAATTATCTAGCCTATGGTTTGGGAGCCACTACCCTTTGGGTCTTGGGCATTCCCCATGGTTTTGCAGTTATGCACGGCAAAACAAGGCGCGGTGCTTTGGTGTTTGATGTTGCTGACTTAATAAAAGATTCCATTGTGCTACCCTGGGCTTTTATTTGCGCCAAAGAAAATGCCTCTGAACAAGAATTTCGCCAGCAATGCTTACAAGCCTTTACTGATCACAAGGCTCTGGGATTTATGTTTAACGAGGTCAAGCGTGTCGCCTTACTGTTCAGTGGTGTTGAAGGTGAAGAGCCATGATGGTGGTCTTTGTTTCCCAATGCGAAAAAAATGCTCTGGCCAAGACAAGGCGTGTGCTTGATGCCTTCGCTGATCGCATTGGTGATAATACCTGGCAAACCGTGATTACCGATGAAGGCTTACAGGCAGTACGCAAGTTGTTGCGTAAGACTGCCAGCAAAAGTACCGCGGTAAGCTGTCATTGGATTCGTTCACGTTCACGAAGTGATTTGCTGTGGATAGTGGGGAATAGAAGAAAGTTTAATGAACAGGGCATAGTGCCGGTGAATTATACAGAGGGCGACATAGATCAGTTTATGGATAAAGAGAAATGGCAAAGTTTGGAGGTAATAAAATGCTTATCAGCAATTGCAGGCTTTTTTCATGATTTAGGAAAAGCTAGTTTTTTATTCCAACAAAAGCTCAATCCTCAAAAAAGTAAAAGCATCAAAACCTATGAGCCGTATCGCCACGAATGGGTTTCTTTACGTCTATTCCAAGCCTTTGTTGGTGGGCAAGCAGACAGAGAGTGGCTTAAATCACTTGCCAATGTGAATAATGAGACAGAACAGTATGTTCTATCATCACTTGAAAGATTAAAAGATGGACTGGTTGATAATCCTAAACAGGCTGAGTGCACCTTGCCGCCTTTAGCAAAATGTATTGCTTGGCTGATTGTTTCGCATCATAAATTGCCGTTTTATCCAGAGCAGGGGGATAACCCACCAAATTTTGAAAATGTTGAAAACTGGTTTGAAGCTAACTTAGAGTCGAGCTGGAACTCGCCACAGTGTTTATCGAATGATTGGGTTATAGAAGATAAGCAAAATAATTGGTGTTTTCCTGTTAGTACACCTTTTATGAGTAGCCTATGGCAAGCACGTGTAAGAGTGTTTGCGAAAAGATTTCTAAGTTATGAAGAAGCATTTAGCTCAAACTGGTTTGATCAACATTTTACGTTACATCTTTCCCGTTTATGTATGATGTTATCTGACCATCATTACTCATCGGGAGTTAAAATAAGCGAAGCAGACCAAGATCCTAACTACCATGCCTATGCCAATACCTGTAAGAATGAATTTAACCAAGTTTGCTACAAGCAAAAGTTGGATGAGCATAATATCCAAGTAGGGATCAATGCTTATGCCATTGCAGAGGGCTTGCCTAAGCTACTTCGTGAGTTGCCATTTCTTGGCGCTGTCCCTGCTCTTATTAAAAAAGTACATGAAGAGTATAGAAATGACTATGGATGGCAAGATGATGCTTATGCATTAGCCAAATCTTTGCGCCAGGATGTTCAAAATAAGGGCTTCTTTGGCGTTTCTATGGCTTCTACGGGTAAAGGTAAAACACGTGGCAATATGCGCATTATGTATGGATTATCTGAAAAACCACGTATTAGTGTGGCCATGGGTTTAAGAACATTGACATTACAGACTGGCGATGTGTTTAAAGAAGATATAGGTTTGGATGGGGATGAACTCGCGGTGCTAATCGGTTCTTCAGCAATTAAAGAGCTGCATGAACAGAGTAAGTTAGGTCAAAATAAAATATCTGAGCAGAAGGAGTCTGAACTAGGAGGTAGCTTGTCGTCTGAAAGCTTACTGCAAGATGAGCTGGTGCTAGTTGAACAGATGCCAGAATACTATGGCGATTTCAAAAAATGGATAGAACATGACCCTAAAATTGTAAAACTTATACAAGCTCCTGTTTTAGTTAGCACTATAGATTATTTAATGCCAGCAACAGAAGGAGTACGAGGTGGGCAACAAATAGCACCAATGCTGCGTTTACTAAGCTCTGATGTAATTTTGGATGAACCAGACGATTTTGGTTTAGATGACTTGCCTGCTTTGTGTCGCTTGGTGAATTGGGTGGGAATGTTGGGTGGCCGTATTCTGTTGTCAACAGCTACTCTATCGCCAACTCTGGCAAAAGCATTGTTTGCAGCTTATCAGGCGGGTAGAAATCACTATGTTAAGGCTAACTCCACCAAGGGTATAGAGAATGCTATTGTGTGTGCTTGGTTTGATGAGTTTACTAAAAATAAACCTAAATCAGAAAACATATCGTCTATTTCTGAGTATGAAAAAGCACATGCTGATTTTGTGAAAAAGAGAATAAATAATCTGCAAGAAGAAAATCTAGTCTTGCGTAAGGGAAAAATAATTCCCATAAGCAAGAATAATCAGCTCCCGCCAAGTAAATTATTCGCAAATTCCGTATTTCAATCTATAGCTGAATTACACCGTTCACATGCAATAACGATTGAAGATAAAAAAGTATCTTTAGGGCTTGTGAGAATGGCAAATATTAACCCATTAGTTCAGGTGGCTAAGTATTTATTTAATACAGAATCATCGAAAGATACGATAATTCATTACTGTGTTTATCATAGTCAGTTTCCTTTGGCGCAACGCTCTTTCATCGAAAAGCAGCTGGACAACTTTTTATCAAGGCACAACGGTAAGGAATGGTTAGAAAAATCAAAAATTAAAGAAATTATTTCTAAGCATAAGCAAACAAATCATGTTTTTGTTGTTCTAGCAACGGCTGTTGCAGAAGTGGGGCGCGACCATGATTATGACTGGGCGGTGGTCGAACCAAGTTCTATGCGTTCAATTATTCAGCTTGCAGGGCGTGTGCAGCGACATAGAAAAGAAGTTCCAACTGTTGAGAATATTCATGTGTTTTCAAAAAATCTAAAGGCCTTAAAAGGTAAAGTTCCTTCTTATGAAAAACCTGGTTTTGAAAGCAAAAAATTACGCTATTTCAGTCGTGATTTAGAGCAGATAAATATTGAAAATATTGACGCATCTATTAGGATAAAAATTCCTAAAATAACTAAAGATATACTGATTAAGGCTGCTGACTATACAGAAGTGAAATCATTTGAATTACTGGAAAGCTTAGCTCAATCGTTAATTTTGGATAGCAATACAAATAATCTGGGAGCAGCTATTTGGTGGAATGAACCAGTTACTTGGAATGCTGAAATTCAAAAGCTTCAAAAGTTTAGAAAAGGGCGGCCCAATGAAAATTATCGCTTACACCAAACTCGCCGTGGTGACTATATTTGGCAAAAAGAGATTATGGGCTCTTCACCAAGAAATTATGAGAATACCAGCAATATTATTGCTGATAATTGGCAGCATTTGGCCCAAGGTGCAGAGGTATGGGGAAAATATGAGTATAAAGCTGAATTTGAGCATTTTGCGCAGCTTTTGAAAATAGATGAAGAACAAGCGTTACATCGTTATAGCCATATAACTTTGGATATGGTCGATAAAGATAACGTAGAGCCTTGGTTGTATCATCCATATTTAGGCATTTACAAAAAACTTAAAAATGATAGGTACGAAGATGAATAATGAACTAATACACAAAGAGTTAGCTAGTGGAATTATTCAATATATTGAGAATAGACGTGATGAAAAGCTGGAGAAATTTCTTAGTGAAAAGCCTAAGAAAAATAAGAAAGGAGATATTACAAATGGTGCGATCAATTTTCGTACATTTGATTTTTTAAGTAAATATTTAAAAGAAAATAATAGACGAGATTCCCTAGATTATTTAGTTAAAATTGAAAAACTAACTAAGTCAAAAGAAACATCAAAGCTTGAGTTTCAATTGGATAAGTTTAAGCAGTATTGGAAACTGCTGGGCGAAGAATTGCCAGAGGAGGCATTGTCACTAAAAAGTGAGTTAGATAATTTTATCAATGAAAACAATGAAACACACGTGCCTGTAAACTGGCTGAATGAGTGGACATCAAAAGCTAAAGATATAAGCTTTGCGACGCATGTAGCTAAGTTGACCCATTCTAGCAGTAAAGGCAGTAGCGTTTTTGATAGTTCACAAGATGTGTTAGGGCAGTATTTAGATACTGCCAGTTTATCTATAAAAGCTGTTGATACTGCTTCAGATAACGCTGCATCGCTACCGATTGCGGATATCTTGAATATCAATGTTAATGGCCATTCTGTTTTAAGTTGTCTAAAAAATAATGAAATAGGTATGTTTCTTGAGTTTTGCGATGATCCCGATACTGTTAATGCGTGGGTCGATAGCCTAAAACAAGCTTATGATGATTCAAATAAGAAAAGTTTTTTTCTAAATAAGCAAATTTATTTTCCAGTTGAAACTGAGCAATACCATCTGTTACTGCCGTTAGTTTCTTCTTCTTTAGCGCAAAACCTGCATGAAGAATTTCAAGAATTATTCTCCGATGAACAAAAACAGGCAAAAGAAAGGCGAAAATCAAATAAATACTCAGATGTAACAATTGTTTCGTATCCGAACAAAGCTGTGTTGAATGTTACGCAATCCAATCATTCCAATGCTTCAAAGTTAAATGGAACAAGAGGAGGTCGCTTAAGCTTGTTATCTTGCGCGCCACCTCAATGGAGCTCGAAACTGCCCTCATACAAAAGTAAAAATTCATTCTTTGATAGGGGGTTATCTGTTCGATTGAATGATGAAATCACTGGATTAAGAAATTATTTGTTAGTGTTAAAAAATAAAGAGCTGAGCTTATCTAAACCACAACGCAATGCAGCAATAAAGGAAAAAGTTAGCAATATTATTGCTGGCTTTTTTGATTTTGTTTTAATGGTTAATACCAGTGAAAACAAACAAGGTTGGACAATGGAAACAAATTTACCTTTACGGCAGCAGTTACTATTCGAGCCTTGGCGTAATGACGGTGAAGTAGAGGAAATTCTATCTAATAGCCTTTGGCAAGAACAGCTTGGTAAGGATTTTGGTCGTTGGTTAAATAAACAATTAAATACGAGTAAAAAAGGATCATTGCAGCTTACACCCATACATGAAGCATTATGGTCTTCATGGTTTTTAATTGAGTTGAAAGAACATATTGCGCTACAGGAGACCATGTAATGAGCCATTATTTAGTTTTAAGCCATGCTGAAGTACAAAACGCAAATACAGTGGCAGGCTTTACATGGGGATTTCCCGCGATTACTCAGTTTTTAGGATTTATTCATGCTCTAGGTCTTAAATGCAACGAGGTTTTCAAAGAAGATTACACTTTTAGCACTGTTGGTTGTGCTGTTGTAGCAAATAATGTTACTCAAAAGACTTTTTGGAACAAAGGCAATTATGAGTTTTTGCAAACCAAACGCACGCCGACGTTTGCTAAAGATAAGAGCTCATCACCGCCAATCATTGAAGAAGGCAAGCTTAACATGATTGTTAGCTTGATAGTTGAGTTGGAGGGGGAGTTGCCTGTTACCAGTGGAGCAATAAAGGTATTTGAAGAAAATATCAAAACACTTTGCTGCTCTATGCGTATAGCGGGTGGAACAGTGCTAGATATTAAACAAGTTAAACTATTTTCTCATTCAACATCAGAAGAACAAGATAAAAAACTACGTAGGAAAATCAAGTCGTTAGTTATGCCAGGTTTTGTGCTAAAAGATAGAAGTCAATATCTAGCTGACCATTATGAGAACTTGTTAGCAGACGATCCGAATTCAGAAAAACTCGATGCTTGGTTAGATTTTTTTGCCTTAAAACAACAAGCACAGCTTATTGAAGGGGCAACGGCTAATGAAGCAGAGTGGAGCTATGTGCCTAAACCAGAGAAAGGCTATTTAGTACCCATAATGGTGGGTTACAAAGCCATTAGTGAGCTGTATCAGGCGGGTGAAGTGGCTAATGTGCGTGATCCAAATGTGCCTACAAGGTTTGTTGAAGCTATTCATTCAGTGGGTGAATGGATTGGTGCACATCGCATAGATGATATTGATGATTTTATTTGGCGTTATGAATATCAAGACGATATTTGGTATTTATGTAAGCAGAAACAACCAGTTCAACAACTGAGCACTAGCTCTCCCAACCCTGAAAAATTAACAGATTCTGAAGAAATTTCGTTAAACGATGCACTTGATTTGATTTTAAACTAAGAGGAAACAAACATGAGTGATATTAAATTTCCATCCGTACTAGCTTTTGAGCGCAAGCTTGAGCCATCCGATGCGTTAATGTATTCAGGTAGTTGGCAAGATATTAACGATGATAAGGCGTGGCATCCCATTTCCTTATTTGAGCGACGTAATCGAGCGGTAAAAAGTAACTTTAAACCAGAAGTTTTACAGGATGAGAAAAAACTACAAGAGGCAGTAGCAGAGCCTAACCTTTCTTGGGGTGATGATGCCGCTTTGCTACACGAGCACGACACATTAAAGGTCAGCTTTTCTATGCGTGTATTGTCTGGTTGTGAAACGCCATCTGTTTGCAATCAACAAGACTTTGAAAAAGAACTTAATAAAAAAATTTTAGAGTATTTTCAAGATAATGGTCAGGAGTTGGCTACGCGTTATGCGCATAACTTAGCCAATGGTCGTTTTTTATGGCGTAATCGTATTGATGCTCAAAATATACAAGTAATAGTTAATAGTAACAGCTTGGCAGAGCCCATCACTTTTGATGCCTACGATTATTCATTACGTAAAACTAGAACCGAAAATGATACAAAGATAAACCAACTTGCTGAACTGATTAAGCTTGGTTTAAAAGGAAGTGAGAGTATTGTTTTGCAAGTAAGTGCTTATGTTCAGATAGGGAAAGGACAAAGAGTGTGGCCATCACAAGAAATGGTAATGGGCTTGCCCAAAGGAAGTAAAAGCCGTCACCTATTTTCATTAAATGAAGTAGCTGCAATACATAGTGAAAAAATTGGTAATGCACTCCGCACTATTGATGACTGGTATCCAGACTTCGATACAGAAGATAGTGCTCCAATAGCTATCGAAGCTTATGGCTCAGTTACACAGAGAGGCATTGCTTATCGAAGCAAACGCGGTAGTGATTTTGTGAGTTTGATTAGAAAGTGGGTTATTGAAGATAAATCTTTAACTGCCGATGAGCAGCATTTTGTTGTAGCTATGTTAATTCGTGGCGGTGTTTTTGGCGAGAGTGATAAGGACTGAATGACATGCGTTTTTATCAAGAAATAACCCTTATAAAAACGCCTGAAATTACCCCTTATTTTATTTGGAGCAAACTCTACATCCAAGTGCATCTAGCCTTAGTAGAGCAACAAAACTCAGATAAAACGGTCAATTTCGGCGTAAGTTTTCCTAAATATAGATATGAAGACAAGGAGGGTAGGTTTTTTGCAAGTTTAGGATCTAAGCTACGTGTTTTTGCGCCTACTGAAGTTGAATTACAACGGCTAAATCTTGCTCAGTGGCTAGAGCGCTTGGTGGATTATGTACATATAAAAAGCATTCAGTCTGTTCCTGATAATATCAGCTGTCATGTAAATGTTAGGCGTTATCGGGCCGACACCAAGCTTGATCGATTAACAAGGCGATATGCCAAAAGAAGAGGAATAAGTTTTGAGGAAGCCAGAGCCGAGCAAAATCAACGTTTTGCAGATACACATAATCTAACTTTGCACCAAGCTCAGCAGCATTATATCCAGCCCAAAGTTAAGGATTATCCTTTTATCAAGTTACAAAGTTTGAGCGGTGAAAAAGAATTTTCATTACTCATTGCCCAAGTTGAGGCTGAGCAATGTTGCTCTGGTAGCTTTAGCACCTACGGTCTGAGCAGCCAAAGCACAGTACCTCATTGGTAAGAACCCTTTATTTTACGCTATAAAAATTTTCTATTAAAATCATTGAGTTACTTTGGGCACTACAAACATTGCTAAAATTTGAGTGTTTGTAATATTTAACTGATATAACTTGTTTTTTAGGTTTGATATTGCTGTTGACCGCCGCACAGGCGGCTTAGAAAATGAACTCATGGAAGAGTGTGTATCCAAAGAAGTTGACCGCCGCACAGGCGGCTTAGAAAGCTCAGTGAAGCCACCGTTTTCAAAGTTTAAATGTTGACCGCCGCACAGGCGGCTTAGAAATTGAGGCCGTTCGGGGGGATATCCTTGAGGTCGTTGACCGCCGCACAGGCGGCTTAGAAATCGTTATAAAAATAAACAGGATAGTTTAATTTGTTGACCGCCGCACAGGCGGCTTAGAAAAGCCTCCCGTCCTACCTTTCGGGATAGCTTTCGTTGACCGCCGCACAGGCGGCTTAGAAAAATTAAAGATGTGGCTGTACTTGTTTCTGAATGTTGACCGCCGCACAGGCGGCTTAGAAATTGGGTTTGTCATCGTGCTGGGTCCAAAGTTTGTTGACCGCCGCACAGGCGGCTTAGAAATGGTCCTGTTGCTCTACCAGCTCCTGCTGCTGGTTGACCGCCGCACAGGCGGCTTAGAAAACTAGCCTGAAGCTGTGAACCTTGAAGAACATGTTGACCGCCGCACAGGCGGCTTAGAAAATAATGACGGTGATAATCAAAAAAATATAAGAGTTGACCGCCGCACAGGCGGCTTAGAAATGGACAGCTTCTTCCTCAATTATTGTCATGTTGTTGACCGCCGCACAGGCGGCTTAGAAACAAAGAAATAGAAGGACTTACCGGCGGACTTTGTTGACCGCCGCACAGGCGGCTTAGAAAAATGGTAAAATTTATTGCGTTCCCAATGACGCGTTGACCGCCGCACAGGCGGCTTAGAAAATGTAAAAAGCATTTTGCACATGGTACCTATAGTTGACCGCCGCACAGGCGGCTTAGAAACCTTATTATCAGGTGGGCTTGCTGAGCAGTCCGTTGACCGCCGCACAGGCGGCTTAGAAATGGTCCAGAATGAAATTAATCAATGGCTGCCAGTTGACCGCCGCACAGGCGGCTTAGAAACTCATAGAAAATAACAGCACTCAAAACAAGGCGTTGACCGCCGCACAGGCGGCTTAGAAAAAACCATTTGTCAGTGCCTGATAAGTTGCCAAGTTGACCGCCGCACAGGCGGCTTAGAAACTCATAGAAAATAACAGCACTCAAAACAAGGCGTTGACCGCCGCACAGGCGGCTTAGAAAAAACCATTTGTCAGTGCCTGATAAGTTGCCAAGTTGACCGCCGCACAGGCGGCTTAGAAACTCCCTGTGATTAGAAATAAATTTTTTCAATTTGTTGACCGCCGCACAGGCGGCTTAGAAATCGATGCAGTTGACGCTAGTTTTTAGGCGTGGGTTGACCGCCGCACAGGCGGCTTAGAAATTTTTCCAATTATGAACGAGTTTCATATTCAAGTTGACCGCCGCACAGGCGGCTTAGAAATCACACCCTCAAAATATTTGATTACCTCGATGGTTGACCGCCGCACAGGCGGCTTAGAAAATTTGCGTGTTTCAAGCTTGCCCTCGATATAAGTTGACCGCCGCACAGGCGGCTTAGAAAAAAGGGCCACATGAAGAAAAACCGAACTAGAAGTTGACCGCCGCACAGGCGGCTTAGAAATCAGAAGTTACCCAGCTCCAGGCCGAAAACACGTTGACCGCCGCACAGGCGGCTTAGAAATTGACGGTTGTTTATGGATTGCCAACGAAGCCGTTGACCGCCGCACAGGCGGCTTAGAAAGAAGAATATGCGGGTGGCGCAGCTTTTCCATCGTTGACCGCCGCACAGGCGGCTTAGAAATTCATAAATTTGTAGGCGTCCCTCAATCTCAAGTTGACCGCCGCACAGGCGGCTTAGAAAATCAACATTATCCAAATTATCTCGCAAGTCTTGTTGACCGCCGCACAGGCGGCTTAGAAACACAACAGAGGAAGCGGGCAAGTCCAGGGTCAGTTGACCGCCGCACAGGCGGCTTAGAAAAAAGGTTTTTGGGAGTCCTGGTATCGTGACGTGTTGACCGCCGCACAGGCGGCTTAGAAAATTTTCTAATTTAACTACAAAGCCCTCGGATGTGTTGACCGCCGCACAGGCGGCTTAGAAATATAAAGACAGCTTCACCTCTCCAGCTCCTCAACGTTGACCGCCGCACAGGCGGCTTAGAAAGATGAAACTACCTACATGGGGCCGGAGATATTGTTGACCGCCGCACAGGCGGCTTAGAAACGCAGGCCCGGCCCAGCCTGCCGAACACATGCGTTGACCGCCGCACAGGCGGCTTAGAAATCTCCCTGATCCAGTACCTAAAGAAACAACAAGTTGACCGCCGCACAGGCGGCTTAGAAATTCGGGGCGGGCTTGAATTGTCCAACGGTTCGGTTGACCGCCGCACAGGCGGCTTAGAAACCCTGAATTACGAAGTACGGAAGTTTTATATTTGTTGACCGCCGCACAGGCGGCTTAGAAATACACAGGCACCCTAACTCTTATTGAGCATGGTGTTGACCGCCGCACAGGCGGCTTAGAAATTTCTATCTCTGCCCAAGATTCTGGCGCTACCGTTGACCGCCGCACAGGCGGCTTAGAAACACCTGGGGCCACAGCTCCAGCCCTGTGATTTGGTTGACCGCCGCACAGGCGGCTTAGAAAACAGTGCATAACTTAACCCTGGTGCGCACTACGTTGACCGCCGCACAGGCGGCTTAGAAATGCTGGTGGTCCATGCCATTGAAAATCAAAGAGTTGACCGCCGCACAGGCGGCTTAGAAAATTGAAACACAAGCCACAGATGCTGAAGGTGTGTTGACCGCCGCACAGGCGGCTTAGAAAAAGAGAAGATTACTAAAACCATGTTTATCAAGGTTGACCGCCGCACAGGCGGCTTAGAAATCTGCTCCACAGGGTTCAGGGCTAGAGATTGAGTTGACCGCCGCACAGGCGGCTTAGAAATAGATGGTAAAGCAAGGGCAAATCTTATCATTGTTGACCGCCGCACAGGCGGCTTAGAAAACTGGCTAGTGCTTTGAGTGCGCCCCATATAGGTTGACCGCCGCACAGGCGGCTTAGAAAAAGTAATTTTATGGCAGTATGAAGAAGCCGAAGTTGACCGCCGCACAGGCGGCTTAGAAATAGCTCCAAAGGCGGTTTGGAAGAATGGCATCGTTGACCGCCGCACAGGCGGCTTAGAAAAAAAACCTTTGGCATATTTGTCATATCCATGTGTTGACCGCCGCACAGGCGGCTTAGAAATTTTAGTAATCTTCTCTTGGCTGGCACAATGTGTTGACCGCCGCACAGGCGGCTTAGAAATGATGAAGTAACAGGGTTGGCAGGGCATGAAGGTTGACCGCCGCACAGGCGGCTTAGAAAATCAGCATAGCCATAGAAGCCAACACGATTACGTTGACCGCCGCACAGGCGGCTTAGAAATGTTACAGTGCCACCTGATCCAATAACTTTTGTGTTGACCGCCGCACAGGCGGCTTAGAAATGATGCTGTGACAGTAAGTTTTGTTTGTGATAGTTGACCGCCGCACAGGCGGCTTAGAAACCTTCGGGGACTCCAACATAGCCACAGCGGTATGTTGACCGCCGCACAGGCGGCTTAGAAATGGGACGGAATGACTGGTTACATAGATACAGTGTTGACCGCCGCACAGGCGGCTTAGAAATGGGCAAACCAACCATACCGCTATTCTCGTTCGTTGACCGCCGCACAGGCGGCTTAGAAATGGCATAGATGGGCCATAAAGAATTTTACCCAGTTGACCGCCGCACAGGCGGCTTAGAAAATGTCCACAGAATGATCCAAACTCAACCAGACGTTGACCGCCGCACAGGCGGCTTAGAAAAACCTCCGTACCCGTAACTATAATCGCAAACAGTTGACCGCCGCACAGGCGGCTTAGAAATTAAGTTTCTTTCTACATTCCTGACCTCTCTAGTTGACCGCCGCACAGGCGGCTTAGAAAGTGACGAGAATATTGTTGGATATGAGGCCAGCGTTGACCGCCGCACAGGCGGCTTAGAAAGTTAGCGAGCAAAACAAACTTGCTAAGTCTTTTGTTGACCGCCGCACAGGCGGCTTAGAAATGTGGGCGTATTGCACTTGATAGAGCAAAAATGTTGACCGCCGCACAGGCGGCTTAGAAATTTGGTGATGTTAGGCACTACTGACGGGGGCAAGTTGACCGCCGCACAGGCGGCTTAGAAACTCCATAAAAGCCACAAGAAAAGACCCTCACAGTTGACCGCCGCACAGGCGGCTTAGAAAGTATGGTGTCATGGCCAACCATGCTTTTTGTGAGTTGACCGCCGCACAGGCGGCTTAGAAACTACAGCTTGACAGGACTCGTTTTCCGTCAATGCGTTGACCGCCGCACAGGCGGCTTAGAAAAAGATATGTGGGCGGTAGTCCTGCAAGTAAGCGTTGACCGCCGCACAGGCGGCTTAGAAAATATCAATTCATCCGCTCAAAAAGTGCCACGATGTTGACCGCCGCACAGGCGGCTTAGAAAAAGGTAAAGACGTTCAAAAGCTGTCTGAAATTGTTGACCGCCGCACAGGCGGCTTAGAAATATCGGCGTCTGTTACAGTCACCTGGACAGGTGTTGACCGCCGCACAGGCGGCTTAGAAAAAAAACTTATCGGCATGAGTGTAGCCCAGGCAGTTGACCGCCGCACAGGCGGCTTAGAAAAGTACCAAGAGTGGCCAAGCATAGGTACAACTGTTGACCGCCGCACAGGCGGCTTAGAAAAGATGCCCACGGGGTTGGTCAAGCAACTGTTAGTTGACCGCCGCACAGGCGGCTTAGAAAACGAACATACTTCAACCCTGCAGGCAATGCATGTTGACCGCCGCACAGGCGGCTTAGAAAAGAAAAGGCTTTTTAATTTGTGGTCTATTGTTGTTGACCGCCGCACAGGCGGCTTAGAAAAGCTTGGAAAGATTTGTACAACTTAAAAATGGGTTGACCGCCGCACAGGCGGCTTAGAAACTTTGGTCAATAAAAAATAGAGATGATTCAAATGTTGACCGCCGCACAGGCGGCTTAGAAATGTATCGTTCTCTCTTCAACCTCAAACTTCTCGTTGACCGCCGCACAGGCGGCTTAGAAACCGCCTAATCCTGCCGAATTATAATGCAAATACGTTGACCGCCGCACAGGCGGCTTAGAAATAGAATAACACTAATGTTATCAACTATAGGTTCGTTGACCGCCGCACAGGCGGCTTAGAAATGAATCGGAAGGGGGGCTAAGGGATTTTCAAGGTTGACCGCCGCACAGGCGGCTTAGAAAGTTGGTTGTGAGTTCGAATCTTACCTGGCCTGCGTTGACCGCCGCACAGGCGGCTTAGAAAACCATGATCTGGATCTGCGCCAGCCAGCTTTTCGTTGACCGCCGCACAGGCGGCTTAGAAAGCCAACAAATCACGCTCAAATTGTTTATATTGGTTGACCGCCGCACAGGCGGCTTAGAAATGGGTATTTACGCGCCCCAGGCTCAAAATGCCGTTGACCGCCGCACAGGCGGCTTAGAAAGTTCTGTTGCGTTTAAGGCCTGATCCTGTTCCGTTGACCGCCGCACAGGCGGCTTAGAAATGATACTACCAACGGTACAAGTCTTGTAAGTCGTTGACCGCCGCACAGGCGGCTTAGAAATACTCCTTTCTTCACACTGATAAGCCTTTCTCGTTGACCGCCGCACAGGCGGCTTAGAAATACCACAATCTCGACACCGCAGAAAGGTGTAATGTTGACCGCCGCACAGGCGGCTTAGAAAAAAGGCAGTTTGAAAAAAGGGCATACCCTTATGTTGACCGCCGCACAGGCGGCTTAGAAATTGTCATAAGTAACGATTTTTGCGGGCAGCATGTTGACCGCCGCACAGGCGGCTTAGAAAATTGAAACTAAATATGGGCTAGGTGAACTTAAGTTGACCGCCGCACAGGCGGCTTAGAAAAAGCCGAAGAAAAAGAAGAAAGTGCGTGTGCCGTTGACCGCCGCACAGGCGGCTTAGAAAAAACAAGCATTGTCTCAATTTGTAGACCTTGAGTTGACCGCCGCACAGGCGGCTTAGAAATTGCAAAATGTCAATCTCAACAATCTTTTTTTTGTTGACCGCCGCACAGGCGGCTTAGAAATGTCTGAGGTGCTTACTTACGTACGTAAGCACGTTGACCGCCGCACAGGCGGCTTAGAAATGTTAGATCCTGCAACTAGGGCTATTGTTGTTGTTGACCGCCGCACAGGCGGCTTAGAAAGTTAGCATTATTGGTGATGGATGAGGCACATAGTTGACCGCCGCACAGGCGGCTTAGAAATAGACGCTCAAAAAACTTAGCCTGAATACCACGTTGACCGCCGCACAGGCGGCTTAGAAAATCAACTCTATACTATTTTTTATCTCCCCCTCGTTGACCGCCGCACAGGCGGCTTAGAAAAGGTACTTGTTGTTGCCCATGCTGGCTTCCTTGTTGACCGCCGCACAGGCGGCTTAGAAACCAATGACCCGAATCAGATCCCTGATGCTGGTGTTGACCGCCGCACAGGCGGCTTAGAAATGTTGGGTAAGTCCGGAACTGTTTCTTTTGATGTTGACCGCCGCACAGGCGGCTTAGAAATGCTGTGAAAAGGACGTGAGTTTTGCGCCCTGGTTGACCGCCGCACAGGCGGCTTAGAAACTTTTGAGTCTCCGGCAACAATACCTGCTGGAGTTGACCGCCGCACAGGCGGCTTAGAAATCAGGTGTTGTGCCAGGAGACGTGACCGTCACGTTGACCGCCGCACAGGCGGCTTAGAAATATATCTACAAGCCATCCAACCATTTTAAACCGTTGACCGCCGCACAGGCGGCTTAGAAAACGGCCTGCCCCAGCCGGGCACCCCGGCCGCCGTTGACCGCCGCACAGGCGGCTTAGAAAAGAAGACGTGCTGGACAGTAAAGGTGCTTCTCGTTGACCGCCGCACAGGCGGCTTAGAAATCCAGGGCCGGAGGCACCAAAAGCACATTGGGGTTGACCGCCGCACAGGCGGCTTAGAAACTCCAAAAGTGGGGGCCGAAGCCCCCAGGTTAGTTGACCGCCGCACAGGCGGCTTAGAAATGGTCACGACATAAGGAGTATTTGATTTTTTAGTTGACCGCCGCACAGGCGGCTTAGAAATTACCTTTTCTGCTATATAGTCAATATCTAAGGTTGACCGCCGCACAGGCGGCTTAGAAAACTGAATCGAACACAGGCACTCTGCATATTGCGTTGACCGCCGCACAGGCGGCTTAGAAACGAATCGATTGAAACATATCTACGCATGCTTAGTTGACCGCCGCACAGGCGGCTTAGAAAATTATAAACTAAATATCCCGTCTTTGATTCTAGTTGACCGCCGCACAGGCGGCTTAGAAAATAATCTCGAATATGAGAATATGTAAAAAATTGTTGACCGCCGCACAGGCGGCTTAGAAAAACCATGAACTTGAGCTTGATAGAAGCTTCCATGTTGACCGCCGCACAGGCGGCTTAGAAAAGTATATAGTTCGGGATAATTAGAAAGATTAAGTTGACCGCCGCACAGGCGGCTTAGAAATTGGACTTCATTGGAGCCAATAAGCTCGAAATGTTGACCGCCGCACAGGCGGCTTAGAAAACCTGAAGAAAGCTTATATATAAATGACCCAAGTTGACCGCCGCACAGGCGGCTTAGAAACGCTGCTCTAATTTGTTGAAAAGTTTTGGCGTGTTGACCGCCGCACAGGCGGCTTAGAAATAGGGTGCAGGATACGGATGAACTCGTGGGACGTTGACCGCCGCACAGGCGGCTTAGAAATTGTACCAGCGGGTCAAAAATGTCCGTTAAATGTTGACCGCCGCACAGGCGGCTTAGAAAAAGGGGATATTGGTATTATCGCCATAGAGTTCGTTGACCGCCGCACAGGCGGCTTAGAAAATAAAAGCTAGCAAACCCATTGCCCTTTGCTCGTTGACCGCCGCACAGGCGGCTTAGAAAAGCCCTGTTATTTCATCGGGGTAGTATTTGCGGTTGACCGCCGCACAGGCGGCTTAGAAAATTTGCTTGTTGACGGCCCTCCAAGACTGGCAGTTGACCGCCGCACAGGCGGCTTAGAAAACAGTTGAGCAGGTGGAAGGCTTGCACGTGGCGTTGACCGCCGCACAGGCGGCTTAGAAATCATGTCCAAATATGATAAGATCAAGATAGATGTTGACCGCCGCACAGGCGGCTTAGAAACATTGGCATTACAGCCGATGATTTTAAAAAGCGTTGACCGCCGCACAGGCGGCTTAGAAAACTCGCCAAAAGTCACCATATTAGTCGCATGAGTTGACCGCCGCACAGGCGGCTTAGAAATGACACATCAATTACGGGATCAGCCAGGGCAGGTTGACCGCCGCACAGGCGGCTTAGAAAACATGAAAATACACACTATGCAACATAGCAAAGTTGACCGCCGCACAGGCGGCTTAGAAATGAATATAATCAAAGATGCTGGGAAAGACATTGTTGACCGCCGCACAGGCGGCTTAGAAATGTTTAAGCGGATAAGACTTGCTTCATAGCCAGTTGACCGCCGCACAGGCGGCTTAGAAAAGAAGAAATTGAAGAGTTGCGGGTGTCCGTGGGTTGACCGCCGCACAGGCGGCTTAGAAATATCACTATATTTACAACCAATCTGGCAAAACGTTGACCGCCGCACAGGCGGCTTAGAAATCGTATACCTCAATGGCTGCTATAAATTTTTCGTTGACCGCCGCACAGGCGGCTTAGAAAATTGCATCATAGTTTTAACTTTTTGGAGCAATGTTGACCGCCGCACAGGCGGCTTAGAAACCCAGTCAGTACCGTGCTATTGCTATTAATATGTTGACCGCCGCACAGGCGGCTTAGAAATGTTTAAGCGGATAAGACTTGCTTCATAGCCAGTTGACCGCCGCACAGGCGGCTTTAGAAAATCCGTTGTGCATGTACCAATCATCATTGCCCGTTGACCGCCGCACAGGCGGCTTAGAAACTGGGAAAATTTCTTGCACTCTTTGGAAGAAAGTTGACCGCCGCACAGGCGGCTTAGAAATCGATATTATGAAGAATGAGAAACGTTTTATCGTTGACCGCCGCACAGGCGGCTTAGAAATTTAGTCCAGGTTGCTGAACGTCCAGAGTATCGTTGACCGCCGCACAGGCGGCTTAGAAAAAATAGGAAGATCGAGAGAAAAGCCCATTTCTCGTTGACCGCCGCACAGGCGGCTTAGAAACTTAATTCCAACCAGGGCTTGATTTTTATGAAGTTGACCGCCGCACAGGCGGCTTAGAAATGTATCGAGGCTCATGTACTTTTCATATTTTGAGTTGACCGCCGCACAGGCGGCTTAGAAAATTCAATAACCTCTAGGCTCCCAGTATATTCATGTTGACCGCCGCACAGGCGGCTTAGAAAATCAGTATCAATGATAACAGGATTATTCGGATGTTGACCGCCGCACAGGCGGCTTAGAAAATTCAATAACCTCTAGGCTCCCAGTATATTCATGTTGACCGCCGCACAGGCGGCTTAGAAACATTAAGCCGGAGGACAACTAATGCCCATTACGTTGACCGCCGCACAGGCGGCTTAGAAATGGAAATAGGCGTGCCCGGCCCCAGAGGGCCCGTTGACCGCCGCACAGGCGGCTTAGAAAGCAATCCAATGTCCCTGGGGCGGGAATTGTGCGTTGACCGCCGCACAGGCGGCTTAGAAAAGCCCGAAAAGTTACCGTCAAAGACTCGTTAGGTTGACCGCCGCACAGGCGGCTTAGAAACCCATTCGTCCCAAATGTTCGTAAAGCAAAAACAGTTGACCGCCGCACAGGCGGCTTAGAAAAATGGTGGTGCATATTTGTTCGTTGAAAATGCGTTGACCGCCGCACAGGCGGCTTAGAAATATTGAACAATCTTAAATGTCTATTGATCCAGGTTGACCGCCGCACAGGCGGCTTAGAAAAACTTCTTCAAGCATGAGTTCTCTTTCTGCAAGTTGACCGCCGCACAGGCGGCTTAGAAAGTTCCAGGCTAGAAAATGAGCGTATTGCAGATGTTGACCGCCGCACAGGCGGCTTAGAAACACAGGGTGCCCTGGGCGTGCTCGCGGATTTCGGTTGACCGCCGCACAGGCGGCTTAGAAAAGCTCAATGGTGCATTCGCCGCAAATATTTCCGTTGACCGCCGCACAGGCGGCTTAGAAAAGTTATGGGCCTCGGCATTGCTCATGCGTGCCGTTGACCGCCGCACAGGCGGCTTAGAAATGAAACTAAGCTTTGGAGGTCGTCGTTTGATGGTTGACCGCCGCACAGGCGGCTTAGAAAATGCATGAAAAGAAAGACGAGGTCTTGCGGGAGTTGACCGCCGCACAGGCGGCTTAGAAATTGGAATGATTTGCCTTACCATGTGAGCGGTGGTTGACCGCCGCACAGGCGGCTTAGAAAATTTTGGGATAAATATCACCCTGATAACCCAGGTTAGCCGCCGCACACGCGGCTTAGAAATGCGGTGTATGTCCCAGGGGCACCTCTCAGCCGTTGACCGCCGCACAGGCGGCTTAGAAATAAGCACACTGAATGTGTTACTAATTTCTTAAGTTGACCGCCGCACAGGCGGCTTAGAAATGAATACTAAGGAAGGGTTGTGCTGTTCCCCACGCCCGTGCGGATGAACCGTAGTTTAATAGTCTCATGCCAAAAGAAAACTCTACTTTTAAATGCTACTAACTTGGAGAGGTTTACAGAACAAATCTACAAACGACTGGCTGAGGTTGAAAATGCCATCATCGCCAAGGTCCACGCTGGGCACGGCTGGAACGGCCGAACACCTGGACACAACCTATGACGGTAACACCCTAAAGGCCTACAAGATCGCTGTAGCCCGGTTTAGCGGATTGGTTAGATGCCCTGGTCTTATTCCAACTGCACTGCTGTAATACCCATGGCTCTGGCCAGCTTCTCACGGGTGGCCTTGCGGATGGTATGCGCCCCGGATTCGATCTGGGACAATGCAGCCTGACTCATCCCCGCCCGCTGGGCCACTTCTGTCTGGGTAAAGCCAAGGTGCTCCCGCCAGGCGCGGGCAGGGGTCATTTCATCACGAATGATCATGCCCATGACCTCATTGGAAATCATGCCAGAGTATTGGTCTGATTGCTTGATCCATTCGACGTAAGGCAGGACCACAAATGCCGGATTCCCGGCCCTGTCCTTGATGATTTGGATTTCAGTATGTGTGCTCATCACGCTTTTTCACCTCTTCGATGGAAACAATTTTAACCGTGCCATCATAGTCAAACAGAACCCGGTAATCTCCAACACGCAAACGATAGCCATACTCATGATTCACCAGCTTCCTGACCCCATGACAGGCCGGAAACAAGGCCAAGCATTGCGCTTCTTCGTAGATACGCTTACGCATGGCCACATCCTTAATCTTGAGCAATTGCTTGCGCGTCCTTGGAGCCCAGAGCACTGTGTTCATGGGCGGATTATAAGACGATATAAGATAAAGTCAATTTAATCTTATTGGTTTGATCTGTTTAGAGAATGATCTTACCCTCGCCTGAAGCTCTTGAGTTAATTTTGATAGTGACCAGGCGTGGAAATTTCGGAGTCCACACACCTGCACCACAGTGAATGAAAGGCGTCCGGCCTTCCGTCACTCCATATCCTGCACCACAATCAGATTCCCATACAACACGTATTGCCAGATATTGACTGTCCTCTACACCAGGAAGACTCACCACCACCCAAACTTTCTTGACTCTATGCTCTTTTTTGCAGGATCAACTCCTCCACACTACGTTTGGGCACATAATGCACCTGCTTATCGTCCCGGTAATATTTGATGGCTCCATCTTCGGGTAAGTCAACAATACGCACGTCTTCCACAGGTTTACCCAAGGCCAAAACCAAAGAAATTTCATAATCTTCCAAACCCAGCTCCAAAACGAGCTTCTTACGCTCTATGGAAGCAATGATACAGCCTCCAAAGCCCTTTTCCACAGCTCCAAGCATCATGGTCTGCGCCATGATCCCCTGATCATATTTAGCAAAATCCCATTCTTTGGCGGTATTGACCATAATAATATATGCACTGGGACGCTCCCCTTCTTTAGGCCCATCCCAGTCTGTCAGATAAGCGGCCCACTTTAGACAAGAAAAAATTCGGGCATTATCTTGGGGATTTGTGCTTAAAACAAAACGCAATGGTTGTTTATTGCCTGCCGAAGGACAAAGTCTGGCCAAGGCCACCAAATCTTCCAAATCTGACATGGACATAAGGCTATTTTGATCAAAACGTCGATAGCTGCGACTGGAAGAGACCAGTTCTTTAAACATATTTTTTCTCCTTAAGTATCATAAATAGCTTCAAATTTCGCCTTATAAGCCTGAAAAATCCCCTTCTCGATAGCCTGGCGTGCACCTGTAACCACTTGAAGAAAATAAGCCAAATTATGAATGGTATTGAGGCGGTAGGACAAAATTTCCCGAGCGTGATATAAATGGCGCAAATACGCCCGACTAAAATTACGGCAGGTGTAACATGAGCAGGCTGGATCAAGGGGGCTATCATCTTCCGTGTACTCGGCCCGTTTGATATTAATTTTGCCTAACGAGGTAAACAAAGTTCCATTGCGAGCATTGCGGGTAGGTAAAACACAATCAAACATATCAATACCGGCATCAATGCCACGTACAATATCTAAAGGTGTACCCACACCCATGAGATAACGTGGCTTATCCACGGGTAAAAGTTCACCACTATGATAGAGCATGTCCATCATTTCTGCCTTTGGTTCCCCAACACTTAATCCCCCTACGGCATAGCCATCAAAAGGGATATCCATGAGCTGGCGCAGACTTTCCTCACGCAAGTCTTTAAAAAATCCTCCCTGACCAATACCAAAAAGAAGCTGATCTCCACTGCCTGGAGCATAAGCCGTACGGCACCGGGCTGCCCAACGAGTGGTCAAGGCCAGAGAGTTTTTAGTATAGCCATAATCAGCCCCATAAGGTACACACTCATCAAGCACCATCATGATATCCGAACCCAAATTACGTTGAATGGAGATAACTTTTTCTGGCGTAAAAAAATGCTTGGACCCATCAATATGGGAAGAAAAAGCAACTCCATCTTCTGTGAGCTTACGCAGTCCTGACAGGCTAAAGACTTGAAATCCGCCAGAATCCGTTAATATGGGACGATCCCAATGGATAAAAGAATGCAAGCCACCCCGACGAGCAATCATTGCATCTCCTGGGCGCAGATATAAATGATAGGTATTGCCTAAAATAATTCGTGCACCCAAAGTTTTGAGGTCTTCAGGACAAACAGCCTTGACTGATCCTTGAGTGCCCACAGGCATGAAGATGGGGGTGGGAATAATACCATGGGCTGTGTAGAGTTCACCAACCCTGGACTTTCCGTCTTGATGATGAATATGAAAGGAACCGATAGTCATAATCCTACTTGCTAGCTATTGATGTTGTTGGGATGAGGCCGTACTTGGGACAAATATCTTCCAGCTCACATATGACGCATTGGGGTTTACGGGCTGTACAAACCTGACGGCCAAAAAGAACCAGGTAATGGTTAACCTTGCCCCAGTCTTGTTGAAGAAAAAGAGGCATAAGGTCCTGCTCGATTTTATCCGGATTGGTCTCCTTGGTCAGGCCTAGACGAAAAGCTATGCGCTTGACATGGGTATCTACAGCTATACCAGCATGAATACCAAAGGCATTGGAAAGGACCACGTTGGCTGTTTTACGAGCTACCCCGGCAAGGGTAACCATATCTTGCATGGTTTGCGGCACCTGGCCTTGATATACAGTGACAATGCGCCGAGCAGCTTCACGAATATTTTTCGCCTTGTTGCGATAAAATCCCGTAGAATGAATAGTGGTTTCCAGGGCAGACAGATCGGCCTTGGCCACATCGTGCACAGTGGGCCAAGTTGTGAAGAGTTGAGGCGTGACCATGTTTACCCGTGCATCTGTACATTGAGCCGAAAGAATGGTGGCGACCAGAAGTTCCCAGGGATCAGTCCAGGTAAGTTCTGTTTGTGGGGCTGGATAACGCTTTGCCAAATGCTGAGTAATGGTTTGAGCATGTTGAATAAGTTTTGGTGGTCTGGTCATGGAAACTCCAAACAAGATGAAAGAAGCACGAAAGTTGTGACTGACAGTTTTTTCCTTGAACTTCAAGTTTTTACCAGGAGGAGCTGAGGAGCTATGGATCAAATCATGGTATATATGACTGCTCCAGATCTAAAGTGTGCCAGAACCATTAGCCAGGCTTTGGTCAAAGAACGCCTGGTTGCGTGTGTAAATATCTTGCCACACATGGAGTCCATATATTGGTGGAATGAGAGCATACACAATGAAAGCGAAGTAGTTATTCTGGCCAAATCTATGCATGCTCTTTTTCCGGCTCTCCAGGATACAGTTTTGGCCCTGCATCCCTATGAAGTACCCTGTATTGTGGCTTGGGATATGGCAAATGGACACCCACCTTTTTTACAGTGGATAGCTGCTCAAGTTCTTCCTTGGAGCCAGACTCTTCAAAAGGGTTGACGCCGCAAAAAAAACGTTCATAGCAATGCGCAACCGATGAACATGAGGAGTAAGTTTTGGTGTGTTTTCATATCTTAAATTTTGGATGCCAGATGAATGTGGCCGATGGACACTGGCTGTCCCAAAATTTGATGAGCCGGGGCTGGACAGCTACTTCTGAACAAGATGCCCAGGTCTTTATCATTACAACCTGTAGTGTTCGAGAAAAACCCGAACAAAAGGTCTATTCTTTGTTGGGCCGCCTGAAGGAATACGTCGATAAAAATCCTGATGTTTTTGTGGCCGTAGGTGGATGCGTAGCCCAGCAGGTAGGTGAGGAGTTCTGGAACAGATTTCCCTTTGTACGCCTTGTCTTTGGTACAGATGGAACGGCCATGGTTCCCCAGGCCCTGGAACGGCTTGTGTCAGACCCTGACTTACGCATTAGCCTTCTTGACTTTTTAGACTACTACCCGGAACGAGAACATGATGAAAAAGGATCTGTAGAGGCCCAAACTTTTGTGAACATCATGCAGGGGTGTGATAATTTTTGCACATATTGTATTGTGCCTTTTACTCGAGGAAGACAAAAGTCACGGGCGGCAAGTGCAGTGGTGGCTGAGTGTATGTCCTTGGTCAGCCGGGGAGCAAGGGAGCTGACTCTCCTGGGACAAAATGTCAACAGCTATGGCCAGGACAAGCATGGCGATGGTACGTCCTTTGCCCAGTTATTGCATCGGATTTCAGATATTCCTGGATTAGAACGGCTGGGCTTTGTGACCTCTCACCCCAAAGACATTGCTCAGGAAGTGGTTGATGCTTTTGGGATGCTTTCTAATTTAAGCCCCCAACTGCATCTCCCCGTGCAATCGGGATCGAATGCAGTATTACAAGCCATGGGCCGAAAATATACCAGGGAACATTACCTGGAGATTGTGCAAAATTTACGACAAACCTGTCCACATATTGCTCTAACCACAGATTTTATTGTAGGTTTTCCTGGTGAGACCCAAAAAGATTTTGAAGATACCCTTGATTTAGTTAAAAAAGTTAGGTTTGTCTCCAGTTTCTCTTTTAAATATTCTGATCGCCCAGGAGTACGGGCTGAAAAATTCCCTGATAAGATCGAAGAAGAAGAAAAAAGCCAGCGGTTACAGATATTGCAAGACTTGCAAAATAGAATCACCATAGAGGAGTTAAACCAAATGGTTGGGCAGGAAGTTACCGTGTTAGTGGAAGGGCCCAGCAAAATCCAGGGTGATACGCAAACTTTTTGGCGAGGACGTGATTGCGGTGGCCGTATTGTTAATTTTGCTTCTTCCTTCCCTGATCTCAGTGGAAAGATGGTCTTGACTACTATTCAGGAAGCAAAAAGACACTCCCTGATTGGTGAAATTCGAGGTGAACCATGGTAGAGATGATTGTTTTTGGATTGGCCCTGGACGAGGATTCTCAGGTACCCATTTTGATCCTGAAGGATAAGACAGAAGATACTATTTGTCCCATCTGGATTGGGGCGATGGAAGCCATGGCTATTTCCATGGTTTTAAACAAAGTTGCAGTTTCCCGTCCCCTGACTCATGATCTAATTTTAAATATTTTAGATAAAATGGCCGGTCAGCTGGAAGCTGTGGAGATTGTCTCCATTCATGAAGGGACCTACTATGCTGAGCTGGTAGTGCGGACAAAAAAAGAAATGCTGCGCATTGATTGCCGCCCTTCAGATTCCATTGCCCTGGCCTTGCGGGCAGAAGTTCCTATTCGTGTTTCCCAGGAGGTCCTGGTGCTGAATAAAAGTCTGCAAAAAGGAACTTTTCAGGAAGTGGTCACCGGCGAAGAAAGCGAAAAATGGACAGAAATTCTGTCCAAGTACAGTCTTGATGACATCAAGTATAAAATGTGATGCATGATTGACCTGCATACGCATACATACTTAAGCGATGGCAAGCTTGGTCCAGCTGCATTGGTCAGAGCTGCCAGGATCGCAGGCTATCGAGCTATTGCCCTCACTGATCATGTTGACACGTCCACCATGGATCTGATTGTGCCGCGTTTAATCGCTTTGGCCCAAGAATATTCAGCTTTTATGGACATGACCATTATACCCGGCGTGGAGCTAACCCATGTACCAGCAGCTTTACTTGGTCTGGAAGTGGAACGGGCAAGAAAAATGGGAGCAGCTCTGGTTTTAGTACATGGAGAGACGGTCTTTGAGCCCGTGGAAAAGGGAACCAATCTGGCAGCCATTGAAGCTGGTGTAGATATTCTTGCTCATCCTGGTTTAATCACAGATGAGGAATCCAGACGAGCAGCTCAACAAGGCGTGTATCTGGAAATCAGCACCCGCCCCAGCCATGGGCTGACCAATGGCCATGTTCTGCATCAAGCCCGTAAGCATGGTGTAAAAATAGTGATCAATAATGACGCACACGGTCCGAAGGATTTGCTGGAGAGAGAAAGGCATTACAAAGTCTCCTTAGGATGCGGGATGACTGCTGATGAATACCATAAGGCTCAAAAACATTCTTGGGATCTTGTGTCCCATTTTCTTTCACTGTAAAGGTTTTAAAAATAGTATTTAATTCGATTTTAAAATAAATGAGGGGAAATGATATGGATGCAGTACCACCAGTAGAGATGGTTGAACAAATGAACATCACGCAACCAATTGATGCAATACCGCAACTTGGAAGTGTGACGCAACTTGCCAGCACACAAAGTTTTGGATTATGGGACATGATAGCTAATGCAACATTCTTGGTCCAGTGTATCATTGGACTGTTGCTATTTATGTCGCTTTTAAGCTGGTCTATAATTTTTTTCAAAATAATCCAAATTAACTTGGGAAGACGCAAGGCAATACAAGAACGAGCTCTTTTTCAAAATGCTACAAACCTTGCAGATGGTGTGCAGATCTTGAGAGAACAAAGTGGATCTGCCCTCTACCCCATTGCTAAAAAAGGTTTAACAGAATTTCGTAGGCTAGAACAATCCTCCATTCATCCTAATCTTAAGTTCCGAGTGGCTGGGGATAATCTCCGTCGTGTTCTGGAACAAGGCGTAAGCGAATCCCTGGGTTCCATGTCCAAATCTTTATCCTTTTTGGCCACCTGCTCCAACTCTGCTCCCTTTATCGGACTTTTTGGCACTGTTTGGGGTATTATGCATTCTTTTCATTCCATTGGACAAATGAAAACCGCGGCCCTGGCTGCTGTTGCTCCAGGCATTTCCGAGGCCCTGGTAGTCACAGCCATTGGCCTGGCTGTCGCTATTCCAGCCACCATTGCTTTTAATACTTTTTTAGGCATGCTCAACACCGTTGAAGTGGAAATGGAATGCTTTGCCAGTGATTTCCTGAACAGAGCCCAGCTGGAATTACCCTGGATGAGTAAGGGGAGCGAATAAGCCATGCACAAAAAATCCTCCAAAGGGTTTTTAGCAGAAATCAATGTGGTGCCTTTTGTGGACGTCATGCTGGTTTTGCTCATTATTTTTATGGTCACTGCCCCCATGCTGACCCAAGGGGTTGAAGTCGATCTTCCTGAAACCAGGGCCGTAGAAACCTTACCTGAAGATAGCGACACAGTCGTCCTCAATGTCCTTAAGGACGGCACCATTAAATTGGACAAGTATGAGGTCAGGCTTGAAGAATTGGGCAATTACCTTAAGCGCATGGAATTTCAGCAAGGTAAGCTTCTTTATCTTCAGGCAGACAAAGATGTGGCCTATGGTATTGTGGTCAAAGTTATGGCCGAGGTTCGTGCTGCTGGTATCCAGAAGCTTGGAGTGGTGGCCGAACCTGAGGACGAGCAATCCTAAGGGATAGGGCGTAGCCGTGTTTATTTCCTTACGCCATCTTGGGTGGATTTTTTCCATCCTCTTACACCTAGTCGTACTTTTCGGCAGTGCGTACGTTTCTACAGGAAAACACGTTAAAATTGACCTCAACCGGCGCATGTATGAAGTAAATTTAGTTGGTCCACCCAACAAAGGCAAAGCTGGGGCCAAAGGTGTCCCCAAACCGGCTGCACAGCAGGCAGAAGCTCCCAAAAAACCAGAATCCAAAGATGTACCAACAAAAGTAGAAACAGCTGAGCCAAAAATACCTGATAAAAAACTTCCTGCTGCGGATACAGCCAAGGCTATTCCCAAAGATGTGGTCAATGCAACCACTGTAGCCAAAGCCAAACCAGAGGAACCCACAAAAGAGGAGCCCAAGAAAAAGGCTCCTGAAAAAGAAAAGCCTAAGGTCGAAGAAAAGCCCAAGCCTGAAGCAAAAAAAGAAACTCCTCCCAAAGAGGATCCCAAAGGTGCTGGTAAAAAAGAGACAAAGAAAGAACCAACCAAAGAAGAAATTCTTGCACAAGCTTTGAAAGATGCCAGCCAAAGCGCAAGCAAGGGCCAAGCTAAAAAAGGACAAGGCTCCGGTAATGCTGTAGCTGACGCCTTGGCATCCTTAAGCGGGACAGGTTCTGGCCGAGGTACAGCAGGGGATGGTACAGCTGAAGATGGACCGGGAGAAGGTATATCTTCAGGATCCCTGGCAGATTATTATGGCACGCAGGTCAAAGATGCCATCAGACCCAACTGGCGTTTTCCCAGAGTTTCCGCTGCAACACTGATCACAACTGTGGAGTTGAAAGTGAACCAGAGTGGAGATATTTTATCCGCTCGTATCCTTAATAGCTCCGGACGGCATGACTATGATGCTTCGGTCATGCGTGCCGTTGAGGAAACCAAAAAGTTGCCTCAACTACCAGCAACATTGAGTGCAACCTTAGTTATTAATTTCAACAGTATGGATTTACAATAGGAGAAAAGATTAATGCGCCTAGTGCTCAACTGTCTAATATTATTACTTATAACATCCAATGCTACTGCGGATACATTAAACATTGACATTTATGGCCCAGGGCAATCTCGGGTAAACCTCTTTGTTGCCGATCCCCTATCAAAAGAAAGTGGTGTTTCTTTGGGCAGTATCCCCGCCAATGCTCCTCAAGAACTACAGCAACGCATTCATGCCAATTGTGCCTTTTTACCCTTTTTCACTATGTTAAGTGGCAAAGACATTGTTGGCGGACCCAACCCAGGGGGCTATCTTGGACAAAACATTGACTTTAATAAATTTCAGCTTTCCAGAACAGACATTGTCATAACAGCAGGCTGGTTGCCCCGACCTGGGGGAGTAGGTGAGGTAGAATTGCGAGCCTACGAAGTATACACAGGACGCCTTATTGTGGGTAAAGGCTATGGAGTGGCTTCGCCGCAACAAATTTATGAAGTCGCAGCACGTTTCTGTGCAGACCTCATGGAAGCACTTACTGGGCATGGAGATTTTTTTCGATCCAACATTGCTTTTGTCAAGAAAGAAGGTAAACGTAAACAAGTATATATGTCCACAGCGCAAGGGCTGAATATTCAAAAAATTACCAATCTTGATGGAATTTGTGTCAGTCCGTCCTGGTCCCATGATGGTCAGCAACTTGTTTTTGTTTTTCTAGATGACAAAGCCCATAATTTATGTGTCTGGAATCGACAAACACGTGAATTGCAAAAAAGACGCTTACCTGGAAATACTCTAGTATCTCCAGCATTTACACGCTCAGGTACAGTAGCTATAAGTCTTGACATGCGTGGCAATCCAGATATTTATGAGCTACGATCTGATTATAGTGTTGGTCGGGTTCTGGAAGAAAATTGGGGCATTGATATTGGGCCAGACTTTGATCATTCAGGACAAAAAATGGTTTTTGTTTCGGATCGTCTAGGTAACCCCCATGTTTTTCTCAAAAACTTGGGAACTGGTGAAGTGAGCCGTGTTTCTTTAAGTGGCAAATACAATACAGGACCCAGTATCAGTCCAGATGGAACCCAAGTTGTATTTGCGCAATTAGTGCAGGGACACCATAAAATTTTTTCTGTTGATCTGACTACCGGGCAGGAACGACAGTTGACTTTTGGGCCGGGTAGTGATGAAGATCCAACATGGTCTCCGGATGGATATTTTGTTGCATTTGCATCAAATAGATCTGGTCCTTATCAGATTTATCTGACAACTAAACACGGAGATGAACCTATTTTAATTCCAACCGGCCCTGGGGAAGCAACTTCTCCAGCGTGGGGGAAATTATAATTGGCTGGGGCTTATCAATTTTTTTGTCAATGGAGGAAGTTATGCAAAAATTGAGTGTTTTTGGTTTGATTGTGTTGGCGCTGTGCCTAACTATGGCTGGTGGTTGCTCCAAAAAAGTAGCTTCTACCCCCGGAACTGACACCATTAGTGGTGGCGGATCTAGTAGTGGTGAGTTGTCTGCTGAAGAATTGGAACGTCAGCGTCTTGCTGAATTACAACGTCAGGCTATTGCAAAAATCGGTGCAGACAAAATCTACTTTGCTTTTGATTCAAATGAGTTGTCTCAGGAATCTCGTGCGATTCTCACTGAAAAAGCTGACTTGCTGAAGTCTACTCCTGGTTTGAATCTGCTCATTGAAGGTCATTGTTGTGACATCGGTACCAACGAGTACAACATGGCTTTGGGCGAGCGTAGAGCTCGTGCTGCTTATGAATTCTTAGTGCTTATGGGGGTTGACTCCTCCAAGCTGGCCATCATCAGTTATGGTGAAGAGCGTCCTGCAGTGGAAGGGAGCACCGAAGCTGCTCGTTCCCAAAACAGACGGGATGAGTTCAAAGCCAGTGCCAATTAATTGCTAAGGTCTTTGATGGATAAATGATGATTAAGCCTCACTTCGGTGGGGCTTTTTTTATATATACCCATCCATAAATATTGATTATTACAACTTACAATTTGTAATGCATACCCCTTCAATTTCTACTTTCGAATAAAAATATTGGAAACATCTTACAAGATAGCAGAAGAACTTGGCCAGGAATTGCGTGCCCATAGTTACCGTATGGCAACGGCGGAATCCTGTACCGGAGGCTTGGTCGCATCAACTCTAACAGATATACCCGGGAGCTCTTTTTGGTATGAAGGTGGAGTTGTCGCTTATAGTAATCAAATCAAGAAACATCTTTTAAAAGTACCTGCACCTCTTCTCCATGATCATGGTGCAGTGAGCCAGGCCTGTGTCCTCGCCATGGTCCATGCTGTTACTTCACTATTCCAAGTTTCAGTGGCACTGGCAGTGTCTGGCATTGCTGGCCCTTCAGGTGGTTCTGTAGCCAAACCTGTGGGCACAGTATGGATAGCCTGGAGTCTTAATGGGCAACTCTGGAGTAAAAAATTTCTTTTTACCGGAGATCGCTTGTCAGTAAAAAATCAAAGTGTGCAAGCTAGCTTAGGGCAATTACTCAATGCCATAAAAAACGGCGCACCTAAATAGATGCGCCGAAAAACAGGAATGGCCCGGAGGAACTAGATAAAATAGTCTCCACGATTGAACTTGAACTCTTCTGTTGTCGTTAAAATATCCAGTTCAGCAACCATGGTTTGAAGTTTTTCTCCAACATTGGGATTACTATCTAGATCTTCCTTGACTGCCTGAATATTCTGCCGAATAGCTGTTAAAAGGCCAAAGCCTTCACGCAAACTACCCTGTGACCTTCCTAAGCTTTGGGAATATTTTTCCCATTGCGTAAGTAGCATATCCATTTTGTTCATAACCGTTTGCTCAGATGGTTTGTGCAGTATTGCGGTATGTAAGGTCTGATCAAGTCCTGCCACAGGAACAGCTGTTTTGGGCACTGCCTCTTGCTGGGCATGAATACCTGATTTGAGCTCCTGGGCAAGAGTTTGGGCGAATCCCTCGTCCGAAAAAGTTCGGGCGGTGTTTTTTTTCTGGAGCTGCACTGCTGCCAGTTGTTCCGGAGTAATTTTCATGGCCATCTCCTTCTTTTGTAAAAGATAAGCAAAGAGTTTGCCAAAACAGATATTTACTATACTATACTTATTTTATTGTCTTATTTTCTCTTATACAAGGCAAATCTTGCCGCCTAGCTGGTGAAGACGTATAAGACTTTTGTATCAGCCCATATGGAGATGGGTCAATGTATCCACGAGGAAAAAATGAACTGCACCTATGAAGAGGCTGTGACAAGACTTAATGCCGGTAAAACCATTATTTATCCCACAGAGACATTCTATGCGCTCGGCTGTGTAGCCACCAATGAAGACGCCGTAAAACAAATTTTTGAACTCAAAGGCAGAGAGTACTTCAAAACACTCCCCATACTTATCAGCGACTGGGAGATGGCTCATGCATATCTTTATTTGGATGAAAATACCCTAAGACTAGCACGTATTTTTTGGCCTGGTTCCTTATCTATTGTCATTAAAGTACGCTCAAGCATCAGCACACTGGCATGTGATGAGTTCAACTGTTCAGCTGTGCGCATGACTCCACACCCTATAGCTAAGAAACTCTGTCTGGATGTAGGTGCTCCTTTGGTATCATCAAGTGCCAATCTGAGCGGTTCTTATCCTGTATCTAGACCTGAAAAACTTGATCCAAAACTCACCAGATCCATACCTGTATTAAAGGGAAAACCTTGGCCCCAGGGAAAGTTGCCTTCAACTTTAGTCGAAATGAAAGGTGCCCATGCTCTCAAAATCTTACGCCATGGAGCAGTGTCTGCCAGCCAACTGGTTCAAGCAGGCTTTGATTTGATAGAGTAGTACAAAAATTTATACTCAAATCCAAACATTTTCTTTATCTTCCGTTAAGAGGTTAAAAAAATTGTATCGACAACTCTTCTACTTCAATAAAAAAATAAAAAAATACATCTTCTATCTATTCGTTATTTCAGCTTTTTTTAAGATACATTGCATTAAATAAAAAATTGGGAAGATTGGCCTACCCCTTGCAAGAGCCATATAACTTCCTCTTTTTGCCAAAATCGGCTCCCGCATCAACAAGATACGGGGGCCGATTTTGTTTATAAGGGGCTACCTTTAATTCATGACTTCTAAAACATAACATATCTCCTATAAATAAAAACAATCAAAGCTCAACTTTCCTCCTTGCCTTTATAAAGCACAGGGCAGCATGTCCCTATCAAAAGATGCACTTGGCTTTGATTGTTGGCTAAATATCTCCATAAACCTAAATTTTGATAGTTTCAAAAATATTTGCCTTTTAGCTTCTTTCCTTGTTAAGAATACATGTAATGTTTTAAAACCTTGTGGTATTGAAAATGGACAGAATGCCTAAATCTCTTCAGCCTGCATTAAGCGCAGAAACTGATCCAAAGATCAATTGGCGCAACCCTTTTCCAACGGTGGACATTGTTATCTATTGTCTTAAAAAAGGAATTGTGCTCATTGAACGTGCGAATCCTCCCTACGGCTGGGCTCTACCTGGGGGATTTATTGATTACGGAGAAAGCGCCGAACAAGCAGCTCTTCGAGAAGCAAAAGAAGAAACAGGCCTCACCGTGCACTTGACAAGTTTACTGGGGGTTTACTCCGATCCAGCTCGCGACCCTCGCTTTCATACTTTAAGTGTAGTTTTTACGGCCAGAGTTGATGACCAAGCTATTCCTTGTGCTGGAGATGATGCCCTAAAAGCCCAATTCTTTCCTTTAGACCAATTGCCTGTGGTTCTGGCTTTTGATCACTATCAAATTGTACAAGATTTTATCCAGAGGCGACAAGAAATCTATGATCACACCTCCTCATGACGTTATTTTCCTCACTTCTGAGATGTATCCTTTTTCTAAATCAGGTGGTCTCGCTGATGTCATGGGTATTTTACCCTTGACCCTGGTTCGCTTGGGCTTGCGAGTTGCTGTAATCACCCCCTTTTACGGACGCATGTCCACAGGCCAGCACCCAGTTCATCTGGTCCATGAAAATTGCCCAGTAGGTTATCCCTGGTTTGATACTACAGCAGATATCTACCGAGCTGATTATCATGGACTGCCTGTCTATTTTATTGAACGTGGAGAATATTTTGATCGCCGACATTACTATTGTACCTATAAAGGTGATTATTTTGATAATTGCGAGCGATTTATCTTTTTTTGCCGGGCAGCCTTAACTGCCATTCGGCATATGGGCCTAGGGGCACGCATTGTTCATGCCCAGGATTGGCACGCTGCTCTAGCTGTCGCTTATCTTGCTTTTTGGAGGCGCAGTGATCCCTTTTGGGCGGGGATACGTACAGTGATGTCCATTCATAATCTCGCTTTTCAAGGACGATTTTCTTATCGACTTTTTGAAGAATCCGGCCTGCCTCTAGAAGCGTGGAATATGGAGGGAGTCGAATTTTATAATAGTTTTAATTTACTCAAAGCCGGCATAGCCTATGCCGATAAAATTACCACAGTCAGCCCCACCTATGCCCAAGAAATTATCACACCTGAATTTGGGTGCGGTCTTGAAGGTATCCTGGCCCGCCGACAAGCAGATCTCACCGGTATCTTAAACGGTGCTGATTATGATATCTGGAGTCCGGACAAAGACCCCATTCTGGAGCAACCTTATTCCGCGGACAAGCCCAAAGGCAAAATTGCTTGTAAGAAAGCCCTGATCAATACTCTTGATTTGGATCCAGCCTTGATCCATCGACCTATTTTAGGATTTATCGGCCGTTTACGCAGACAAAAAGGCATTGATATTGTTTTGGATATTGTGCCTGAGCTTATGAAACTTAATGTGGGGCTGGTAGTTCTTGGCGAAGGTCGTGCTGAAGATGAAGTTCGACTCATGTCCATTGTAGAAGATTACCCTGGTCGAGTGGTCGGTATTATTGGCTATACAGAAGAAATGTCCCATATTATCCAGGCAGGAACAGATATCTTCCTCATGCCTTCACGCTACGAACCTTGTGGCCTAACCCAGATGTATAGCCTGAGTTATGGCACTCCACCTGTGGCTACGGCTGTGGGCGGGTTACGGGATACGATTGTTTCCTATCCTAATTCCGAAGCCAATGGTTTTATCTTTGATGCCCCCACTCCAAAGGCATTGCTGACCTCAGTACGCAAAGCTGTTACAGTATGGGAAGACCGGGAGGCCTGGGCTATTATTCAGCGTAATGCTATGCTGTCAAAATTTTCCTGGGAAAAATCAGCCAGGGAATACATTCATCTCTATCAGTCCCTGCACAGGGACATTACCCTCTCAAGGAGGACCCCATGAGCATAGAAAAAAAATATCTTAAAACGCGAAATGTTTGTAAAGTAACGTTTAAATTATCTCCCGAAGAATCTGGAGAAGCGCAAACAGCTTTTTTGGTTGGAGAATTTAATGATTGGGACATGTCCAACCTGCCTATGAAAAAAAGAAAGGACGGTACATTTACCATCACCATTGATCTACCCGTAGGCCACAACTACCAGTTTCGATATTTCCTCGACAATGAACGTTGGGAGAATGACTGGAGTGCTGACTCCTATTGTTATAGCGAATTTGGAAATTGCGAAAACTCAGTAGTTGACGTCTGACATTGTCAGCCAATCATGTAGGCAGCAATTGCTTGTGCATTGCCATTTTGCTATGAAAATTGTAGCTTCATAGGATTACATACCGAAAAAGGAGCATGACTATGGAAGCACAACAGCCTGCTTACAAGGAGATCGCCCCCAGATTAAGGGGACTTCGAGACGCCCTGGACATGGGTGTAGAAGAGATGGCTTCAAAATTGAGTGTCACACCAGAAGATATCCTTAGATATGAATCTGGCGAACACGAAATACCTGTCAGTTACCTGTTCAATGTAGCCCAAGTCTATCAGGTGGACTTGACTGTACTTATTTCCGGTAAGGAAGCCCACTTACACACTGCTTCACTCGTTCGCCATGGCAAGGGCATGAGCGTTGAGCGGCGCAAAGATTATGACTATAAAAGTTTGGCCTACCGCTTTATAGGCCGTAAGATGGAGCCTTTTATAGTCAAAGTACCGCCCAAGGACAAAGAAGCTCTGACCTTTAACGAACATCCAGGTCAGGAGTTCATTTATATGCTTAAGGGCAAACTCGAAATTACCCTGGGCTCCACTGTTTACACCATGGAACCTGGAGATAGTCTTTATTTTACCTCTCGTACTCCTCATGCACTGCGCGGCTTAGATGGCCAGCCAGCAGAATTTTTGGATGTGATTATCTAGGGACCGGTCTGATCTGATCGGTCCCTTTTCTGTCTGTCCAAATTATCATTCATTTTAAGGAGTACACAAATGATCACCAAGTTATATCCCCAAACCTATGAAGAATTTCAGGCCAGCTTCACCCTGGAAATTCCTGAAAAATATAACTTTGCTTTTGATATGGTCGATACCACTGCAGCTAAGGATCCTCAACGCCTGGCCATGGTCCATGTCGATGACGCCGGCCAAAGATGCGAATATACTTTTCAGTATTTCTCCGAACAATCCAGTCGACTGGCCAATGCCCTACAAGCCCTAAGTATTGGACATGGGGACAAGGTCATGCTCATTTTGCATCGCCGAGTCGAGTTCTGGACGGCTATGCTTGCTTTGCACAAACTTGGAGCCTTGGGCGTTCCTTCCCCAGCTTTATTGACTGCCAAAGATATTGATTATCGTGTAAACTTTGCCAGCATTAAAGGCATGATTATAGATACTTCTGTTCGCAATGCAGTCGAGGAAGCCCTGCCAAAGTGTCCTTCTCTGTCCACCTTAATCATGGCTGGTCTGGATACCAAAGATGGAGACTGGCACAGTTTTGACCAAATCGTAGCTCGGTCAAACCCCACTTTCCCTCGCCCAAAGGATGCTCCTGGTGGCGAAGATCCAGCTACCATCTTTTTTTCTTCTGGAACCACTGGCCAGCCCAAAATGGTTTTACACACATTTACCTATCCTTTTGGCCACGTCATCACAGGGTCTTACTGGCATGATCTTGAACCCGGAAATCTTCACCTGACCTTGGCTGATACTGGATGGGGAAAATCCTTATGGGGAAAATTGTATGGTCAATGGCTGGCTGGAGGTGTGGTCTTTGTCTGGGACTTTCGTGGAAAATTTGAGCCAGCAAAGTTATTACAAATTTTAGAAGAACATAAGATCACTAGTTTCTGTGCCCCACCCACGGTATATCGCTTCTTGATTCGCGAAGACTTAACGAAGTACGACCTGTCCGCCCTCAAGCACTGTACCACTGCTGGCGAACTTCTTAATGAAAGTGTCTTTGAAGCTTGGCAAGAAAAACTGGGCATGCCCATTTATGAAGGGTATGGACAAACAGAAACAACCTTACAAATTGCCACATTTCCCTTCATGAAGCCCAAAGCAGGCTCCATTGGTAAACCCTGCCCAGGATGGGATGTGGTCTTACTTGATGAAAAAAATGAGCCTTGCCCTCCTGGAGTGGAAGGTGAAATCTGCATTCGTATCAGTCCACATCGACCTGTAGGACTTTTTTCCTGTTATTTGCAAGAAGAAGAAAAGACCAAATGTGCCATGAGTGATGGCTTATATCACACTGGCGATAAGGCCTGGATGGACGAAGACGGCTACTTCTGGTTTTTAGGCCGAGTGGATGATCTGATCAAAAGTTCTGGCTATCGCATTGGCCCCTTTGAAGTAGAAAGTGCCCTCATTACCCACCCGGCAGTAGTAGAAGCAGCTGTAACTGGCATTCCAGATCCAGATCGCGGTCAGTTGGTCAAGGCAACGGTCACTTTAGCTACAGGATATACTCCTTCCATGGAGTTAACCAAAGCATTGCAAGATCATGTCAAAAAGGTAACTGCACCTTACAAATATCCTCGCATCATTGAATATGTTTCAGAATTACCCAAGACTATTAGCGGAAAAATTAAACGAGCTGAAATTCGAGCCAAAGATATGGAGAAGGCGTAACCTTACGAGACACACGCATAACCAATCATAACTTACTATCTATCTTAGGCCATGCATAAGCATGGCCTTTTTTTTGCATTTGTTCTTTGGATATTGTCTAAGTATTGACATACTCTGCACGAAAAAAAGTATCTTTGGAGAATACATGCAATACTGGATTTTTTATCCACCCTTAAAACATGCCACTGGTGGAACCGTGGTCTTACTCCAGCTTGCCAGCCGACTCATGGAATTAGGTCGTCTTCAAGGAGTACTTTATTGGGATACTCCCCTAGAAAGTCACGAGAATATATTCCCCTGGGTCCATGTCCAATCTGCTAAACTACGTGCGCAAGACTGCCTCATTATTCCCGAAGGCTGGCCCAATGCTCTAGCCTTTGGCTTTAAGGCTGGTTGTCGCTCCTTGGTCTATTGTCAAAACTGGGCTTATCTTTTTCAAGGTCTGGAGCCAGGAGTACGTTGGCACAATTTGCCCGTAGACTTCTTGGCTGTGTCTGATCCTGTGGCCTGGCACATGGAACAGATCCTGGGTAAACGCCCACCCATCATTCGCCCCACCATCAATCAGAAAATATTCTTTCCACCGGACAACAAACCCTCTGGAAATTATCGGGTTGGCTTTATGCCGCGAAAGAACAAGGCCCTGGCAGAACAAATTCAACGTATCTTTGCAGAACGAAATCCTCACATATCCTTAGACTGGATACCTATTCACGGACTGGATCCAGAAGGTGTGGCCCAAGTTTTACGATCCTGCCATATTTTTTTGGTCACGGGCTTTCCTGAGGGCTGCCCCCTTCCTCCTCTAGAAGCCATGGCCTGTGGATGTTTATGTGTTGGTTTCAATGGTTTTGGGGGATGGGATTATATGCGCCAGATAGATGAGTTGGGCTTTATCCCGCCACAATATCCCCTGCGGACCGTGCCTTGGCAGGGCAACGGTTGGTGGGTGGCTGATGGCGATGTCTTGGATGCAGCTCAAGGTTTGGAACTGGCCATAAAAAAACTCACCAGCCATGACTGCCACGCCATACAACAAAACATGCTCCTCACAACCCAATCTTACAGCATAGATAGCCAACGTCATGAGGTAGCAGCAGTGTGAACAGTTCCATGAACATCTTAATAGTTATCTTGCACTATGGTGAGACCCGGCAAACCACAGCTCTTCATGAACAATTATTGGTTCAAAACTCTGGCCATAGCCAAATTAAGGTCTTGGATAATGCCTCTCCTCAACCATATGCTCAGGCCTGGCAGCGCACAGAACAAAACTTATATTGGGCTGGTGCCCTGGATTTTTCCCTAAACTATGCTCAGCAAAAAGGTTTTTCTCATCTCTGGTTTTTGAATAATGACATTTATTTTTTAACGAACAAAAATATCATAGACTATGCCGGGCATCGTTTGCGCCACATTGAATCTCAGGTTGGTCCTGTGGCTATTTATTCCCCTGCCGCCAAAACCAATCCTTATCATCCGCAAATGGTATTTAAACCAGGGGGACAATTTCAGATTGTTCGCTATGTCGATGGCATCGCACCCCTCATCAATGTAAAATTTTGGACTGAGGCAGGTCTTGATTTTTCTGACAATCCTTACGGTTATGGTGTTGATATTTGGTTTTCATCCCAAGCCCATACCTTTGGGTTCTCCTGTGTAGTTGATCACCAAGTTATCCTTCGGCACCGCTACCATTCCAGTGCCCGAAAAGTAGAAGGTTTTTTAGAAAAGGCAGCTACAGCAGAACAAAGATATCTACAACATCGTTTTGGAATGAATTATCAATCAATTATAACCAAGATGGCCCAAGATATACACCTATTCAGTACCAAGGACCATTATGGCACCATATAATATTGCAGTAATTATACCTGTTTATAACCAATGGGAGCTCACCTCCCAATGTCTGCATAGCCTCTTTGAGCATACCCCCAAAAAAAATATACAAATTATTGTGGTGGATAATGCATCTACAGATGCAACACCTAAAACCTGTCCTTTTTTGGGGGAACAATTATTTGCTCAAAACTTTACCTATATTCGTTTGGAAACAAACATCAATTTTGGACCTGGCTGTAATTTGGGTGCTCGCCATGCCCAGGCAGACTTTTTATTTTTTCTCAACAACGACACTCTACTTACGTCAAACTGGCTCCCTCCACTTTTACAGGCCTTTGACCTCCACCCAAATCTAGGAGCTGTAGGGCCTTTATTATTGTATCCTAACAATCACCGCGTCCAACATCTTGGAGTAACCTTTACACCTACCAAGCAAGTAGCTCACCTTTATCATCAATTTCCCTGCACTCATCGCGTTGTCACTCAATACCGGGAATTGCAGGCTATCACTGGGGCAGCTCTACTCCTGCCTAAAATATTTTTTGAATCTATTGGAGGGTTTTGGCCAGACTATCGTAATGGCTATGAGGATCTTGATTTATGTGCACAAATTCGCAGCTTGGGAAAAACACTGCTATGTGAGCCCACTAGCCGCATCTACCACCTAACCAGCCAGACTGCTGGACGTTTTGATAGCGAAGACCACAATGCCCAAATTTTATCCAAACGCTGCCACAACAGTTTTTATCCAGATCAACATATTTGGGCAGCCAAGGATGGATACCACTTACGCCTTGGTCATGATCTGATAGCCCATATTGTTTATATTCATCCCGACCATGACAATGTAGCCTGTGATCTTGAGCAATTACGGCTAAAAATCATGGCTGAACCTTTGTGGGAAGCAGGATACCATCGTTTAGTGCATGAATTTTGTCAGCGTCAGATGTGGACTGAAGCCTTGGATATCTTGCTGATACAACAATATTTTTTTCCGTCCGAAGCTGTTATTCTTAAAATACTTAAAATTGCGACTAAAACACGAAACAAAAATCTTGTAACGCAATACTCGACAATACTCACCAAGATCCGTCAGGCTGATATGGCCAGGGGCTTGCAACAAAAATTTTGGTCCATGCGTCAATGGGCAATGGACAACGATGATTCAATTCTGCTTACAGCCTGCGATCAGTGGGCAACCAAATATTTTAAAGGAAAGTCGTAACAACTATGGATACCTTTACCTCTCAGTGGCAACTTTTGCCCAAAATAGTCCAACGTGGATTGCTGGTTTCTTCCGAAGGCAAATTACACCTCATGCACCTGGCCCAGGAGCTACTTAAGGTCGCAAATCAAAGCTCTGATGTCCGTCTATACCTGAATCTGGCCATGGACTTGTTACAGGCAGCCTGGACCAAGGACCCTTTGGATGGCCATTTAGCCGGACAATTGTTGGCTCTGAACACCAAATGGCCCCGCTTGGAAGCTTCAGTATTAAATATGGTGCAGTTTGCGGCCAATCATTGGGTCATCCCAGAAAATTTAAAGTACTACCAACGCTTGGCTGAAAGCGGAGATGGGCAGAGAATACATCATTTTTTATCAGCACAATTCAGCAGAGACATGGATAATTTATTTTGGCGTCAACAAATGCTGACTTATGGTTTTTTTGACCAGAATGAAAACTTGGTTCGGCAGATCTTGGATGCACCCTGGCCAGATGTGTTGACACCATGTCGGGCCTTATTCCTGGGTAATTGGGCCTGGCTTGGTCAAGATTACGTCCAGGCTGTCCATGCGTACAACCAGGCTGTGGGTCTTGATGCTTCCTGGCGCCGAGCCAAGTATTTATATCAAAATGACCAAAAATATGCAGCTCGCACAAAATGGCAAGAAATACTGGGAAAAAATCCCTGGATGATCAGCGAAACGCTGCATTTATATGATATAATTCAGGGTACAGATCAACAACAGGCAACTTTTAATGGACCTGTAGCCATTGCCCTCTACTCCTTTAACAAGGATGACGAACTCAATGCTACTCTGGCTAGTGTTTTTGCCTCAAAGTCCTTAACCCATCCGGTCTGGGTTCTGGACAATGGCAGCACGGACACTACAGCGCAAATTTTGTCTTCCTGGAAGGATCGCATGGGACAATGCCTTGAAATTATTTCTTTGCCCGTTAATATCGGAGCTCCGGCTGCTCGCAATTGGCTCATGCATCTCCCCCAAATCAGACAATACCCATGGATGATTTATCTGGATGACGATGTGGAGCTGCCCTCCAATTGGCTGAAACTTTTGGCTGGTGCAGTACAAGCCTACCCCGAGGCTGGAGTCTGGGGCTGCAAAGTTGTGGATCATGCAGTACCTGCTGTACTTCAATGCGTTGATTTACATCTGGAGCCAGTATTGTCCGAGGCCGCCCGCCAGGCGGGCAAACGTTTCGAAGTTTCGGGATTGCATCGCGAAACCATGGACTTTGGCCAATTTGATTATGTCCGGCCCTGTACCTCTGTCACAGGATGCTGTCATCTCTTTCGCACCGATCGGTTACATGACTTTGGAGACTTTGACCTGCGCTTTTCTCCCTCCCAATTTGATGATTTGGAGCATGATATCCGTCTCAACCTGGCTGGGCATTACGCTGTATATCAAGGTTTTTTACGTGTACGTCACAAAAAACGTACCGGGCATGGCTTGCATTCCAGCCCTGGTGCTGCAGGCAGTGCTTTTGCCAATATGCACAAATTACAAACAAAATATACCCAGGCTCAATTTGATCAGGTGATGAACTTTGAAACAGACCTTATGCTGCGTGATTTTTGGACAAAACGCCGTGTGGTCCGGCAATGGTTGGAGGGCAAATCATGAAGGCATATACTTGGATAATTATTGGTGCTGGACCCACTGGCCTTGGAGCTGCCCACCGTTTATGTGAATTGGGTATCCATGACTTTATTGTTTTGGAACGGAACCCATATGTAGGCGGTTTATCAGCGAGTTTCAAAGATAAACAGGGCTTTACCTGGGATATTGGTGGGCATGTAGTTTTTTCCCGTTATAAATATTTTAACAATCTCCTTGACGACCTGCTGGGCCAGGACAAATTGGAACACCAACGCATAGCTCGTGTGCGTATGGCCCAACAATGGATTCCCTATCCTTTTCAAAATAACATCCGGCATCTGCCCAAAAACATGGTCTGGGAATGTGTCCAGGGTCTTTTGCAAGAACGTTCCGCTGAGCTGCATACTTTTCACGACTGGATCACCTATGTTTTTGGACCAGGCATCGCCAAATTTTTTATGCTGCCCTATAATTTCAAGGTATGGGCCACTCCACCTGAACTTATGCACTACTCTTGGATTGGCGAACGTGTCTCAGTGGTCAGTCTGGAAAGTGTGCTGAAAAATCTGATCTTAGAACAAGATGAGGTAACCTGGGGACCCAACAATAGTTTTCGTTTTCCTTTGTACGGTGGGACTGGTGATATTTTTAACCGTTTGGCCGCACGAGTCCAAGACCACATTCAACTTGAACAAGAAGTTGTCCACATTGCTCCTCAAGAAAAAGTGCTTACTTTGGCTAGTGGTTTAAAAATACAATGGAAAAACATCCTTAATACAGCCCCCTTGGATATCTTAACCAAAGCCTGGATTTGCCCTGAAAATACGGCCCTGCACAAAGCTGCCTCCTTATTGGAGCATAATAGTGTTTATGTTTCCGGTATAGGAGTTGACGGATTACGACACGATCCAACGTGTTGGATGTATTTTCCGGAAGATAATTGTCCCTTTTATCGGGTCACCAATTTCCATAACTATTCACCCAACAATGTTGCTCATCCTGGTCAGCAAATGGGTTTTATGAGCGAGGTATCCTCGTCAAACTACAAGACAGAAAATATCCCCACCATGCAAGACAAGATAATGGCTGGTTTACAAGCCACAACCTTGATGCATACAAACGACAATGTGGTTTCTACTTGGGACATGCAGGTAGATTATGGCTACCCCGTGCCAACCCTTGGAAGAGATCAAGCCCTCTCTCTTTTGCAACCCTGGCTGGAAAAACAAGGCATTTTTTCCCGTGGACGTTTTGGTGGCTGGAAATACGAAGTAGCCAACATGGATCATTCAGTTATGCAAGGGGTGGAGTGGGCCGAACGAATGGTCTTGGACAAGGCAGAAACCATCTATTCTATATCGTTATAGACAAAGGTAGTGCTGTTCTACACTTCTTCTGTAATAGTCATTCTCGTATCAAGAACAATGTCCTTGGTGCGTTCGTGAAAGCTGCGCATATGCCCTGATCGCAAATGCCTTTCCAGGTCTGCTTTGTTGGACCATTTTTCCACAACAGTAATGGTATCATGGTGCATTTCCTGATCAGAAAGCTTGCAATCAACATCTTTGGTGGGAAAATAATCCAGACATCCTGGTTCTTGTCTTACCACTGTAGCCAATTCTCGAAATATACGCAGAAATACAGGTGCCATATTCTTTTTCAGCATAACACGAACCACCACATGAATCATGGCCTCACCCCCTTGTTGGCCCCAGGTCCATGCAGAAGGTACACCCCAAAAATTACTGCTGCAGCTCCGGTCACAAAGCAAAAAAGTCCCACCCCGATTTTAAGGAAAATCAAGGGCAGATGCACATGACGATAAAGCAGGGACTCCTTGGGTATTTTAGGATTAACCAAAATAGTTACTGAGCGACCCTCCTCCTTAGCCACAGCCAGATGCTGGTAGAGGCCGGATTCAGGGCACTCCGCACCAACACAAGAAAACTGACCATGAAACTCATCAGCTCCAATGAAATACTGATAGTCAACAACAGTCTGATTTCCCATGGCTTGATCCTGACTAGAAAAAAGTTCCACTGAAGTCAGAACGGCTTGGTGCGGAGTCCAGGATTGTGCCGCTTGATGAGTGATCAGTGACTCTCCAACATCAAGCAAAAATCGACTCCCCACAATAACAAAAGGGATCCCAAGGACCAATAAAACAAGCTTACGCAGGCTAGAAAACACCCCTAGACTTCCGGGTCAAAGCCAAGACCACGGATAGCTTCAGCCACTTTGGTCAGATCAACATCGTCTTTGGCATCAAAGGTGGCCTGCCCAGGGCTTAAAGAAACCTGCACATTGGTAATTCCTTCCATGGCTTCCAGGGTTTTGGTTACAGACCCAGTACAATGACCGCAGGACATACCTGAAATTTTAACTACTGGCATAAGCTTCTCCTCTTTTTTCAGAAGCATGGCGGAAAGAAAGACCAAAAGCAATAATATTTCAGGTGATTTTATCTTTATCCTGGACAGATACCCTGTTCTTGGTCACAAAAAGAAAATCATTCATTAAGGATTTTTCATGCTGCTACGAAATGTTAAAACAAAATATCGAGCACAGGCCTCTTTTCCTTCTTTAGTGGAAGAATATTGGCGTAAATACCGTATCCGCCTTAAAGATCAACAGGCTCTTCATGGTATTGCCAGGGCAGGAAAATTGGTGGTGCAAACACTGGCCATGATTGAACCCTGTATCCAGCCTGGTGTGACTACTGACGAGCTTGACACAAAAATTCATGAGTTCACTATACAGCATGATGCAATTCCAGCTCCCCTTAATTATCAAGGATTTCCTAAAAGTAGCTGTATTTCTGTAAATCATGAAATTTGTCATGGTATCCCAGGGCCACGACGTCTTCAAGAAGGAGATATTGTTAATGTCGATGTAACCAGTATTCTTCAAGGCTGGTATGCTGATGCGAATCGCACCTTTGCTGTAGGCCAAATTGCACCTCAAGCAGAGCATCTCATGCTCACCACCCGCCAATGCCTAAGCCGAGCCATTGAAGTTGTACAACCAGGTGCAACCCTAGGGGATATTGGTTGGGCCATTCAAAGCCATGCTGAACAGGCTGGATATTCCATTGTCCGAGAACTCACAGGCCATGGTGTAGGACATGCCTTTCACGAGCTTCCACAAATCTTTCATACAGGGCGCCCAGGAAAAGGCCTGGTTCTGGTGCCTGGCATGGTCTTCACCATAGAACCGATGCTCAATGCCGGTGCACAGGCTATCAAGCGTCTTGATGATGGCTGGACTATCGTTACAGCAGATGGCTCATTATCAGCTCAATACGAACAAACTCTATTGGTGACCGACACAGGGGTACGAAGCCTGACTCCATTTTCTTTGGAACCACTTTAAAATTCATGAATTACATCCCAGATAACCATTTAAAATACAAAAGAAATTTATACGTAGATACTTTTTAAAAAATATTTCAAAACCCACCTTGTGAAAAACAGATGTTATACCGTTACATTACCATGTCAAAATACAGCTAATTTGCAACAGGAATGTGATAAAAATCGCAAGGTCCAGCAAAGACAAAGAGAATTTGCTCTTTTTTACAAAGCGATGATATCTTGTCCAAATATGTACACACGGTACTTCATCTTTCATGGTACCTACTAAAAGATGTGATATTGTATTTTTGTAATATCAAACTAGATTTTAGGAGAAAGGAGAGGTTTATGACAAAATTTGTACGCGTTATGATGCTGGCTGTACTGCTAGCGTTTCTTGGCACTGTCAGCCCACTTTGGGCTGAAGAAGAGGCTGCTGCTCCAGAAGCTACAGCCATTGAAGCTGTTTCAGGGGCCATGGACGCTGCGGCTGATGCTATTGCAGAAACTGCCGCTGAAGCTGTCGAAGCTATTACAGAAACTGCCGCTGAAGCTGCCGAAGCTGTTACAGAAACTGCCTCTGAAGCTGTCGAAGCTGTTACAGAAACTGCCTCTGAAGCTGCCGAAGCTGTTACAGAAACCGCCGCTGAAGCTGTTGCAAAGGCTGCTGAACAGACCGCACCTGCAGCAGCTCCAACAGGATCACGATTGGAACAAGCCATTGCCCTGGCACCCATTGGTACTGAAAAAGGGCAAATTGACCCCAATGCTCCTGCTGGATTTTTGGGTATCCCCGGTGCACCGAACATTAATCCCATAATGGCTCTACTCTGGGCCATTTGGTGTGGTTGGATTTTTTCCACTGTGGGCGCCTTTGGTGGAGTGATGGCTGGTGTAGGACACATGAGTGTTTTTGGCTTTGGTGCATACGCCAATGGTTTTAAAGAGACTGCTCCGGCATTGGGCAAGACGGTGACCGACTCCATCAAGGCCTCGAACCAATTTCTTGTTGGTACCTCTGCCTTGATCAGCTCCATCAACTACTTGAAAATGAAGCGTCTGGTCCTGCCTTTAGCCATCAGCCTCGGTCTTGGATCTTTGATCGGTGCTTACGGTGCGGCCGCCCTTTCTGCTGGCAAACTTGATTTCAAATCCTACCAGGGATATTTTGGACTCTTTGTTTTGGCTTTAGGTCTGTACCTGATCTATGAAACTTCCCCAGCCGGACAAGCCAGCAAAAAAACCGCCAAGGCTGCTGCCAAGGCCTTTGAAGAAAACGCCAAGCGTGCCCGTGCCGGTGAAAATGTTTCCCTGCGTAACCTGGTTATTCAAAAGTTTACACCATTTATTTGTGAATTCACCTTTTTTGGTGTTCCTTTCAAGTTTAGCCCGGTCGTCCCCTTTTTGGGTGGTATAGTCATTGCTGCCATTGCCGCCTTCCTGGGTGTTGGCGGTGGATTCTTGCTGGTGCCCTTTTTGACCAGTGTGACCCAGTTGCCCATGTATTTGGCTGCCGGGACCTCTGCTTTGGCCGTGCTCATCAGCATGATTACCAGTATCCTCACTCTGATGACCAAGGGTGTGCCCATTGACTGGATGTTTGTTGGTACCGAGTTGGTCGGTGTAACCATCGGTTCTTTGGTTGGCCCCAGAACATCTCAGTATTTTTCTGATGTTATGCTCAAGCGTCTTTTTATTGTTCTGGCCCTCTATATAGGTATTGGCTACCTGTTGGCAGGTTTCTTTGGTATCAAGATTCCTGGTGTTTAAGGGAATTATCCACAAAGCCCCCGGGAACATCTCGGGGGCTTTTTTATTGTACTATGAACATATTTTTCTGGATTGATGCTTTACTTATTGCACCCTTTCGCTGGGTTGCCACGCCAGAACTGGGCTTTTTTTTAGGAATTTTTTTCCTGGCCTGCTATAGCGTTATTCTTGGCTGGCTATCAAGCTTAGGTGTGCAACGACTGCAACGTTCTGTAGTAAGTAAACATAGTCAAGAAGCCCGCAAGCGATCTGAACTGGCCATGCAGGCTCTGGAACTTCAAGACAAAAATGCCTATTTGGCCCAAAATAGATTGGCTAAAGATGCCTATGGAAAAACCATGGGCGTGTCTGTAGCGCGCATTACCTCTTCCCTTTGGACGCCCGTGGCTGCTCTAGCCTGGCTTGACTTACGTTTTCGTGGTATCCCTCTACCTTTGCCTGTGGCTATACCCGGACTGGGAAATACTGTTTTTTATCCCTTTTACTTTATTCTTCTCTATTTTATTCTGCGCATTCTTTATGGGCGCCTCATCCGCCATGCACCATTCTACCCAAGTCTTATGAATTGGGTTGGCAGAAGCTCTCAAACTATAATTCCCGACAATGTGCCTGGGCATCAAGCTAGCGACCAAAACAAGGCAAACCCAAAAAACATAGCCTAGAGACGTACTGGCCAAAACCTCTTGTCTCGGTAGCCACAAATTACGCAAAATGCACGTACAACAAGGTCAGGCATACACTTTGATCGGTACCAAGCCATTCAAGGCCCTGTTGGCAGCCTGGGCCAAGGCAAGCATTTCATCCTCTCCGGGGTACACAAAAATCGGACCTAAAAATTTCACTCGCTCCTGGATCTCCTCCATGAGCCAAGGGTCATGGGCTAAACCACCGGTAAAGATAATGGCATCAATGCGTCCCTGCAACACCACTGCCATGGCTCCTATTTCCTTAGCCACTTGATACGCCATGGCCTGCATTACTGTCTGTGCCTCTTGATCGCCCTCGACAATACGCTTGTTAATCTCCAATCCATCTGCTGTACCGAGATAAGCTCGAAGTCCACCGCTACCAATGATACGTTGACGTATGTCTTGCTTGGTTGCCCCTTTAGCAAAACACCAGTCCACCACCTGAGCCAAGGGTAATCCACCACTACGTTCCGGTGAAAAGGGACCTTCGCCATCCAGGGCATTGTTGACGTCCACAACCTGACCCTGCTTATGAGCCCCCACAGAAATTCCACCACCTAAATGGGCGACAATAAAATTAAGCTGATCATAAGAGGTCCCCAACTCCAAAGCACAACGTCTGGCCATGGCCTTATGGTTTAAGGCATGAAAAATACTCCGCCGTGAGATATCTGGATGCCCTGAAAAGCGAGCTAAAGAAGCTAATTCATCCACAACCACCGGGTCTGCAATAAAACTGGGTAATCGCGCTGCAACAGCCAGGCCATAAGCTAGAATTGCTCCCAAATTAGAAGCATGAGTCCCAAAAGAACAAGATCGTAAATCCTCCAGCATGGCCTGGTTAATAACATACACACCTCCGGAAAGAGGACGCATTAAACCGCCACGGCCAATAACAGCATCGAAGGATGACAGTCGAAATCCATGCTGATCAAGGGTTTGCTTGATAAGGCGCAGACGAAAATTCTCCTGATCCATCACCCGAACAAAAGAACCTAATTCCGAGTCACTGTGCCTAAGTATTTCTAAAAAGATTGATGCTTCGCCAGAATATACTGCCACCTTGGTTGAGGTAGAACCAGGATTGAGAACTAAAATTTGATGTACGCTCATACATTACCATAGCTAGCCATGAGTACCCCCAGGGCTATAGAGTTAATTTTTGTATCATGAGAATCTGCTCGGGAATTGATAAGTACTGGTACCCGAGTACCCACCACCACTCCGGCAGCAGCAGCTCTGGCAAAATACATCATGCCTTTGTATAAAATATTCGCAGCCGCCAAATCTGGTGCTAATAAAATATCTGCCTTTCCAGCCAAAGGATCACCCATCCCTTTACGTTTTGCAGCTTCCTCGCTGATGGCATTATCCAAAGCATAAGGTCCTCCCACACGACATCCCGGCAATTGTCCTGATTGATTCATGGCCACCAGAGCTGCTGCATCCAAAGTAGTCACCATTTTTGGGTTTACTTTTTCTGACTCGCATAAAACACCCACCACAGGGTGGGTATTGCCCAAGGCATTGGCAACTCTAACTGCATTAAGAATCATCTGGCCCTTCATTTTTAGGTCTGGAGAAATATTCATGGCCGCATCAGTCAAAAGATAAAGTTTATCAAAACCAGGGATATCTAAGACCACAGTATGGCTGACCATGGCATCGGTTCTAAGCCCAGCTTCCTTATCCAAAACAGCCTGCAATAAAATCGAAGAATCCACAAACCCTTTCAAAAGAATCTGTGCTTGTCTCGATGCGGCAATTTCCACCGCAACTTTTGCTCCCTGAGCTTCACCTTGAGCCTGAACCAGCTGGAATTGATCTAAGTCAATGCGTAAATCTAAAGCGCGTGCTTGTATAACTTCTTGTTCACCAACTAAAATAAAATGAGCCAGTCCCAATGTATGCGCCTGAGCTACAGCTTTAAGCACTTCATAATCGTGAGCACAAGCCACCACCACAGTTTGCTTTGGTAACGTTATAGCTTTACTTTGTATTTGGGGCATAGATGTCAGCATGGAGTCCTCCTGAAGAATAAACCTCAGTAATTCGTCAACGTACTGAAAACAAGAGGGAAAAACCTCTTTTGCTTTTTTCAACTCTCTGCTGTAAATTTTTGCCCTGCTTTTAAGGATCCGACCTTCAAAACTCACTCGTTTGTTTCGTGTGCATTCTCGTTCACGGAGGAATAATGCAATCACATCTTGCTGCTTTAGCAGCTGCGGCTGTGGCCAGCTTTCTTGTCCCTTTCATGTTGTCCGCAGTGGCAATTCTTCTACCAGCTATTCAGTTTGAGTTGGGGGCTACAGCTGTTGAGTTGAGCTGGGTAGTAGGGAGCTACATCCTGACTCTGGCGACTATTTTGCTTCCCGTAGGAAGGCTATCAGATATTTACGGCCGTCGCCGTACCTTTATGTGGGGAACCACTGTCTTTGTCTTTTTTTCTCTTTGCGTTTCTTTAGTTTGGTCCGTTCAATCCCTTATTGTCATGCGTGCACTACAAGGTATTGGCGCAGCCATGATTTTGTCCACAGCCACAGCCATTGTTACGGAAATCTACCCACAGGACAAACGAGGGCGAGCATTGGGAATTCTTGCCGCATGTGTATATTTAGGATTATCCATTGGTCCCTTGGTGGGTGGTTTTATTTCTGATCTGGCTGGGTGGCGGGCTGTATTTTTTGTTGGACTGCCCCCAGGGATTGTGTGCTGGTTTCTGGCATATCGCTTACAAGGTGAATGGCGTCCATCCAGGGGTGAAAACTTTGATCTGTTGAGCGGAATTCTTTATGGAGTTTTTGTACTTTGTTGTGTGAAAGGACTAACAGGACTGGACCATCCTCAAATAGGAATTCCGCTCCTAATAGGAGCACTCATTGCAGGTATTCTTTTTATACGACGCTCCCAAATCATCCCGTATCCTTTGATGAAAATGGCTCTGTTCACGCATAACCGGGTCTTTGCCATGTCCAGCTTGGCCACGCTGATCAACTATTCCAGTACCCATGCTGTTGGATTTTTGCTTAGCTTGTATTTGCAGGTGGCTAAAGGCTTTTCTCCCATGCATGCTGGGTTGATACTCATCATCCAACCTGTAGTACAAAGCTTTCTTTCACCTGTGGCTGGTATGTTGGCTGACCGTTTTGATCCCTCCAAACTTGCCAGCCTGGGCATGGGGCTATGTGTGGTGGGTCTCGTGGGCATGTATGGAGTTAATATCGACACAAACTTATGGACAATTGGCCTCATCCTTGCCCTTATGGGTATGGGTTTTGCTTTATTTGCTGCACCCAATATGACCGTCATCATGAGTAGCGTTGAGCCTAGAGACTATAGTATTGCTTCTAGCTTGGTGGCAACCATGCGTACTTTTGGGATGTCCTTATCCATGGGTGTGATCACCGTTGTTTTTGGACTAAAACTACATGGCCAACCTGTTGCCCCAGATACTGTCCCGGGATTTCTGGCCAGCATGGAAATAATTTTTGCTTTTTGCGCTGTGCTCTGTGTCGTGGGAGTATTTTGCTCTTTGGTCCGCTCCAGGTTCCGTCTGGCCCAGGAGCCTATGCTGTACTAGTTTTTTTGATAAATTCTTGCTTTTTGTCTGGAGAATAACCGTGAAAAAAATGCACATCCTCCTGCTTTGTTTCTTTGGCCTCTGGCTCATTGCCTTTCCTTCTTTGGCACTGGAAAGCGAAACCCTTGTCCGGCAAACCTGTACTTCTTGCCATGATTTTGCACGTGTGGAACAAGCTTTTGAAATCAAAAATCAAGAGGCCTGGGCAGCAACTGTGGCCCGGATGTTGGCGAAACCCCAAGCTCCTGTGGTCACCCATGTTGAGTATGGAACTATTGTGGATTGGCTGTCAGCACAAAAAATAGAACAAACTTTTGAAATCAAAAATCAAAAAAAGCAACCAGCCAGCCAAGATTTCACCCAAGATAACCAAAAAAATAAACAGTAACGATTCAGGTCTGCTCACAAAACCCCAAAATCAAATCCTGCTTATGGTTTGACCTGGGACCAAATCATTCCGCTAAGCATCAACGTGCACCCAAGCATGGCCCTTGCTGTGAGTACTTCTCCCAGCATAAACCAGCCAGCCATAACTGCAAAAACAGCCTCCAAGCTCAAGATAATAGCTGCTGGCGCAGGTCGAGCATCACGTTGAGCCAGAACTTGAAAAGTGTACCCCATACCCACACTCATGAGCCCACCGTACAGCAAAGGTACAAGTCCTGCCCTGATGCCGGTCAGGGAAATCTCTTCAAAAAACAGAGCACCCATAAAGCTGAGTACACTACAGGCCACAAATTGTATGGCTGACAATTTAACCGCATCCGCTGCTGCTATTCCTTGAGTAAATTGGCCTATAAGAACCACATGCCCAGCCCAAAAAAAGGCCGAAAGCAAAACCAAGGTATCACCACGACTCATGGTCAAGGATTCTGTTACAGAAAGGAGATACATGCCAGACACAGCTAAAATAGCTCCGGCCCAGGTGCCTACTCCATAACGATGGCCCAGAAAAATCCCCATAAGCGGCACAAAAACCACATACAACCCGGTGATGAATCCTGCTTTACCTGCCGTGGTATAGCATAGCCCAAATTGTTGCAGCCAAGCACCAAGAAACAATACTACCCCGATACCCAGTCCTCCCCGCACAAGCCGTACTCCTGGCATGGTGGATGCGGGGTTCCGTGACGACAAATATTGAATGAGCGGCAGTAAGGCCATGGCACCTAAAGCAAAGCGCACGGCATTAAAGGTCAAAGGCCCCATATGCTCCATGCCCATACGTTGGGCCACAAAAGCAGCCCCCCAAATAAGGGCTGCAAAAAACAAAAATATATTGGCACGACTGGCCCGAGAACACATAAATTTGTCCTTATCCAAAAGAAAACCCTGCCTGGGCAGGGTTTGTGTACAAAAAATAAAAACTGACTTACGCTGGAGCGTAAAAACACCTTTTAGGTGATATCAGACGTCCTTCCTTTCTCAGTTCTGCAATATATTTAGAAACTTCTTTAGATTCAATACCCAACTCCTTGGCAATATCTCCAGGTCGTTTGGGAGTTTCAGCCTTAACAAAGGCCTCATATACCTTTTCTTTCACACTGCACTCCTCGTAACAAAAGTTAAATATCTATTTTTTTGTCCAGGTTCCGTCACCAGATTGTATCCAGACTCCAGGCGGTTCATTACTCGCAATTTGCGCTGCTCGGGTTTGGCCCACAAAGTCTGCCGAGGTGTTCTGACGAGTAGCAATGGCCTTGTAGACTTCGCTCCGATCCTGGTTTTCAGCCTGAATCACATCAGCCTTGGTTTTTTTTCCAGTACGATACTCCAGAAAACCCTTGTTATTTTCCCCAACCAAACCCTGAGCTTTCAACTCTTTAATTACTGGCAAACGTGCCAGCATACGTTCCTTGATAGAATCAGACCAAACACTGTGGGCGGACACAAACATGCCCGCCAAGAGCAAAAATAAAATAAATCGCATTTTTGCTAAGGGCATATTTCCTCCTAATTATTTATTTTTTGCTGAGCATTATCAATATCGCCAAAGAAATCGTCCAAATCTTTTTGAACACGAACATTGACATCAATGGTGATATGAATGGGCTTGACTTCTACAGGCGCCATTTGCACTTCATGATGGGTGCGGCAAGCGGTCAGTCCAAATACGAGCACAGCCATGATCAAAAAGGAATTTCGCACATCAGCCTCCCTTGTTCATCAATTCAAGTAACTGTTTGTACTGCAAAAGTTGATCCAGAGGAAGCTTAAAATTGACATCTAATCTGATACCTTGGAAAACAGAACCAGGCGATTCAGCAGAAACTCTGGCAAATCCCCCTAGTTCACGATCAAAAGAAAAGGGCAGTGGATGAGCAGGTTTGCCATCAAGTTCCAAAGAAACCACCAGTTCTTGGTCCACAGTGTTCATCCGAATTTTGGCCCATTCATAGGCAAAATCCTTGAGAGCTTCGGCTGCCAAATCCAGTTGTCCGTACTGGGGAGAATCAGGTGGAACTCCTGCGGTGAGGATATGCGTTCCCTCAATACGCAGTACTCCATTTTCTCCTGGAGTTGAATATAAAAAGCCATTGTCAAAGGACAAAGATCCATGGGTATAGTGCACAGGAATACGGCCATTGACCGAGCCTCCTCCTTTCGTCTGGGACATACCAAATTGGCCTAAAGCCTGTGCTAAATCAACCCGGTCGCAATATAAATCAACAAGATATTCCTCAACACCGGGATTAATACGAAAGGCCTGCGTACCGACTTTGCCCCCAGCCCAGATAGCTGTACAGGTTTCCACCAAAATACTGTGCAAAGCTTCCAATTGAAAATGAATATCTCCCTGCTCCAAAACAATAGATCCTGTTTGCAAAGTATCAAAGCTGGCCCGCTGATCAGGATCAGATCTCAAGGACAATACATCCATAAAAGACAAGCTCACCCTTGCCCCAGCCAGACTGATTTTACTTTGCTCATGGTTTAACCTGAGATCCTTTATATGCAAAGACAATGGGCAACGAGGCACACCTTGAGGCAAAGTCAGTTTGGCTTCTAAATCAAGGTTTGTTTCCCCTGTCCAGGAAGAAAGCTGTGGCACGAACTGGGATATTTTAGCTGGTAAAGTTATGTGTTGCTTACCTTTGATCTCCACCCAGGACTGGGCAAGATCAAAAGGTGCAAGATGACCTTTTAGACCAATCTTTGCAGCCAAGAGAGTCAGATCTAATTGTCCATTCAGTGCAATACCGTGATCATCCTGCACAATGCGTGAGGAAATTTGTGCCAGGTCTATCTTATTCCAGGCCAACTTGGCCTGAACAAAACCTGGCTCTAATGCCACTTGGGGCCAGGACATAGGAACATTCAAGGTTGAGGTGACCCGAGCATCCCCACTTTGCCCAACAACTCCGGCCTTAAGCGTCCCCTGGACCTGAAACTCTGGGCTGGTTGTAAACTGTGCCTGAACTTCAAGACTTGTACTAGACACATTGAGTCCTGGTTGTTTGAAAACAACCTTGCCCCCTTGCATACGGAAAGACCCTTGAGGGTTAGTACCCAAAGTAGCATTGCCCAGGATGTTCACACCATTGAGGGTTGCACTCAAAGTATCCTGGGATAATTGTACTTCTCCCAAAGTAACATCACCATCCAATCTTGTACCCGTAGGACTGATCAGGGCTGCCAATGTAAACACACTTGATTCCAGATTAAAGGCGACTTGGTCGTCTATTGTTCCGGCCATGGCCAGGACTTGCCCTTGAATTTGTAGAGTAATGCCCTGGCTATCTTGCCCAGCCTCCAAGGAACCAAAAAGCTCGGGAGCTATATTGAGGCTCGGTATCTTGCCGAAAGCTACCCGCCATTGGCAGAAAAATTTTTGTCTTGAAAAATCAAAATAAAGATCTTCAACGCTCACAACAAGAGCAATGGGGGATATCAGCTCCAAAGGAGCAAGGCCTAGAGCCAAGGCTGATCCATCCCAATGGGCCTGGGCTGAAAATTGTCCTTCCTGGGCCAGATAATTGCTCCCCAGTAGCGTATAACCACGATCTAAAGTCATGTTCGCACCCACAACTAAAGGTGCGTTATGTCCTCCAGCGACATGAATGCCCAGACCAACCTGCCCACCTAAAGGAAGAGAAAAGCCTGGAAGCAAGGAAGCCAGAGAGGCCAGGGAAGCCGAAGGTACAAAACAGGCCAGGGTCACGTCCCCAGTCTTGAGATGAGCATCAATACGTAAATCCAGGGCTTGTCCGGCCAGTGCAGTATGTATCTGGGTTGTCAGTTGTCCGGAACCATCCAATCTACCAGCCATGGATATGGGCAAGGAGATATGTAGTTGCGAACCATCAAGAAAAATTCGGCCATCCACAAAAAATTCATCAATAATCGGAAAAAAACCTAATTTCCCTTTCTGTTCGTCATCATTATTAAGGGCCAATAACTTCGGAAGACCAGCAATGGACCACTGTTCATTATTTTCTACAAGATGCACCTGGGCGTCCACAAGCTCAATCCTCTCAATGCGACCTTGCACCAGATCAAAAAAATTCCAATGTACATGGAGCCTTCGAATGGTCATGCCCGCTTCAGGGCCAAGACTGATGGAATGAATATCCACACCGCTTAAGCCCGCTCGCTCAATTTTAGCCTCAACATGGGGGGTATCAAGAATCTCTGCCAAAAGAGGTAAAGCATATCTGGTGCCCAGCCACGGAAGAGCCAAATATAAGGCCCAAAAAAGTATAACGGACATGGCCAAAACAAGGGTAATGCCACGGCCAATACAGCTGGCCCAAACACGACTCCGAGGAACTGGCTTATGACTAGACATGCCGTACATTTAGCAAAGGTTGAACCAAAGGCAAAGAAGAAAGGAAGGAGAATTCAAAAAAGTGACTGAGTTATGATCTGTCAGGTCTGGAAGATATTATTGGCTAAGCATTATCTGTGCAACTAAACGGGTTATCTTTTCCAAGCTATCCAAGGATATATACTCATCTGTGGTGTGCACCTTAGACATGCCAATACCCAAATTAATACATGACCAACCTCGGGCTGAAAAAATATTGGCATCACTGCCACCCCCTGTGCTCTCCAGGCTGGCAGGCAAATTCAAAACATGACAGGCTCCAAGTGCTCGCTGAACCAAGGGACTATCAGCAGAAATATCTAAAGCCGGATAGGAGAGCTCACTTTGAAAATCAAAACCTCCACCATGGATAGCCACGGCTTGAGTGCAGCATTGGCGCAAGTGCTGCAAATGTTGATCAAGACGTTCCTGGGAATGCGAGCGTACTTCACCCCTAACTATCACCAGATCAGGGACAATATTAATAGGCCCGCCACCTTGAAAAAAACCAATGTTGGCCACAGTACTTGCATCTATTTGTCCCAGTTGCATGCGGCTAATGGCATCAGCTGCTATCTGAATAGCATTGATGCCCAGTTCCGGCTCAATACCAGCATGAGCGGCACGCCCTGTAAAAGTGATGGTCAGATCAGTCTTGGCCGGAGCATGAACAATAATCGTGCCCGGATTCCCGCACGCATCCAAAACCACAACTTGCTCGGCTGCCACTCGGCTATAATCCAAATACTTGGCCCCAAACATCCCGGCTTCCTCACAAATTGTGAAAAGCAAATACAGTTCCGGGTGGGGCAAATTCTCTTCTTCTAAATGAAACAGGGCTTCTACAATAGCTGCAATACCGGCCTTGTCATCACCACCTAAAACGGTGTTCCCAGCACTGTAGATACGCCCATCTCTTGTGACCGGTTGCACATCTGTACATGGCGGCACACAATCCATATGTGCTGAAAAGGCCAACGGCGCACCAGGACCTGTCGCTGGCACCCGAACAATGACATTACCAGTATTCCCTCCACAAAAGTCACCGGCATTATCCACATGCAGATCATAGCCCCGCGGAGCCAAAAAAGTACACAGATACTGGGCCACATCCTTTTCCCCCAAAGAAGGGCTGGTGATGCGTACCAAATCGAAAAAGCACTCTGTCAGTCTGTGGATATTAACCATAATCAGAATGTTGAGGAGAAAAATAGAATTTTACTCTTGAGCTGCCAGCCAGGCCAAGGTTTCTTGCAAATCAAGGCTCCCGGCATAAATGGCTTTACCAGTGATAATCCCGGACAAACCCTTTTTTTTAAGAGGATACACGCCCTGGATATGGTCAAGGGTAGAAATTCCACCAGCAATGAGCACAGGTTTGTCCGTCAAGTGTAGCAAATCTTCCAATGCCGAAATATTCACGCCAGACTGCATACCGTCACGGCTGATATCTGTATAAATAAAAAATGCAGCTCCTGCCGATTCCAGCACAGGCACAACCTCGGCCACGGTCTTGCCAGCATCCTCAACCCAGCCCTTGGTCTTGAGCTGCCCATCTCGTGCATCCAAAGAAACACCAATGCGACCGGGAAAAGTCTGGCACAACTCCTGAAAAAGATGAGGATCTTCCAAAGCCACGGTACCAATGATCAGTCTGGTCACCCCTGCTTGAAAATATTTTTCAGCCACTTCAACACTGCGAATTCCACCGCCAAGCTGAACTGGTATGGAAACCTGATCGCAAAGGCTGCGAATCAACTCCATGTTGCGCGGCACTCCACTAAAGGCACCGTCCAGATCAATAACGTGTAACCATTTGGCTCCCAAATCCTGCCATTGGCGAGCCATGGCCACAGGATCATGAGAAAAAACTGTAACCTGATCCTCCACTCCCTGGCGCAAACGCACGCACTGCCCATCCTTGATATCTACAGCTGGGAAAATATTCATAATCCCAGTGCCCCCACTCCGTCTTCCATAGCCTCCTGGGTCAGCTCAAAGGGAGTTACCCAACGCCCTTTACGCTTGAAAAACCGCTTGCCCCGCAATAAATTTTCTCCCAACCCTTGTTGCTCTTCTTCGTAATGAAAACGCTGTACCTGCCCGCTGGCAACTTCCACTAAAAACATATCCATAACCACACTGGCCGGACGAGTTACACCCCACTCGCCACCGTCACGTTCCTGCCAATGCAAAATAAAAGGTATCAATAAGTAGTCAGCTTCAACGCATTGACCGACCAACTTCCAGTATTCAACAGCCTCAAAACGTTTGCGTTCCTTGCTGGCCAAGACCAGCTCGGCACATTGCCGCACGGTACCCGCACTCATGAGGGAGCTTTTCCCCCGTGCTGTCAGCAAGCTAAACATGGCTTCATCTAGAGCTTCAAGGGAGTCGGAATCTACCACTGGGCTTGACTCAGGAAGCACGCCAGCCATGAGTTCCCAATTATTTTGAGGCACAATAAAAGACGCCAAGGCCAACGTTGCCGATGGTGGCACAGCTGGACCACGCATGGCTGGAGCACAGGCCGTGCACACGACAAGCACGAGGCCCAATAAATATTTTATCACGTGTCCAATCCTCCTTTGGTACTCAGCATACCCTGTCGCTCCACACAAATTCCTTGCCTGAGGGCTAATCCCAACCCCTTGAATGTGGACTCAAGTAAATGGTGGCCATTTTGGCCATAAAGCATGCATATGTGCAAGTTCATGCCCCCTTTAATAATCAGGGACTTGAAAAATTCCCGCCACAAGTCCTTTTCCTGACCAGCAATGGTGGGTGGCAAGAGGTTCTTTTCTTCATAAACCAGATATGGTCTGCCGGACAAGTCCAAACAAACCTCTACTAAAGCTTCATCCATAGGCACTTTGGCCCAGCCCACTCTGGCTATACCCTGCCGATCTCCCAAGGCTGAATGCAAGGCTGCGCCCAGACATAAGCCCACATCTTCCAAAGTATGGTGCGCATCAATATGCATATCCCCTGTGCACGTCACCTCAAGATCAAAACCAGCCCAATGAGCCATAAGCTCAAGCATATGGTCTGCAAAACCAAAACCCGTGGTGATTACGCATTGGCCGGAACCATCCACATTAATCCGAACCGAAATCTTGGTTTCCTTAGTTTCACGTTCCATCACTCCAATACGACTATGCATCCTTAATCTCCATACCATCCTCAAGTAACAGTAAGATTACCTTATAGCTATCAAGCTTGGGCACCTTCTTCATCTCCTTTACTCTGCGCCTCTTCTTTGGGTTTACGTCCAAAGACATAGGCAATCCAAATGCCTACTTCATACAAAATACACAGGGGTAAAGCCATAAACACTTGGGAGACTACATCCGGGGGTGTTAAAATGGCGGCTACAATAAAACTGCCAAGTATGGAATATTTTTGAAACTTTCTTAAGGACTTATGGGTTACCATCCCCAGTCTGGCCAAAAAGAAAATAAAAAGCGGTAGTTCAAAAACAAGTCCAAAGGCAAAGAGCATGGTCATAGAAAAACTAAAATATTCCCGGACTGAAGGCATGGGAGTAACAAAGTCTGTGGCATAGCCCAGAAAAAACTGAAAACCAAAGGGAAAAACAATATAATAGCCAAAAAGAGCGCCTGTCACAAAAAGTATGGCTGAACTCAAAGCAATAGGAATCATCCATTTCCGTTCATTTTCGTACAGACCAGGAGCAATGAACATCCAGATCTGATAAAAAACATAGGGGCTGGCTAGAAATAGTCCTGCTACTGCCGCAACCTTTAAATGCGTAAAAAAGGCCTCGGGCAGACCTGTATAAATGAGGGTACCGTCTTTGGGCTGAAGTAAACTGATGAGGGGTTCCATCAATTTACGAAAAAGATGCTCTGAGAAGCCATAACAAGCCAAAAAACCAACAAAAATACCTACAAGAGAACGAGTCAAGCGTGTCCGCAACTCTTGGAGATGAGCGGTAAAGGTCATTTCATGACCCACGCCATCTGCAGCTGCTTCAGTGGCAGCAGCCTCTGAAGCAGGCTTTTTTTCAAGGTCAGCCTCTACATCTTGAGTTGCCTTTGTCTCATCCTTAATACTGGAACTAGTATCTGTAGGCTCATCCGACTTTTCTTCCACAAGGTCTATGTCAGAGGAACGTTTCTCTGTCTCTTGTTCATCAACACCAGATTCATCTACGACATGCTTGTCTGCATCTGAATCTTGATCAGCACCAAGCTCATCTTCAACATGCATATCTTGAGCGACCCTCGGCTCTTGGGCGGTACCTAGTTCTTCATCCGGTGCAGGCGAGATATCTCCAACACCCGGAGAAGAGGAGTCCAGGCCTTCAACCCCAGCTTCTTGATTTTCAGAACTGGTCTCTGATTTTTCTGTGGTCTGGATAGATTCTTGCTCTATCTGCTCAACCTCGGCCTGAGCATTATCCCCTGCTTCACCCTGCTGGTGAAGGGTATCCTTGGTAGGATCACTCATGCCTAAGCATCCTTGGAAGAAGGTTCGGCAGGCTGATCAGACTGTGCCTCACTTGTGTCCGCTTTGGCTTCCACTGTTTTTTCTGAAGCACTTTCTTTTTTCTCATCAGGAAACAATTCTTTGTGAGCCTGTTCAGTTTTCTGGCGTTGCTCTTCCTGTTCTGCTTCCATCTCAATAGTGCGTTTAACATCAGTACTCACGCGACGAAATTCACCCAGAGCTTTGCCCAAAGATTTGGCCATCTCCGGTAACTTGGCTGGTCCAATAACGATCAGGGCCACAATCAAAATAACAATAAGTTCCGTTGATCCAATTCCAAACATACACACATCTCCTAAGAATAGATGAGTTAACTATGCAAAAAATTCTTATTGCCTTCAACCTACTCCCATTCAATGGTGCTAGGCGGCTTGGAGGAAATATCATAGACTACCCGGTTCACGCCTGTGACTTCATGGATAATCCTGTTAGAAATTCGTGCTAAAATTTCCCAAGGCACCCGTGACCAATCCGCTGTCATGGCATCTATAGAATCCACCATACGCAAGGCAACAACATGCTCATAGGTGCGTTCATCGTTTCTCACTCCAACAGTTTTCAAGGGTAAGAGCACGGCAAATCCCTGCCAAATTTTGTAATACCAATGGGAGTCCATTAATTCCTGATGGACGATTCTATCGGCTTGTCTCAAAATCTCCAAGCGTTCAAAGGTAACTTCACCAAGAACTCGAATAGCCAGGCCAGGACCTGGAAATGGATGCCGCCAAACAATAAAATCTGGTAACTCCAACTCCTGGGCCAATTTGCGCACTTCATCCTTAAAAAGTTCCCGCAGCGGTTCTACCAGAGCCAAAGCCATCTTTTCGGGCAGTCCACCTACATTATGATGACTTTTAACCACTCCAGCACTTCCTTTGACACTGACGGACTCCACCACATCAGGATACAAAGTACCTTGAGCTAAATACTTAACTCCCGTAATTTTTTTGGCTTCTTCCTCAAAAACTTCAATAAAGGTATGACCAATGGCTTTGCGTTTTTCTTCTGGGTCTGTCAGTCCTGCTAACCGTGACAAGAAACGCTCTTGAGCCTGAACATGGTGCAAATTCAGGTCAAAGTGCTCACGCAAATACCCGACCACTTCCTCACCTTCACCAGCACGAAGCAGCCCAGTATCTACAAAAATACAATGTAGATTTTTGCCAATAGCCTTATTCAAAAGCACAGCCACCACCGTGGAATCAATGCCCCCGGAAAGACCACACACCACTTGGGCATCACCAACTTGAATCGGAAGTGCAGCCAGAGTATGTTTCAAAAATGCTGACATAGTCCATGATGCTGAAACCTTGGCCACAGAAAATAAAAAGTTACGCAAAAGTGTACTGCCAAACTCATCCTGCTCTGCCTCAGGGTGAAAAGAAAAGGCATACAGTTTACGTTTTTTATCAGCCATGGCTACAATACTCTTATCCTGAGTAGTTGCTGTGATAGCAAATCCTTCGGGAACAGAGACGATCTTATCACCAGGAGCCAGAGATACTGCTACTGGACCTGTAATGTCAGACCACAAGGGACAATCGTCAACATAAGTCAAAGGACTTTTTATATTGGCCTCATTTTGGGCCGCAGCAAGTTCTCCGCCCAAAATCCGGGTCATAAGCGACAATCCGTACCCAACACCCAAAACAGGCAGCCCTGAATTCAAAATCTCTGGATCAATGCTTGGTGCATCAGGACTCAGGGCTGAAGTTGGGCCTCCGGACAAAATAATGGCCACAGGCTGTAAACTTCTTAACGCTGTGGCGGAAATAGTGTACGGATGCAGCTCTGAATACACACCCAAATCCCGAATACGCCTGGCTATACCTTGAGCAATATGAGAACCAAAATCTAAAACAATAACTTTTTCTTGCATACCCATAAACAACCTCCAACCGGCCTGGTGGATAGGTTTCAATAAACTTAATAGGAATCCACCCGATAATTGGGTGCTTCCTTGGTGATAATCACGTCATGGACATGGCTTTCACGAAGCCCTGCAGGTGAAATCTCTACAAATTGGGCCTGAGTTTGCAATGCCGAAATATCCGGGGTACCCAAATAGCCCATGCCTGAACGCACTCCCCCCACCAATTGATCAATAGTTTCCGTAACTGATCCTTTGTAGGGAACACGACCGACAATACCTTCTGGCACCAGTTTTTTGGATCCTTCCTGAAAATAACGATCTCCACTACCGTCCTTCATGGCATCAATGGAACCCATACCCCGATAAATCTTGTAGGTCCGACCCTGGTATAAAACCTTTTCTCCAGGACTTTCTTCTGTACCAGCAAACATGGAGCCCATCATTACTGTGTCTGCTCCAGCCACCAGAGCTTTCACCACATCGCCAGAAAACTTGATGCCGCCATCAGCAATACAACAACGGCCAGCCTCTCGACAGGCACGCACACACTCCATAATAGCGGTTACCTGGGGCACACCAACACCAGCAATAATACGAGTCGTACAAATTGATCCCGGCCCAATGCCCACTTTTACAGCATCTACTCCAGCCTCAATAAGCGCTTTGGCCCCCTCGTAAGTGGCCACATTGCCAGCTATCAGCTGCATATCGGGCCACTCACTCTTGGTCGCATGCACTGCATTTAATATGTTTTTGGAATGACCATGGGCTGAATCCAAAACCAGCACATCAGCACCTGCTTTAGCCAAGGCTTCAACTCTTTCTGCTCGCCCCTTACCAATGCCTACAGCAGCACCAACCCGAAGGCGGCCCAAATCGTCTTTACAGGCATTGGGATATTTACGCACCTTATCAATATCCTTGATAGTTAAAAGCCCCTTAAGCTGATTGCTCTCATCCACAACCAAGAGCTTTTCAATACGGTTTTCATGTAAATGGCGTTTGGCATCCTCTAAAGAAATGCCCACAGGCACAGTAATAAGTTTCTTGCTGGTCATAACCTCACTGACCTGAGTAGACATATCTGTGACAAAGCGGACATCACGATTGGTTACAATACCTACCAATTGATCCCCAAGAATAACGGGAAGACCAGAAATACGGTAGTCTCGCATAAGCTCCAGCACATGGGCGATGCTATCCTCTGGTCCCACGGTGATGGGGTCAATGATCATGCCTGATTCGGACTTTTTCACCTTGGTCACTTCCAAAGCCTGTTGCTCAATGGTCATATTTTTATGGACCACACCAATACCCCCGGCACGGGCCAAAGAAATGGCCATGCGCGACTCGGTAACCGTATCCATGGCTGCACTGATAAAAGGAATGTTCAACTCTATGGATGCTGTCAGACGAGTACTCAAGGCGACCTGGTCGGGTAGCACTTCTGAATAGGCTGGGACCAATAAAATATCATCAAAAGTGAGAGCTTTACCTAAATTTATACCCATAATAATACCCCAATAAATAAAAAATAAAACACCTGACGTTTGCGTTAAATGCAAAACAGGTAGTACTTCTCCAATAGATTAAGTTGTCTCGCCTTTAAACTATGACCATGAAATTTGATTTGAAGAACAGTTTGGTCACATTGATACGCCCATGTCCCTTTGCAAAGACACGACTCAGTGCTCAAACTTGTTCTATAATCCCAGATACGCTCTTTTAACATTTTCATTGGTCAGCAGATCGCTGGCACTTCCTTCCAAGGTTATTTTGCCATTTTCCATAACATAGGCCCGGTGAGCAATTTTAAGGGCCTGGTTGGCATTTTGCTCTACCAAAAACACTGTTGTGCCTGATTCGTTGACCTTGCGAATAATATCAAAAATCTGAGCGATGATGATCGGTGCCAAACCCAAAGAAGGCTCATCCAGCAATAAAAGCCTGGGTCTGGCCATAAGAGCCCGGGATATGGCCAACATCTGCTGCTCGCCGCCGGACAAAGTACCCCCCAATTGCCTACGCCGTTCAGCAAGAATGGGAAAAAGTTGAAAAACATAGTCAAGATCCTTTTGAATCTCACCTTGATCGTTGCGCAAGAAGGCACCGAGATCAAGGTTTTCCATCACCGTCATATCTGGAAAAATCAGCCGACCTTCTGGGACTTGAGAAATGCCCAAACGCACTATCTTGTCCATAGACAAAGTATGAATAGGCTGGCCCTCAAAAATCACTTCACCGCTGCGTGGCGGCACACCCCCGCAAATAGTCATCAGTGTAGTGCTTTTCCCTGCTCCATTGGCACCAATCAAGGTCACAATTTCACCACGCTTGATACTTAAGGAGATACCGTGCAAGGCTTGAATATTGCCATAAAAGGTACTGACCAAGCGCACTTCAAGCATGTACTTCCTCCCCAAGATAGGCTTTGATGACCTGCGGATTACTGCTCACTTCAGCTGGAGTGCCCTCAGCTATCAAGCACCCATACTCCATAACATAAATACGCTCGGCCAAAGACATAACCATGCTCATATCGTGTTCAATGAGTAAAATGGCCATATCCATTTCATCACGGATACGCAGAACTAATTGTTTTAATTCTGTGGTTTCTTGGGGATTCATACCCGCTGCTGGCTCATCCAAAAGAAGAAGAGTCGGCTCTGTGGCTAGAGCCCTGGCTATTTCCAGCTTACGTTGTGCACCATAAGGCAAGTTACAGGCCTGCTCATTGTACCACTTGTGCAGCCCTATATATTTGAGCAGTGCATAACTACGCTCCACAATCTCTTTCTCCTCTTGACGCACAGTCAAAGGACGAAAGAGTGCCCCCAAGATTCCAGCCTTGGTCCGGCAATGGCGAGCAATCATGACATTTTCCAGCACACTCATATTTTTAAATAGTCGAATATTTTGAAAGGTCCGGGCCATACCCATGGCTGTCACCAGGTTGGGCTTCATGCCATTAAGCTTGGTCCTGACTCCTGCCTTAGGAGTAAACCAGACTTCTCCCTCGCTGGGCTCATAAATACTGGTGATGCAATTAAAAAAAGTTGTTTTACCAGCACCATTGGGACCAATTAACGCCGCTATTTCTCCAGCACAAACATGCATTTGCACATCATTTAACGCCCGCAATCCACCAAAATTCATGGAGACAGCTGAAACATTGAGCACTGGTTCCATTTTACACTTCCTTGCTCTTTGATCCGTCATCCAAATCCAGATCTGGGTCGTGGACGACATAGCGTCGCCCACGAGCTGGAATGAGGCCCGTAGGACGGAAAACCATCATTAAAACCATGGCCGTGGCAAATAAAATCATGCGATACTCGGAAAAAGCACGCAAATACTCGGGAAGCAGAACCAAAAAAGCAGCACCTAGAATAACTCCCGCATTGGAGCCCATGCCACCCAAGACCACAATGGACAAAATAATGGCTGATTCAAAAAAGGTAAAACTGGAAGGATTAATAAAGGTTGTTTTGGCTGCAAAAATAACTCCTGCAAAACCAGCCCAAGCTGTACCCAGACCAAAGGCCATGAGCTTAACTCCAACGCGATCAATACCCATGGCTTCGCAAGCAATTTCATCCTCACGCAAAGCCTGCAAGGCTCTGCCTATACGCGAATCCTTTAAACGCGAGACAGCAATAATGGTAACAAGTGCCAAGGCAAAAACAATATAATAGATATAAATGTTGGTCTCAGCCACACTCAGATGCATTCCAAAAAATTGTGGGCGAGGAATATTGGAAATTCCGGCTGGTCCTCCGGTAAAAGAACCAGCATTTTCCAAAAGAAGGCGCACAATTTCTCCAAAACCCAGGGTGACAATGGCCAAATAGTCACCACGCAAACGTAAGACTGGAAAAGCCAGAGCTACACCGGCCAAAGCAGCAATAATTCCCCCCATGGGCAGCGCTATCCAAAAGCCAAAGCCCAGATATTTGCTCAGTAAGGCATAGGAATAAGCGCCGATGGCATAAAAGGCAGCATGGCCTAAAAATAAGAGCCCGGCCACGCCAACAATGATATTGAGGCCCAAGCCCAAAACAACATAGGTGAGAAAAGAAATTAAAATATTCGTTTTATAGGTGGACACTATCCAGGGTAAAATTATGAAGCCCAAAAGCATGAGACCTTGCAGGGTGTAGATCCATGTTTTGTTTTCTACGTAGCCAGCCCAATTCTGCCTGGCCCAATAGGGCCACGAAGATTTTGCAGGCACAGCACTGGCTTCCTTTTTTTTCATGGCCCACCGCCAAAAAAAAGAAAGAACAAAAGCTGCACAGCCAATCATGGCCATATTGGTCCAACGCCACATAATGGTATGGTCAAGCGTGTTGACCCGAATAACCATGATGGGAAAGGTCAAAAACATGAACCATAAACTCACTAAAACGGATTTCTTCAGCTCATGTAGTATGATGTTTAAACGTGCTTGTTCCATGGTGTTACACCTTCTCAACCTTAGCCTTGCCCATGATACCCGAAGGGCGAAAAATCAAAAATACCACTAAAAGAGAAAAAGCAAAGACATCTTCATAGTCACTGGCAATATATCCCGTGGCAAAACTTTCTGATAATCCCAAAAATAAGCCTCCGAGCATGGCCCCAGGAATAGAACCAATGCCTCCCAGCACGGCCGCAGTAAAGGCTTTGATTCCAGCCATAAAACCTATAAAAAAGTTGACCATGCCCACATGAGACGCAATGAGCACCCCTCCCAAAGCAGCCAGCGAAGACCCAATAATAAAAGTTATGGAAATAACTTTATCGGCATCAATGCCCAACAACATGGCCATTTTACGATTTTGCGCTGTGGCGCGCATGGCTTTGCCCATTTTGGTAAACTTAATAAATAAAGTAAGAAACGCCATGGATATGCCACTGGCAACCACAATAACAAAATCAGAAGACCCAAAAACATGGGCTATGGGTTCCATAAATTCAAAATCAGGAATGAGGCGTGGAAAAGCCAGAAAGTCAGAGGTTTGGGCCAAGATAATATAGTTTTGTAAAAATAAGGACATACCAATGGCTGAAATCAAAGGAGAGAGACGTCCAGCACTGCGCAAGGGCTTGTAGGCCACTTTTTCCATGGTCAGCCCGTAACAGGCACTATAGACTATGGCCACAATAGCAGCCAAAATTAAGATCATGGGTATGGGAAAACCCAAGGTGGCCAGGACACTGGCAATAATCAAACCTGTAAACGCCCCCAGCATGTACACTTCGCCATGGGCAAAATTAATAAGTTCTATAACGCCATAAACCATGGTATAGCCAATGGCTATGAGGGCATAGATACTGCCGCGAGTTAACCCGCCAAGCAAAAGTTCAAAAAAATACTGCCAATCCATGTTTATCCTTCCAAGATAAGGACCGTTATTACCAATCCCTCAAAGCATGGAGGGACAGGCTCTTGCCCGTCCCCCCATTGTTTTTACGCTCTAGACCTTACTTAAGCTCTACATATTTGCCATCTTGGACTTGATACATGGAGAAGCCAACTCCTTCGGCATCGCCTTTGGCATCAAATCGAATGGTCCCAATATTGGTATCCACAAATTCTGTGCGCAGGGCTTCCATAATTTTTTCCGCATCAGTGGACCCTGCCTTATCAATGGCATTGACCAAGGCTAACATGGCGGCATAAGCAGGCTCAAAAAAAGAACCTGGCTCGCTGCCAAACTTGGCCACATGAGCCTCGCGAGCAGCCTTGTTTAGCTCCAGATCAGAAACATCTTGGGGACCTGTAGCATAAACACCTTCAGCATCAGGCCCGGCAACCTTTATAAAAGTATCGTCTTTAACTCCATCATCAGAAATAAAATGAGCCTGAACTCTTTTTTTCTTTAATTGGGATATTAATTTGGATGCTTCAGGATGATAGCCACCAAACATAATAGTGTCTGCTCCGGACTGGCGTACCTTCTGAACCACAGCAGAATAGTCCACAGCACCTGGGGTTAAGCCTTCAAATAAAACCACTTCTGCCTCGCCCCGTTCTTCAATAAAGGTTCGGGCATACTCAGCATAGCCACGGCCATAGTCACCCTTGTCATGTAATAGGGCAAATTTTTTGGATCCTAAAGTGTCCAAAGCCAGGTCAACACCCAATTTTGCCTGAGCATCGTCAGAAGCAATAGTGCGAAAAAAAGTGGGATATTGTCCACTTTGGGTCAATTCAGGACTGGTAGCTGAAGGTGAAATGGAAACAAGGTTGGCCTCAGTATAAATGGGCAAACTGGCCTTGGTCGCACCAGAGCAAATGTGTCCCAGTATAGCTACAGCACCATCAGAAATAAGTTTGGTGGCCACATTGGTCGCCTTTTCTGGCTTGCACTCTTCATCTTGGATAAGTAGTTCAATGTGCTGACCACGAATACCGCCTTCGGCATTAATAGCATCAGCCACCAATTTAGCAGCATTTACTGTGGGTAAACCATAGGAGGCCAAATCTCCGGAATGAGCTCCAGCCACACCGATTTTAATGGTATCAGCGCCAACCGGGCCAGCCACTAAAGCCAGGCAAACGGCAACCAAAAGACCAGACAATCCTTTCATCAGACCCTCCTCAAAAGTTTTTAGACACGAATGTAAAGCAAACCCAAAACCAGGTCATTTACGAGCAAAACAAGAATTTAAGATAATTATCACTTGCCTGTCCACAGTGTCAAACAGAAGCAGGTCCTTTTAATTGTGCTGGTCGGCAAGCTCTTTTTGAGCATTTTCCACCAGCTGTGCATCCTTGCCTTGACCGTCCACCACAGCCTGAAAATGCTCCTGAGCATGTTCTGGTTCTTCAAGATAATACTTAAAAAGAATTCCCAAATTAAAATGGGCTCGCTCGTTGCTTGGATCTATTTCCAGCATTTTAGTAAAAAACTCAGCAGCTTCTGAATATTTCTCAAGCTCAAACAGACAAAAACCCTTTTGATTTAACGCCATAATATCTGTGGGATTGCGTTCAAGAATCATTTCCCAAAAGGCCAAAGAACGATCCCAAGCTTGCATATCCATAAAAGTCATGCCCAGGGTACGCATGGTATTGACGTCATCAGGATTGTCCTGAAGATTTTTCATCAAATCAGCTATGCCATCCATACCCCCCATCTGACCCATGGCACCACCAGGCATCTGGTGACGATGCTCTTCCCGCTGGACAATGGATGGATTTTCAACCCGGTAAACAAGCGTGGAAAAGACCAAGACAAGCAAAGAAGCCAACAACAACATGACTGTCCTGTTGCGTCCTGCCTTTGAAAAAGCATTACTTCTTTCCATCAAGGATCTCCAGGTGCTGCACCCGACGGGCTAAAACTGCCTGCTGTCGAGCCAATAAAAGAAGATATCCCCCGACACCGAGCCAAACACACGCGTTGGCAATGATCAGGTAATTCATGCTCTATTCCTTGTGTTGTAATGTTGTGTCCCGAAAACGAGCCAAAATATAATCAATACGGTGCGCCAAGGTCTGATTGTGTATCCGGGCCACCGCCAAAACAATAAAAAGTACTCCCCAGGCCACGGCGTTAACCCAAACCGTAACCCACATCTCCGGCTCCAATCCACCACCTTGAGCAGCAAAAACTGTCGGATGAATGGAACGCCACAACCGGGCAGATAAAAAAACCAAAGGAACATCCAAAAAGGCGACAATCCCAAGTACTGCTCGAATTGTAGCTCCTTTGACTCCACCCACTCCAGCTCCACGTAAAAGCAGGTATCCAGCGTACACAAACCACATCACTAAAGTAGTGGACAAACGGGGATCCCACGTCCACCAGGTATTCCAGGAGGCCCGGCCCCATATGGATCCTGTAACCAGGGCCAGCCCGCAAAAAAGCACACCCACCTCAGCCAAGACCCCAGCCCAAAGATCCCATTTTTCATTTTTGGTCCACAAAACCATTACACTGGCCACAAACACACCTAAAAAGGCCATAAAGGCCCACCAAGCCAAGGGCAAATGAAGATAGAAAATCTTTTGTACAACGCCCATGGTCAGTTCTTCAGGCGCATAAAACCAGATAAAATATTGCCCCAACAACATGGAAAGGGCAGCAAGGCAAGCCAAAACAACCAAAAACCGAGAGGAAATGGGCATGTACGTCTCACTCTCCACGAAAAACATGACTAAAAAGAAATAAGGCCGCTCCGGAAAAGACCGCATCAAAGGCCAAAATCAGACCAAACCATTGGGCTACATCGACAGCAAGAGCACCGTACAAAACTTCTGTACCAATACGAATACCACCAAGAAGCAGGGGAACCTGTAAAGGGAAAAGAATTATGGTTAAAAGGGTGTCTTTGGCTCCCTGACCATGGCCCATGGCTCCCATCAAGCCTCCCAAAACACAAAGCCCAACATCCACGCTGACAATCATGAGCAGGAGCAAAGCTGGACTTCCCTGCACATCAAGGCTGAGAAAAACCACGGCTGCCAAAAAAAAGAAAATCTGACATAAGCCAAGCAAAATTGCACCAGCCAAGGTTTTTCCCAACCACAAGGACTGAATGGGAGCCGGAGACAAAATCAGAGCTGTGGCCGTATCATTTTCCTCCTCAAAGCGAAAAAGCAGAGAAAAAATCAGGACCACGGCAAAGGAAGAACACAGCCAAAAAATAGCCATACCCTGTTGACTGGAAAAAAGATCACCGGGAGCTGCTGAAAGACTAAACAGAAAAACCAGCAAAAGCCCTAATAAAATGGCCTGCACTGGCCCCTGCCCCCCGGCAAAGGCCAATCGCAAATCTTTTCCTGCGATAGTCAGGGTTGATCGGATCATGCTTGCTCCTCAAGATCAAAATCTGCCCCAGGACCATAATAACTCATTTGACCTCTATTGAGGTACAACAACATATCTGCCTGACCCAGGTCGCGTTCTAAATCATGAGAAATCCAGACAATGCCAGCTCCACGTTGACGTGCCATTGTCAACTCACCATGCAAAATTGCCTGGGAGGCTCTATCCAATCCTGTGGCTGGCTCATCAAGAAAAATAAGCTCTGGTTCAATAAGAAGGACACGGGCCAAGGACAAGCGTTGAGCCATACCGCGGGAAAAGGTACCTGCCAGCTCCAGGGCAAAACCCTTGAGTCCAACCCGATCCAAAAGATCAATGATGGCTTTCTCCTTAAGACCACGGCCATACAAGGCATTCCAAAACTCCAAATTGGCCAGAGCCGTCATGGCTGCATAGACAAAAGTCTGATGACCCATAAAGGCCATATTCTTATGTACAACCTGCCTGGTAACCACTCCTGCAGTTGGCTCCAAAAGCCCGGCCATGACTTTTAAAAGAGTGGACTTTCCAGCTCCATTGGGACCAGCCACCAACATAATCTGTCCTTGATCCAGGGTACAGGATACACCCTTGAAAATCAGGCGTGACCCAAAAAAATGACCTACCTGGGACAGACGCAACAAAGGTTCAGCCTCACTCATGGATGCTCAATCTTTCTCCAGCAAAAAAATGCCAAAAGACAAGATAAGGTTCCCCCAATCCAGATCCAATTCACCAATGGATTAATACTCACACGTACACTGGCTGTATCTTGTTCATCAAAACCCAAAAGGGTTGCATAAATCTCGCTACCCAAGGACGGGATAACAGAGACTTCAGCAAAACTGGACTGGCTAAAACTATGATACAGTCGCTTTTGGGGAGTCATGATGCCTACGACCTTTCCGTCCCGGCTAGCCACCAAACGGGCCTCGTGCACATTCATGGCCGGATGATCATGGTCATGACGCAATCCTTCATAGGTAAAGGTATACTCCCCTACGGTCATGGTCTCACCTGTATGTAACACAGCATTTTGCTCAATTTTGTACGGACCGGAAAAAGCGACGCCCAAAACCATGAGGGCAACACCCAGATGTACTCCGTACGCTCCCCAGGCGGGTTTAAAAGTTCGTAAAGAAGCTTCACGCACAAAGACCAAAAATACCGAAACCATGATCATGGCACTGGCTGCAGCAGCCATGAGGGCCAATGGTTTTTGATAGCCCAGAGCATACAAAACCCCGGCTATGCCCAACCCAACAGCAATAATGGCCATCACGCTTCCCTTGTCCTTGATGCCCCCTTTTTGCCCTAACCAGGGACAAAAGGGCATGACCAAGGCCAAAAAGACAAAAAGAGGCAGACATACACGATTGTAAAATCCTGCTTCCAAGCCCACAGGATTGGCACTCCAAATACTGCTGATGACTGGCCACAGAATACCGAAAAAGATAATCAACGCCAGGAAAAGAAAAAGCCAGGCCGAAAGAAAGAGCATCCCTGGCCGACTGACAAAATCATCCAGATCCTTGGGATCATCCTCACGTGGGACCAGGCAAACATAAAGAGTCAAAGCCAGACTCACGACCATAAAAACCAAAAGGGGAATCCCCATCCGACTCCCACCAAAGGCATGTACTGAGTCAATAAGCCCACTACGCACCACAAAGGTAGCAAAGAAACAAAGAAGCAATGTCAAAGATACAAGAAAAACATTGGTACGCAAAAGAGACTTACGAGTTCTGCCCACAATGGCAGTATGTATAAATGCTGTTGCAGAAAGCCACGGGACAAGGGAGGAATTTTCCACTGGATCCCAAGCCCAATACCCACCCCAGCCCAATTCCAAGTAGGCCCACCAAGCACCTAAAATAATACCTGATGTCAATAAGATCCAAGACAAGATAACCCAGTTACGCGCAAGATTGAGCCACTCGTATCCATTACCAGACAAACGAGAAGCCAAGGCCAAACAGCAGGGAACAGTAAAGCCGGCATAGCCCAAAAAAAGTAGTGGAGGATGAATGATCATGCCTGGATGCTGCAACAAGGGATTTAAGCCCCGGCCGTCAGCTGGCACTGGATCAAGGCGCAAGAAAGGATTACTTGGCCCGGTTAAGGCAAAAAGGAAAAACAATTGTACTAAAAAGAAAAAAAGCCAGAAAAAAACTTTGGTGCGTTCATCCAAACGGGCATAGCCCGGAGTATAGATCATGCACCAACCCATAACAGCCACACCCAAATACCAAAATAAAAACGAACCATTTTGCCCGGCCCAAAAAGCAGTTATGGCATAAAACATGGGCAAAAGTGCATCTGTGTAGTCTCGCACATAAACATAGGAAAAATCTCGCACAGCCAAGGCGTACAAGAGCACAGCTGAGACACATAAAACCACAATAGTTAAAACTATTTGCCCTTTTTCTAAGAGGCCAACTGTGGAAAAATCATCTTTCAAAGCTTTCACGCCAGCATAGGAGACCACACCTACTCCAGCCAACATACTTAAGAAAAGCGCAGCGAAACTAATGGAATGCATGTGCAAAGTACCTCATAAAATAATGTAACAGAAGAATAAGAACAAGAAAATCTAACTGGAATATCCTGGAGGTCGCATTTGCCCCTGGTCATTTTTTTCATATTTAGACGGACATTTGGTCAACAAGGTTGTTGCCTTGAAGTCCCGTCCCCCTTCCATAAAGGCTCCTTCAAGAATAACCTCTACCCCTGGCTTAAACGTATCAGGTACTGCGCCTCGATACTGCACATAAATAGCATCAAGAGGATTATCCTTGTCCAGAACATAAAAATCTACACCCAAAGACTGCTCGTCCTTGACCAATCCTTCCTCGGACACAGACCCAAAGAGCCTGGCCTGAGTCAGTTTGTCAGCTGGCATGGCCAATGCTTCTGAAACATTTAAAAAGTACATGGAATTTTGCGACAACCCGCTCACAATCAGGTAGCCTACACCAGCACCAACCAAAAGAGCTGCCACCATATACACCCATTTTTGATTCTTTGCGCTACTCATATCCTCTCCGCTATTGATAATAATCCATACTACACAGACCCTTGGCAGATGTCATCATACTGGACTGGGCAAAGATGCAAAACCCATACCTGCCAACCAACCTAAAGGGCATTGCAAGTGAAAAGAAAAATCGTACTTGGCGAGAAGCAAAATTCTTTCTATCTTCATGCACACAAAGCAACAATAATAATCCCCTTACACCATGAACGATGAACCAGACCATTAATACTATCCTTCTTGATCGTGACGGCACTTTGATTGAGGAACAACACTACTTGTCTGATCCCAAGCAGGTCCAACTGATCCCTGGACTGCCAAGGCCCTGGCGTTTACTCACCAAGCTGGGCTGTCGTTTTTTTTTGGTAACCAACCAAAGCGGCCTTGGCCGGGGATATTTCACCCTGGACGATTACGAACGAGTCCACAGCCAGCTCTTATCCATCTTGGCTGAGCAAGAAATGACCTTAACAGACACGGCCTTTTGTCCCCATGCTCCAGACACCATGTGTGATTGTCGCAAACCACTGCCTGGTTTGTGGCACACCCTTTCTGTGCAACACGATCTTTGTTCTCAAGAAACAGTCATGATCGGTGACAAAAAATCAGATATTGACTTTGGCCTTACCATTGGTTGCGCTGAGACTGTATTGGTGCATACTGGCCACGGACAAAAGGAAGCAAAAAAACTTGGATTACCTCCTTTGGCATTGTCTGTGCAAAAATGTCCTGCCAAGCCAGGCTGGCCAACCGTGCAAGCCAAATCTTTAGGGGACTACCTCTCTCATCTTGTGCAAAACAGGGTACTTGTGCATGCACATCGGATTTGACGCCAAGCGTTTTTTTCACAACCCTACGGGACTGGGTAACTATTCCCGATCAACTATCACTGGGCTGATGCATTATTTTCCAGCCCATCAATACTACCTATATTCTGCACAAATTCCCCAATCATTTTTGGCTTCACAACAAGGCCATAATCCTGTTCTTTGCCAGCCAGGCCTCCTAGGACGGTTCGCTCCAGCTCTATGGCGATCTCTTGGCATTCCTAAAACAGCCCAAAAAGATAACCTGCATATCTTTCATGGCTTGTCCCATGAACTGCCGCTCACCTCATTTGGGACATCCACCCGTACAGTGGTGACCATGCATGATCTGCTTTTTTTAACTCACCCCCAACTTTATCCCTGGTTGGATCGCCACATTTATAGGACCAAGTATAAAAGCAGTTGCCTACGGGCCCATTGTGTCATTGCCATCAGCCACAAAACTGCCGAAGATCTGTGTGAGCTATTTGCCATACCCTTGGACCGCGTGCGCGTTGTTTATCAAAGCTACACCCCTCACTTTGCTATCCCCATACATCCGGCAGCACGCATACTGCTACGTCAAAAATATCATCTCCCCCAAGAGTATATCTTTTACGTGGGCTCGCTCATTGAACGCAAAGGAGTGCATTTTTTGATTCAGGCCCTGGCAAAAATACCCAGCACTCATCGGCCAGCACTGGTTTTAGCTGGAACAGGACCACTGCAAAAGCAGCTACAGCAAGATGCAGCAACTTTAGGACTGTCATCTTCTATACTGTTTTTGGGACGAGTACCTGATGAAGATCTCCCAGGACTCTATCAGATGGCGCAAGTTTTTGTGTATCCTTCCCTGGCTGAAGGCTTTGGCATTCCTATTGTGGAGGCTTTGGCCAGCCAAACTCCGGTTATCACCTCAACAGGCTCCTGTTTTAGTGAGCCGGGGGGGGATGCGGCCTTGTACCTACCCCCTGGAGATATTTCTGCCCTGGCTCATACTGTAGAACAAGTGCTCGGGAATAATGAACTGCGTCATACCATGATCACCAGGGGCCTAAAGCATGTGCAAAAATTTCATTGGCAGCAAACAAGTCGCCGACTCATGGATGTGTATACCGAACTTTGTCCCTAAAAAGGAATATGTGTGTCAGAAAAAAGAAACCATAAAGAATATCTGGCTATTCGTCTGGGAGTTTTGGGTGATGTTATCTTAACCACAGGAGTTCTGAACTATTGGCACGTGAAAAGGGGGATGCGTTTTCATATGGTCACCCGTTCCACCTTGGCCCCTATCTTTGAACACCACCCAGCAGTGAGCCAGATACTTACTGTTCATGACCAAGATCTGCATGGTTCAGCCTGGCTTTCCTTTTGCCACTCTTTGCGGCAAAATTTTGGGCATCTCCCTCTGCTGGACTTGCATAAAAACCTGCGAACCTCTTTCTTGGCCCTTACCTGGCCTGGCCCAAAGTTTTCCTATGCCAAACATTCTTTAGAACGCAGACTTTTTTTGGCTACTCGTCATAATTTTTTTTCCACACGCCTCAAAAAAACTAATGTACCCCAAAGATATAGTCTGGCTCTGGAGAACTATCCTCCTCACCCAAGTCTCCTGCGACCCAAAATCTTTCTTACTCCTGAGGAAATACAAGTTGCTGCTCAAAGACTGCACACTTTGGGACTCACACGCCCTGTGGCCATTCACCCCTATGCCACCCACCCTGCCAAAAGCCCTGCCCCTAAAATCTGGCAGCAAGTAATTCAACTTTTAAAGTCCCAAGGCCATGAGGTCATTATTATTGGGCACAATCCCAAACCTCTTGCACCCAACTGGAATCATGACCTGACCAATACCACATCCCTGCGTCAGACTGCGGCACTTTTGCGTCATTGTTATTGTCTTATTTCGGGTGACTCTGGCCCCATGCACCTGGCCACAGCAATAAACACCCCTGTCATTGCCCTCTTTGGACCTACGACTCAAGAATGGGGTTTTTATCCTTCCGGTCCAAAAGATATCGTTTATCAACTCGCCTGTCCCAAAGCTCCATGCTCCTTGCACGGACAAAATAACTGCACCCAAACACAAACCTGCATGGAACATCTTACCTCTGAAAATATTGTTGCATTGGTTCAAACTATTTCAGACTAAAAAGCCTTGATTTATTGACAGTGGCTCATTTGTTAATTAAGAATAGTTCTTATAACATTTATACGAGGGGGTGTTATGAGAAAATTACTAGGGAAAGACATGCGCGTTACCAACCAACGCAAAATTATTTTGGAAGAACTGCAAGGAGTCAAAACCCATCCCACAGCAGATGAGATCTACAGTCTTGTACGCAAGCGTTTGCCACGCATCAGCTTGGGTACAGTGTACCGTAACCTAGAGATTCTGAGCAACCTAGGCCTGGTCCGCAAGTTGGAGAATGCTGCCGGGCAAAAACGCTTTGATGGTGACATGTCGCCCCATCATCATATCCGATGTTGCAAGTGTGGCAAAGTAGGGGATATTTTTAATGCTCCGGCTTTAAACGGGGTAGACCAAGGCTTAGATACAGATTTTCAAGTCACGGGGTTTCTGCTTGAATTTGCTGGTATTTGCCCTCAATGCCAAAGACCCACCCGCAACACTAAGTATTCTTAAGGCATATACTTACAGATGAAAAAACTATTTTCAGCTGGTATTAGCTCTTATTGTTTTCTAGAGAAATCTCTGGAGGTAAATAATGGATAAATACATTTGTACTGTCTGTGGTTATGTGTATGATCCTGCAGAGGGCGATCCAGATAATGGCGTCGCCCCTGGAACAAAGTTTGAAGATATCCCAGATGACTGGGTTTGTCCCATTTGTGGAGTAGGTAAAGAAGACTTTATCAAAGAAAGCTAAAAAGTACTCAACCCTTTGCCTCCCTTATGCAGTTTGAAACAGTCATGAGGTTACTCAAATTGTAGTGACCTCATGAGTGTTTTATGCTTTTGTTGCATCGCAACTTACGGTCTGCCGCAATGCTGCTTCTTTTTCATGATCATTGGTCCTTGGGACCGTCAATAGAGACTAAGGAGTTTCATAATGCCTGTTGTTGAAATTAAAAAAGATATTTACTGGGTTGGTGTTGTGGACTGGAACATCCACGATTTTCATGGATATTCCAGATCTCCCCAAGGCACCACCTATAATGCCTACCTGGTCATGGATGATAAAATCACGTTGTTTGATTCTGTGCCAGCTCCATTTCAAATGGACCTTTATCACCAAATTCGTTCCCTTATTCCTCTGGAAAAAATTGACTACATTGTCTGTAATCATATTGAACCAGACCACGCTGGAGCCATGCCCTTTTTAATGGATAAGACTAAGCCGGAAAAAGTTTTTTGCTCTAAAATGGGACATCGGGCTCTTTTGGATCATTTTCACCAGCCTGACTGGCCCTATCATCCTGTCCAAAGTGGTGATAGTATTTCCCTCGGTAAGCGTACTGTACACTTTATGGAAACGCGTATGCTCCATTGGCCCGATTCCATGTTCTCCTATCTTGCCGAAGACAAGCTGCTTATTTCCAATGATGCTTTTGGCCAAAATATCGCCTCTAGCCAACGATTTGATGATGAAGTAGATCTGCCCATGCTTATGGACCTCAGCTCCCACTATTACCACAATATTGTCCTGCCATACTCCAATCGGGTTACTGCTGTACTCAACGATGTGGCCAAACTCGGTCTGGAAATCGACATGATCGCTCCAGACCATGGACTTATCTGGCGCTCCCATGTGGACACCATTCTCAAGGCCTACCGCGATTATGCCGAACAACGCCCCCACAACAAGGCTGTCATTGTTTATGACACCATGTGGCAATCTACAGAAAAAATGGCCAAAGCCATTGCTGAAGGAGTTATGGAAGAAGGTGTGGCTGTAAAAATTATGCACCTAAAAGAATACCATCATAGTGATGTTATGGGTGAGTTGGCCACAGCCACAGGTATCATTTGCGGCTCTCCCACACATAATAATGGTATAATGCCCCTGGTTGCCAATTTCCTGACCTATATGCAAGGCTTACGTCCCTTGGGTCGAGTAGGTGCAGCCTTTGGCTCCTTTGGCTGGAGTGGTGAAGGCGTGAATACCATCTCTGACTGGCTCAAAACAGCTAAAGTTGAAGTTGTGGAGCCTGGAGTTAAGGTAAAAAATGTGCCCAATCATGAAAAATTGGCTGAATGTAAAGAACTGGGTCGTCAGGTAGCCAAAGCTATCAAAGCCAAAATTGAGGCTGCCCAATAGTCAGTTACCTATCAATACAAGGGATTGTCGGGCAGAAAATTAAGCCCCACAATCCCTGCTTTTTTATCCTTTTGGGGCATGATTCAAAATGAATACTCGCCAACGTAAAAAGCATATCCTCACTCTTTTGGCTGCCGATAATTGGCAAAAACATTTGCATGAATTGGTTGAGCTGCGGCAAAAAGCCATCAGTCCCCTTTTTTCTGCCCTGCATAATATTTCACCCCTGATACGTTGGCACGCCATCACTGCCTTTGGGGTGGTGGTCAAGGCCATGTCCGAGCAAACCCCGGAAAAAGCCCGGGTGGTCATGCGTCGTTTTATCTGGAATCTCAATGACGAATCTGGTGGTATTGGCTGGGGCTCCCCTGAAGCCATGGCTGAAGTTGTTGTCCAAAGCCCCCTTATGGCCAAGGAATATCATAACCATGTTCTGGCTTATATCCATGAAGACCATTGTCGTCCGGATTGCTATCTGGAGCACGCCCCCTTGCGCCGTGGTGCAGTCTGGGGTGTGGGACGTCTGGCCCAGGTACGACCAGAACTGGCCCAGCAGGCTGAAGCAGATTTATTGTGCTTACTTACAGATTGCGACACAACCATTCGAGCCTTGGCTGCGTGGTCCTGTGGACTGCTGAAAATCAAGGCCGCACAATCCACCCTACAAACCATGCTTGCTGATCAAAGTGTTATTGAGCTCTATTTGGACCGACAGCTCACCTACCCTAGTGTGGCTTTCCTGGCTCAGGAAGCCCTGGACCACATAACCAATAGCCCAATGTAACCCCCGGTAGAGGAGAACCAATATGGACGTGCTCATGCTCTCTCGGCTCCAATTTGCCATGGCCACCATGTTCCACTTTATTTTTGTCCCCCTGACTCTGGGACTGTCTATTTTGGTAGCCATCATGGAGACCAAATACGTACGTACTGGTGATGAACTGTACAAACGAATGACCAAGTTTTGGGGCAAGCTCTTTGTCATCAACTTTGTTTTGGGGGTGGTCACGGGCATTACTTTGGAATTTCAATTTGGCACTAATTGGTCCAGATATTCCGAATATGTCGGTGATATTTTTGGCTCCCTCTTAGCCATTGAAGCCACGACTGCCTTTTTTCTGGAATCCACCTTTTTGGGAGCCTGGATCTTTGGCTGGCATATCCTTTCGCCTAAAATGCATGCAGCCTGTATCTGGTTGGTAGCCATTGCCTCCAACGTCTCGGCCTTGTGGATTCTCATTGCCAACGCCTTTATGCAAAACCCGGTGGGCTATGTTCTGCGTAATGGTCGTGCAGAACTGGATAATTTTTTTACAGTTATTACCAATCCCTTTGCCTGGCAGCAATATATTCATACCTTAAGTGCTGCTTTTACCTTGGCTGGGTTCTTTCTCATGGGCGTGTCTGCATACCATTTACTCAAAAAACAGCATGTGGAATTTTTTACCAAATCCTTTCGCATGGGTATGGTCTTCGCTTTAATCTTCTCAATTGTTGTTGTTATCCAGGGGCATCATCATGCTCAGGAAGTAACCAGAATTCAGCCTGCTAAATTGGCAGCCATGGAATCCTTGTGGGAAAGCCATGAAGATGGTGCACCCATGTATCTGTTCGTTGTCCCTGATGAGAAAAATGAACGCAATACCATTGAATTTTTGGGTATTCCTGGTGGTCTGTCTTTTTTAGCCCACAATTCTTTTAGTGCTCCTGTTCAGGGTTTAAAAGATTGGCCCCAAGAGGACCGTCCTCCGGTACTCATGACCTTTTTATCCTTTAGAGCCATGGTCGGCATTGGCACCCTGCTCCCCATTTTGGCTATCTGGGCCTATTTACGACGCAATCAGCTCACAAATACTCCCTGGCTTCTCAAAACCATGCTCATGGCCATTCCTTTACCCTATTTGGCTATAGAAGCTGGCTGGATTGTGGCTGAAGTAGGCCGCCAGCCGTGGATAGTGTATGGGCTGATGCGCACCGCTGATGCTGTTTCTCCCATAGTCACCTCAGAAGTAGCCTTTTCCTTGGTAGCCCTGACCGTGCTCTACGCTCTGCTTGGAGCTGTGGATATCTACCTTCTATATAAATTTGCCAAAAAAGGCCCTGTGGAAGCATAGCTTCATTGGGTACAAGGAGAATTGACCATGCTGGAAACCATTTGGTTCTTACTTTGGGGAGTACTCTGGGCTATTTATTTTACTCTGGATGGCTACGACCTGGGTGTAGGTAGCCTTATTCCTGTATTGGGAAAAACCAATCGTGATCGACGGATTATGCTCAATACCATGGGGCCCTTTTGGGACGGTAATGAAGTCTGGCTCATCACTGCCGGTGGAGTAACCTTTGCTGCTTTCCCCAAGGCCTATGCTGTTATGTTCAGCAGCTTATATACCCCGCTTATGCTCCTTTTATTTGCCCTGATTATCCGGGGGGTATCTTTAGAATTTCGTCATCAGGTCGAAAATGACACCTGGCGAAAAGTCTGGGATTGGGGTGCCACCATAGGCAGCTTTTTACCTGCCCTTCTTTTTGGTGTAGCTTTTGCCAATATTTTTATGGGCCTGCCTTTAGATGAACACGGTGTGTTCCAGGGCTCCTGGCTTTTACTGCTTAATCCCTACGGTCTGGCCGGAGGACTCTTATTTGTGGCCCTTTTTATTATGCATGGGGCATTGTGGCTAACTGCAAGGACAAAGGGCGACCTGCAACAACGCGCGGCAGCTTTGGCTAAAAATTTCTGGCCCATACTTATAGCCATTGTCAGCCTTTTTGTAGTGCTCACACTTATGTATACTGACTTGCTAAACAATTATCTGCGTAACCCCCTCATGTTTGTGGTTTTACTGGTTCCAGTTCTGGCCCTCGTGCTCATGGGCCGTCAGATTGGCAGACAAGACTGGTGGTACGCCTGGGGCTTATCTGCTGTGCTCATCACTGGCCTGACCCTCTTTGGAGTTGTTGGACTATATCCAACTATTTTACCCTCCAGTATTTCGTTAGATTATTCAGTGACCATTATGAATGCTGCCTCCAGCACCCTGACCCTGTCTATTATGCTTATCGTGGCTCTTGTTTTTGTCCCCCTGGTGGCTTTTTACCAATTCTGGTTACACCGCACCTTTAGCCACAAGATTACTGACCACCATCTAGAACAAGATGGGGCATACTAATACATCTTCTGTATTAAGAGCTTGGACTCCTCAAATAAAAAACCCCGGCAAATCCGGGGTTTTTTATGATCAGCTCATTACCGACCACAACATCGCTTATATTTTAACCCACTGCCACAGGGACATGGATCGTTGCGTCCTACCTTGGGATCTACACGTCGTACAGTTTCCGGTTTAGCTTTTGCTGCTTCTTCACCACTGGCGTACTTCACCTCACCCTGTTCTTCGTGCTTAAGCTCTTCCTGATTAACAATTTCAATTTGTAATCTGGTCAAAGCCTTGAGGGTATTTTCCCGAATTCTAAAAAGAAGATCTTCAAAAAGCTCAAAGCCTTCTCGTTTATATTCTTGCTTGGGATCACGCTGGGCATAACCACGTAAACCAATACCTTCTTTCAAATAATCCATTTGTAGCAGATGCTCTTTCCAATTGCGATCCAGGGCGTCCAGAAGAAAAAAACGCAATACCTCCTGATATTGATCAGGGGCAGCCTGAGCATGGCCACTGAGAATGGAAAGAATTTTACTTCGAGCTGTCTCTCGATCAACAAACTTTCCTGGTTCTACCACTCGCGCTAAAGTAAAAATTTCATCCAGTTTGGAACGAATCATGGCCTGGATTTCTTCTAACGGCTCGGTGTACGTCTTTTTTTGCTCCAAAGGCTCATACACTTCACTCAGCAAGTCATCCACAAACTCAGCCACTGTGTCGTCCAAGTTTTCAATAGTCATAAATTCTCGACGCAAAGCATAAATTACCTCACGCTGCTGATTCATGACATTATCATAATCAAGAAGTTGCTTGCGAATTTCGAAATTATGTCCTTCAACCCGTTTTTGAGCATTTTCAATGGATCGGGTAATAAAAGTATTCTCAATAGTTTGCCCGTCTTCCAAACCTAATTTTTCCATTATGCCAGCAATGCGTTCAGATCCAAAAATACGCATCAAAGTATCATCCAAGGCCAAATAAAAACGTGATGATCCTGGATCACCCTGGCGACCAGCTCGACCTCGGAGCTGATTGTCGATACGGCGACTTTCATGCCGTTCGGAGCCAAGAATATGCAGACCTCCCAGTTCGCGCACACCATCACCCAGCACAATATCAGTACCACGCCCGGCCATGTTTGTAGCAATGGTCACTCGTCCCTTATGCCCGGCCAAAGCAATAATCTCTGCTTCCTTTTCATGGTATTTGGCATTTAAGACCTCGTGGGGCACTCGTTTTTTCTTGAGCAACGAACTGATATATTCAGATTTTTCAATGGACGTAGTGCCCACCAACACTGGCTGGCCCTTGCCATGTAACTCAGAAATTTCATTAACAATGGCTGTATATTTTTCGTCCTGAGTTTTTAAAATAACATCAGGGAAATCCTTACGGATCATTTTCTTGTTCGGTGGGGCAACAATAACTTCCAGCCCATAGATCTGCTGGAATTCCACAGCTTCTGTGTCAGCTGTACCCGTCATACCAGCCAGCTTGGTGTACATACGAAAGTAGTTCTGAAAAGTAATGGAAGCCAACGTCTGGTTTTCTGCCTCAATCTTGACTCCTTCCTTAGCTTCCAAGGCTTGATGCAACCCATCGCTAAAACGGCGTCCAGGCATGAGCCGTCCGGTAAATTCATCAACAATGACCACCTGATCATCCTTAACAATATAATGGTCATCCAAAGAAAACAAAAAATGGGCCCGCAGGGCTTGAAGAATATGATGCTGCAAGGTGATATTGGCAGCATCAAAAAGATTGGGAACATGTAATATTTCTTCACAATGAGCGACTCCCTCATCGGTTAAGACCACGGTGCGGGCCTTTTCATCAATGGAAAAGTCTTCATCGCGCTGTAATTTGGGCACAATAGCATTAATGCGACCATACATGGAGGTGGATTTTTCACCCGGTCCAGAAATAATCAAAGGAGTCCGAGCCTCATCAATAAGAATGGAGTCCACTTCGTCCACAATGGCAAAATTCAGGGGACGTTGTACCAATTGGTGCTTGTAAAACTTCATGTTGTCGCGCAAATAATCAAAACCAAACTCGTTGTTGGTTCCATAGGTAACATCCGCTGCATAGCCAGCTTGTCGCTCACTATCCGTTAGGCCATGGACAATGACTCCTACGCTAAGACCTAAGAATTCATACAGTTTACCCATCCAGGCAGCATCACGGCTGGCGAGATAATCATTCACCGTGATCACATGTACCCCACGCCCGGACAACGCATTTAAAACCACGGGCAAGGTTGCAACCAGGGTTTTTCCCTCACCAGTCTTCATTTCAGCGATTTTGCCCTGGTGCAAAATCATGCCACCCATAAGCTGCACATCAAAATGACGCATCTGCAAAACTCGGCGGCTGGCCTCGCGGGTTAGAGCAAACACTTGAGGCAAGAGCTCATCCAGGCTACTTCCTTGGGCCACAGCCTCTCGATACCCGTTAATACGTGAAGGAAAATCACTTTCTGCCAAGCCGGTCATATCCTTTTCCAGGCTATTGATTTGATCAACAGTGGAGTGTAAGGATTTTAAAAATCTATCATTTCTAGAGCCAAATATTTTTTTGGACAAATAACCAAACATGAATACTCCCGAAATTCTTATCCTGAGAATTGTCCTTGCCCAACAGCAAAGTCCCAGCTAGTTTTTATTAAATAAACCCTTTTCTTCCGAAATATGCGCTCTCGCACTAAGGCAAATTATGTCTAATGACAATCAGATAAGGAAAGCATGATGAACCGAACAGCCCTTTTAATCATTGACATGCAACACGATTTTTCCGTGCCTGGAGGAGCCTGCGAAATACCTGGAGCCCATGCCACCATTCCCATGATTCGTAAGATATTACTCCAATTTCGCGAACTGAACTGGCCCATTTTTCATGTGGTACGTGAATACCGAGCCGATGGTTCAGATGTGGAAATAACCCGTCTGCCATCCTTGCTGGCCAACCCCATGCTGGTACCGGGAACACCCGGAGTACGTATTGCTCCTGGTCTTGAGCCTGAAGAAGGAGAATACCGGATTGTTAAACAACGCTTTAGTGCTTTTATGTACACCGAGCTTGACCTCATGCTTCGACGGTTGCAGGTCAAGCGAGTCGTGGTTACGGGTACCCAGCTCCCTGTATGTTTACGTACTACCCTTTTTGATGGCCTGAGCCTGGACTATGAAATGATCCTGCTCACTGACGCATCATCCTCACGGACTCCAGAAATCCATCAGGCCAATATTGTGGATATTCAAAATATTGGTATTGCCTGTTACCAGACCCAGGACTTTATTACCCAGCACATGACAAAAAAATGAGTTTATAGCTCCTGTTCTCCTGGGTTGACTAAAAACCCCCAAACTAGCTGCGGCCAAACTCCCGTTCCAGATCCCGTTTAATGGCCTGCTGCTTCAAGTCTTCTCGTCGGTCATGGATCTTCTTGCCCCGCGCCAAAGCCAGTTCCACCTTAATCTTGCCATTTTTAAAATAAACTTTGGTGGGCACAATGGTCAGTCCCTTTTGTTCCATCTTGGCCCTGAGGGCGTTAATTTCGTGCTTGTGTAAAAGCAGCTTGCGCTCACGATCTGGATCGTGTTGTGCATAGCCAGCATTGGCATAAGTGGCGATATGCACACCTGATAATAAGGCTTCGCCGCCGCTTATACGTACATATCCATCCATAAAGCTTATTTTTCCCGCACGCAGGGACTTGACTTCAGAACCAGTCAAAACAATACCCGCTTCAAAAAAATCAAGGAGTTCATACAAATGACGAGCTTTGCGGTGAGTAGCAATAATTTTTATACCCGTAGGCTTGGCACACATACAAATATATACCTTTAATCCTGATCATAAGCCAGGGAAGAGTAAAATAAAAGTTCCTCGGGAAAATGACGAAAAATCATATCCCGCACCAATTTGTTGTTGCGCGCTACAGAATGACTGGCCATAACCTGTTTGAGCAAGGCGGTACATTCCTCCATGGAAGTCTGACGCACAATATGTTTAATACCGGGAATGGCTTGAGGCCCAAGGCTAATGGAATCCACTTGCATGCCCATTAAAATGGGAATGCAAAAGGGATCAGCGGCCAATTCTCCGCATAAACATACCTCTATTCCGGCCCGATGAGCAGCATCTACCACCCACTTAATGGACCGGACTACTGCCGGATGTAAGGGCTGATACAAATAGGCGACATCCTTGTTCGTACGGTCAATACCCAAGGAATACTGGATAAGATCATTGGTACCAATACTAAAAAAATCAACTTCTTGTGCCAAAACATCCGCAGTAATGACCGCACTGGGTACCTCGACCATAATACCCAAAGGCATGTCTTCTCGAAAGACAATACCCTGAGTACGCATTTCACTTTGAACTTCACGATAAAATTTTTTGGCCTCCACCAACTCCTGTATACCAGAGATCATGGGAAACATCATGGATACATTGCCAAGGACGCTAGCCTTAAGAATGGCTCGAAGCTGAGTACGAAAGACATCCCTATGCTTCAGACAATAGCGAATGGCACGTAGTCCAAGAGCTGGATTACCTTCCACAGGTAATTGGGAACGCATAAGCTTGTCCGCCCCCACATCTAGAGTGCGGATAATAAGTTTTTTAGGCGCCACCAAGGAAGCCATATCCGTGTAAATTTCTGTAAGTTCTTCCTCGGTAGGCATATCTACACGACTTAAATAACTATACTCAGAGCGGAACAGACCAATACCTTCACCGCCATTGTCATTGACCGCTACCACTTCTTCAAAAAGCTCAATATTGGCGAGAATTTGCATGCGATAGCCATCCAAGGTTTCAGCCGGCAACTGGCAGGAACGCATGATGGTCGCCTGATAACTTTCAAACTGGGTCTGCAAGTCTGTGTAGCGAGCAAGTTCTTCTTCATCAGGATCCAGGATAATGCGTCCAAGAAACCCATCTAAGATGACCACTTCGCCGCCAGTTAAAGCCCCTTCCAGGCCCTCCACACCAACAACAGCTGGGATTTGTAAAGAGCGAGCCAAAATTCCCACATGAGAAGTTTTGCCACCTTGTGCCGTGGCAAAAGCCATAATTTTATTAACATCAAGCTCAATGGTATCAGCAGGAGATAGGTCTCGTGCAAATAAAATAGCTCGATGGGTAAAAGCCTGTAATTCATTGCTACAACCAATAAGTTTGCCCAAAACCCGTTCAGCAACCAAACGTACATCCTGAATCCGTTGTCGCAGATATTCATCGGCAATGGCTGCAAACATCTCCTGTACTTCAAGGACAGCCTGTTCTAACGCCCATTCGGCATTAATCAAGCCTGTATCAATATGATCCAGGGCCCGTTGTTGAAATTTTTGATCTTTGAGCATCATAAGATGGGATTCAATAATCGCAGCGTGCTCTTTCAGATCTTCGGGCACCTGTTCTAACACCCGCTTTAAGTCGTGGCATGCTGCATCAAAAGCCTGAGTCAGCCTTTGTTTTTCCAAGGAAACATTTTTAATATCAACTTTTTGGCGAGTTAAACCGGAAAAATTACACCTATTTTGGCAATAGGCCCGGCCAATAGCCACTCCAGCTGAAACAGGTATGCCAAACAAGATATGTGCAGCCATCAGCATTATTCTCCAAAGAGATCATCAAAAATTTTTATTACCCCTTGCATGGCTTGTGCCGCATCCGGGCCCTGGGTACGAATGACGAGCTCCGTCCCTTGTGGGGCGGCCAAGGCCAAAATGTCTAAAATAGACTTCGCGTCAGCTTCCATCTCATTGGCCTTGAGAATTACCTGTGCCTGGTAACGTTGAGCTTCTTGTGAAATCTTCCCAGCTGGCCGAGCATGAATACCAAGGCTATTGCTTACCCGAATAATCTTTTCCTGCACTTCATCCATGTGTTTCACCTATATGGGCAACCACTTGCAAAGCATATCCCAGGGCACTGCAAGTCCTGCCAAACCAAGAATAATAAAAATTACCAAGCGATCCATGGTTCGCCAGGAGCTGGCCAAAGCCAGCAAACAGGCTGTTGTAGCCCAAAGAGGCAAATAAAAAAATCCTTGAGGAACAATATGGACAAAAAATAATGCCAGGAGCACACCATTGACCATTTTGATCCGCTGGCCCCAATTGATAAGATCCCACGACTTTAATTGCTGCAAAAAGGAGAGGCCTTGGGCATATCCTCGGGCAAAGGTATAAATTCTAAATAGCTGCAAGGCTAAAAAACAAAAAACAATCCACAATGCCAAAGGCCAGTACCAGCCCAAAACAGCAAAATTCATAGCTATAAGGGACCACATGACCAAAAAACTGCCACCAAAAAAAGAATCTCCCAAGGCGGACAAGGTATATGTGGTTGTTAAACGCAGTTGGGGAAGAACTTTGGCTGGCAAAAGACCTGCGGCAATTTTTTGCTCCATGGACAAAAAGATACCTGCGAGCAAAGGAGCCCAAAATGGGTGGGAGTTGTAGTGCTTAAGGTACCTGGCTCGGGCCTGCTTTAATGCCAAGGGGTTATGCCCAAAAAGAGCCTGCAGGCCTGGATCCATAGCATGAAAAAAACCAACGTTTTGCATACCCTTGGTGTTAAAGGTCGCACCCACAAAATACGTGCGTAAAAAAATCCGCAATAAAATTCGCTTATTCACTTTGTCTTTGGGTCTCCAGAACCAATTCATAAACCTCTTTGCTTGACCAGCCTCTGGTTTGCTCACGAACCAGGCGGGCTACTTCTTTGGGACGTAAATCCTGACCAATGTATCCTTTTGCCAATGCTTTGACCTCAGTTAAAGATGAGGCAGAACAAGAGGCAGGAGGAGCAATAAGCACGGTAATTTCTCCCAAAAGCTCCATCTCTTCCAAAGGCTGCCCCAGTTGGCCATAGATAAACTGCTCATGTTTCTTGGTCAATTCCCGGGCCAAACAAAATTCTCTCTGGCCAAAAATCTGAAAAGCAAGATCCAGGGACTGCACGACGCGATTTTTACGCTCAAAAAAAACCAATGTAACGTCAAGATGCACAAATTGACGCCACAAGGTAAGTATGTCGCCTTTTCGACGGGGCAGAAATCCTAAGAATATAAAGGGATAAGGAGGCAGTCCACTGGCCATGAGTGCTGTTATGGGAGCACTGGGGCCAGGGATAGGCACTACTGGAATCTGGGCCCTACGGCAGGCAGCGACCAAACGATAGCCTGGATCTGCTACAAGGGGTGTGCCTGCATCAGAAACAAGGGCCACATTCATCCCCGTACCAAGATAATGGAGAACTTCCTCAATGCGTTCTGCCTCATTGTGTTCATGGAGGCTCAAGACGCGCTTGCCCTGGATTTCAGCCCAATGCAAGAGTTGTCCGGCTCGTCTGGTGTCTTCGGCCAAAATGAGGTTGGCCAAAGTTAACGTATCTTTCGCCCTAGGAGAAAAATCACCAAGGTTGCCAAGAGGTGTTGCTACGACCCAAAGCCTTCCGCACATCTATGACGTCCTCCCAATGCTCCACAGTAAATTCCTGGTTGAGCAGTACAATGCCTACAAAATCAAAACGACAAGCACGGTGCCAAGCCTTGTGCTGGGTCAAGTAGGTCATGGCTGCCCGAACCATTTTTCGAGCCTTGCTCCTGTCCACAGCCTGTCCGGGAACACCGTAGGCTGCTGTGGACCTGGTCTTGACTTCTACAAACACCAAGGTGGATTGATCCTGGCAGATCAAATCAATCTCTCCCCCAGAACAGCGAAAATTGCGAACCACAATACGCATGCCCTTTTCTTTGAGCCAGGCTGCGGCCAAGTCTTCACCCTTTTGCCCAGTTGTTAAATGTTGGGCAGGCATAATTTTCTTTCCTGGTGAGATCCAGTTACTCCTCGAAAGCTATACCGATGGGCCACACATGGCCCAAGGGTGCGTAAAGCCTTTTGGTGTCTTTGCGTGGCATACCCCTTGTGTTTAGCAAATCCGTAGCCAGGATAACGCTTATCCAAACCAATCATGAGGGCATCACGAAACGTCTTGGCCACAATAGATGCTGCAGAAATACATGGGCACAAGATATCACCGCCCACTATGCTTTGTTGAGTAATAAAGAGAGGAAGAGGCTGATTGCCATCAACGAGAATGTGATCGGGGACACAGGCCAGGGCAGTGACAGCCCGCGCCATGGCGAGCAATGAGGCCTGGAGAATATTAAGATCCTCAATTTCTTTGGGCCAAGAAAAACCCAAAGCCCAGGACAAAGCCTGGGCTTTGATAGCTTGGGCGAGATGTTCTCGCTTTACTGCGGTCAGTGCTTTGGAATCTGTCAGTCCAGGCAGATGATAATCCCTGGGCAAGATGACTGCTCCGGCCACTACCGGCCCAGCCAAGCATCCACGCCCAGCCTCATCCACACCTGCCACAAGACCCAATAAACCGGCCTGGTCAGGACACTGCCTTGGACCGGCCAAAATCACCTACCACGACTTTTTAGTTTTAATGCGTGCTGCTTTACCTCGGAGATTACGCAAGTAGTAAATGCGACTGCGACGCACTGCTCCTTCAGCCACGACTTCAATGTGATCAATGCAGGGAGCATGCAGAGGAAAGATACGTTCTACACCCACACCATCAGAAATCTTTCGGACAATAAAAGTACTATCTGTGGTACCTCTTTTTACACGCAGAACAACACCCTGAAATACCTGAATACGCTCTTTTTCTCCCTCAATAATCCGGGTATGCACCTTGACTGTATCGCCAGCTTTAAACTGAGGAATGTCAGCACGTAATTGCTCAGCTTCAATCTTTCGCATGATATCCATTTGATATTCTCCTTTATCTCAAGCAACATAAACTGCTGCTAAATATTTTCATCCAACATCGCCCACCAATCGATCAACCATAATGGAAGCAGCACTTCGCACAGACAAATGATTATAGCTGTCCATAAAACGGATGGGACGCAACAAAATATCTGCACGGACCATAATCTCTGGCCCTAATCCATACCCAGTTCCCAAAACCACAAGCACTGGTCCATGCTCCAGGCAACCCTTTACCTGAGTAAAGGTTCCAGTCCCTGTCTTGGCACTGGTAGCCACCACCTTAGGGTATCTACCGGTACGGGCTTTAATATCTGTAATTGCGTCATCGAGCAAAGATACAACATGCACCTGCTCCAAAGCAGCCCGGCGATCTGGGTTGACCGTTGATCCCAAACCTGTTCGCCAATGATTAACCAGGGTTTGCGCCAAAATCTGCTGATCATGAACCGGGGTACACACATAATATCCACCCAGTTCATAGGTACATGAAACGCGTGCAATATCGTGGAGGTCCAGGTTTGTCAAAGAAGTTGTGATGATCTCCCCTGATTTATTTTCCACAGGAAAATGTACCAAGGCGACATACAAATTGCGCCCAAGTTTGAGACGGTCCAGAGACTGCAAATACCGCATATCCTCCTGAGACAACGCTGCTTCAGATAATAAATCTGGTCTGCATGCCAGGGTGATTTCCAGACTTTTCTGATGTCTCCACCTGGCAATGTGTTCATGGTGACCAGATGCAAGAACCTGGGGTACAGGAATTCCCTCATACTCCTCAGGGCGAGTGTAGTGTGGATACTCCAAAAGCCCGGAGCTAAAACTTTCTTCATCCGCACTTTCATTTTTACCCATAAAATCGGGCACTAACCGGCTAACAGCCTCAATAAGGCACAAAGCTCCACTTTCCCCACCATTGAGAACAAAATCTCCCACCGAGACAGCTTCCACCGTGCAAAGCTCCTCTAGTCGGGCATCAATACCTTCGTAACGCCCGCAGACCAGAACCAATTCCTGTTCCTTCGCCAACTCTTTGGCCAAAGTCTGAGTCAGGGGTCGCCCCTTGGGGCTAAGCAGGAGTATCCGAACCTGGTCTGGAATTGTATCCAAAGCCCGACGCACAGGATCCACACACATGACCATACCCGGGCCGCCACCATACGGGCGGTCATCTACATGATGGTGTCGATCTGTGGAATAGTCCCGTGGATTGATAAACGTAAAATGCACCAATCCCTTTTCCCGGGCCCTGGACAATAATCCGCAGCTGAGAGGGGAGTCAAAAAATTCTGGAAAAAGTGTGACAATAGAAAAACGCATAATGGAAAATTACTAAGGATATCCTGCTTTATTTTTGCTGGTAGAGTTCCAACAAACCTGGAGGCGGGTTAATGAGAATACGCTTTTGTTCCCAATCAATATTCACGATAATATCGTCCACCCCTGGAATTAAAATTTCATTCTCCTGGGCATCATAAATAAACCACAATTCCTGTCCAGCCACATCCTGTATATCTCCTACAATGCCCACCTCCTCACCGCTAACCAAGAAAACTGGCAAGCCCAATACATCTTCAGGAATGGGGCCGTCATCCAGACCAGGCAGATCCCGTGCCCTGGCCCAAACTTCTGCTCCACGCCAAGCTTCAGCCTGATCCCGGCCCTGGCAACGATCAACAAATATCAAGGCCCGGTCCTGATGCGGCCGCCAAGCCGACAAAACACAAGCCCGTGCATTTTTCCCAGGAAATTGCAAATAGATACGCTTGAGGCCCTCAAAGATAAAAGGGGAGTCTGCATACACTTCCACGCAGAGCTCCCCCTTAAGACCATGTGGCTTAAGCACTCGGCCTAGCTGTACAAGTCGAACCGGGCCGTTTTGTTTCACAGACACGCTATTCCAGAATCTCCAGGACCGAACGCTTTCTGGCCTTGGTTGACGCCGCACCTAAGATAGTACGCATGGCTCTGGCAGTTCGTCCCTGCTTGCCAATAACCTTGCCCAAATCTTCTTTGGCTACCTTGAGTTCAATAACTGAAGTCTGCTCGCCTTCAACTTCAGAAACAACAACACTGTCTGGATCATCCACCAAAGACTTGGCTATGTGTTCAATCAAATCTTTGAGCATGGGCACCTCCGCTGCAAATCGAGTGGACTAGGAATAGCCTTGGATTTTAACTTTGCTTTAATCAGTGCTTTTCTAGTTACCAAGTCCAGACTTCTTTAGCAAGGAGCGAACAGTATCTGTAGGATTGGCCCCACGTTCCAACCAGATTTTGACTTTGTCTGTGTCAACTTTGATCTCCACAGGATTGGTCATGGGATTATAGTAACCAAGGTAATCAAGAGCCCGACCATCACGACGAGCCTTACTGTCCACAGCCACAATACGATAAAAGGGTTTCTTCTTGGAACCCAAACGGGTTAATCTCAATTTAACAGCCATTATTATCTCCTGAACTAAAGTGTATGTATGGACGCAACACTTTGGGGATAGGCCCCAGTACACTGCAATCCACCTATTTTTTCCTGCGTTGCTTTTTTGCCAGTTTACGCTTGGCCTTGATTTTGGCTGCCTCTGCTGCACTTCGCCCTGCCTTGGCCTTCCCTGGCATAGGCGACATAGAAGGCATACCTCCGGGCAGACCTTCCATACCTGGCAGTACCCCTCCTTGGGGCATGGCTGGCATTTTGCCACCCACCATTTTCTTCATCATTTTTTGCATTTGCCCAAAATTTTTGAGCAACTGATTGACCTCGGTTATTGAAGTTCCACTTCCACGAGCAATACGCTGCTTGCGACTAGGATTCATGATCTTGGGATTTTGACGTTCCTCCAAGGTCATAGAATTAATCATGGCTTCAACCCGGGCCAGTTCTTTTTCAGGCATCTGCACATCTTGCAATTGCTTGCGCATTTGGCCCATGCCTGGGATAAGTTTCATAATCCCTTCTAAAGAACCCAGCTTTTTAATCCGACGCATTTGAGTACGAAAATCTTCCAAATCAAATTCAGCCTTGCGAAACTTCTTTTCCAAAACTTCTGCTTCTTTGGCATCAATGGTGGACTGCGCCTTTTCAATGAGGGTCAGTACATCACCCATGCCCAAAATTCGCGAGGCAATGCGATCTGGATGAAAGACCTCAAGGTCACTCAAACGTTCACCCATACCTACAAACTTAAGGGGTTTGCCAGTAATGGACTTGATGGACAGGGCTGCACCACCACGTGCGTCACCATCCATTTTGGTGAGGACAACACCAGTAATATCTAAAATTTCATCAAACTTTTCCGCTACAGTAACAGCATCTTGACCGGTCATGGCATCGGCCACGAACAAAATCTCTTGAGGCTGACATTTTTCCTTAATCCCCACCAATTCTTGCATGAGCAAATCATCAATATGCAGTCGCCCGGCAGTGTCCACTAAAATAACTGAACACCCTTTGAGCTGAGCATCACGCAAAGCAGCCACACTAATATCCACTGGATTCATATCCACAGAAGAGGGAAAGGCCGGGATACCCAGCTCGTTACCGAGCTTTTGCAGCTGATCAATGGCCGCAGGTCGATATACATCAGCCGGAACAAGATACGGAGTATGTTTTTGGCGGCGCAAATACAGGGCCAGCTTGGCTGCTGAGGTGGTTTTACCCGAACCCTGCAAGCCAGCCATCATGATTACATAAGGAGGCTTACCTGAAAGGTTCAATGCACAGCTTTCACCACCAAGAAGAGCGATGAGCTCCTCATGGACAATCTTGATGACTTGCTGTCCAGGAGTAAGGCTGGCCAACACATCTTGTCCCAGAGCACGAGCTTTGACCGTGTCAATAAATTCTTTGACAACCTTGAAATTAACGTCTGCTTCCAAAAGGGCTAGGCGTACTTCGCGCAGTCCTTCCTGGATATTGCTCTCGTCAAGGCGGCCTTGGCCACGCAGTTTTTTAAAGACCGCATCCAAGCGGTCGGAAAGGCTATCAAACATAGAATTTACCAGTGCTTAAAAAAAAGAGTAGAAATGCATAGGCAAGTTCCTGTGTTGCGTCAAGCAAGACACAGAAACACAAATCCCTCAAAATGACCGACAATTACAGATGTTGCCTGTTGTCCTATTCTTGCTCCATGGCGGACGCATAGGCTCGGGCAAAACCCTGGGCAGATCCACGAATAGTTGCTTCATCCACACAAAAGGCCAAGCGAAAATATCCAGGATACCCAAATCCAGACCCAGGCACTGCTAAAATCTGTTCTTGCATCAACGCCTGCACAAAGGCCGTATCATCCCCACCTTTGGGGATACGAGGAAAGAAATAAAAAGCTCCCTGGGGCAGAGTAAAACTAAATCCTGCTTCTTGAAGTACTTGAGCCATAACTTCACGTCGCTGGGCATAAATGGATACATCCACTGCATGGCCCAAGGCCTTGGACAGAAGTTTTTGACCCACGGCTGGCGCATTAACAAAACCCAAAATCCGATTGGCTAAAATAAGCCCGGCCACAAGCTTTTCAGCCTCGGCCATGTCCGGGTTAACAGCAACATAGCCCACCCGCTCTCCGGCCAGGGCCAGATTTTTAGAAAAGGAGCTAATGACCACGCTATGTTCGTACACAGGGAAAATCCCAGGTACCTGCACGCCATCATAGGCCAAGAACCGATATGGCTCATCTGAAACCAACAAAATGGGCCGACCAATACGAGCAGAAGCCTGGCGTAAAATTTCTGCCAATTCTGCCAGCTCTTCCACAGAATAAATTTTACCAGAAGGATTATTGGGAGAATTAACGAGCACGCAACGAGTGCGTTCTGTTATGGTTGCAGCCAAAGCTCGCAAATCAAGATCAAATGTCAAAGGCTTGGATGGAACGGGACGCAACACACCCTGATGATTTTCCACATAAAAACCGTATTCGACAAAATATGGTGCGGGACAAATAACCTCATCTCCTGGCTCTAGCACTGCCCGAAACAAAGCGTTCATACCACCAGCCGCACCACAAGTGATGACCACCTCATCCTGAGACACGGGAACACCTTGCTCAGAGGCTATAACTTCAGCCAATTGCTGACGTACTTGGGGATAGCCGGCATTGGGCATATACCCAAAAACAAAGGGCTGGGCAGCTTCTTCAGCCAGGGCATGCAAGCCTTGAGCCACAGCTTGGGGCGGGGCAAGATCAGGATTTCCCAAACTAAAATCATACACATTTTCAGAGCCGTATTGTTTTTTTAACTCAATACCAGCCTCAAACATGCGTCTAATCCAAGAAGACTTGGTCAAATAGCCGTTTACTTGTCTGCTTAAAATCATGTTCTCTCCATGTTCGGTCTTCAGGGAATATTGAGACCGATTTTTCGATATTCACCAAGTTTATTACGCAAGGTGCGCACGGAAATACCCAAAAGTTCCGAAGCCTTGGTCCTATTACCTGCTGTCTGGTCCAAACTTTTCATGATCAAATGCATTTCCATTTCCTGAATGGTGGGGATACGTCCATCCATATCAGAAGTGACCAGGGTAATTGCTGACTGGGGGTGAACATCCTCTACAACATCCTCACTATTTTCCGGAGTCCACTCCTGGCCATCCAAAAGAAAATGCGCTGGGCGAATAGGGCCTGAACCAGCCAAAAGAACTGCTCTTTCCATTAAATTTTGCAACTCACGGACATTGCCAGGCCAGGCATGATCCATGAGCCAAGCATGGGCTTCTTGGGAAAGAACCAGGGAACGAAGATCATACTCTTTACAATACCGTTTGATAAAAAAATCTGCCAAAAGCAAAATATCATCCCCACGCTCGGCCAAGGAGGGCAGACGCAAGGGGATAACATTTAAACGATAAAATAAATCCTGACGAAACTCACCCTTTGCTACACTGTCTTCTAAATTGCGGTTGGTGGTGGCCAAAATACGCACATCGACCTTGACGGTCTCCAGACCGCCCACACGATCTATTTCTCCTTCCTGCAATGCACGTAGAAGCTTGGCCTGTAACGCCAGATCCATTTCTGAAATTTCATCCAAAAGCAGTGTGCCACCAGAAGCCAATTCAAACTTTCCCAACTTACGGGCAATGGCTCCAGTAAAAGCTCCTTTTTCATGCCCAAAAAGTTCACTTTCCAGTAGATGTTCAGGCAAAGCCGCACAGTTAACAGCTACAAAAGGACCGTTTTCACGACCAGAGTGAACGTGAATAAATCGGGCAAACATCTCTTTACCCGTACCCGATTCACCTGAAATAAGCACAGTAGCCTTGGATGAGGCAACTTGCTTGGCCAGGGCCAAAATACGAATGATCGAAGGATCCTGCCCAATGATAGAACGATCTCGAACTGGCGCGGTAGGTGTTAAAACAGGGAGATCTGTGGGCAAAACAGCGTTAATTTTTTCCCAGGTTAAGGGACTAAGCCAATAATCCTGAGCACCAAGCTCCATGAACTGCCGGGCTTCTTCAGCACTACCTTTTTCTGTAAAAATAATTACAGGCAACACATCAGCTGTACCGGACAAAGACGCTAGTAAATCTTGAGCCCGGTAACCAGGAAGTGCTGGTAAAGTAAAGATAAGGTCCACCTTACTGTTTTCCAATACCTTCAAGGCCGAGACACGGTCTTCCACCACCACAGCCTTACAATCATGCTTTTTAAAATCAGTATGCAGGGGGGAGACGAGTTCTGATCGTGCAATAAAGAGGATACACTTGGCTGCCATAACAATATATATTATCTTTTCCTAGGCGCATTGGCAACAAGTGGCTAGGTATAACTCTTGCCCGTCATCTTTGCCTTTGCTATGCCGCACAAGCTTGTCAAGATCTTAAATACCTCTTGTCTGGCTCAAACAAAACGTAAACATTGGATCTTGCTTATATACCTCGAAAATTTGATCCAAGATTCTGTAATATAAGTAATTATGCAGCTTTTAAATTTTTTCCAACATATCTTTGGGGCAACAATCCCAGTCCTGTGCTATCATCAGGTGCGCCCCAACTCCTTTATGACGCCCCAACGCTTTGGCCAGCACTTGGACTTGTTGCAACATCTTGGATTTCAGACCATAAGCTTGGACAAACTTTTTACAGTCATTGCCAACAAAAGTCAGCTTGAGACTCCTTCTGTGGTCATTACCTTTGATGACTGTACTGTGGATAATTGGATTTATGCTGTGCCCGAACTTATGCGTCGCAATATGGTTGGTGTTTTTTTTGCTATTACTGATTTTGTCCAACCTGGCCCCATGCGCCTGCGAGCTGATGAAACCAAAAATCCCCCATGTGTACCCGAGTTTTCTAAAATTATGCGTCAGGCCATCAAGGGGAATATGCACGGTTTTATGCACCAGACAGAAATCCAAAGTCTGGTTCACGATTTGGGTATGGAAGTATATAGCCATTCTGCCGCGCACCAGGCCTGTTTTATCTCAACATCAAGTACCGGCACCTTGGCTACATCTACACATTGGAGCCACCATGCCCTAACTGGACAAAAGCATCCACAAACCCCGACCTATCCCGTGGGCAGTGCCTATGCTCACTCAGGATTTGGTCTTGACTGGCAGGGCCAAACACTCAAACTTGCAGCCAGGGAAGAACGCCTTGCTTTTTGCTTACGTGATTTTTCACGCAGCAAGCAGACCTTGGAATCGTTATTGGATAAGCCCTGTCCATACCTCTGCCTCCCTTGGGGAGAGCATGACCGTCTGACCCTGGACGCTGCCAGGCAAGCAGGCTACACAGGTTCTTTGACATTACAACGAACGTTAGTGGGACCGGGCATAAATCCCTTTCAAGTAGGTCGCCTCGCGGTCAAGGACAAAAAAAGTAATACTTGGCTGCAAGTACGAACCCTGCTTATGAGTACCAAAGTAAGCGCTCGGCTTATGAGCCTGGGACGCACACACAAAATATGAATATTTGCTTTGTCAACTCCACGCGTAAATGGGGTGGTGTCAAAAGCTGGACCCTGGACTTGGCCCAAGGCCTTAATTTACGTGGGCATAATATCCTCATTGTTGCCCGATCAGGACCTTTTGTCACAGCCTGCCAGGACCAAAACTTGGAGACTCTGGACATTGTTTTTGGTGCAGATTTTAATCCTGCGCGTATCGTATATTTTTTAAAGCTTTTCCGTACCAAAAATATTGACCTGGTGGTGGTCAATGTAGGCAAAGATATGCGCACAGCTGGAGTTGCAGCCCGAATTTTACATATTCCGGTTGTTCATCGAGTTGGGCTATCTGGGGACATGGAAAATACGTGGAAAGTTTCCCTGATGCATAAATGGGTGCGTCCTAAAATCCTGGTTCCGTGCCAGGAGATCAAACATGGACTCTTGCAAAAACTCCCTCATCTCAACGCCCATGAAATCCAGGTCATCCATACCGGTAAGAAACCAGCTGTAGCACTTCCAGTAACCGTGCAGACTCCCTTGCGTCTGGTCTCCACCAGCCAGCTTAATGCCGACAAGGGCCATGGAGATATCTTACAGGCCTTGGCCATACTAAAAAATCAAGGCTACTCTTTTGAATACCATGTGGCTGGCACAGGTCGTATTGAAGAACAACTCAAAGCTCAGGCCAAAAATCTAGACCTCACTGATTCCATTTTTTGGCATGGCTTTACCCAAAATGTACGTCAACTTTTACGTACCTGTGATATTTTTCTTTTACCTTCACTTTCCGAAGGATTACCCAATGCACTGTTGGAAGCCATGGCTGAAGGACTGGTCTGTGTAGCCCGAAATGTGGGAGGAATAAAAGAGGTCTGGCCTCCCCAAAAAACACAATACTTACTGCCCCGCAAGGCTTGTCCAAAAGATTTTGCCCAGATATTACAAGAGCTATGCACCATGTCCTTAGATCAGGTTGTTAATCTTAAACAGATATTTTGGCAGCAAGGCCAAGGAAACAGCCTGGAAACCATGGTTTGTTCTTTTGAACACTTTGCCTCCACTTTGCTGACAAACTCTGGGGCCAATAAACTGTCAAAATGAGCCCTCATGTATAAATCAAAAAAGGACCAGGCTATGATTGAACTAGGTACACCCCTGATCAAGGGTGGGTGGTGCCATATTTACACCATTAAAAATGAACCTCTTAAATGCGCCAAGGTCCTGGCTCCCTTGCGCCGTTTTCGAGAAAATTATCCTGACCCCAACGAGCTGGTACGCACCAAATATGGTATTGATGATTTTTTAGAGTACGAATGGAATAATTATCAAAAAATTATGCGCCACTGCCCCCAGGAACTCCACGCATACTTTGTAAATATCCATGGAGTAATGCCCACGACATGCGGACAGCAAGCCCTGGTCATGGATATGGTGATAGATGATTTGGGACAGCCAGCCCCGAACTTGGTACATAATACCCGGCCCCTGTCATCCACATTCTTGAATATCCTCGAAACCATTCGCACCCAAGTCTTTGTAGCCCACGCCATTGATCATTTTGGCATTGTACGCCGCAATATCCTGGTCAAATCTCCGGACCACCCAGTAATTATTGACTTCCAAATGGGGCGCGAACGATTTCGAGGCCAATTTTGGTTACGGTTTCCTTGGTTTGTACGCCAAAAAATTAATCGCTCCTTTCGTAAACTCTATCAGGAATTACATCTCACTCATTCCAACTAAAGCATGAACATCTCAACTTCTTTGACCATAGCTCTCTTACGACGCACCTTGGGATATTTTTGGCCTTTTCGCCTCTATATTGCTGTGGCCATGGCTGCCCTTGGTGTTGTCGCCGTGTGTACAGCAGGTGCGGCCTATTTGGTGCAGCCAGCTTTAGATGAAATATTTATCAATAAAGATAAAAACGCCCTGATGTTTATTCCCGTGCTCTTGATTGGTATTTTTTTAGCCAAGGGAGTTGGACTTTTTATCCAGAAATTTCTCATGTCTTATTGTGGGCTGAAAGTCCTGGAGCGGTTACGTTATGAACTTTTTGCCAAAATTATTTGTCTGCCTGTAGATTTTTTTGGAGAAACTCGGGTGGGTATGCTTATGTCCAGGATCATCAACGACGTAAATCTCATCAGCTCAAGCTTACCGGAACTTTTACGCATCATGCAGCATAGCCTGACCATGATTGGTCTTATTGGTTTAATTATTTACCGCGATCCCAAGCTGGCCTTTTGGGCGTGTCTGGTTTTTCCTTTGGCTATTTATCCCGTGGTGTATTTTGGACGTAAATTACGTAAAGTGGGTCGCAACTATCAAGCCAAAATTGCAGATATTTCTTCCCACTTGCAGGAAGTCTTTAACGGACTACGAGTGGTCAAGGCCTTTGCTGCTGAAGAAAAAGAAAAAGAAAAATTCGCCCAAGCCAGTGGCAATTTGGTACGCATCAGTGTCAAGGGTGCAGTATATAATCAGCTATCTTCACCGATTATGGAACTTATTGGGGCCCTGGGAGCGGGTTTGGTCATTTGGTATGGCGGTAGCGAGGTCATTGCTGGTAATCGTACACCGGGAGAATTTTTTTCATTTTTAGCTGCCCTGGTCATGCTTTATGATCCCTTTAAATCCATTAGTCAGGCCAATAATACTATTCAACAGGCCATGGCCGGGGCAGAACGAGTCTTTGAGATTTTGGATTCCAAGGAGCTTCATGAAGAACAAGGTGGAGTCCTCCAATATACTTCGCCCTTTACTGGACTACGCTTTGAAAACATTACCTTTTTCTATCCTGGGACCAGTGAACCTGCCCTAAAAAATATCAACTTGCACATCAATGCAGGAGAGCGCGTGGCCGTAGTGGGACTAAGCGGTGCGGGGAAAACATCGCTCGCCCATTTAATCCCCCGGTTTCATGATGCCCAACAAGGACGGATCACCATCAACGGACACCCCATCCAGGACTATACCTTAAGTAGCTTACGCACCAATATTGGCATTGTCTCCCAGGATCCTTTTCTTTTTAATCTTTCCGTGCAGGACAACATTGGCTACGGACAACCTAAAATTGAAAAATCGGAAATCATTAAAGCGGCCAAAGCGGCTTATGCCCATGACTTTATCATGGAGCTTTCCCAAGGATATGATACGGTTATTGGAGAAAAAGGGGTCAAACTCTCAGGAGGACAAAAACAACGCCTGACCATTGCCCGGGCTATTCTCAAGGATCCATCTTTACTCATCTTGGATGAAGCCACCTCAGCCCTGGATACCGAATCCGAACGCATGGTCCAGCAAGCATTAGATAATCTTATGCAGGATAGAACCAGCCTGGTTATTGCTCACCGCTTATCGACTATTCTTTCGGCTGATCGCATTGTAGTCATGCAGCAAGGTGCAATCATTAGTCAGGGTACCAATGAAACCTTGCTGGTCACATGCCCTCTTTATGCCAAACTCCACCAGCTGCAATTTCAAGAACGGAAATAATCATGGCCATGTCCGCTATTTCTTTAGCATGCAGAAAACTTCTTGATCCCCTGCTCAATGCTCAAAGTACGCGTGAGCGATGGATATACATCTTTACCCTGCTCCTACATGTTGGATTTTATGTATATATTCTTTTCTCTGCGTTAGGCAAAGCTCCGCGCTATATCGGCAGCCTCGTATCCCTGACCGGCTTATTGGGGTACTATGCCCTGGACTATAACAATTCCAACCTCAAGAGGCTTGGTGCTCTGAAGTGGATCTATTTTATTTTTCTTGCCTATCTTTTGTTTAAAGTATTTCACAACATTCACATCAGCAATGGTTGGTATGGTTTTAAAACCAATATCCATCAAGGTTTTGCCCTTTTTTTTATTGGCCTGGAGATTGTAAAAAACCATAAGGACATTGTTCGCTTGATTGTACTTTTTTGTATTGCCGGCTTTTATCAGGGACTTGATGGAATCTACCAATGGTTTACAGGTGTTGATTTTATTAATGGTTATGAAGTTAATCGTTGGCATGGTGGTGTCCGTTTAACCGGGAGTATGAAAACTCCACGCATTGGCAATTACCTGTCCTTGGTCGTACCCATGGCCATGGGTTTTTGGTGGGTTCTGCCCCAACATTGGTCCCGACTAACTCGTTTTGGAATGCTGGTTCTGTTACTTTTTCCACCCATATTTTTGCTCATTGGTTCCCAAACTCGTAGTGGTATTTTAGGCGCATTTTGCGCTGTGTTAATATTTTTCATCTTGTTTCAGGGCTTTTCTTGGAAACAACTTATCCTGGCATCAGGCGTAGCCATTTGGGCTCTTTTTTGGGGATTCAAAAGAACTGCCTGGGAGACCCTCATGCAAGATCCCCGTTTTAGCGAGGTCTGGCCCCATGCTCTGGCAGTCTTTAAAAGCGCACCCATCTTAGGTGTAGGCCTCAATAGTTATAACCCGGGAGTACATAGCCTTGGTCTTGAATTTGTACGAGAGTCCTCTTTTCTCCAACACCCACACAATATCTATCTCCAATTCTTGTGTGAAATGGGAATAGTGGGACTCATCATTTTACTTGTTTTTTACGGTAGCTACCTTATGTGGTCCCTGGACAAAATGAGACATGGCTTAAAAAATAGTGCAAAAAATAAAGCCTGGATCATGACCGCCTGTTTTTGGGCTTCATTTTTGGGCTATATGGTTACAGCAATTTCTGGCCACGACTTCTTCCGTACCTGGTGGTTGGGTCTGGCTTTAAGTATCCTGGGCGTAGTAATGGGTAGTTGCCTAACATTAATAAAACAACACAAGAACTAAACCTCCATAATTTACTCAAAACTTAAAAAAAGATATTGATTAAATCCAAAAACATACATGATGCACTCCCCACCGACCTTAAGGCGGAAGTATTTGAGAAAATCCTGCATACTCCTGATATCAAAATTGAACGAATAATTTCCAAAGGACAGACCTCACCCGAGCATGGGTGGTATGATCAAGAGGAGAATGAATGGATCATGGTGCTACAGGGAGCAGGAGTTATAACTTTTGCTGATGGCTACACCTGTCAGCTCTTGGCAGGTGATTACATCCATATCCCCGCCCATTGCAAACACAAGGTCTCCTGGACAGATCCAGATCAGGTCACCATCTGGCTAGCTGTATTTTATACATAACTCTAACTACCCAAGGACATGCCCTGGTCTTGAGAAGTTGGATTCCCGCCTACACGGGCTTGTACCCGACTGGATGAATGACTCGGGAAGTAGATCATGATCCCGTGTCACTACGAGTCATTCCCATGAAAATGGGAATCAAAGTATTCATGTCTGTGCCTTTCCTGGATTTACCCTAAAGGGCACTATAGCCACGCCTTCGGCTGGAATAACTTGGGAGGTGAGTACGTCATCGCGAGCGTAGCGTGGCGATCCAGTGCCTTGCCATTGAGATTTCCTGGATTGCTTCATCGCCTTTGGCTTCTCGCAATGACTTGGGTGATCACTCCACAGCCTGCATTTCTAGTAGCCATTCCGCACGACTCCCAAGTCATCCCCGTGCAGACGGGCTTGTACCCGACAGGGCGAATGACTAATCCCAAACCATCAATCAGTAACCATCAATCAGTAACCATCAACTATCAGCCATTAACCATCAGCTATCACACCGCCTTTCTCTTTTGATCCAAATAATACATAACTGGCACAACCATGCGTGAAAAAAGCGTGGCCGCCACTTCACCAGCCATGAGGGAAATGGCCAGGCCCTGGAAAATAGGATCAAATAAAATAACAAAGGCTCCAGCCACAACAGACATGGCTGTCAGGACCATGGGCCGAAAACGGATCATGCCCGCATCCACCACCGCATCTTCCAAGGTCGCTCCTTCAGCCCGGCGCATAATAATAAAATCCACCAAAATAATGGAATTACGCACCACGATCCCGGCTCCAGCAATAAATCCAATCATGGACGTGGCTGTAAAAAAAGAGCCAGCCAGGGCGTGCGCTGGAATAATACCGATAAGTGACAAGGGAATAGGAATCATAATGGCAATGGGCGTGGTGTAGGACCCAAACCAGCCGACCACCAAAATGGCAATGAGCACCAAGACCACAGCAAAGGCAATGCCCATATCCCGGAACACCTCATAAGTGATTTGCCATTCCCCATCCCATTTCATGGCCACATCATGGGTGGTACCAGGTCCGTCAGTATAGAGCCGAAGCAGCGGCCGGGTATCGCCTGTTTGCCAGGCTCCTTCACCCCTGGCCGCCAATTCATCCAAAGCCTGATCCACCCGAGCCATACCATAGACCGGGCTTTCCTCAGCCCCGGCCATGTCCGCGGTAACATAGACCACAGGCAGCATATTTTTGTGATAAATGAGGCCCGGAGTGACTTCTTGGGTCAAGGTTGCAATCTGACCCAAAGAGACCACCTGGCCATTTTCCCCGCGAATGGGCAGGGTTTCCAAGTCTGTTGGTCGAGATCGCTCTGTTTGAGGTAAACGAATTTCAATGGGGACATTTTCCCGGGCAGTGGGGTCATGCAAGAGCCCCACTTGTACCCCACCCACGGACAAAGCCAGAACTTGCCGGGCACGATCCGGACTGACTCCATTTTGTAAGGCCTTGTCAGCATTGACCCGCACCCTGGTTTCCGGACGGGGATCACTTACTTCCCAATCCACATCGACCACACCAGGCGTTGCTTCAAAAATATCCTTGACTTGTTGGGCCACAGCCAGGCGAGTCTCCTGGGTGGGTCCATAAATTTCTGCCACCAGGGTCTGGATAACCGGCGGCCCTGGGGGTACCTCCACCACCTTGACCCTGGCTCCAAAGTCCTGGGCCACAGGCACAATTAGCTCCCGAACCCGGCCGGCAATTTCATGGCTGGAAGTTTTCCGTTTATCGCGGCCAATGAGATTAACCTGAATTTGGGCCTCATTGGGACTTTGGCGCAAATAATAGTGGCGCACCAGGCCGTTAAAGGAAAAAGGAGCGGCAGTACCAATATAGAGCTGCACATCCGTGACTTCAGGTTGATCCAAAATCTGCCTGGACAAGGTCTCGGCGACAGCAGCCGTGGTCTCAAGTCCCGTGCCATCGGGCATATCAATGACCACTTCAAATTCATTTTTGTTATCAAAGGGCAGCATTTTGACCATGACCATTTTCAGAGGAATAAGCAGAATGGCCAGACCCAGAAGCGTTGCTACCCCGCCCAGAAAAAGCCAACGGAACTTGGGATCATTGACCAGATGGCGCATGAGCCAGACATAGGCCCGGGTAAAGGGATCATCATAGGATTCTGGCTCGTGCTTGGTCGAGGGTTTCAGCAGCCGCTTGGATAACCAGGGAGTAATGATAAAAGCTACGGTCATGGACAACAGCATGGCCACACTGGCCCCAATGGGCATCGGGCGCATGTAGGGTCCCATGAGCCCGCCTACAAAAGCCATGGGCATAATGGCGGCAATGACAGTAAAGGTGGCCAAAACCAATGGGGCACGCACTTCGCTGACAGCCTCCACAATAACCTGACCAAAAGACTTTTTGTTGGATCCGGGCAAATGCATGTGGCGGACAATATTTTCCACATCCACAATGGGATCATCGACCAAAATTCCAATACAAAAAATAAGTGCAAAAAGTGTCACCCGATTTAAGGTATAGCCCATGAGCCAATATGTGGCCAAGGTTACCGCCAAGGTAACAGGCACAGCCACCATGATGACCAGACTGGCCCGACCACCCAAGAACCAGGCAATGACCGCACCCACAGACAAGGTCGCAAAAATGAGATGAATGAGCAGTTCGTCAGATTTATGCTTGGCTGTTTCGCCATAATCACGGACCACAATAACCTGGATATCATGGGGAATAATGGTGCCTTTGAGGCTGTCGACCACCTCCATAGCCTTGAGGCAGAGTTGGGTAGCATTGATACCTGGGCGTTTGGCCACAGTCAGGGTCACAGCTGGGGTAAAATGCCCCCGGTCCAGTTCAATGCCCTTGGTCTGACTTTGGGGGCCGGGCGCCAAAAGCAAATAGTCTTGCGGCTCGCTATAGGCATCCCTAATGGTCGCAACATGGTCCAAAGTGATGGGCTGGCCACCACGCACCGCCACCACTGTGCCGCGAACATCATCAGCTGTGCGCAAGGCATTATCCAGGCGAACCTGGGTGGCCGCTCCAGTGGCAGTCATCAGTCCGCTTTGGTCAGCCTGGTTTTGGCTGGCCAGGGCCTGCATCACATCCACGCCATCAAGATTGAGGGCCCGTAAACGCTCTGGGCTCAGTTCAATGGTCAGGGCTCGCTTGCGGCCGCCAATAAGAGAGACCTCAGAAACTCCGTTTAACGCCCGCAGACTTTCTGCCACTTCGGCCCCAACTTGACGCAAGGTCCGGCTATCATGATGTTCAGAAGTCAGGGCTACAGCTAAAACAGGCACATCATCAATGGAGCGGGGCATGAGAATGGGCTGGGAACATCCTGGTGGAATCCAGTCCAAATGCTGATAAAGTTTGCCATAGGTTTTAATCAGGCTTTTTTCCACGTCTTCGCCGACAAAAAAGCGCACAATGGTCATGGCCTGACCATCACCAGCTGTAGAATAAACGTACTCAACCCCAGGAATTTCCCACAACAGCTTTTCCATGGGACCAACCACCCGTTTTTCAATTTCTTCGGGCATGGCTCCAGGCATACTGACCACAATATCAATCATGGGCACAATAATTTGCGGCTCTTCTTCACTGGGCGTGCGCAACACAGCAAAAACCCCAAGCAAAACAGAAAAAATAATCGCCAAAGGCACCAGGGGAGAATTGACAAAACTGGCGGTGATGCGGGTTAAGATATCGTGCTTATGTCCTTGGGATTCGGGCATAACTACCTCCGCACCAAATGATCACCCTCACGGGCCAAGTCCGGGGCATCAAGGACCACTTCATCACCAGGAAAAAGGCCAGATAAAATCTCAACCAAGATTTCTGTACCTTGGGCCTGAGCACTGAGCTCATCACTGCCTGTTTGTAGAATAAAGGCTTGACCGTCCAATTCTGCTTTTTGAAAGGTACCCCCGGTTTTAACCAAACGCAGGCGTAAAATGGACTGCTCATCGACAATAAGAGCTGTAATCAATTCGCCCCGGGTACGTAGAGCTGAAACAGGAGCCAAAAGTCGGGTATCCGTAGCTATGGGCACACAAACCTTGCCAAAAAGACCTGGGCTGGATTCACCCGTTAAAGCGGCCTTGACCCGAAAAGCCCGGCTGGTGGGATCCACCTGCCCAATAACTGCGGAAAGTGTGGTTAAAAAAGGTACAGGGGACAGGGCTGGCACCAGGGCAACCACATCCATGTTTTGGGTCAAACGACCCAACAACGACTCATCAGCCTGAGCCACCAGTTCAAAGCCGCTGTGCAAGTCATCCACTTCAGCCAAAGGCGTGCCAGCCTGGACAAAAGCTCCCAAGTCCACATGACGGCGGGTCAGCACGCCACCCAAAGGAGAGGTGACCACACTGTATTCCATAAGGGCCCGGATTTCTCCTTCCTGAAATCCAGCCGCTGTGGACTGGGCAGCCAAAGCTTGTTCCTGACTGCTTAAGGCATCGTATTCGGCCTGGGCCCGGTCCACATCATCTCGGCTGACGGCCTGAACTGCCAACAATTTTTTCAAGCGATCCAGGGTGGATTTGGCCTGGGCCCGTCTGGCAGCTATGGCTTGACGTTCCAATCCGGCCTGACCTGCTGTAGAGCGGATACTTTGTTCCCTTTGACGCAGTTCCTGATCATCAATACGTAAAATGGCCTGCCCAGCTGTAAGTATGTCCCCTTCTTCAGCCAGGACTTCAATGACCGTTCCACTTAATTTACTGGATAAGGTGACACTATTTTTAGACTGCACCTGACCGGGCAAACTGCGACATTCTCTGGCTTCTGTTAATTCCAGGCGCAAGGTTTTGGCCTCAATACTACGTGGCGTGGGCAGGGAAGGTGCTTCTTCACTGCACGCTGGAAAGACAAAAAACAGAGCCACAAGAACAAGACGAAAAATGGGGGACATAGTACTCTCCATGTATTATCAACAATCTGGTGGTCAGGGTAAATACACAATTTCTTCCTGGAAACATAACTGGACTTAGGGCAGGGTTCAACCAAAAAGTCTATTTCCGACTGAGGCAGCACAGATATTGTGCAAAATCCATCACCTGCAATTATGGCTCATATTTTTACCAAGTCAGCACCAACACTCTAACCATCACAAAAAAGTATTGCTATTTTACACGAGCTTCTGGACACTAGCCACATGTTGAGCCCAGATCGTATCATCCACATCCAGGAAAAACTCCCCCATCTTTTGGCACCTTTGGGTCAAGCTTACGCAGCTCTCATGCGTCAACGAGCCAAACTCTATGCTAGTGGCCGTTTACCTGTGTGGCTTCCCCCTGTGCCTTGTATTAGTGTGGGTAATATTTCCTGGGGAGGGACAGGAAAAACGCCTGTAGCGTCCTGGCTTTTGGACTGGGCCCTGGGAAAAGAACTTCGTCCAGCTGTGCTGACCAGGGGCTATGGCAGTCGGCCTCCACGTTTGCCCTATCCAGTCAAGACATCAGATCTAGCCACAAAAGCTGGAGACGAGCCCCTCCTGTTAAAGCGTGCTCACCCTCAAGCCGAGATCATTGTTGACCCCAACCGGGTGCGGGGAGGAAAGCTGGCCTGTACCCAATTGGGTGCTGAAATTTTGATTTTAGATGATGGTTTTCAGCATTTACGGATCAACCGAAATCTCAACCTTTGCCTTTTAGCTCCCCGGGATTTGGAAGAAGATTGGGACAAGGTTATTCCTGCTGGATCGTGGCGAGAAGATTTTTCTGCTTTGCATCGAGCTGATGCGTTTTTAGTCAATACCATGGATGATGAAGAAGGTTGCCTGGAAGCTGTGGCCCAAATCCGACTGGGAATTTTAAGCAAACCCCTTTTTTTCTTTCAAGTTTCAGCCCGAGGCATCACCAATCCCATGACCGGTGTAACCTTGGATTCCCTGGAAAAAATCCGTTTTATTCTGGTTACTGGCATTGCTAACCCGGATAAGGTTTGTCGCACTTGCCGCACCTATCTGGGTGAACAACCCGTGCGCCACCTTATTTATCCTGATCACCACCCCTTTCGGGCCAAGGATTGGCAAGAAATTGCTGACCAAGCCAAAGCCATGCGTTGTGAACATATATTGTGCACACCGAAAGATGCCATCAAGCTGGCCGCCTTTGCTGATGAACGCCTCTGGGTACCCCAATTAACCACGTCCTTTTACTCCCGTGGTGCCCATCCTTTTTCAACCTGGCTTGATGAGCACATGAACACCTTAATCCCGTCCAGAGAACTGCATGACGAAAAAAACAACACTGAAATTTACCCCAAAGAATCTGCTTAACATCCTGCGCAAAGCCAATGGGCCTGTGCGTGTGAAGTATATTTTTGGGCTCTTTAATGCCAATAGTGCCTTGAAAAAAAACATTAAATCCACCTTGGCTCAAATGGTGGCCAAAGGGGATATTGTCCAGTTGGGAAAAAGCTATGGGTTGCCCCAATCCTTGCCCCGTTTGGTGGGGACATTGGATGTCCGCCGTTCAGGGGTAGGCTACCTTATTATTGAAGACTCACAGCAAAAGGATCTCTTTATTCATCCAGAAAATTTTGCTGGTGCTTGGCCAGGAGATCGGGTGGAAGCCATTATCGACACCAAGCAGCGGAAAACCAAACCAGAAGGTCGAATTATCCGAATTCTAGAACGTGCCATGCAGGAACTGGTTGTCCGGGTCAGCCGTTCTTTAAGTCCCAACCTGTTCCTCTGCCATCCAGTGGATTCTCGCCTGTCTTTTTACACCAAGGTGGACACCAGTGCCATAGCAGCGCCTGAAGTGGGTGATATCCTGCTGGTCACCCCCCTTAAAGAACAGGAAAAAGATATGTGGTTCTGCACTGCCACACGATTACTGGGCAAGGAACAGGATCTCAGGACCCAGGAACTCCTGGTTAAAACGGCCCATGCTATTGCAGAACATTTTCCCGAGTCTGTCGTGCGCCAAGCCCAAAACCTTCCGTCACAACCACTGCCCAAAGATTGGGAATCACGCCAAGACCTACGCACACTCCCCTTGGTCACCATTGATGGGGACACAGCCCGGGACTTTGATGATGCGGTCTATGTGGAACCCATGGGTCAGGATTTTCGTCTGGTGGTGGCCATTGCCGATGTGACCCATTATGTACCTGAAAATTCTCCCCTGGACCTGGAAGCCTTGGCTCGGGGAAACTCCTATTATTTTCCCCTGTCTGTGGAGCCCATGTTTCCGCCTGCCTTGTCCAATGGATTATGTAGCCTGCAACCTGGTGTGCCGCGACTGGCCATGGTTGTGGAAAGCATATATTCGGCTCAAGGGACTCCCAAAAACTCCTTGTTCTATCCAGCGGTGATTTCCAGCCAGGCCCGATTGACCTATACCCAGGTCCAGGCTGCTCTGGATGGTGATGCGCACGCAGTACCCCAGCACCTGATCCCCATGCTCAAAGCAGCCCAGGATTTGGCCCAGATTTTTCTTCAACGTCGTGTTCAACGGGGTTGCCTGGATTTTGATATTCCAGAAATGCACATCCAACTTGTGGAGGATCAGGTGGCCATCACCTCCACCAACAGATTGTTTAGTCACAGGCTTATTGAAGAATTTATGATTGCCACCAACGAGCGGGTTGCTGAATACCTTGCCCAACAGGACCAAATTTTACCTTTTCGCATCCATCCAGCTCCTGATGCACAAAAACTTGACTCCCTGCACAGCCTTTTGGCCCGTACTGCTTTGGTTGATCACCTACCCCCAAGCATGGACCAAGTTGGGCTACAGCAGCTGGCTCACGCAGCTCAGGGAACAGACCTGGAATACCTGGTCAACCGCTTGATTTTACGCTCCATGATGCAGGCCCAATATGCCCAGGAAAACAGTGGACACTATGGGCTGGCTTCTGATGCCTATTGCCATTTTACCTCACCCATCCGGCGCTATGCAGATGTATTGGTACACCGCTCACTTAAACAGGCACTGGCTAAAAAATCAGACAGTATGAACCCAGAAAAAATGCAAAACCTGTGTGAAGAAATCAATGCCAGTGAGCGAAAAGCCCTGGAAGCAGAGCGGGAGATACAAAAGCGTGCTGCCATTTTAGCCCTGGAAAAACGTGTGGGCGAAGCAATGCGCGGAGTGATTTCTGGTGTGGCTGACTTTGGATTTTGGGTGGAACTCATGGACATGCCTGCTGTGGATGGTCTGGTTCGTCTGGCCACTTTAGATGATTATTTTATCTATGATCCTGATCGTCAAGACGTGCTCGGGCAACGCAGCGGACAAACCTACGCCATGGGCCAGGTGCTCATGGTCGTTCTTGAGTCTGTGAGTCTGGACCGACTAGAAATTAATTTTACCATTCCTGGTACAGAACAAGGCAAAAAATACGTAAAGCCCAAGGGCAATGCTTGAGAAAACACAGATTATAACGTCATTTCGACGCAAAAGGGCTTATAGTTGATGGTTTATGGCTGATAGTAGCGTCATCCCCGCGAAGACGGGGATCAAAGTCTTCATGTCCACGTCACTTCCGCCTACGGCTAAAGTGACAAAAACGGTGTAATCAATGCTTCCTTAACTCAAAGGAGTATCGCCACTTCCAGTAAAAAAGACGCACTGTGTGCGTCCTGTTTTTTTATAGGAGAAACAGCTCCTTTCTTATTTCCCAATACAAAAATCATTAAACACAGCCTGAAGCACTGCTTCAGAGGTAATCTCTCCGGTGATTTCACCCAGGATGGCACACGCCATGTCCAGGTGCACCGCCAAAACATCATAAGGTGTTTTTTGAGAGAGTTCTTTGTGCATCAGCTTAAGCTCACTCAGTGCCCGGCCCAAAGCATCCTGCTGACGCAAATTGGGTGCCAAAGCATGGGATTCAGGATGCACCCCCTGAGTAATGATGGTGCTCATGGTCGCTAACAACGAAGATACTCCCTGCCCATATTTAGCAGAAATCTTCTCCACTGTCCGTCCAACCCATGCTTCTTGTTGGAGCCAAAGGGGATCCTCCTGAACCAGGTCCATTTTATTGGCCACAATCAAAAGATGGTCACACTCCAAGGCCAGATCCTCGTCTTCTGCGCCAGGTCCAAGGTCAGCATCAATGAGTAAGAGCACCAAATCAGCCCGACGCATAAAATCACGACTGCGCTCAATACCCATTTGTTCCACAGCATCAAAAGAAGCACGCAGTCCTGCGGTGTCCACCAAACGCACGGGCAAGCCATCAATGATAATGGATTCCTCCAAATAATCACGCGTCGTACCAGGTATTTCTGTAACAATGGCCCGCTCAATGCCTAAAATAGCATTCATGAGACTGGATTTTCCCGCATTAACCTGCCCAGCCAGCACGACCAAGGCTCCATCACGCCAATACTTGGCTCGCTCATGATTGGCCATCAGACCCGCCATGGCCTCTTGGATCTCCAGAAGACGCTGAGACAACTGGTCATCTGGTAGGCATTCCACTTCATCTTCAGGAAAATCCACAGCCACACAAAGCTGCACACGTACTTCCTCAAGCATGGACCTCAGGTCCATAATGCGTTGGGCCAAATGGCCGGCCAACTTGGTGCCAGCCAGACCCATAGCCACCTTGGAAGGAGCATTAATCAGCTCCATAATGGCTTCAGCCTGCGTCAAATCCATTCGCCCAGTCATAAACGCCCGTTTGGAAAATTCTCCAGCTTCAGCCAGGCGTGCACCCTGAGCCACACAGGCTTCCAAAACTGCACCAAGGACCATGCCTCCACCATGACAATGCAATTCTACCACGTCTTCACCAGTAAAAGAGTGAGGACCGGGCATAAAAACTACCAGGGCTTCATCCAAAAATTGTCCCTGGTGATCATGCAGCTTGCCATGATGTACAAAGCGGGGACGAAAACTGGAAATCTTGGCGTTGGAAAATCGAAAAAGGACTGTTGCAATGGCCAGGGCTTGTGGACCGCTTAAGCGAATAATGCCAATGGCCCCAACTCCTGGAGGAGTGGCTATGGCGACAATGGTATCGTTCATCATAATTTTTTTTTGTAAAAAGATTAACAGAAAAATGTAGCCATAAAGAATAGTAATTCCCTCATGACCAAAAAATCCTAGCCACTAATTGTATTCCAGGTCAATGAGAACAAGGACAAACAGATAAAAAAATAGCTCCTCCATCAGTCAAGACAAAGATACGTTACAAACATTTGGTAACAATATTCTGACACTTTTTATACAAAGATAGGCACATCAAGGATTTCTTGTATACAAGTGAGATGTTCAAATGTTCATAAAAAAGATAACTGCCTTTATTATAACAATATTTTTATAGTATATTTGTTTATAATTGGCATTTTTCTTGTTCGTAACGCAATGCCTTCCCACAACAGATGTTCATAACCTGGACATCTATAAAAAATTCCAAAACCCATGGCCTGCCCCAGGAAAAGGCGGGCTTGTGCCATTTATGGTAACGTCATCCTCGCGAAGGCGGGCTGGTGCCATGTATGGTAGATCAAAGTCTTCATGTCCTCTGGTCTCCCGCTTCCGCGGGAATGACGAAGAGAGTTTAACCAGTGCTTGTCTTAGGTATAGTACTACCGTTCTTTCTTGACAGAAAGAGAACATTATTCCTATGCATAGCGTGTTTTGCAGGGGTGGCGAGGAGCCTGAGATGATACCCGTTGAACCTGATCTGGATCATGCCAGCGAAGGGAAATGCACAAACCAAAGGCCAATAGTTCGGCCGCACCATCCTCGCCTCTGCCAGACCCTTATCCGCAGAGGTTTTTTTATGCCAAATTTTGCCTTACAAGCTGCCCAAAACCTGACCGCTGTTCGTAACACTCAACCCCTGGTCCATAATATTACCAATTTTGTGGTTATGAACTTTACAGCCAATCTTTTGCTGGCCTGTGGTGCATCCCCGGTTATGGCCCATGCTGAAAACGAAGTGGAAGATATGGTGGCCATTGCCCAAGCTCTTGTCCTCAATATCGGTACCCTGGAAGACTCCTGGGTGACTGCCATGCTCAAAGCAGCCAAGGCTGCAACACGTCTGCATAAGCCTGTGGTTTTGGACCCAGTAGGAGCTGGAGCAACACCATTGCGCACCCAGGCGGCCCTGGCCATTCTGGCCCAAGGTCAGATCAAGGTTTTGCGGGGTAATGCCTCGGAAATCCTGGCTCTGGCCCAAAAAAACGTACACACCAAAGGCGTGGATGCTTATGGTCATACCGAAGATATAGTTGCCACAGTCCAAGCCTTGGCCTTGAAGCATAATATTACTGTAGCTGTAACTGGCCCCACAGATCTGGTCACTGATGGACAAAGAACCTTACTGATTCAAGGCGGGCATCCTCTCATGCCCAAGATTACTGGTACAGGATGCTCAGCCTCTGCCCTGGTCGGGGCTTTTTTGGCTGTGGATCCAGATCCTGTCACTGCTGCCAGCTCTGCCTTAGCTTATCTTGCTGTGGCCGGAAAACGAGCTGGAGCAACTGCTTTGGGCCCAGGCAGCTTTCAAACCCAGTTCCTTGATACACTCTATAGTTTAACACCCCAAGAACTGGCTGACCAAGCAGTAATCCATGAGAGTAGCCATGCTTGATTTGTCCCTCTATCTGGTTACAGATCGTGGGTTGGCCAAGGGACGCTCGCTTACAGATATTGTGGGCCAGGCTGTCAAAGGTGGAGTTACCTGTGTGCAATTACGAGAAAAAAATTGCTCAACTCGAGAATTTATAGCCCAGGGCAAAGCTCTGCGCACTGTTTTACATACAACAGCTGTGCCCCTCATTATTAATGATCGAGTGGATATCGCTTTGGTCGTGGGAGCTCAGGGAGTACACTTGGGACAAAAGGATATGTCTATCCTGGATGCCCGAAATCTAGCCCCACATCTTATTATCGGTGTTTCAGTAGAAAATGTGGACCAAGCCCTGAAAGCCCAGGCCCAAGGTGCAGATTATATTGGTATCAGCCCTGTTTTTTTAACTCCAACCAAGACAGACACAGCTCAAGCTCTGGGCCTAGCCGGGATTACTGCCATTCGGCAGGCCGTAACCCTGCCCATGGTTGGCATTGGTGGTATTGATGCCCACAACGCAGCCCAGGTGGTGCAGGCTGGATGTGATGGAATTGCTGTGGTTTCTGCCTTAATGGCTGCTCATAATCCGTTCCAGGCAGCTCAAGAACTAAAAAATATTGTACACCTCGCCAAGGAGAAATCATGAGTACGAACAAACATTACTTTAGGGCTCTGACCATTGCTGGATCAGACTCTGGCGGTGGAGCCGGCATCCAGGCTGACTTAAAAACTTTTGCTGCCCTGGGTTGCTATGGAGCAAGCGTTATCACTGCGCTTACCGCCCAAAATACCGTAGAAGTTAGAGCCATTCATGCCGTGCCTGTAGATTTTGTAGCCCAGCAAATGGATGCGGTGCTGGAAGATATAGGGGCTGATGCCATCAAAATAGGCATGCTCTTTTCGCCAGATCTGATCTGTACTGTAGCCCAAAATCTGCGCAAACATAAGGTGCAAAAAATTGTAGTGGATCCGGTCATGATCGCCCAAAGTGGGGACAAACTTCTGCAAGATGACGCCATAGAAGCCTTAAAGACCGAACTTTTGCCTTTGGCCACTCTCATTACCCCCAATGTGCCCGAGGCTGAAGTGTTACTCGGTCGCTCCATTCATACTTTGCAGGAAGCCCGTCAGGCTGCTGCAGAGCTCACGCGCTGGGGCAGTGCCAATGTGCTGGTCAAGGGCGGACACCTGAAAACAGAGGCCAGTGATGACTACCTTTTTTTAGGTGATGAAAACGATGTAGTAGTTTTTCCAGGACAACGCCTACAAACACGCAATAACCATGGTACTGGCTGCACCTTGTCCTCGGCCATTGCTGCTGGGCTGGCCAAGGGACTTGATCTCTTAACAGCAGTGGGTCAGGGCAAAGAATACATTGCAGGGGCCATCCAGGCTGGAAGTGAGTACCAACTGGGTCAGGGCCATGGTCCTGTACATCATTTTTTTCCTTTCTATTAAGATAGGCTGAGTAAAATATCATTCCCGTGAAAAGGGGTCTGTCCCTGAAATGGTGATGTCATATCCGCGAAGGCGGGCTGGTGCCGTTTATGGTAGATCAAAATCTTCATATCTTCTGGACTCCCGCCTGCACGAGAATGACAAAAACGGCTTCATCAGTAATTGTCTTTTGCCTGGTTTCAGGGCAGTTATAATCAACCCTGGATAACCTGAACCGCACCATACCCTAGACAGGGCCCTGTCTGCTACGGAGTTTTCCATGCTTCATGTCTGGTCCCGGTGGATCGAACATCATTATCTATTTTTGGCCGTGAGTTTTTCTGCCTTGGCCCTGCTCTATCCGCCTACTTTTTCATGGATTGCTCCTCATATTTCCCTGGGTCTGGGCATTATTATGTTTGGCATGGGCCTGACCCTAAAATTTCAAGATTTTACCCGTGTCGTACGGCAATGGCGCATGGTCACCATGGGAGTAGGCCTGCAATACCTGCTCATGCCCACCATTGCCTGGACTTTGTGCCAAATTTTGGATCTTCCTCCTGCTGTGGCTGTAGGCGTAATCCTGCTGGGATGCTGCCCCTCGGGCACAGCTTCCAATGTCATTACCTATTTTGCTAAAGCTGACGTACCATTGTCTGTGGTTATGACCCTGGTTTCCACCTTGCTTGCCCCCTTGGCCACTCCATTACTCATGGAACTTTTTGCTGGCCATCGCGTGCAAGTGGACTTTTGGGCCATGGTTAGATCAGTCTTCTGGATTGTGGTCTTTCCCTTGTTAGATGGCCTTATCTTGCGCCACTTTTTGCGTGATCGCTTACAACCTGCCATTAAAATTTTTCCAGCCATTTCTGCCCTGACCATTTGCGCGGTCATTGCCTGCGTGGTCAGTTTAAACCAAAAGCATATTCTTGATTTCCCGGGCCTGGTTATTTTAGCAGTCATCCTGCATAATGGGCTAGGCTACATAACTGGTTTTTGGGGGGCCCGGGTTTTAGGGGCCGATACCTTGAGCGCCAGAACCATTTCCATAGAAGTGGCCTTACAAAATTCAGGGCTTGCGGCAGCTCTAGCTACAATATTTTTTGGACCACAAGCAGCCTTGCCCGGAGCCATCTTTAGCCTCTGGCAAAATATCTCGGGTATAACCTTGGCGCGCTTCTGGGCTGGACGCAAAACTTCCTGAACCTCCTTGGCCTTATTGAAATTTGCGTATAGCCTTCTCTTCTGTATAGTGTGATAATGCTGGAAAACTCACAATATTAAGGAATAACCTACCAACAGGAGGGAGTTATGACTGCCAATGCAAAAACTGCAATTTTAGCTGCTTTTGCAGCTGACTCTCTGGCTTTGGGTGTTCATTGGATTTATGACATCGCTACCATTACAAAACGCTACGGCCGTGTAACTACTTTGATCAAGCCAGAATTGGCCAATTATCATGTCCATAAAGAAGCAGGAGACCAGACCCATTATGGTGACCAAATGCTCTGGCTGTTACGTCACGTTATAAAAAACCAGGGCTTTGATCCCCAGATATTTATAACTGACTGGCAAAACCACATGCATTCGTATGACGGGTATCAGGATCAAGCGAGTCGCCAAACATTGACTGCCCTGGACGCTGGACAGCCTTGGCTCCAATCTGGCTCAACATCTACAGACCTATCTGGAGCTGCTCGCCTGGCGCCCTTGCTCCTTTTAACCCAGGACAGCAAAGACCTGGTGGCTATGGCCAGGGCTCAAACCCAGCTGACCCACAACTCCCCATTGGTTCTGGGTGCAGCAGAACTTCTGGCTCGTACCTCATTGCTGGTGATGCAAGAAACCCTGCCCTCCATAGCCTTGGAGCAAGCAGCCCAAGATACTGGAGATCTGATAATTATTGATCTGGTGCGCCAGGGTTTGGCGGCCAGGGATCAGGAGACAACCACAGCCATTAGCACCTTTGGACAAAGTTGCGCGGTCATGTCTGCTTTGCCCAATGCAGTGCAAGTTGTGGCTCGATATGCAGATGATGTTGAAAATGCCCTGGTGGAAAATGTCATGGCTGGTGGAGATAACGCTGCCCGAGGTATGTTTATTGCGACCATATTGGGCGCAAGGCCTAAAGCTCAGATCCCAGTAAAATGGCTCCAGGATTTACGCTGTTATCCTGAGCTGCAAAAACTTTTGGCATAAAATTATAGACTCACTCTGATAACATAGAAACAGAACAGAACTTTCCATATTCAAAAAGTATTAAAAATTTTGAGGCAAATCCAGGACGCCACGCCAAGGTGGGATAAACCAGCAATAAAACTAAAAAGGGCTTGTAACCATTGTTACTAGCCCTTGATTTACTTGGTAGCGGGGGCAGGATTTGAACCTACGACCTTCGGGTTATGAGCCCGACGAGCTACCATACTGCTCCACCCCGCGTCATGAAGAAAGATGCTTATAGGCAGGTTTACAAAGATTGTCAAACGTTCTATTCATTTTTACTTATGAACACAGCAACAAATACTATTTCGCTAATCATTCCAGTATATAATGAAGAAGAAAATCTTGGTCTTCTGTATGAGGAGATTATTCATAGCCTGGCTACTTTGCCCTATCCCTGGGAAATTGTCTTTATTGATGATGGTAGCACAGATGCCAGCTTGCAGGTCATTCAAAATCTGGCCAAAACAGATCCCAAGGTACATTTTGTAGCTTTTGCACAAAACCGGGGTCAATCAGCGGCCTTTGCTGCTGGATTCAGATATGCTGGTGGCAATATTCTGGTCACCCTGGATGCAGATTTACAAAATGATCCTCACGATATCCCTTCCATGCTTGAGGTCTATATTAAGGGAGAGGACATGGTCATTGGCTGGCGAGTCAAGCGTCAGGATTCGGTGCTCAAACGCTATGCTTCGCGCTTGGCCAACTTTATCCGCAACAAAATCAGTCGCGAAACAGTACGTGATACAGGATGCTCTCTGAAGGTCATGCGTGCTGATATGGCCAGAAAAATCCCTATGTTTACCGGCATGCATCGATTTTTGCCCACCTTGATGAAACTACAGGGAGCACGAGTGGCTGAAGTACCTGTCCATCATCGTCCGCGAAGCATGGGGGTTTCCAAGTATGGCATTTGGGATCGAGCCTGGTCTTCGGCCTATGATCTTTTGGCTGTGCGCTGGATGCAAAAGCGCCATATTGACTACCAGGTTGCCCAGACCAATTGTAAGCAAGACCAATAAGCTTGTACACACTATAACTAAAATATGCTTCACAAGAAGCTAGTGGATAACGCATGGAAGTTTCTTCACAATGGTGGCTACTGGCCATTGGTTTTTTGGGACAAGGCTTTTTTTTCATGCGTTTTTTTTGGCAATGGATTGTCTCGGAAAAAGAACAAAAAAGTGTTATTCCCATTTGTTTTTGGTATTTTAGCCTCCTGGGTAGTTTTTTTCTCCTTATCTATGCTTTGTTGCGTCGAGACATTGTTTTTGTTGTCGGGCAATCCACAGGATCTCTTATTTATATCCGCAATCTGTATTTAATCCACAAGGAGCGTGTTCGGCTCAATAAAATGGGGTAAGCTGAAAGCAAGACACAAGCCACCCCCAGACCTGTAAGCCATCCCCCCAGAACATCCACGGGGAAATGCTTCCCAAGGTAGATTCGGGAATATCCAATGGCCAGAGGGATAAGCCACAAAGCTTTCCGCTGAAAAGTACTATAAAGAACTAAGGCTGCGGCCATGGCATTGGCTGCGTGGGCTGAAGGAAAAGATGAACCCCGCTCTTTTGTGGGCGCATTTTCGGAGCGTTGAACCCACTTGCCAGAATCTACATACCAGGTGCCGACAAGACTGTGGTATGGACGTACTCGACCTACACTGCTTTTAATCAAGGAACAGGCGAGATCAGAAGCCCCAATGGTCATTGCCAAGGTGAAGACAACGGCCCAGTGCCCTTTACGGGTAAGCAAGGCGTACAGAACAACAATCAGAGCAGCAGCCCACAGAAATAAGGAATCAGAAATCATGGGCATGAGAAAATCAAACAATGCACAACGCCACTGGCCGTTTATGTGCAAAAAAAGATCGAGTTCCCATTGGGGCATAGCAAAGGGCATGGACTACTCCTTAAATTCAGCGCATTGTGAAGGAGAGGCCCGTAATTGTCCAGATGAGCTTTGTCTGTAATGTCTTGACGTATATCATCTTTGAGGGTAGCATTTTTGTTTACATTTTTTGAAGGAGAACACAATGAGCAAGCGCACATATCAACCCAGCAATACCAAACGCAAGAGAACCCATGGTTTTCTCGTACGCTCACGAACCAAAAATGGCCAAGCAGTTCTGCGCCGTCGCAGAGCCAAGGGAAGAAAAAGATTAGCCGTCTAAGCTATCCCTCTTCGTACCGACTGACGAGACGGTCCCATTTTAGCAATTGTTATAACCGGGGCCGTCGTTTTTTTTCAAAGAGCTTTACTCTTGTTGTTGCTATGAGGGAAGATCCCAACTTATCGTGGCGTCTGGGTCAGACCGTCAGCAAAAAAGTTGGCTCTGCTGTACAACGCAATCGAATCAAGCGATTGGTGCGAGAATTTTTTCGTCTTCATCAGCATGACTTTGTTATTCATGCTGATATTATTGTGATGCCCAAACGTAACCTAAAAATAGCATCTATGAATCTGAGCACAATTACCTCAGAGCTTGCACCTTTAATGCAACGCATTGTCTCGGCAATCAGCACACCAGTTTGAGGAATGTATGCGGTATTTTCTAGCGTGGTGCCTGTCAGCATATCAATATCTTATATCACCTCTTTATTCTTCTTGTTGTCGTTTTACTCCCTCTTGCTCTGAATATGCCCGACAAGCCATCTTATCCCATGGCATTTTACGCGGAACAGGCCTGGCCCTAAGACGTATTGTGCGTTGCCATCCCTTGTGCTCTGGTGGCTATGATCCAGTACCCTCTTCTAACTTATCACAGAGAGACTTAAATTAATGGATAACAATAAACGTGTTCTTCTTGCTGTTGTTTTATCGTTAATGGTGCTTTTAACCTGGAACTACCTGTTCCCACCCATTACCCCCCTTGCACCTGCACCTGAACCACAAAACACTACTGCTTCTGAAACCATGGCTCCAGAGCCAGTTGCAGAGGCCGCGCCCATAACCAGTGAGCCTGTACAGCAAGCAGCCCTGTTTTCCTCTGCCCAAGGAGAAAAAATTTCCATTGATACCCCCCTTTATCATGCCATTATCAATACTACCGGGGGTGTATTGGAAAGCTTTGTCCTAAAAAACTACAAGGAAACTATTGAGCCTGATTCAAAAAATATTGACCTGATCACCAGTCAAGCCCAGACCAAAGCACCCTTGGGTTTAATTTGGAATGCCATGCCCACTTGGGCCCAAACAGACTGGACTTTTCAGGGAGAAAACTTGGTTCTGGCAGAAGGTCAGGTGGGAACACTTCAACTCACTGGAACCATTGCTGGTGTGCAAATAAACCGAAACTTGTCCTTTACTGGTGGAACCTATGAAATCAAGGAAGAAGTCAAGGTCAGTAATACCAGCCCATCTCAAATCCAAGGAAGCCTTGCCTTTTCTTTATCCAGTACCACTCTTACCGCAGAAAATGATCGTTATAACCGTACAAAAATAGCGTATTTGGCTGCGGGTAAACTCACTCAAGAAGATAGCCACAAAGACCTGGGCCTGGGCATTGAATCCACTGCACCGGCCCAGTGGTGTGGTATTGCGAGCAGTTATTTTTTAATGGCCATGGTACCTACTTCCACAGACATGTACGTGCGCGCCAAGTTGGAAGACAATATTTATCGCCTGACCACCACAGATAAGCTTCTTTTGGACCCGGGAGTGACCCAGCTGCGTACGACATCCTATTATTTAGGACCCAAAACCACTCGTGACCTGGCGGCCATGCCCAAAAATCTCAGTGCCAGTATTAACTATGGTTTTTTTGATATTATCTCCAAACCACTCAATAAATTCTTACATTTCCTCTATGAATATGTGGGCAACTATGGGGTGGCTATCATTATTTTAACCATTGTTATCAAAGCCTTGTTCTGGCCCCTGTCACAAAAAAGCTACAAGTCCATGGAGCAGATGAAAAAACTCCAGCCCATGATGACCAAAATTCGTGAAAAATATGCTGACGACCGTGAAAAGATGAACACGGAAATCATGCAATTATACAAAACCTACAAGGTCAACCCAGCAGGTGGGTGCCTGCCCATGCTCTTGCAAATACCTGTATTTTTTGCCCTGTACCAGGCCCTGCTGGGAGCTATTGAATTGCGACACGCATCCTTTATCAGCCATCTGCCTTTTACTGACATGGTATGGCTTGCTGACCTTTCAGCCAAAGACCCCTATTATATTACCCCTCTGATCATGGGTGCGAGCATGTTCTTGCAACAACGCCTTGCTCCACCTATGGGAGACCCAACCCAGGCTAAAATTATGATGTTTATGCCCGTGATCTTTACCTTTCTCTTTCTGAACTTCCCTTCGGGACTTGTGGTCTACTGGCTGGTTAACAACGTGCTGTCCATTGCCCAGCAGCAAATACTGATCAAAAAGTCCAAATAGACCTGGCAACCTGCTGGTAGCCTTACATGACAGGGCACGACACGTTACCCCATGTTCAAGGAGAAAAACATGAGTGCAATGAAAGAATTCCGCGCCAAAACAGTGGACCAAGCCATTGAAAATGCTTGTCAATTTTTTGCTGTGGATCGCGATAGTCTTGAAATAGATATAGTCAGTGGTGGTTCTACTGGAATATTTGGTCTTGGTGCCAAAAAAGCGACCATCAAAGCCAAAAAACGTCATCGTATCCAAACACCTGCCTCACAAGCTGACCCCAAGCCTGTGCACCCCAAAAAGGATAATGCTGATCATCAAAAGACTAAACCTATCCCACACAATCTTGATGCAAACCTGGATTTGGATGAAGAAACACCTGCGGATAACAAAGTTATTCTTGCGCCAGAAAACCAAAAAGAGCTTGAGGAACAAATTCAAAAGACCCTCATCACCCTTTTGCTGCCCATTAGTTCCGACCCACATTTGACCATAGACACCAATGCTGAACCCATCACTGTACACATTGATGACGATACCAACTCAGGCCTGATCATTGGTCGTGATGGTCAGACCATTGCTGCTTTGCAATACCTCCTTAATCGCATCATTTCCAAACAATATTCAAGTAATGTGCACATCCAACTTGATGCTGGTGACTATCGGCAAAAGCAACAAGAACAACTACAAGAAACGGCCCTGTTTTTATCAGACAAAGCCAAAAAATCTGGGAAAGTGCAAAGTACTCGTCCTTTAAGTCCTTTTCATCGTCGCCTCGTGCATATGGCACTGCAAAATGACCATGGGGTACAGACCAGAAGTAAGGGTGAGGGCCCCATGAAACGAGTTCTTATTTTACCTACAAAACGTAATAAGGCCTCCTCTCGTCCTGCTCAGGGTCAGGACGTAGCAACATAGTTTTCTACACATCAGGCCCAAGGAACACAGGTGTGAATCTTTGGGCCTATCTTGCCAGAAACAAAGCAACTCGATAGGTCCACTTCTGTGTTGAGCTGTATCCAGGAGGAGGATGACTATGCCCTGGCTTTTCTTTTTTCTCATTTTTATTTGTACGGGTAATAGTGCAGCCCATGGCTATGAATATCCCTTTCAGGATCCTTTTGTAGCCACGGTGCTGGGTACACCCCCCAAAGACCAGTTCCAACTCAGTGCGGTACGCCAGGCTGGACTGCATGACTTAAATCCTCTGCATGACCTTGGTCTCATACGCACAAAAGAACTCTTGATACATGATCGCCCCGTTCCAAAAATTTTATGGTATGACGACACCCTGCGCTACTCTTTAGCTTTGCAGCGCCACCCTGCTCCTCTTCTTTTTGTTATCGCTGGCACAGGGTCTTCCTATGATTCTGCCCATTGTCGATTCTTACAAAAAATCTTTTATCGAGCGGGGTTACATGTGGTGACCCTCTCTTCTCCTACCTACGCTAATTTTGTAGTGAGTGCTTCGTCCACCCAGGTCCCAGGCTATATACCCACAGATATTGCTGACCTCTATCAATGTATGGAGGCCATCGTCCGGGATCTCGGTCCCCAACGGATCACATCCACTCATTTGACCGGTTATAGTTTGGGGGGAACCCAAGCTGCTTTTTTGGCTGAGCTTGATAGCAAAGAACAACGCCTGGGCTTTGACAAGATCATGCTTCTCAATCCTGCGGTCAGTCTAATCACTTCAGCAACCATTTTAGACCATTTACTCTCGGACAACGTGGCCAATCGAGCCGAAGCCGCACGCAAAGTAGCTGACTTAGTCCAAGAATTGTCCGAAGCCTACAAGGACAGCAATGAAGTCAACTTTGGCGATGATTTTCTTTTTGCCCTGCATGGTGGAAAGATGTTTACAGAAACAGACTTACAAATTCTCATTGGAGTTACTTTCAGGGTTGCTCTAGCCAATATGGTCTTTGCCAGCGACGTCTGTACTGGTGCAGGTTATATTGTTCCACGTGGACATCAAATACAAAAAAATGAGACCCTTTCCCCTTATTTGGATGCAGCAGTTGGGGTCAGTTTTGAAGAATACATAGAAGAATATGTATTGCCCTATCTCATGTTTCAAAATCCTAAACTCACAGCACAACAAGCCATTTATGCCTGTAGCCTAGAGTCCATTGCTCCTTTTTTACGTCAGGCAGATCACATTCAGGTCCTGACCAATCAAGATGACTTCATATTGACTGAAGGTGATATGGATTTTTTACAAAGTACCTTTGGCCAACGCCTGACCTTGTATCCTTTTGGAGGACATTGCGGCAATTTACGCTACAAGGATAATATGAACACCATGCTTAATTTTTTTTGCAAATGAGAAGTACCATGCCCATTTATGTCCTTATTCTGCTTCTACTTTGCCTTAATGGATGTGCAGCTAAACCGGAACACCAGCCAGGAGCCTTTGCAGCCCCTGTACACAGAGGCCTCTCCCAAGATCCTGCTGTAGAACGTCCTTTTTTGGTTGATGACCCTTGGGAAGGATTCAATCAGCGCATGTATCACTTCAATGCTCAATTTGACCGTTACGTGTACCTTCCCGTGGTCCGGGTCTATGAAGAAGTTTTACCTGATAGTGTGCAAAATGGAATCTCAAATATCTTTAATAACTTAAAAGAAATACCTATTTTTCTCAATGCTGTTTTGCAAGGCAAAGCCAAGAAAGCTTCTGTATCTTTGGGCCGCTTTATTTTTAATACCACCATTGGCTTGGGAGGGATTATAGATGTCTTAGGTACTGGTGGGATTCACCAGGAACATGAAGACTTTGGACAGACATTAGGTTTTTGGGGAGTTCCCAATGGTCCATATTTGGTTTTACCTATTTTTGGACCTTCCAATGTTCGCGATGCAAGCGGCTTGGGTGTAGAGGCAGTGCTGACCCCCAATCCATCGTATTTTGCTTTGGAAGGGTTAGGGTGGATTGAACGCAGCTCTGCTACTACAGGAGCATATGCCGTTAAAACTGTTGATGCCAGACATCAGGTCAAATTTCGCTATTACCAGACAGGGAGTCCCTTTGAATACAATCTGGTCCGCTTTGTTTACACCAAGAAGCGAGAACTGGATATTGAGAAATAGCCTGCCCAATTGACCATCTCTGGCATCGCCAATTCATGACATTGTAAACCTTCCCAAGCGTAGTTGAAAAATCTAGATTTCTCCATTCGTTGCGCTCAGCGGTATGACTAGATATAAATAATCGGATAAATCAGTACAATCCTCGAAAATACAGCAAAAAAATCATTTAAAAGCTATTGAGGCTAGTGATGAGCTGTGGTTTTCTTATTGAGTAGGAAACGCTGATTCAATCAGTGATTGCGAGGAGGGTAGCGACGTGTGGCAGGGCGTGGCATTGGCCAGTCTGTAATTTACTATTTTCTTTTTTCCGCAATGACTTGTTTGTTTTAATGAGTAACTTTTTAAACAAGTAAAGCCCAAGTATAAAACTTGGGCTTTTAATGTATTGGGAAAAAAAAGAGTCCTGGCAACGATCTACTTTCCCACCAGTGGACTGGCAGTATCATCGACGCTGGAGGGCTTAACTTCCGAGTTCGGAATGGAATCGGGTGTGACCCCTCCGCCGTGG